>Ga0335070_10000359_pt1 | contig 52494 bp, 48 predicted proteins | sample Lox_Sample_13_FD_206722 | JGI IMG/M metagenome (GOLD analysis project Ga0335070, IMG submission 206722) | Soil microbial communities from Loxahatchee National Wildlife Refuge, Florida, United States - Lox_Sample_1.3 | ecosystem: Environmental > Terrestrial > Soil > Wetlands | place: USA...
GGCCTGATGGTAGCGGGAGTAGGCGTGGCTTAGCTCACCATCCTGTTTCCTGGAGAAAAACTGCCTGGGCGATTTTTCCAAATTCGCCTACCAATCTTGGGACAAACACACGCTTTTTCCCGGATTGACAAAATTCAGCAAACAACTACAATAACTCTGCATTTTTCATCCTTCGAGAGCCCCTGGAAAAAAACTTCTGTGATCTCCTTTGAGCGCCGCCAGCGCCTCCTCGCTGCCTTGAAAGAACACCCCGGTATCCGCGTCTCCGAGCTGGCGGAGCTGCTCGCAGTGTCCGAAGGCACCGTGCGTAACGATCTGCGCGCCCTGCAGGAGCAGGGACAACTGGCCCGCGTGCGCGGCGGGGCCCAGATCATCGACCCGGGCAAGGGCCTGGATGCAGCCTTCGCCGCCCGGGCGGCGATCAACACCGCCCGGAAGCGCGCTATCGCACGCTGCGCGGCGGAGCAGGTCGTGGACGGCGATTCGATTCTGCTGGATGCCAGCTCGACCGTCTACCACCTGGCCCAGTTCCTCTCCGACCGGCGCAACCTGCGCGTCATCACCAATGGCATCGAGGTAGCCCAGGTCCTCTCCCAGAACCCCTACAACACCGTCATCCTGACCGGCGGGCTGCTCGCCGTCGACGGCAACTCGATCACCGGGCTGATGAGCGATTTCTTTCTCAAGGAGCTGCACGTCAACAAAGCCTTCGTTTCTTCCAGCGGTTTCACCGTCCGGGAAGGCCTGACCGAGGTGAACATCCACGAAGTACAGCTGAAGCGGATGATGCTGGCCTGCGCCGCCCGGGTGATCGCTCTGATCGACTCGAGCAAGTTCGGCAAGGTCGATCTGACCCTCTTCGCCGCCACCAGCCAGATTCACCACCTGTTTACCGACAGCGACCTGGACCCAGAGTGGAGACGCCAGTTGGTGGAGGCGGGGATCCCCTTCACCCTGTGCGGCGTCGACGAACCCAGGGCCGCTAAGGACGCGGCCTGATCCCCTGCTTTTTCGTGAACAACCGCCCCGTGTTCTACAAGACGGATGCATCTCAGCTATTGAATTCGTGATTTCAAGGAGAAATAGTAATGCCAGAAAAAAAGAAGATTCGGGTAGCCATCATTGGAGTGGGAAACTGCGCATCTTCCCTGGTCCAGGGCGTCCAGTACTACCGGAACGCAAAAGATGAAGATCGCGTTCCCGGCGTCATGCACGTCAACCTGGGTGGCTACCACATTCGCGACATCGAGTTCACCGCTGCCTTCGATGTGGTGGATACCAAAGTGGGGAAAGACCTGTCCGAAGCCATCTTTTCCTACCCCAACAACACCTATAAGTTCAGCGACGTCCCCCATCTGAACGTCCCGGTATACCGTGGCATGACCCACGATGGCCTGGGCAAGTACCTATCCAGGATCGTCACCAAGGCCCCCGGCCCCACCGCCGATATCGTCGGCATTCTGAAAGACAGCCGGACCGACATGATCATCAACTATCTGCCGGTGGGCTCCGAGATGGCCACCAAATGGTACATGGAGCAGGCCCTCGAGGCCGGCGTGGGAGTCATCAACTGCATCCCGGTCTTTATCGCCAGCTCGGAGTACTGGTCCGCCCGTTTCAAGCAGCACAACCTGCCGATCATCGGCGACGACATCAAGAGCCAGGTAGGCGCCACCATCACCCACCGCGTGCTGACCAGCCTGTTCGTCGACCGCGGCGTGCGCCTGGATCACACCTACCAGCTCAACTTCGGCGGCAATACCGACTTCATGAACATGCTCGAGCGCGAGCGCCTCGAATCGAAGAAGATCTCCAAGACCGGCGCGGTGACCAGCATGCTCCCCTACCCGATGAACCCCGACGACGTCCACGTCGGCCCCAGCGACTACGTCCCCTGGCTGACCGACCGCAAGTTCTGCTACATCCGCATGGAAGGCACCACCTTCGGCGACGTGCCGCTGCAGTTGGAGTGCAAGCTCGAGGTGTGGGATTCGCCCAACTCGGCCGGCGTGGTCATCGACGCCATCCGCTGCCTCAAGCTGGCCCTCGACCGCGGCATCGGCGGCCCGATCAAGGCGCCCTCCTCGTATTTCATGAAGACCCCGCCCGTCCAGTACAAGGACGAGATCGCCCACGAGGCCACCGAGGCATTCATCCGCGGCGAAACCAACCCGGAGATTTCATTGTAGGGGATTCTCGAACCACAAAGAGCATAAAACACAGTAGAATCCCCAAACTGGGATCCTACTGTGTTTTTATCGTCATTTTGATTGACTGTATACAAAAACGGCCCGAATTTTCGTGGTGCTGATGACATCATTGTGCAGATAGACTTTTATACCTGCTGTTTGGCAAGAAAATCATCACAATCCGAGTTTTGCTCGAATAAACGAACAGACTCTATCAGCGGCAGAAAGTGCGAGTTTTGCTTCCGCTTTGTCTGCCGATAAACCTGGGTAGCGGTATTGAACCGCAAAACCCTCCAATACATTGGCATTAGCCTGGATCAATAAAACATCCGGATCAAGTTTGGAAATCAGAGCGAGCAGGTCAGCCAAACTGTGGATACGGGGAATTGGCGTTCCACTTTCTTGGAGCAAGGCTTTTAAGTATTTCTCTGCAGCTTGCTGAGTGTGAAAACAAACAGCGTCGAAATTAGGAGCAATGCGAGCCCGGTATTCTCGCCTGGCTGTTGTGAGATCTCCCTCTGCCTTATCCACCCATTCAAGCGTCAGGGGATTCATACATAACCCGACCCTTCGACGTTATTTCTTCCAAGAATGAGTCGCCCCAACCTAGACGCTCTTTCAAGCGGGCAGGTGTATAGACCAGGATGTCAACCCCAAACAAAGGATTAATATATTGGCGGATGTGCAATGCCTGCTCTGATTCCTTTAGATTGGTATTCATGACAATCAACAGATCAACATCACTCTCTGGACGCGGCTTCCCATGCGCATAAGAACCAAAAAGAATGATCTTTATGGGTTTAAATTGCAAAGCTATACGCGTTACCATCTCCCGAATTACTTCTTTTGGAATGCGAACGCGAGTATCAACGGTCGGAGCAATCAAAGTCATGTGATTTACCATCCTCAAAAATTATACATTACTTCTGCGGGCAGTTTTTATTTATATGAAAAATCTTCCCTGAAACCTCTCGACCCCATCCATCGTATATACACTGATGAGATCGATCAAACTGTGAGAGGTAAACCATTTCTAATGAATAATTCCCCTTCCAAATCCAACCCGATGGCCCGCGTGATGGGGCTGCGCGATTTCCGCCTGCTCTTCGCCGGCGCGGCCACTTCCCTGCTCGGCGACCAGTTCGCGCTCATCGCCACGCCCTGGCTGGTGCTCAAGATCACCAACGACCCCCTGGCCCTGGGGATCGTCCTGGCCCTGGAGGGCTTCCCCCGCGCCGTGTTCATGCTCTTCGGCGGGGCGATCACCGACAGAATTTCTCCCCGGCTGGTGATGCTGGTCGCCAACGTCACCCGCTTCTTCCTCACCGCCATCATGGCCTTCCTGGTCTTCAGCGGCCTGGTCCAGATGTGGATGGTCTACGCCTTTGGCCTGGCGTTCGGGATCGTGGCCGGGTTTGCCATCCCGGCCGAAAACAGCATCGTCCCGATGCTGGTCGAAGAGCAGGACCTGCAGGCCGGCAACTCGCTCATGATGGGCGTCACCCAGCTGACCGGGTTCGTCGGCCCGACCATCGCCGGTATCCTCATCGGCAGATATTCCCAATCCGATTTCGGGATCGGCCTGGCCTTCGCCATCGACGCCTTCTCCTTTGTCGTCTCGGCCGTGACCCTGCAGCTGATCCGCGCCGGAAAGGCCCAAAAGGCGCCCGCGAAAGCCGCAGGAGAGGAAAACGTCTGGAAATCCATCCGGGATGGAATTCATTTTATGTGGGTAAACAAAACCCTGCGCCTGATGTTCCTGGTTCTCATGGCGGTCAATTTCCTCATCATCGGCCCGATCATGGTCGGCATCCCCGTACTGGCCAACCAGCGCCTGCCCGAGGGCGCCACTGCCTTTGGCCTGCTCATGTCGGCCTACGCCGGGGGCAACCTGGGCGGCTATCTGATCGCCGGGTCGCTGCCCCGCCCGAGCGGGTCGCGATTGCGCGTGATTCTGCTTCTCTTTATCGCCGCCTTCGGCGTCGTGATCGCCTCTATGGGCTTTATCCGTTCCACCTGGATCGATTTCGGGCTGAACCTTCTGCTCGGCCTGGGGAACGGGTTCCTGGCGATCCTCCTGTTCACCTGGATCCAGACCAACACGCCCAAGGCGATGCTGGGGCGCATGATGAGCCTGCTGATCTTATCCAGCAATGGTCTGATGCCGATTTCCCAGGCGCTGGCCGGGGTGCTCAGCAAGTGGAACCTGACCCTGCTGTTCGTGATCCCCGGTGCGCTGGTGCTGCTCGTGACGCTCGTCGCGTCATTTCAGCCTGAGCTAAAAAACCTCAGCGCCAGCCTCTCCGCCGCGCCAGCAGAAGCATAAAAAAATCAGATGCAAAGGGTTTTGACAACTGGAATAGACCTTATTCGGATATAGAATTGATCAAATTAGATTTCGACCTTTTCTCAAAAAAGGATCGACCCATGCCCGAAATCGTCGATTTAAGCCAGGAAATCTATACCGGGATGCCGGTCTTTCACGGCCTGCCCGAGGTCAGGATCAGTGTCTACGCCACCCACGAAGAGTGGGAAGGAATTGCCGGCAGCGACGAGGCCACCCCCGCCGTCAATCTGCTCGAGATGGGCGAGCACACCGGCACTCACGTCGACGCGCTCAACCACATGGGCCGTCCCTACCGCGGCCAGTCGATCGAGAGCATGCCGCTGAGCATGTTTTACACCGAAGGAATCTGCCTGGACCTCTCGCATAAGGGCCTGCGCGAGCTGATCGAGCCGGCTGACCTGGAGCAGGCCCTGGCCGCGGCGGGTGAGGAGATCCGCCCGGCGGACACGGTGCTGATCTATACCGATCATTACCGTCGCGCGTTCGGGACGGAGGACTGGTTCAACGGCCCTGGGATCAGCGCCGCCGCGGCGCGCTGGCTGGGCGGGCAGCGCATCGCCGCATTCGGGGTGGAGACCGCCTCGCCGGGCGTGCGCCGCGTATCCAACGAGGAAGTCCATCACATCTGCGGCGAGCTCGGCTTCACCCACTACGAAAACCTGGTCAATCTGCACCGGCTGGCCGGCCGCGGACGCTTCCGTTTTATCGGCCTGCCGCTCAAGATCCGCGGCGGGACCGGCTCGCCCGTGCGCGCAGTGGCGGTGTTTGATCTGTGAGCTTTTCATAACCAGGTGACCAGGGCCAGGTCTCCAGGAGCACATCAATCAGCCGCACCTTACGCGACCGCTGCCTCGACCAGCAAAGCCGCAGCTTCGGCCACGTTCTGGCCCGGGTTGCGAATGCCAAACATCCGCGCAGCAGCGAAAGCGCCATCCATTAATAGCAGCAGGTGGTCCGCCAGGATCTCCGGCTGGCGAGCTCCTGCCTCCCCGGCAAGGGCCCGGAACCGCTCGCGCATCGAATCTTTGTGCGCTCGCGCCACGCGGTGTCCTGGGCTGTCCGGCTCCGGGTACTCCACCGCGGTGATCAGGAAGGCGCAGCCGTAGCACTGCGGGCTCTGCACCAACTCCTCCAAAGACTCGAAAATGGCCTGCATTTGGCGGCGTGGATCGCCGGCATACGGCTGGATGGCGCCGTCGAGCCAGGCGTGCATCTGCTCGCTCACCCGTTCCAGATAAGCCACGATCAGGTCGTCCTTGGAAGGGAAGTGGCGGTAGAGGGTCATCTTGGCGACCCCCGTTTCCCTGACGATCGTATCGACCCCGACCGCCCGGTAACCGTAGCGGAAGAAAAGCTCTCCGGCGATATGCAGAATTTTTTCCCGGGTTGATAGGGCTGACGTCTCACTCATCTACGCTTTCCCTGTTAGAAATACCTGTCCGAAAGTCCAAGTTGACACGATACAGACCTGTCTTTATACTACTATACAGATCTGTATCGTAACATATCTCCGGCCTTTCGGCAAGACAAGGATGCGTCGTCGCCGGATTTTCGAAAGAAGGATTTTATGACGGAAAACATTTTTACCCTGGGTCAAAGCAGCCTGCGGGTGCCACGCATGGGCGTCGGAGCGATGGTCTGGGGACAACCCAAAGGGCTGTCGCGCTGGACCCCGGCACAGATGTCCTACGGGCCCTCCGACAGCGCCCTGGAAGAAGAACGAGCCCTGGAGGTTTGTCTGCAAGCCGGGGTGAATCTGATCGATACGGCCGAGATGTATTCCAACGGCGCGTCCGAGCGCCGGGTTGGCGAGCTGGCCCGCGGGAAAGAGGTGATCATCGCGACCAAATTTCCCCCCACCCCCTTTTCGAGGATCAGCGATTATTCCAAAGCCCTGGAAGCCAGCCTGTCCCGCCTGGATCGCAGCTATATCGATCTGTACCAGGTGCATTTTCCCAGCGGGCGCCTGCCCATCCCCGAGCTGATGAACTGCATGGCCGACGCAGTCGAGGCGGGCAAGGTTCGCGCGGTCGGGGTGAGCAATTTCTCAGCCGAGCAAATGCGCCAGGCTCACGCCGAGCTGGCCAAACGCGGCATCCCCCTCGCGTCGAACCAGGTTCGGTATTCGTTGCTCTACCGCAACCCGGAGGTGGACGGCGTGCTCGCCGGCTGCCGCGAACTGGGCGTCACCCTGATCGCGTACTCCCCCCTGGCCAGCGGCGCGCTCACCGGAAAATATTCGGTCCAAAAGCGGGCCAGCGGGCTGCGGCGCTTCATGCCCACTTTTCGCGGTAAGGCCATCGAGGCTGTTCAGCCCGTCATCGACCTGCTGCGCACCATCGGACAGCGTTACGGTAAAAGCCCGAGCCAGGTCGCGTTGCGCTGGCTGATCGAAAATGAGATCGTCCTGCCCATCCCGGGGGCAAAGAACAGCCGCCAGGCGGCTGAAAATGCGGGCGCGCTGACCTTCTCCCTAGCCCCGGACGAGGTCGCGGAGCTCAGCCAGGCCACCCGTCCCAGCGGATAATTGAGAGGCGAAATACAGCTCAATTGCCATATAATAAGAAATAATTATCTTCGTTCTGATCAGAACCAGATTCTTCATGGAGACGCCCATGACAAACGAGTTCAGCGGTATCGAGAGGCGCCTGGACGAACTCAACGAACGCCTGGCCAGGCTCGAACCGCTGAGCCGCCGGAATCGGGCTAAAGCGCTTCCCTGGCTTTTAGAGACCGACCCGGCCAACCCAGGGGTGCGCTATTTCGCCCTGCGCGACCTGCTCGACCGGCCCGAGGACGACCCGGAGGTCCGCCAGGCGCAGGCCGCGGTGATGGCGACCGGTCCGGTCCCGGCCATCCTGGCGGCCCAGGACCCGGCGGGCTACTGGTCCAAGGCCGGCTCCGGCTACAGTCCCAAGTACCGCGGCACCGTCTGGCAGATCACCTTCCTGGCCGCTTTGGGCGCCGACCCGCGTGACGAGCGCGTTCGCCGTGGCTGCGAGTACCTCCTGGCGACCAACCAGACCGAGACCGGCGCCTTTTCTGCCTACAATCCCCCCATTCCGCGCGGCGGGATCCACTGCCTCAACGGCAACCTGCTGGCCGCTCTCATTTCCCTGGGATACGGCGACCACCCCCGCGTCCAGGCTGCGCTCCGCTGGCAGGCTCTGGCCATCACCGGGGAGGGCGCCATCCGCTATCGCGGCACCCTCACCAGCGGGCCGGGCTTCACCTGCGCGGTCAATCTGGATCAGCCCTGCGGGTGGGGCGCGGTCAAAGCGATGAAGGCTTTGAGCGCCGTTCCGCCGGAGCGGCGCACCCCTGAAGTGCAGCGAGCGATACTGGTGGGGATCGAGTTTCTCTTCTCCCGCGATCCCGCCCGGGCCGATTACCCCTATACGCAGCGGGTCAGCTCGACCTGGTTTAAGTTCGGCTTCCCCCTGAGCTACTGGAGCGACGTCCTCGAGACCGCCGGGGTGCTCGCCGACCTGGGCTGCGGCGGGGATCCCCGCCTGGCCAACGCGCTCCACTTCATCCTGGATAAGCAGGACGAGCAGGGCCGCTGGAAGATGGAAAACTCCCTCAACACGAAAATGTGGATGGACATCGAGAAGAAGGGCCAGCCCAGCAAATGGGTCACCCTGCGCGCCTTGCGGGCGCTAAAGCGCAGCGGCAGGCCTCTCTCCGCGCCCGGCGTTTCACGCTAAGAGATCGTTCCCCTGCACGGCCCGCAAAATTTCATCCGCCTGGAAGATGCGGTTTCGGGCGTATCCTGTAATTTCTCGCAGCACACCGGCCCGCTCGAGTTTCGCCAGGTAGGCCCGAGCGGTTTTGAAAGGGATACCCACTCCATCGGCCGCCTGCCGGACGGAGAGTACCGGCCGCGAAAACAGGAAGTCGAGCACAGCGCCCATGCGGGCAGCATTGCGTTCTCGATCCACGACCGGCTGGTACTTTGCCCTGATTTCCCGCAGCCGCTCCATTCGGACAACGCTTTCACGAGCCTGCTCGCCAATTCCGCGCAAAAAGAATCGCAGCCAGGTTTCCCAGGCTCCTTTCTGGGAAACCGCTAACAGCATGTCGTAATACTCCTGGCGATAGCGTTCGAAGTAGGCGCTTAAATTGAGCAGCGGTTGTGATAATAATCCCCATTCGCACAGCAAGAGCACGATCAGGAGCCTCCCCACCCGCCCATTTCTATCCAGGAACGGGTGGATCGCCGCGAATTGATAATGGATCAATGCTGTGCGGACCAGTGGAGGCATGTCGGTGTCGTTGTGGATAAATTTATCCAGAAGATCCAGCGCCAGGTGCATTTCCTCCACCGGTGGCGGAACGTAGGGGGCCGTTGATGGGGTGCTGCCCACCGGGCCAATCCAGTTTTGACTTCTCCGGAACTCACCGGGAGTAAGCGCCCCGCCGCGCACATTTTCCATTAACTTCGCGTGGATCTCGCGGATCAGCCGCAGGCTAACGGGAAGCGTCTTCAAGCGTTCAAGCCCATAATCCATGGCGCGCACGTAGTTGTAGACTTCCCGGACGTCACCCGTTCTTTCCAGGAAGGAAAGCTGGGCTGTTTCGTAGGTGTACAGATCGAGCAGCGATGCCTGTGTCCCTTCAATCCGGGAGGAGATGACGGCTTCATTCCGGATAAAGGGTTGGATCAAAAGCCCTGGAAAGGGATAAGCGCTGATAAGTGTGGCCAGCCGGCTCAGGTCTCGCTCTGCCTCGGACAGGGTCGACACAAGGTTGGAAGACCAGTTGATCTTTGGAGGCAGCGGGCCGGGCAGAAATGCCCAATACCCCATTGGCGTAAGAATGGCTCTCCCTGCTTCCTGGCTGCGATACTGTTTCGGGTCCATCAAAAGTCTCACCCCGCTCGAACGTGTAAATACAACAGACCCATATTAACACTTATTTATTAAAGTGTAAACAAGGAAAGGCTATATTTACACATCCGACCTGAAGCAACCGCATGGAAGAACCAAACGGGTTACAATACGATAAATCGATATCTTTTGCCGTGGTTCAAATTGTTGAAGGATCATTGAAATGGAAAACACCCATCGCCCGGTTCTCGAGCTGCGCGTCGCGCTGACCGCGGCCGAATACGAACGGCTCCTCGATTTCTACACCGTTGGGCTGGGCCTGGAGCCGGCCGAGATCTGGACCGACGGTCCCAGCCGCGCCGTTCTGCTCGAGATGGGACACGGGACGCTCGAGCTCTTCAACGAGGCCCAGGCCGACATGGTGGACGGGCTCGAAGTCGGCCGCCGGGTCAGCGGGCCGGTGCGCTTTGCCCTCCAGGTGCCGGATGTGGAGGCAGCCGTCGAGCGGTTGGTCGCCTGGGGCGCCGCGCTGGTCCACCCGCCGGTGCTCACCCCCTGGGGGGATACCAACGCCCGCGTCCAGTCCCCGGATGGGATGCAGATCACCCTGTTCCAGCATTTGGGGGACGAGAACCGTCAGGAGGACGCTTAGAACCCAGTTCCTGGCGCCTAGGCTGCGCGTCGTCCTGGACCCCAAGTAAGAAGCCGGATCGGATCACTTCCCAAGCGCCTGGATTGCCTTAGAATATGAAAGGAGCAATGGAAACGACCTCCGATCCAGGCGCATGGATAGAGCAGTTCAAATGTGCCAGGCCCGGCAGGTCCTTTTCCCGAGACGAGCTAAACGAGAGCTAAAATGGACAAGAGAAAATACTACCTGCAAAAGCTGGCCAACCGGAAAACCGGATACCCGATTGTCACCATCGCCTATTACGGCCCTGACGATCAGTTCGCCTCAAAAGTCGTGGTTGGGTTTATCGCCTCGCAGGGAGCGACCACCGTCGTGCGCAAGTGGTTCGCGGACGCCGTGGACGCGCGCAAGGATGAAAAGATCCAGATGGAAATGGCCGAGTACATCGAGTACAACCGTCCGTACCGGATCACGATGATGGACCGGATCATCGGCTGCCCGCACGAGGAAGGGATCGATTATCCCGAGGGAGAAGTCTGTCCGCAATGCCCGTTCTGGGCCAACCGCGACCGCTGGACCGGTGAAATCATCGCATCCTGACCGTCGGAGGGCAGGGAATTGATGCCTTACTCCCCCATCCACTCCTGCATTCGAAAATCCGCGGCAAATGGGTCTACGAACCGCACCCCCTCCAACACCATTCCTGGGTTGAAATCCTGGTTGAAAATCGTCGGGATCTGGTTGAGATGCGCAGCAGCTATTCTACCCTCGCCACCCCCCTCACCAGCAGCCCGAACGGGACGAAGCACACCAGCCCCATGACCAGGATCACGACAAAATCGGCCATCCGGAACGGCGCAGCGACCAGCAGCGGCTGCAGCGCGAAGAAGGCCAGCAGCCCAACGAACAGCATGGAGGACTGGAAGAGTAGCCCGGTCCCCAGGGCGTAGCCGAGGGCCTGCTTGCGCCAGAGCAGGATCCCGCCGATCACCCAGGCCGGGCAGACGAGGAGGTCGGCCAGCGCGGTTCCCAGCTCCGGCCCGCTGAGCGACCCCAGGCTGGCGGCCTGGCGCAGGAAGAAGAGGGCGCCGAAGACAATCAGTACGCCCCCGGCGAAGCGCGCGGGTACAGCGCCCTGGAGCCGCTGCCGGATCTGCGCGGCGTCCAGGCTGGCGAGCAGGCGAGACAGGCTAAAGAGGCTCAGGACCGCCAGCGCCGCGTAGAGGACGGTCTGCGGCCCGAACGGCAGGCCGGCGGCGTAGGCGATGGCATTATAGGCGATGAAGAGCAGCGCCCCCGGCCAGAAGAGCAGCCCTGCCAGCCGGCCGCGCCAGGCCAGCGCCAGCGAGCCGAGCAGCACCGGCAGCCCGACGATCAGGTTGACCAGGTCGTTGGGGACGAAGGAGCGGCGCAACGCCTCGCTCGGGTAGACAGCATCCTGAAAGAGCAGGCCGTCCAGCGCGAGAGCCGCGACCAGCGCCGCGGCGAACAGCGACAGCCCAAACAGCGGCCTCATTCGGGACACAGCGGAGATGCGCAAACCGTTCATCGGGGTAGATTCCTTTTCAAAAACTTGAACCACAAAGACGCCTTGGACTATCCAGACAGGGAGATCAATTGCCTAAGCAACCCGGTGCCTTGGCAACCAAGCCACTACGCAACCGGGTAACTGTTCGATCTCCGTTCTCCTTTTATCCCTCTCCCGGGCAGGCTGTCTCGCGCCAGGGCGGCGAGGATGGCCAGCGGGAGTGTCACCAGCATCACGTCCGCCAGCCCCCACAGGAACGCGGTCAGGGCTTCGCCTTGCAGGGGATATAGATCGCTGACCAGGGGGAAATAGCCGAAAATCGCCGCCCAGATCGCCCCGGCGAAGGATATGCCGAAGACGACCAGGCCAGGCAGCCAGAGAGTACCAAAGGCGCGCCGGAGGCCAGCCGGAAGACCCCGCAGCCAGCGCAGCGACCCGTGGATCTGCGTCGCGCCGGCGGCCGCCAGGATGACCAGGAAGATCTGGGCAAAGCCCCCGCCGACCATGAACTGCGCAACCGAAAGCAACAGGAAGACCAGCGCAGCGCCGCGGCGCTGCAGGAACCCCGCCGACCAGACGATCACCGCCAGGCTGAACAGCATAGCCAGAATGCCCGTGACCAGGAAATTGGGGACAATCGTGAAGGCAGTCTCGATGCCGCCGGGCCAGAAGCGCTGCGCCGGGCCGATGGCGCTGATCATCTGGCCCGCCGGCGCGACGTTTCCCTGCAGGGTCTCGAAAAAGCCGTGCTCCAGTCCCGAGACGCCGCAGATAATCCCGCACGCGGCGATGACCGTGCGAATCGTTGGGTTAAGATTCGCGTTCATGTTCGCTCCTGTTGGCCTCGACCAGTTTCGGGAGCAGCCCCTCGGCCCAGGTCCGGATCGCCCCCCAATCGCGGTGGTCGCCCTCTGACCAGACCCCAAAGAGCACGCTCAGGCGGAATTTGATCCGGTCGGACAGCGAAGGGATTTTGCGGATCTCCAGCCCGCCGGCGAAGAGGCCCTCGCTCACCGGGTGGACCAAAGTCCGCACCGGGCTGAGGAAATCGGCTACGAACGGGCGGTACTTCTCGCCGTCGCGCATCGCCAGGGTCATGCACACCAGGAAAGCGGCGAAGGGCCTCCGCGCCAGCTCGGCGCGATGCCCTCGCACAAACTGGAGCGCCTCGGGCAACCACTGCTTGCCCTGGATGGCGCTCCCCGCCACCACCGCATCGTAAGCCGAGAGGTCGCGGACCTCCGCCATGGGCAGCACGTCCACCGCCGCGCCGTTCTGGGCCAGGGTCCTGCCGATCGCTTCGGCTATGCCGCGAGTGAAGCCGGTCCGCGAAGCATAAGTTACCAGAATGCTGTTGTTCATTCTCTCTCCAATCCCGGCATGATCAGGACGATATTGCCGGTCGCCTGGCCACTCTCGGCCAACGCGTTGGCCTTTCGGGCTTCGCGGAGCGGGAATTTCGCGGCGATGATCGGCCGGATCTGGCCGGCCTCCAGGAGCTGAAAGAGCGCCTTCCAATCCTCTTTGAATACACTCACCCCGAGGCGGTGGGTGCCGTAGCCCTCGATTCGCTTGCCGTCGGGCAGGAGATTGGTAAAGATCACGCGGGCGACCAGGCGGAGCAAGCCGGCAAAGCTCTGCGGAGCGCCGTAGTGCACCAGCGCGCCGCCGCGCTTGAGGGCAGCCAGCCCGCTTGAAAAATAGCGGTCGTCCATGCCGTTGAAGACAAAGTCAATGCCGCCCGGTTCGCACTGGCGCAGCACGTCGACAAAATCCTGGGTGTGATAGTCGATCAGGGTCGCGCCGTATTCGGCAAGGGAACTGTGCTTGCTCCGGGAAGCCAACCCGTAAATGCGCAACCCGGCCAGCCGGCCCAACTGCAAGAAAGCCGTTCCCACCCCACCGCTCGCGCCGATGACCAGCGCGGTCTGTCCCACCTCGACCTTTGCCACCCGGTGCAGAATCTGGAAGGCAACCAGGTAGTTCAGGATCAGCGTGGAGGTTTCGGCCGGGTCCAGCGTCTCAGGGACGCGGACCAGTTTCTCCTCAGGCAGGGTGATATACTCGGCGTGGCCGCCGAACTGGGTCAGCGCCGCCACCCGCTCACCCGGTCGAAAGAGACCTGCCCCCTCGCCAACCGCGTCCACGCTGCCGACGATGGCGTACCCGGGTATGAAGGGAACTTTGGGCAGCACCGGGCGGTTGCCCAACCGGGCAGCCACGTCGTCCTGGCAGAGAGGCGCGGCGAGAATGCGCACGCGCACCTCCCTGGCGGCTGGCGAGCGCAGCTCAGTCTCGACCAGTTGCAACATTTCCAGCCCACCGCGCCGCGTGACCATCACGCTTAGATAGCTCATCCCGCCCTACCAGCCAATAGATAGACCTGGGCCGCCATCGCAAGGACCAGCAGGCCCAGCGCGATGTTGTGGATCGTACGCATCCAGGAATAATCCACCTTGCCGATGCTCATCAGGGCGCCTGTGGCGAACAAGGCTACGACGCAGACCGCCGCCAGGACCAGCAGGCCAACGACCGGCGCCTGAACCTCCGCGCCTTTCAGCCCGCGCACGACCTGGAGGACGGTGAGAACGACCCCCGCCAGGGCGATCAGTTTGTGCAAGTTAAAGATCGCCCCGTTGAGCGGCTTTCCAGACAGGCCCAGCCACAGGCCGGAGGCCACGGTGAGCAGGAAGATGGCGCCAGGTATGATAAACCGTGAGAGAGTATCCATAGAGGGCCTCATTTTCCCCGAGTTTAGGCGAGATCCATCGGGTGTGGAAGGGGATGGGGGTCGGCCGGCGCCAGCGCGCTACCATCCCTGCCGATCTGGAATAGCCTCCGCGCGATCAGGACGTTCCAGGTCATGGTCAGGAGACCGGCCGCAATCGCCAGCAGCATGGTCGCGCCGTTCAGGCCGGCGATAAATGATGAGAGTATTTCAAAGACCAGCAGGCAGCCAAACCCCAGGATCCCCACCCAGGCCGTCACCCGGCTGAAGAGCTGGCCGCGCAGCATGACCAGCGAGAACAGCACCCCGGCAGCCTCCAAGAAGAAGAAGCCCAGAAAAGTGCCGGGCGAGTGGCTGCGGCCGACTGAGAGCATCGATTGCCCCGCGGCTTCCAGCATCGCCCGCTGGGCAGCGCTCTCGACCGCCGCATACTGCCGGCTGAGGTCGAGCATGGCGAAGGCGCGGTTGGTCGCAAAGAACACGGCGATCCCCAAAAAAGCGACGAGCAATGCCAGCGCAGCGTAGGGCTGGTTTCGATCGTCGCGGTGCGCGGCATACAGGCCGAAAAAGGTCAGGATCCCCAGGGTATTGAACAGGATATTCAGCAGGCCCAGGTCGCGGAGCCCCATGAACCAGTTGGCCTGGAAGAGATGGAACCAGTCGACCACGCTGTTCTGCACCGTGTTCCCGCCCGGCAAGAAGGTGATCGAGATCTCGACCAGGCCCACCAGGACCCCGCCCAGAGCGGCCGCGCCGCCGATGCGGCAGATCCCGTTCCAGCGAGCCGGCTCAGTGTTAGACTGCATAAACTGCCTCCTTCTTTGGCTCGCCTGGGGCGGCCTGCGCGTCGCGGGCGTACGCCGAAAAGACCGAGAGCGGCAGCATGGTCAGGATCAGCAGCAGGCCAAAGCCCATGATGCTCTTCAGAAAATCGTTGAAGAAATAACCGACCGGGAACTGCCCGAACGACCAGACCGAGAGGAGGACCAGCGGCCAGGCCCACAGGGCCGCGGCGAGCCGCAGCAGGCCGCCGGAGGGTTTCCGGTTGAATGGCTTAAGGATCCGCGTCCCGGCGATGCCGCCGATCAGGCCGATCAGGGGTGGGAAGAAACCGCCCCCAATGAGGAGCAGGAGCAGGGAGAGCAGGATCAAGGCCGTCCCACCATTCTTGCGCTGGACGAAGGCCGCCGACCAGGCAATCACTGCCAGGCTGATCAACACGGTGAGGATTCCAGAGATCAGCAGGTTGGGCAGGATGCTCAACGCCGGCTCGCAGCCGCTCCAGGCCACCTTTGGGTCGCAGGGTGGGCCCATCGAGGGGAAAGCCAGGGTCGCAGGCGTGACGTTCCCTTGCAGGATTTCAAATATGCCATGCTCCAGCCCGGCCAGCCCGGCCAGCACGCCCAGGGCCGCGGCAACGACGCGAGTTGCTTTTCTCATCATGGTTCCACTCCTCTGGACCGGCTCAGCCGTAAAAGCCGCAAACCAACCAGGATATGCCAGATCGTCACGAACAGGCCGCCCGCCGAGAGCAGGTACGCCCGCAGGAACGGCGCAAAGGCAAAGGTCGCGCAGTAGGCCAGGTCGCAGGCACTGGACAGGATGCCCAGGATCGCTGCCCAGCGGCTGAATGACTGTCCGCGCAGCATGAGCAGCGAAAAGATCAGCGCGGCCGTAGCCAGCAGCAGGTAGCCGGCCGTATCCCCCATCCCCTGGAAGATCGACTGCGGGTCGTTCAAGGCCAGCACCGCCTGCCCCGCGGCCAGCAGCATGGCGCGCTGCGCCTCCGAGGCGGCCGCCGCGGCCCGCTGGCTCAGCGAAAGCATGGCAAAAGAGGTATTCCCGGCGATATTGGCCGCGATCCCCACCCCCCCGCAGGCCAGGGCGACCGCCACCGCGCTCCGCGAGGTTTTCCAGAGCGCCGCCCCCAGCGCGAGGAAGGCCAGCCCGACCAGCAGGTAATCGACCAGGTCGAAGAAGTCCAGGTAGGCCAGGCCGGTCAGCGGGCTCCTCTGGAACAGGGCGTACCACTCCGCGACCGTGGCGGGCTGCGCTCCCCCATGGAAGAACAGGGAGACCTCGGCGCCGAGGTTGCGGCGGAAGATCAGCCCCGCGAGGAGAGCCGCAGCGCCGCCGGCCCGATAGAGGGCTGCCCAGGCCGCGGTCCCGATCTCAGGCCTGGTTTGCGTGGATACCATAGACCTTCTCCCCGGCCTGTTTGCGCAGGTCCGACGCGAACCCGGAAATAAACGAGAGAACGAACCCGCCCAGCCCGCCGCCGAAGACGAACGCCCAGCAGACCGCCAGCACCTGGTCGGGACCGCTGGTGCTCACCCCCGGAACCTGGCCGCTGATGGCGATATAAAGGCCGATCAGAAAGCTCACCACGCTGATCGCCAGCGTCACTGGCCAGATCGCGCTGAGTGTTCCGCGGACCGGCTCCGGCAAGGCCCTTCGCCACCAGGCCAGCGGTTTATGGATGCGCGTGGCGATCCCCCAGGCCGGCAGGAAAAACACGATCTGCCCGATCCCACCCCCCACCAGGAGAAGCAGGATGAAGAGCAGGAGGAAGACGGTCGCTCCGTGCTTCTTGTGGACGAAGCCCACCGACCAGACGATGATCGTCGCGCCGACCAGCATGGCCAGGATTCCCGTGACGAGGAAATTGGGAACGATGGAGAAGGCGCCCTCGCCGGCCGGGAAACCAAAAGGGTTGCCTTCGCCAATCGCCATGATCAACAGGCCGGGGGTAGGCGTGTTGCCTTGAATGGCCTCGAAAAATCCGTGGTCTATGCCGGCGAAGCCCAGCAGCGCGCCGATAATGCTTACGATGGTTTTGGTAGTGCGGTTCATCGGATTTCTTTCCTCAGGTTGGTGGTCAGGTCGTAGCCGGCGCCGGTAGCTTCCGCCCGCGGAAGTATAGGACCAGCCCGGCGCCGATGAGGGCAACCTCCAGCACGGCGCTGGCGATCAACCCCGGGCCAGTCGTCCACAGACCCAAGCCGACCGTCGGCGAGCCGGCGAAGAGCAGGGGCAGCTCGCCGGGATGGACGATGAAATCCAGCGCCCAGTGGCTGAACACGACCAGCCCGATGACGATCCCCGAGCGGCGGTCGTGGAAGATCAAGCCGCAGATCACGGCCGCAAGCAGCGACCAGACCACCGCCATGAACAGCCCGTGCGACCAGGGGATCCAGCCGGGGGTGGTAACCTGGATGCCGTGAGAAAAATCTACTCGGCTGGTCCCGGCCCTTTCCAGTCCCAGGGCCATGAATCCAAAGCAAAGCAGGTCGAGCGCTTCGCTGGCGACCAGGAGAACCCACAGGGGAACTTTCCTGGCAGCCGATTTTGCCGCCAGACCGGCGGCGAGATGAGCAGGTCCCATAGTCTAACTCCTGTCTATTTCCAACCGCAACATTGGACATTCTCATCATAGCCATTTCAAGCCAGTTTCCCAATGGTTTTTTCTGCAAATTTTGTGTCATTTGGCGCAAAATACGGTATCATGTTGGTATGAGTTCAGCGCCCGAGCCCATCACCGTTTCCATCAGCGTCCTCAACCAGATGTTCCTCTATCTGCGCTCGCTGCAGGTCGATATCGACGGGTTCCTGCGCTCGATCGGCGTGGACCCGGAGCAGGTCAAAGCTCCCGACACGCGCCTGCCGATCGAGACGTACCTCCACATCCAGGACTCTGCGGCGGAGTACGTCAACGACCCATTTTTTGGCCTGCATTACGGCGAGTACTTCGAACCCGGAAGCTGGTCGATCCTCGGCTACCTGATGATGAACTGCAGGACGCTGGGGGAGGCTTTCGAAAAATCGGGCCGCTACCAGCGCATCATCGGCAACCTGATCGAGGCGCGCGCCGAGCTGGGCTTCAAAAAGGTCAAAGCGGTCTTCTTCACCCCGCCACACGCCCCGAAGATGTCGCGCCACTGTTTTGAAGCAACTTTCTCCAGCTCGGTGCGCATGATGCGCAACCTGACCGGGCGTTCCCTCAACCCGCTTCAGGTGACCTTTATTTACCCCCAACCCGAATCGACCGCCGAGTACGAGCGGGTTTTCTGCTGCCCGGTGCTTTTCGGCCAGAAAGAAAACTCGCTGACCGTGGACTGGGCCATCGGCAACATCCCGGTCTTGATGGCCAATCCCACCCTACTGGCCTATTTCGAAAAGTATGCCCAGGATTTTCTCGCCGAACTCGACCGCCCCAAGGAGCACACCCGTGCGGTGACCAAAATCATCCTCTCCCGACTGGATGATGAAAAGCTGTCCATCGAAAAGGTCTCCAAAGAGATGGCGGTCAGCGTGCGCACCCTGCAGAAGCGGCTCGAGGATGAGGGGGTCATCTTCAGCGACCTGCATAGAGATATTCGCGAGCGGCTGGCCAAACAATACCTGCGCGAGAACTACACCGTCGAGCAGATCACCTACCTGCTCGGTTTCTCCGAGCCGAGCGTCTTTCGCAAAGCTTTCAAGAAATGGTCGGGAGCCACGCCGAAGGAGTACCGCGAAGCTGCGTTTTCCGCGCTCAATTCGCCGTAGGGTCTTCTTTGTCATTCCTATACAAACCTTCTACAAAACGTTGAAGGTTTCTTTCCCCCATTCTATAGTTGAAGCATGAATATCTTTGAAAGTGTAACCATCTCTAGCTACCTGGCCGTCAAAGAAATCTGGCGCAGCCGCGGGCGCTTCTTCCTCGTCAGCCTGGTGATCGCCTTAATCACCCTGCTGGTCCTCTTCATCGCCGCCCTGGGCGAGGGCCTGGGCAACGGCAACCGCGAGTATATCTCCCGACTGAACGCCCAGTTGATCGTCTACCAGGCGAAATCCGACCTGTTGATCCAGGCCAGCCGCCTGAGCCGCGACCGGCTGAACGCGATCCGCCGTGTGGAGGGTGTGGCCGATGCCGGGATGCTCGGGACCGCCAATGCCACCCTGGCGGTGGATGGAAATCTCCAGCCGCTCAAGGTGGCCTTGCTCGGCGTGGAGCCCGGCCATACCGGCGAGCCGCCGGTGATCGCCGGTCGGCAGTTCAGCACCGCGAATGCCAGGGAAGTCATTATCGACCGCAACACCGCCCTGCGCAGCAGGCTCTCCGTGGACGATACCCTCACTCTGCGCGTCACCCAGGGCACCGATGACAGGTTCTACGACCTGCGCGTGGTGGGCGTTACCAGCAGCCAGCAGTATTCACTGCAGCCCTCTATTTTTACTCCATTCAACAACTGGGACCGCGTCCGCCCGAAATCCGAGGCCGAGGTGGACGTCTCCAACCCGGTGGCCAACGTCATCCTCGTCCGGCTGGTGGACCCCGCGCAGGTGGAAGCGGTCAGCCGGCGGCTGGTATCGCAGGTGAACAGAATCGAGACCGCTACCCTCTCCGCCGCGATTGAAGCCCTGCCAGGGTACACCGCCCAGCAGAGCACGCTCAACACCCAGGGTGGTTTCAGCCTCTTCATCGGCGTGCTGGTCATCGGCGGATTCTTCCAGATCCAGATCCTCCAGAAGGTCGCCCAAATCGGGGTACTCAAGGCCATCGGCGTTGGCAACCCATTGGTCGCAGCCGCCGCGGTGCTCCAGATCGTGATCACCACCGTGGTCGGCGTGGCCATCGGCAGCCTGTTGACCTTTCTCTTCTCGCTCACCTTCCCGCCGACCATCCCAATCGTGTTCAACGGGACCACGTCCACGATCGCCGTGGCGGCCCTGCTGCTCATCGGTCCGTTGGGCGGCCTGGTCTCTATCCGCTATGCTGTGCGCATCGAGCCGCTAAAAGCTTTGGGATTAGCCTCATGATGAACGTAATGAACGGAGTGAACGAAGTCAACCTGTGGAGCGCAGCGACTGCAGTCGACCAGGGAAATCCTGTTGAATCCGGCGTCGAGACCACCTACGCGCTGGAGGCGAAATCGGTCTTCAAAACCTACGCCAGCGACCAGGGACCCATCCAGGCCGTCGCAGGGGTTTCCCTGCAAGTCGGCGCAGGCGAGTATGTCGCCCTGGTCGGTCCCAGCGGATCGGGCAAGACCACCCTGCTCTCCATGCTCGCCGCGCTGCTCCAGCCCACCTCCGGGCAGATCCTGCTCGACGGCCAGGACCTGGTCAAGATGAACGATCGTAGGCGGGTCGCCCTGCGCCGTGAGAAGATCGGCTTCACTTTTCAAGCCAACAACTTGATCCCTTATCTCACTGCGGTCGAGAACGTGGAATTGATGCTGCGCCTGAACGGCCGGCTGGATCAGGCCGGGAAGCAGCGCGCCCGCGAGCTGCTGGCTCGTCTGGGCCTGGGCGAGCGAATGAACAGCCTCCCCAGCCAGATGTCCGGCGGCCAGCAGCAGCGCGTCGCCATCGCCCGCGCCCTGATTCACAACCCCAGCCTGGTCCTGGCCGACGAGCCTACCGCCAGCCTGGACACCGGGCGCGCCTACCAGGTTGTCGAGACCTTCGCCGAGCTGATCCACGAGCAAAAGCACGCCGGGATCATGGTCACCCACGACCTGCGCATGTGCGAGTTCGTCGACCGGGTGCTGCAGATGCAGGACGGTAAACTGGTGCGCGTTGATACAGGATCGGTCGAAATTCGTCAGTTGATTAGTGGTGGACGTCATCCTTGAGCGCCTGGGTCATGCATGATTAGCCATGCAGTGCGCCAACTGCGTGATCCAGAGCAAAATATACCCCATTCCGCTTGTCGACCATACTGCCGCCCGCCGGCGCGCCCTGGTAGCCAGCGCAGTCCGGAGCGGGAAGGCGCTCCCTCCTTCCCGCTCCGGTGATTTTGGTTAGTTTTTCAAGGCACTCTTCACAAAACGTAGATCTTCCTCAAACACTTCCCGCTCATGGCCATTCCCGTTCAGCGGCGTGCCAGGCTCAGAATATCGCGCCGTGGGTTTGGCTGGAAGGCTGTTCTTGCTCGCCTGGACATCCTCCCCGGTCAGGTTGAATTGGGCAACGATCGCCTGCAAGGCCTGCGCCATCTCGGACAGCGCCTGCGCCGATGCGGTCACTTCCTCCACCTGCGCGCTCATCTCCTCAGCAGAAGCGCCAACTTCTTCAACAGCGGCGCTGTTTTCCTCGCTGACCGAGGCGATATTTTCGATCGACTGGGTCACCTCGGCCGCGCCGGCGCTCATCTCTTCCGTGGCGGCGGTGTTTTCCTCTACCACCGCGCTGACCCCGTCCGAGGCCGCCACCAGCTCGTCGGACAGGTGGCTCATGTGCTTTGCCTCCGTGGCGATTTCGCCCACCTGCCGGTTGACCGTCTCGGCGGCGCCCAGAATCTCTGACAGGGCCAGGCCGGCCTGTTTGGCCTGACCGACGCCCCGTTCCACCTCGGTCGATCCGGCCTGCATCGCCTCGACCGCATCCGCCACCGTGCTCTGGATCTCTTTTACCAATCCTCCAATTTCCTTCGTGGCCTGGGCGCTTTTCTCGGCCAGCTTACGCACCTCATCGGCGACGACCGCGAAGCCCTTGCCGTGCTCGCCCGCCCGCGCCGCCTCGATCGCGGCATTCAGCGCGAGGAGGTTGGTCTGGCTGGCAATGTCTTCGATCGTCTCGACGATCATACTGATCCGCTCGGAGCGAACGCCCATATCCTGGACGATTTGGGAGGAGAGAGCTACTTTTTCCTGGATCGTTTCCATTCCCTGGATGGTTGCATGGACGATCTCCGTCCCACTTCTGGCTACCTGGGCGGCCTGCTCGGAGCCTTTGGCCCCGGCTTCGGCATTGCTGGTGACCTGCTGGATGGCATTGGTAAGCTCGTGGGTAATTTCCGCGGTCCGGGCGACTGCCTGGGCTTGCTCTTGCGCGCCCCTGGCGACGCCATCGATGGCGCGGCTCATCTGTTCCACGCTTGAGGCGGTGCGGGTCACCGATTCGGTTTGCTGGGAGGTGCCGCGAGCTACCTGCTGGATGGTGGCGGCGATCTGGCTGGTAGCCTGGCCCGCCTGCTCGGCAGAAGAGGCCAACTGTCCGGAAGCCGCCCCCAGGGAGGAAGCGTTCTCAGCAACCCGGGTAACCGAGGAGCGCACATTTGCGACCATCTGGGCGAAGGCATTTCCAAGCACATCTCGCTCGGACTGGGGAGTGATTTTTTCACTCAGGTCCCCACGGGCGATTCGCTGCGCACTGTTTGCCATCCTGGAGAGGTAGGCGACCATGCGCTGGAAATCGATAGCCATCCGGCCAATCTCATCCTGCTGGTTAATGTTCAACTGGACGTCCAGGTCGCCATCCGCAATCTTGCTGGCAGCCCGCCATACCTCAATGATTGGTTTGGCAAAGCTTCGCGAGAAAACAAAAATGATGCCGTTGATCAGCAGGAGGGTGAAAACGCCGATCGCGATCAGTATATTTCGCAAAGAGTTCGCGCTGGCCATCATCTCATTCACGGGAACGACGTTGACCAGGCTCCAACCCCCGGTGTCGATCGGGGCGTAGAACATCACCACATTCTTCCCGGTGAACGGATCGGTCGTTTCGACAAAGCCTGATTTTTTGGCCTGAATCTGGCCGGCCAACTGGGTGAGCTGCTGGTTCGATTTTTCTTTCGCCAGGTCGGCCAGAGTTTTTGTTCCGATGAAGGATTTATCAGGGGCAGAGATGAAAATGCCGGTATTGCTCACCAACCAGGCATACCCGGTATCAAAGCTCTTGATCTGCTGAACGCGCTTGTCCCACGAAGCCAGGCTGGTATCCGCCCCGGCAATTCCAATGAACGTGCCATCCGGCTTCATGATGGGCGAGATGAAGCTGGTCATCAAGACCCCCTCGTATAAATAGGGCTCGATGACGCTGTCGGCTTTGGTGCGTTTCGGGATCAGATAATAATCCGAAGTATCCACATCGGCGAGAGGATCCAGGGTTAAATTGCCGGTTAATCGATTCCAATAAGGGATAAAACGGCCGGTTGCGTCCGTTCCCTGGCCCCCGGCAAAACTGGCGTCTTTTCCATCAAAAGCATTGGCTTCATAGCCGACGTAAGTGCCGACGACCTCCGGATGCTGGTCCAGGAGGTTTTTCAGCGCGTTCATGACCTCCTGGCGGTTCTGCGTGGAGTTGGATTCCATCATCTGAGCCATTGTCCGGCCCAGGGCCTGGTCTGCCTGTAATTCAGCATTGAAACCATTGGCATACTCCGCAGCCATTGCCGTCCCATATTGATAAGCGTTAGATTTCTGCGCATTTGTGGACACGATAGAAGCGACAATGATCAGGGCGCTAAAGGTGACCACAACCAGCGGGACGAAACTCGAGATCAACCGCGAAAACACTGACTTATTCATAGGTGCTCCTTTGTGAAAATTGCACGACTTACACGCCGTACGGGGGACTGAAAAAAGGCCCGCCGTTCCTTACCTGAATCATGCCGGTCTGGTCGGTCCTTCACTCTCAAGGCCGAAGCTCGCACGATCAGGGTCCTTACACCTGACCTGTCGGGAGGTCATGGAACTCTGGCGAAGGGATGATTCCCCTGCCAGACATATCGTATATAAAAATGACTATGAGGAAAATAAATTGAAGCTAAACTTTACATTAAAGGCGGATAAATGTGTACTGCCGCGGCTCCTCCTGCCTGGGCGGCTTGAGCCGCAGTATGCTGAGCAGGATCCCGGGCAGCAGCGCCAGCTTTTTAGCCCCCGTGATACGTGCGCGAACCTGGTGGACCCGGTAGCCGATGGCTTCGATCTCATCCAGGATCGCCCGGTAGAGCAGCGCCGCCGCGCCCACCGCCGCCTGCCCCCCCGGGCTCAGGAGGCTGATCCCGGGCAAGGCTTCCGCGTAGATCCGTCGCGCACGCTCGATCTCGAACTTCATCAGCGCGACAAAGCGCTCGTCGTGAACCCCGGCCAGGATGCCGGCGCGGGTCAGGCCGAAGCGCGCCAGGTCGACCTCGGGCAGGTAGACCTGGCCCCGCCCGGCATCCTCCCCCACGTCGCGCAGGATGTTGGTCAACTGCAGCGCAATCCCCAACCGGATCGCATAAGGCGCGGCCTGTTCGAAGCGCCAGCCTCCGCGCAGCCCGATGATCGGCATGGCCAGCAACCCTACCGTCGAGGCGACCTGATAGCAGTACGACTCCAGCTCTTCCCAGGTTTTGTACACCCGTGGGGAGATATCGAGCGACACGCCGGCGATCAGCTCATCCTCGTAGCGCGGGTTGGCGGCGTACCGCTCGCGGGTCAGCGCCCAGGCGTACAAGATTGGGTCGTACTGTTTCTCAGCGGGCAGTTTCACCTTCCGCCGCCAGGCTTCCATTTCCGCGTCGGTCGCCCGGCCGAGATCGACCAGGTCGTCCGTCGCCCGGCAGAAGGCGTACAGCGCGCGGATGGCGCGCCGCCTGGCCGGCGGGAGGAGCGCTGTGGCAAAATAAAAGGTCTTGGAGTTCGCCCGGATCGACTCCTCTGACGCGCGGAACAGATCTTCTCCTGCATATCCATCCCGGCACCCTACTCCATCGTTATTGCTTCCCACGTTCATTTCTCTGGTTTCCACGCTCGCGCGACTGTAAGGAGCCCCACAGCTCTCGGGGGTGGAACCTCTTCCTGGCGTTTCGCGCCCCACCGGATCATCCCATCCATCTCCATGGCTACACCGCTTCCTCGATCAGCCGCTCGGCGATCACCGCCGAGGACAGCACCCCGGGCAGACCCGCCCCGGGGTGCGTCCCCGCCCCCACGAAGTACAGGTTGTCGAAATCCTCCGAGCGGTTGTGCGGCCGGAACCAGGCCGATTGGGTCAGCACGGGCTGGAAAGAAAACGCCGAGCCCAGATAGCTGTTGAGCTCCCCCTCGAAGTGCAGCGGGTCGATCCAGTGCTCGGCGATGATGTTTTCCTCCAGGCCGGGAAGGTAGTTTTCTTCCAGAAAGCGCACGATCCGGTCGCGGTACGGTCTGGCCTGCCGGGTCCAATCGATCCTCGATCCCTGGTTGGGGGCCGGGGCCAGCACGTAGAACCCTTCGCACCCCTCCGGCGCGATCGACGGGTCGGTCAGGGTAGGCATGTGCAGGTAGAGCGAAAAATCGTCGGCCAGGATCTGCTTGTTGAAGATGTCATCCAGCAGGCCCTTGTAGCGCGGGCCGAGGAGGATGTTGTGGTGGGCCAGCCGCCCGTCGTTGAAGCGCTTTTTCGTCCCGAAATAATACACGAACAGCGACATGCTGTATTTCATCCGCTTCAGCCGCCCGTCGCTGTTCCGGCGCCGCTGGTTGGCCGGGATCATTTTCAGATAGGTGTTGGCCACATCCGCATTGGAGACCACGATGTCGGCCGGGTGGAAACGGCCGTCGCGGGTGTACAGGCCGGTGAGCCTGCGCCCGTCGATCCCGAGCGAGACCACGTCCTGGCTGAGGTGGATCTTCCCGCCCAGCTCGCCAAACAGCCGGACCAGGGCGTCCACGATCGCCCCGGTCCCCCCTATAGCATAATGGACCCCCCACTCCCGCTCCAGGTAGTGGATCATGGCGTAAATGCTGGCCGTATCGTAGGGGTTGCCCCCCACCAGGAGCGGATGGAAGGAGAAAATCTGGCGCAAAAATTCGTCCTGGATGAACTGGGAGATGTAAGCGTACACGCTTTTGTACGACTGCAGGCGGATCAGGTCGGGCGCCACCTTGAGCATGTCCACCACGCTCAGGAAGGGCTGGCCAGCCAGCTCGACGAACCCCTTCTCAAAGATCGGCCTGGTGCTCTCCAGGAAGCGCAGGTACCCCTCGCGGTCGCCAGGGCTGATGCGCTCGATTTGCCTGAGAGTGAAGTCCAGGTCGCTGTTGTAGTCGAAGCTCTGCCCCTGGGCGTTGAAGATCCGGTAGAAGGGCGAGACCGGCACGAAGCGGACGTAATCATCCCGCCTGCGCCCTGCCAGGGTGAAAAGATCATCGAACAGGAAGGGCGCGGTGATCACTGTCGGCCCACCGTCGAATTTGAAGCCGTTGATCTCATACACGTAGGCGCGACCGCCCGGCTTATCCCGCCGTTCGAAGATCTCCACGTGGTGGCCCCTGGCCGCCAGGCGGATCGCCGCCCCCAACCCGCCGAAACCGGCGCCGATGATTGCGATATGTTTTTCTGTCATGTTTTAATAGTAATGGAGCTGACAGGTTTTACAAAAAGTTTGTACAATGTCTGTCGATATAAATTCCAATCCCGTATAATCCCGGATATGAAAGAAGTTGAGTTTTTAATTGCAGGGGGAGGCGGAGCCGGTCTCGCGCTGACCAGCGCTCTCCTCGACAGCCCGCTGGGCGACCGGTCCATCCTGATCGTCGATCGCGACGCCAAGCAGCAGAACGACCGCACCTGGTGCTTCTGGGGCGGCGTGGAGACGCCCTTCGCTTCGCTCGCCTGCCATTCCTGGCCCAAAATAGCCGTGCGCAGTGAGGACTTCGAGCGCGTCTTCGACCTGGAGGATAACTGGCGCTACTGGATGGTGCGCGGGATCGATTATTACGACTGGATGCGCGCAAAAACCGACGCAAAACCCAACGTGGTCTGGACCCGCGGCAGCGTGGACGGCATCCGTGAGGAAGGCGGGCGCGCCCTGGTCAGCATCGATGGCGAGCCGGTCTCCGCCAGATGGGTTTTTAACAGCATCCTTCACCCGGGCGAGCTGAAGCCCGATCCGCGGAAACACTTCTTCCTGATGCAGCACTTCAAAGGCTGGGAGATCCAGACCGTGCAGCCGGTCTTCGACCCGGCCTGCGCCACTTTCCACGACTTTCGCACCCCCCAGGAAGGCGACCTGCGCTTCCTCTACATCCTGCCCTTCACACCCACCCGCGCCCTGGTCGAATATACCATTTTCTCGTCCCGGCTGCTTGCCCCCGAAGAGTACGAGCACGGTTTAACCGAATATATTCACACCCAATTGGGCCTCGAGCGGTATGAAATCCTCTCGGAGGAAAACGGCAGCATCCCCATGACTGACTATCCTTTTACGCGCCGCGGCGGGGAACGGGTGCTGAACATCGGCACGAAGGGCGGGCTGGTCAAACCCTCGACCGGGTTCGCCTTCCAGCGCATGCAGGCCGACGCTCGCGCGATCGTCGCTTCTCTGCTGCGCAACGGCCATCCATTCCACCTTCCCCGCCCACCGGCCCGCTTCCGCTTTTACGACAGCCTGCTGCTCCAGATGCTATACCGCCAGGGTTCGCGCATGAAATCCATCTTCGTTCGCCTGTTTGACCGCAACCCCATCCGGCGCATCTTGCGCTTCCTCGGCGAGAACAGCACCCCCTTCGAGGATCTGGCCCTCATCGCCACCCTGCCTCCGGGGCCATTCTTACAGGCGCTCTGGCGGATTAAGCTGCTGCGGAGAATCTGATCTCTTTCCCCAGGGCAGACATCCGCAGCCCTCCGCGCGGGCGCAGCGTCACCAGCGGGTCGATGATCACCTCCTGGCCTGGGGCCAGCTCGAGGCGGCAGCGCTGGGCGATCGTCGCCAGCACCAGAGGCCCTTCCGTCAGGGCGAACGTATTCCCGATGCAGAGGCGCGGCCCGCCGCCAAAGGGCAGATACGAAAATTTTGGGCGCGAGGCCACCGCCGCGGGCAGGAAGCGGTCCGGGTCGAAGCGCAGCGGGTCGGGCCAGATTTCCGCGCTGCGCTGCGCCGACCAGATGCTGGCGATGACCAGCGACCCGGGCGGGACGCGGGCGCCCCCAATCACGTCCTCTCTCAAGCTCCTGCGCGTCACCAGCCAGGCCGGGGGATACAGGCGCAGCGCCTCGTCGAAGACCCGCCGGGTGTAGTCCAGCGCGGGAAGGTCTTCCACGCCTGGATTGCGCCCGTCCAATACCCGACGCAGCTCCTCGTCCAGGCGCTCCGCGGCTTCCGGGTTTTGCGCCAGCAAATAGAAAGTCCACGTCAGGGCGCTGGCCACCGTCTCGTGCCCGGCGATCAGGAAAGTGACCAGCTCGTCGCGTACCTGGCGCTCGCTCATCGGCGTTTCTCCGCCGCCCATGCCCAGCAACGCGTCGAGCAGGTCACCCGATGGCCCGTTGACCTGGCGGTGCGCCCGGACGATCTCCGCCACCGCCCGGTCGAGCCGGCCCAGCGCCTCGCGGAAGCGGCGGTGGGATCGGGTTGGGACCCAGTCCGGCAGCAGGCCCGGCGATCGCAGCTTGCCAACCACGTGATCCAGCGCGGTCAGCACCGCCCAGGTCAGCGCAGGCGCCTCACGGCCCAGGTCGGCGCCCAGCAGCGCCTTCCCCAGGATTTCCAGGGCCAGTTTCATCATCTCGCGGTCCACGTCGATTGCCCCCTGCCAGGTCCCCGCAGCCCGCGCCGCGGCGTCGACCATCAGGTCGCCAAAGGCGGCGATCTTCTGACGGTGGAAAGCAGGCTGGATCCGCCGCCGCTGGCGCAACCAGTCCTCGCCGTCGTTGGTCAGCAGGCCGCGCCCGGTCACCTCGGCCAGGGCGTTGTACTGGAAAGTGTCCTTGGTGTAGTTGCGCTGGTTATCCAGCAGCACTTGCTGAATGTCCTCCGGCCGGCTGAGCAGGAAAGCGTTCAGCGGCCCCAGCCGGTAGTGGACCAGGCCGCCGTAGCGCGACATGGCCTGATCCAGGAAGCGCAGCGGGTTCTCGCGCAGCCCCGCCAGTGAGCGCAACAACTCCACTGGTGCTGGCCCTGGCCCGCGCTCAAAGATTTGTTTCACACCATCCATCCTTCTTCTTATCTCCTCTCCATTCCTAACCCGGCCTCCACCCAGACCCGAAGGGTTGGCGATAATGGCCTTGGTTTTCGCCAAGAGAAGATTTGGATTTAGAAGAAAAGCACCCGTGTAGGCCACCATTCGTTTATCCGTTGTCTTCATTCGTTTACGGCTTTCCTTGCCGAGAATCCTCTCCCAGATACCGAATGCTCTCTAATATTTTAATGAAGAACCTGGCTGGATCAAGGTTTCTATGGTAAATGTATCAGGTTTCAAACGAAAAACGAATGACCTTCTTCAAAAGTATCCTCCCCCATTTCCTCTGGCAAAAATGGGGGAGGGAATACAGAGGAGTGGAAGTATGGAATTCGCCAGGGCCGGCGCGCCAGCCCTGGCGCGGATCATTTACTTGGTGACCACGAACTCGGTCGTCTCGAAGGCCGGCAGGCTGACCGTCTTGGACGAAGCGGCGATGATCAGCTTCGACGTGCCCGCGTCCAACTTGGAGGTCACATCCTTGCCCAGGGTCGCCGTATAGGTCCCTTCACCCGTATTCTCAGCCGTGCCGGTGGCGAGGATGTCCCCATTGGCATTGAAGAGCGTGTACGAGACCCGGTCGATATCCTTGGACGGATAGGGCTGGTCCTTGAAGTTGATCGTTACGTCGAAGGTCGCCTCGTCGCCGGCGGCGAGCGTGGTCGGGCCGTCCACCGCGACGGTCATCAGCTCGGGCTCGCCGAACCCGGCGAACTGGTCGGCGGGGAAGAGATACTTGTCGTAGCGCACCTCGCTGATCGACTGCTCGACCGGAAAGACCTGATCGATCATGTACGGGCCGGTACCCAGGACGATGTGTTTGTGCGCCGCATAGAAAGCTTTGAGGTTGTTATAGCGCGTCACCGCCTCGTCGGCTTTCAGGTACTGGCTCAGGGTTGGCGCGAAGGGGATGTACTTGTCGGTGATATCCTTGTCCACGTAGCCCATCTGGACGTCCAGGGTGGGCCCGGAGACCTGGCTGGCGTAATCCACCTTCTTGGCCGTCGAGGCGTCCTTGGAGAAGGCCATCTTGCCGTCGGCGACAGCCTGGACCATAGGGGTCAGATTGTGCCAGGCGATCATCCCGCCGGTGAAAGCAGACGGCTGGTAGAAGTTGGGATACCAGTCCTTGCCATAGATGTTGTTCTCAGCGTCGAGCTGGAACTGGTCATCGTAGGTCTCGATGGTCAGCGGGTCGGTGGAGGTGATCTTGACACCCTTGAAGTGGCTCACGAAGGTATCCAGGGTCGCGCCCAGCGATTCATCATAAATCTTGGAGTCCTTCTTGCCGGGGTCAAAGGTCATGATCATGAAGAAGACGAAGTCGGCCGGAGACAGGTTGCTGCCATCGTGCCAGGTGGTCTTCCACAGGTCGGGGATGTAGGTCACGGTGGACTTGGTTTTGGCAGTCTTGGCCCACTTGGGATTGGCCTGGGCCTTTTCGGCGGCGGTGATGAACTTCTGGGCCTTGGCGTCCCAGTCCACCCAGGCGTCGTCCGGAACTGCGATTTCCTTCTGGAAGTTCAGGGTGATCCAACTGCCCTGCGGCTGGGTGATCGGCAGCCCTTCCTGGGCTACCAGGTCGGCCTTCTGCACCAGCTTGGGCATGATCAGGCCGGTGTAGGGGTTGAAGACCACGCCGTAATCGGTGGTGAAGTTGCGCACGATCGTATCGTCGATCCAGTTAGAGCCGGCGATCGGGTTCCAGGCGTCGACCAGGATGGCCGAGTTGGCCACGCGCATCGTGCCGCCTTCCTGGCCGGCCAGGCGCGCGGTGTACGGGTAGAGCTGGCCGCCGCCGAAGCCGGCCGCCAGGTCGGACGCACCTTGAGCGTTCTTATTGAAAGCCTCGAAGGCGACGGTGTCATTGATCCACACGCCCCACCAGGATTCGGTCATGGAGAGGTCAAGCCCGGTCTTGTACAGTTGCTTGCGCTCGTCCATGTTGGCGAAGCTGTTGGTGTACAGCTTGTGGGCGACGTCCAGCAGCTCCTTGGAAGGCTTGTAGGCGTTCATCACCTGCAGCGCCTGCAACTCGCCGGTATTGTAGTTCAAAAAGTTGAGGCCTTCGTCGCGGTAGATCTGGGGAGAGATCCAGCCGGCGGTGTAGACGTTGAAGGCGCAGGGGGCCGGGTCGCCCTGCCAGATTGGGGCGGCTTCCTTGCGGGTCTTTTCCTGGCGCTCGACGGTGAAGCCCAATTTCTCCAACTGGTTGGCGAAGTAGTTGCCGATTTCCTTGCGCTTGTCCTCGGTGCGGATCAGATCGATGATGGTGACCGGCTTGCCCTGGAACTGCCACTTGCCGTCCGAGCCCTGGGTGGCGCCCAGGGTGGGCATCTCGGCATCGACCACGGCCTTGGCCTTGTCGAAGTTATAGGCGTACTTGGCTTCCACCGCGCTGAACAGGTCGGCGTAGCGAGCGTAATCCGGGAAAACAGTCGTAAACGGTGTGTACTTGGCTTTGGCCAGGCCGCCGAAGATTTCCTGGACGATGTAGTTGCGGTCTACGGCCCAGTTCATCGCTTCGCGGATTTTCTGATCGGTGAACGGGTTCAGCTTGCTCTTGTCGGTGCAGGCCGTCGTGTTGAACAAAATCTGGTTGCTGCTTCCGTAGACGTTGTCATAGCCCATATTGGAGTCAGCTTTGACTTTATCGAACACGTCCACTTTATCGATTGTGGCGGAATACACGTCCAGCGAGCCGGCCTGGATCTGAGCCACCGCCGGTTCGGCGTCCGGTACGGCGGAGAAGACTACTTTATCCAGCCAGCCGCCCAACCGGTTCGACTTGGCCGGCGCTTCGGTCGGCGCTGTGGTCGCTGCGGCCTCGGTCGGCGCGGCAGAGGGCGCCTCGGTCGAGGGGGCGGCCTCCGTCGGGGAGCCTGGACTGCTGGGAGCTTCCGTATTGGCAGGAGCGGGCGTTTGCGCCGGCGCGCCGCATGCGGACAGGAGCATGCTCAGGACCACCAGCAAGCCGAAAACACTCAGGATCTTTCGGGACATATTTTTCTCCTCTTCAAGTTTTTTTGGGAAGAAAGGAAAGGAAAAATGGTATTTCCATTTCAGGTGAAACCTACCTCCTCTGTATCCAACCGAAGCTACAGGCCAGGCAGCAAACCTTGTTCCTTTTGAACTATACCGGCCTCGGCCTAAAAGTACATGCGCCCGCGCGCGGGTTTATCCCCACCCCCTGGAATAGATTTGCCCCCCTCCTGCGGGAGGGGATCAGGGCCAAATTAACCCCTCTCCAGGAGGGTGCAAAAGCACACTTCGGGCGCCCCCAAAAAGCGCGTCTTCATCTATACTGTATCTATGCGACGATTCTTACAGACCGGATAGCAACGGTTGATCCATTCGAGAGACGCCCATGAAATGGTTGCCTTTCATTGGGGCGATCCTGCTGGTGCTCCTGATCCTTTCCCTCCCTACCCACGCGGACGCCCGAACTTCTTCTACCCCCACTCCCTCCGGAAGCGGCGCTCAGAAACCCGCGCCGGAGCCGGCCGCCCCCGCCGCGGACATCCAGGGCAGCCTGCGCTTTGAGAGCCTTAGCCTCGAGGAGGGCCTTTCGCAAAGCTCCGTCCGCTCCATCCTCCAGGACCGCCAGGGCTTCCTCTGGGTTGGCACGGAGGACGGTCTCAACCGCTATGATGGCTACCACTTCAAGGTCTACCGACCCCTCCCCAATGACCCCAGCACCCTCAGCGACCGCTGGATCTCGGACCTGTACGAGGATCGCGATGGTATCCTTTGGGTGGGCACCCGCCAGGGCGGCCTGAACCGCTTCGACCCGCGAACGGAAACGTTCGCCCACTACCAGCACGACCCCCAGGACCCGGCCAGCATCAGCTCCGACAACATCCGCAGCATCACCCAGGACGCGGCGGGCGGCCTCTGGGTGGGCACGTTCGAAGGTCTGGACCGGCTCGACCCCCAAACCGGCCGGTTCAGGCATTTCCGCAGCCAGCCCGGCGACCTGCAGAGCGTGAGCAGTGACAAGATCACCGCACTCTGGACGGACCGCCAGGGCGTTCTGTGGGTGGGCACGAATCAGGGCGGCCTGGACCGCTTCGATCCGGCCTCAAACACTTTTCGCAGCTACCATTACGATCCCAAAGACGCCGCCAGCATCGGCAGTGACAACATCTACACCATCCGCGAAACGCCCAACGGAGACCTGTGGTTGGGCACCAGCAATGGTCTCAGCCGCTTTGACCCACGCACCGGGCGGGCCCGCCGCTATCTGGTCGCCCAGGATCCTTCGGAGAGCCAGTCCAACAGCAGCATCAACACCCTCTTCGTCGACCACAACGGGGCGCTGTGGGTCGGTACCGACCAGGGCCTCAACCGCCTGGAGGAAGCGACCGGTAAATTCACCAATTACCACCACATACCCGCCTTCCCCGACAGCCTGGGCAGCAATATGGTTCTCTCCATCTATGAGGACCGCGAGGGCGTCTTGTGGGTCGGGACCTATGGGGGCGGGCTCAACAAATACAACCGCGGCAAGGAAAAATTCAGCTATTACCGCCACAACCCCGATGACCCCGCCAGCCTGGGCAGCGATGTGGTCTTCAATTTTTACGCCGAGCCGACCGGGATCACCTGGATTGCGACCATAGACGGCCTGGACCGCTTCGACCGCTCCACCGGCCAGTTCAGCCACTACCGCCACGATCCCAGCCTTCCCGGCAGCCTCAGCGATAACGTCGTCTGGTTCGTCACCCGCGACCATGAGGGCAGGCTGTGGGTTGGAACCCGCGGCGGCCTCGACGAGCTTGACCCCGCCAGCGGCCAGTTCATCCACCACCGCTACGACCCGCAGGCCCCGGACACCATCTCCAGCAACCTGATTTACAACCTCTTCGAAGACCACGCCAGCGAGCTGTGGATCGGCACCAGCGAGGGCCTCGACCGGTACGACCGCGCGACGCGCAAATTTATTCACTACCTCGATCCCCAGAACCCAACCGGCCCTTCCAAAGACGCCGTGATCGCCGTCCAGGAGGACGCCGCGGGGAACATCTGGGCCGGCACTTTCGACTCCGGCCTGTTCCGCCTCAGCCGCAGCCCCGACCGCTATACCTATTACCAGGCCGACCCGCGGAAACCGGGCAGCCTCAACAACAACTCGGTAATGGCCATCACCCGCGATCACCAGGGCGCCCTGTGGGTCGCCACCGCCGGCGGCGGGTTGAACCGCTTCGACCCGGCCTCCGGATCGTTCCAGGCCTTTACCGAGCAGGACGGCCTGCCGAACGATGTGGTCTACGGCGCGGTCGAGGATCGTCAGGGCTTCCTCTGGCTCAGCACGAACCTGGGGGTCTCACGCTTTGATCCCACCAGGCTCGCCTTCCACAACTACACCACTGTGAACGGTCTCCAGGGAAATGAATTCAATGAAGGAGCCTACGGGCAAGGCCCGGACGGCGCCATCTATTTTGGGGGGGTGAGCGGCTTTAACCTCTTTTACCCCGACCGCGTTCGCGATAGCGCTTATATCCCCCCCGTGGTTCTCACCGGTCTGACCCAGAACGGCGAGCCGCTCCGGACCAAAACAGCCGCCCCGGCCCTGAGCGAGATCGTCCTTCAGTGGCCCCAGGATTCCTTCGAGTTCGACTTCGCCTCGCTCAGCTTTTCCGAGCCGCAGAACAACCAATTTGCCTATAAGCTGGAGAATTTCGACAGCGCCTGGAATAAGATCGGCAGCCGGCGCAGCGGCCGCTATACCAACCTCCCCGGGGGCACCTACACCCTGCGTCTGATCGCCTCCAACGGCGACGGCGTCTGGAATGAAACCGGCACGGCCGTTAAGGTGATCGTCGTTGCGCCCTTCTGGAAGACCGCCTGGTTTTACGCGTTGGCCGGACTGACCGCCCTCCTGGCCGTGGCCAGCGTCTACCGCCTGCGCATTCGCGGGATCGAGAGACAAAAGCGCGAGCTGGAGCGCGTCGTCAGCGAGCGCACCCAGGAGATGCAGCGCCTCTTCGAGCAGAACAAGGAGCTGGCCGTGATCGAAGAGCGCAACCGCCTGGCGCGCGATCTCCACGACAGCGCCAAGCAGAAGGCCTTCGCCAGCCTGGCCCAGCTCGGCACCGCCAGCGGCCTGATCTCCCAGGACATCTCCGCCGCCCGCGAGCACATCGGCGAGGCGGAGAACCTGGTCTACGAGGTGATCCAGGAGCTGACCTTCCTCATCCAGGAGATGTACCCGATCGCCCTCATGGAGAAAGGGCTGGCCAATGTGCTGCGCGAATACATCTTTGAATGGGAGACGCGCACCGATATCCGCGTCAGCCTGCACATCGAGGGAGAATGCCGCCTCCCCCTGGAGATCGAGCAGGCTGTCTACCGCATCGTCCAGGAGTCGCTGGCCAATATCGCCCGTCACAGCCATGCCAACCGGGTAGAATTCTGGGTTGGGTACCACCCGGAAGAGATCGAAGTGCGCATCGCCGATAACGGCCAGGGCTTCGACCTGAACCAGCAGCCCAACGGCATAGGGCTGCGCTCGATGAGCGAGCGGGCGCAGAGCTTGAACGGCGCTCTCAAGATCGTCAGCGCGCCCGGCAAAGGCACCGAGCTGATCCTCACTGTGCCCACCGCTTCCCAGACCGTGAAGCCCAATGGAGGCCCACATGCCTGAACGCATTTCATTACTGATCGTTGATGACCACGAAGTGGTCCGCAACGGCGTGCGCGCTTACCTCAACACCACCCCCGATTTTGACGTGATCGGAGAGGCCGCCTCCGGCGAGGAAGCCATTCGTCTGGTCGCCGAGCACATCCCCGATGTGGTCCTCATGGACCTGATCATGCCCGGGATGGACGGCGTGGAGACGACCCGCGAGATCAAAAAGATCAGCCCGCGCACGCAGATCGTCGTGCTGACCTCTTTCCACGACGACGCGCTGGTTTTCCCCGCGCTGAAAGCTGGCGCGATCTCCTATATCCTCAAAGATATGAAAATGGAGAAGCTCGTCGAGGCCCTGCGCCGGGCCATCAAGGGCGAGGTCACCCTCCACCCGCTGATCGCCACCCGCGTCCTGCAGAACCTGCGCGGCGAGAACAACGGCGAGCAGTCTTTCTACGCCGACCTGACCGAGCGCGAGCTGGACGTGCTCAAGCTGATCGCCAAGGGCCTGACCAACAGCCAGATCTCCGAGGAGCTGACCATCACCGAGAACACAGTCAAGGGCCACGTGAGCAACATTCTCTCCAAGCTGCACCTTGCCGACCGCACCCAGGTGGCCGTCTACGCCTGGCAGAAAGGCATCGTCAAGCGCTAAAGAATCCCCCCGCCAATTGCTATCTTCCCTGCTGTTCTGGTGTATGATTAGTTTTAATCAGCAGGAGAAAAAATGAATGTCCATACCCGTACGACGCGTGAATGTTCGCTCGATAGCCTACCCGCCGAGCTGGTAGGCGCGATTCGCAGCCATATTGAGTTTTACAAGCTGGGGAACGTAGAATCCAGCATCGTGATCTGCGTTGAAACGACCTCGGCGGAGAAAAAGCCCGGGCTTTTCCGAAACAACTCAGAGACGACGATCAGCGTGGATCTGGTCACGTCCGATTGGCTGATCGTGGCCGAGAAAAAAGGAAACGACAAGCCAGGTGTGATTTCAGGCCAGTTGAAAAATCTTAACGTCCAAAATTTCGAGGACTCGGCCATGTTCAAGATCAGCCCCGATACCGGGCTCAACATCACCGGCCGCTACAGTGATGTGACCAAACAGGGCACGGCCTTTATTGGCCTGGGGACCGGCCCCGCGGCAGATAAATTCCGTAAAGCCCTGCGCGAGGCCATCCAGAATAAGCGGAATTGATCCGTTACTCTGCAACCACCTTGGTGGAGCGGGATAGAGCCAGTTTCATGCGCTCAATCTCATCGGGCGAATGAATCTGGTTAAAATCCTCCACGTGGCTTTCGCGCACGTGATCCAGCGCCTTTTGGATTACCTCATCTATGGTCTCGCCCTTCACCACGAAGGGGCAAGCCAACCCCATATCCTTGCATGAATACCTGATCAACATCGTTACCTCCTGGGGTTTTCTCAACCGGTAGATGCCTCGCACCCTGGAAAGACAACCCGGCCCAGAGCGTGTTTTGCTGTCCTTTACTTTCGCCGATTATGTATCCTATCCTGAATTGGGTATTTTTACAAATCTTTCAAGGAAAGGCAAATGGACGATCAAACTCGCATCCACCTGGCGAATATCACCGTCGCTGACCGCGGCCTGCAGAACCAGGCTTTCAGCGCTCTTCTCGCGGCCAGCGAGCAGCCCGTCGACTGGGCCTACGCCGCCTGGGACGATCTGCGCGCCGACCTGGCCGACCCCGATAATCACGTCCGCGCCATTGCCGCGCAGATCCTCTGCAACCTCGCCAGGAGCGACCCCGAAGGGCGCATGCTCAAAGATTTCCCCGCCCTCCTCGCCGTGACCCATGACGAGCGCTTTGTCACCGCCCGCCACTGCCTCCAGGCTCTCTGGAAGATCGGCCTGGCCGGCGACCGCCAGCGGGAAATGGTCGTCGCCGGGCTCGCTGGCCGCTTTGCCGGTTGCGCCGCCGAAAAGAACTGCACCCTCATCCGCTACGACATCATCGTGGACCTCAAGAACCTCTATTATCAGACCGGCGACGAAGCCATCCGGCAGAAGGCCCTGGAATTGATCGAGACCGAGCCGGACCTCAAGTACCGCAAAAAGTACGCCGGAGTGTGCAAAAGCAGAAAAGGCAATGCCTGAATTACCTGAATTAGAAGTGGTTTGCGAAGTGCTCCAGCGGCGGGTCGTCGGCCAGACAATCCAGGCGGTCAGCATTCTCCCGCCGGGTAGGGCGGTGGTGGTCCGCGACCTGACCGGGCAGAGCTTCCAGGCCAGCCTGACCGGCGCCGCCGTCCTGGACGTGACCCGCCGCGGCAAATTCCTCCTTTTCGCCTTCGACCGTCCCCTCACGTTGGCCCTCAACCCCAAGCTGGCCGGCCGCCTGCAGCTCGCCGCCCCGGCCGAAAAACGCCGCGCGAAGACCCACGTGGTCTTCAGCCTTTCCGGCGGCGGTCAGTTGCGCTACCTCGATCCGAAGCTGATGGGCCAGCTCTACCTCACCACCGATCTGAATACTGTCCCCGATTACGCCGGCATGGGACCCGAGGCGCTGGAGATCTCGCCGGAGGATTTTCGGAAGCGGATCAAACCCTGCCGCGGCGAGATCAAGGGCGTGCTCACCCGCGGCGATTTCGTGGCCGGGATCGGCAATGCCTACGCCGACGAAATCCTCTGGGAAGCCCGCCTGCACCCCTACCGCAAGCGCACCCAGCTCACTGCCGAAGAAATCGACCGCCTGTACGCCGCGATGAGGACTACCCTGCTCGGCGCCGTCGAAAAAGTGCGCCAGGAAATGGGCGAGCGCATCGAGGAAGAGCCCCGCGGTTTCATGGCCGTGCACATGAAGACCAGCCAGCCCTGCCCGCGTTGTGGCACGGCGATCTCCCTGGTCGGCGCCAACCAGCGCATCACCAACTTCTGCCGCGCCTGCCGGCCCGGGGGATTAATCAAGGGCATGTGGCGCATGCGTACTCGCTTGCGCTCTTCCCGACCAGCCTGGAACAAGCCAGGAGGCATGTTCTACATGTAATCTGCAATCCCCTGCGGCTTCCCTTGCTTAATTTCATTATCTTGATAGAATATATCCAATTAACAATGACGCTTTTGGAGCACGAAATGTTGGCTTGCTTGTGTGCGAGACGGGGTTCGTAGCCGCCGTCTCGCCGGGTTTCGAATAACAACTGGCTGGTGAAGAGACGGTGGCTGGACTCCGCGCGATGGGCGTTCGCTTGCCGTTTTTCGTTCCTCAGCCGGCTGTTTTTTATGTCTGGACACTGCGTATGGCCCTGATCGATATGAAAGTCCGCCGCCAGATCATCCCCCAGCTCGGTGAGCTGGAGGGGTTGGTCGGCAATACCCCGCTGATCCCGCTCCACCGCATCACCACCGGCCTTTCCCCGCGGGTGAAGATTCTCGCCAAAGCCGAGTGGTTCAACCCGGGCGGCTCGGTCAAGGATCGCCCCGCCTTGCAGATCATCCGCGCCGGCCTGGAGAGCGGCGAGCTGGCCCCTGGCAGGCGCCTGCTCGATTCGACCTCGGGCAACACCGGCGTCGCTTACGCCACCTTTGGCGCGTCCCTGGGCCTCCCTGTCACTCTGACTCTACCCGCCAACGCCAGCCCCGAGCGGCTCACCCTGCTCCGCGCGCTTGGCGCCGAGCTGGTCCTCACCGACCCGCTCGAAGGCTCGGACGGCGCCCTGGCCGTCGCCCGCGAGATGACCGCGCGCCACCCCGGGCGCTACTTCTACGCCAACCAGTACGATAACCCCGCCAACTGGCAGGCCCATTACAACACCACCGGCCCCGAGATCCTCTCCCAGACGGGCGGCAGGATCACCCACTTCGTCGCCGGGTTGGGCACCTCGGGCACGCTGATGGGCGCCGGCCGCGCCCTGCGCGAATATAACTCCGAGATCCGCCTGATCGCCGTCCAGCCCGACGATCCCTTCCATGGCCTGGAGGGGCTCAAGCACATGCCCACCGCGGTGCGACCCGCGATCTACGATCCATCCTTCGCCAGCGCCGTCCATGAGGTCGCCACCGAGACCGCTTATGCCATGATTCGCCGCCTGGCCCGCGAGGAAGGCCTCTTCGTGGGCATCTCCTCTGGGGCAGCCGCCGCCGCGGCTCTCGCGATCGCCGGAGAGCTCGATGAAGGTCTCATCGTCGTGATCTTCCCCGATTCGGGTTATAAATACCTCAGCGACCGCGCTCTCTGGGAGGGCATATGACCCTGGCCATCCCCTCCACCCTGCTCGGCGAGATCTACGCCGTCGTCGAACGGGCCTACCCCGAAGAGGGCGCCGGCTTCCTCCTCGGCTCGGACGGCCCTGTGCGGCGTGTAGCCTCCGTCTTCCCGCTGGCCAACGCTAGCGAGGACGCCGCCCGCCGCAACCGCTACCTGATCACTCCCGAGGACTACCTCAAGGGCGAGCTGGAGGCCGAGGCGCAGGGAATAGACATCATCGGCGTCTTCCACTCCCATCCCGACCACCCTGAACGTCCATCCGAGTTCGACCGCGAATGGGCCCAGCCCTACTTTTCGTACCTGATCACCAGCGTCCAATCCGGCAGGGCCATCGAGAGCCGCTCCTGGCGCCTCACCGACGACCGCGCCCAGTTCATAGAAGAAGCGATCGAGATCACGCTATAATCAAAAAGGATTTTTACTGTTCTCCGTTTTCTGCTCTCTGTTCTCTCTTTAGGAGCTAATTCATGCCTGTATTACGCATTCCCACTCCCTTACGCGTCTACACCGGCGGGCAGAGCGACGTCACCGTCAGCGGCGTGACCGTCTCCGCCGCCCTGGCCGACCTGACCGCCCGTCACCCGGATATCCGCCCGCACATCATGAAAGACGACGGCGAGCTGCGCGCCTACGTCAACCTCTTCCGCGGCGAAGAGAACGTCGCCAATCTGCAGGGCCTGCAGACCCCTCTCGCCGAGGATGACCGGCTGCGCATCATCCCCAGCATCGCCGGAGGATAACCCATGCTTCCAGAGCTCTCTCACGAAGAAATCCTGCGCTACTCGCGCCACCTGCTCATCCCTGAGGTAGGCCTGGAGGGCCAGCGCAAGCTCAAAGCCTCCTCGGTCCTGGTGATCGGCACCGGCGGCCTCGGCTCGCCCGTCGACCTCTATCTCGCCGCCGCGGGGGTCGGGCGCATCGGCCTGGTCGACTACGACGTGGTCGACACCACCAACCTCCAGCGCCAGGTCATCCACGGCACATCCACGGTTGGGAAACTGAAAGTGGATAGCGCCCGCGCACGGATGCTCGACCTGAACCCCGATATCCAGGTCGATACCTACAACGAGCCCTTCACCAGCGAGAACGCGATGCGCATCGCGAAGGACTATGATGTCATCGTCGACGGCACCGACAACTTCCCCACCCGCTACCTGACCAACGATGTCAGCGTGTTCCTTGGCAAGCCCAACGTCTACGGCTCGATCTACCGCTTCGAGGGCCAGGCCAGCGTCTTTTATGCCAAAGAAGGCCCCTGCTACCGCTGCCTGTTTCCCGAGCCGCCCCCGCCCGGCCTGGTGCCCTCCTGCGCCGAGGGCGGCGTGCTCGGCGTGCTCCCCGGCACCATCGGCACCATCCAGGCCACCGAGGCGATCAAGCTGCTCCTCGGCATCGGCACGACCCTGGTCGGCCGCCTGCTGATCTACGACGCCCTGGATATGACCATCGAATCCGTCCGCCTGCGCAAGAATCCCAACTGCCGGGTGTGCGGCCCCAACGCCGACATCCACGAGCTGATCGACTACGAAGCCTTCTGCGGCGTGCCCGGCCACGACCACGAGAGCGGCTCCGCCGGGGCCGGCTGGGACATCGACGCCCGCCAGCTCGCCGAACTCCTCACCGAGCCCAACCCGCCCCTGCTCCTCGACGTGCGCGAGCCGCACGAGCTGGAGATCTCGCGGCTGCCCAAGGAGGTCAACATCCCTCTCGGCAGCCTCGCCTCGCGCCTCCCCGAGCTCGACTCGGCCCGCGACATGGTCGTCTTCTGCAAGGGCGGCACGCGCTCGGCCCGCGCCCTCGAGCTGCTGGTCAGCGCCGGGTTCAAAAAAGTCAAGAACCTCAAAGGCGGCATCAACGCCTGGGCCAAAGAGGTTGACCCCAAGATGCCGGTCTATTGAAGTGATTAGAGAACAGAAAACAGAGAACGGTTTCCTGCGTGACTGTTCTCCGTTTTCTATTCACTGTTCTCTTCTTTCTATCCCCCCTTCACCCCCCTCACCACCTCCCCCGCCGCCCGCGCCAGCATCAGCATATCGCTGCTGACCACGACCAGGCGATAACCCTGCTCCACGTACCGCCTCGCCACCTCTGGCGACACGGTATAAATCCCCAGCGGCATCTCCACCTCCAGGCACACCCGGCGGACCCGCTCCACCGCCGCCTGCACCTCCGCATCCTCGACCTGCCCGATCTTCCCCATGCTGGCCGAAAGATCGTACGGCCCGACCAGCAGCGCATCGACCCCCACCACCGCGGCGATCTCCGCCGCATTCTGCACCGCCGCGGTGTGCTCGACCTGCACGATTACCGCCGTTTCCGCATTCGCTCGCGCGACGTATTCCCCGAGCCGCGGCTCGTATCCGTGAACTCGCGCCAGCCCCACGCTGCGCATCCCCTGCGGCGGATATTTGCTGAAGCGCACCGCGCGCCGCGCCTCTTCCGCGCTGTTGACCTGGGGGACAATGATCCCCGCCGCGCCGGTGTCCAGCGCTTTCTTGATCCAGACCTCATCGTTGAGCGGGACGCGCAGGATGCAGTCTACCTCGCGATCGACCGCCTGCAGGATCGCCTGGGCATCCCGCACGTCCAGCGGCGAATGCTCCAGGTCGACAAACAGCCAGTCGAAGCCGGCCCCGATCAGAATCTCGGCGACTTCCACCACGGGCAGCGTGACCAGCGTCCCGATCAACGGAACGCCTTGCTTTAAGCGCCTGCGAAAGGATTCCGTGTGCATTGTTCCCCTTTAAATTATTATAATTTTCTTCCAGACTTCCTTAAATCTTACTATAATATATAGGATATGCGCGCCAACTCTGATCCGATCCAGGCAGAATTATCCACTTTAAAAATTCGCCGCTCCGCAGGGCAGCGAGACGTGCTGGTAACGGGGCTCGTGTTCTTTCTCTCCATCGCCATTACCATTGGTATGGGATTGTTAAGTGGGCTGCGGGGTCGGTTTCTGTATTTAATCATCGCGGTCGACATCGGCATCGGTATCGGTTTCGTCATGAACTGGGTGCGCTGGGAGATCACCAAACAGGCCATCGAGCTGCTCGAAACCATCTGCCGGGAAATCGGGGAAACTGAAGAATAAGCCAGGAAAACGAGTCCGATAAAAAATCCTTTTAGCGGTGCACGAGGTGTTCATCCGTCCTATCGAATCAACCAGTCGAGCATGAAAAAAAGTTGCGGAATACGATCAGATTCACGGTAAAATTACCTCGCTGTTCTCGATTCTCGACTTTTTTTTGCGAGGCTTCATGATCTCGATCGTCCCCTACCAACCCATCTGGCCAGAAGAATTCCTCACCATCGCCAGGCCCCTGCGCCAGGCCCTCGGCGACCTGGCCCTGCGCATCGACCACATCGGTTCGACGGCCGTACCCGGGCTGGCTGCCAAGGACCGCATCGACATCCAGGTCACTGTGCCCGGCCTCACCGAAGCGGTCGAGCGCGCCCTCAACCGCGCAGGATATGAGCGCCTGGAAGGGATCACCCAGGATCACGTCCCGCCGGGAGAACCATCCCATCCTGATGAATGGGGGAAATGGATCTTCAAGCCCCCGGAAAACCAGCGCCTGACCAACGTCCACGTGCGAGTCGCCGGGCGGCCCAACCAGCGCTATCCCCTCCTCTTCCGCGACTACCTGCGCGCGAACCCGGCCGCCGCCGAAGCCTACGCACGGGTCAAAACAGCCCTGGCCCGCTATCATGCCGGCGATGTTGTCGCCTATTACGACATCAAAGACCCCGTCTGCGATATCATCTTCAGCGCCGCCGAAGTCTGGGCAGCCGCTACCGGCTGGCTCCCCGGCCCCTCGGATTGCTGAGGAAGAAAGGCACCTTTGCGCCCGTTTGACATGGGCTGAGCCGAATAAATAGCTCGCCCCTACGTGCCTGAGCAACTTGTTGACTTAGTCACTTCCTTTCGGTTCTCGACTCCTCCAAAGGATCCCCATCGATGCTCCTTTACCAATACGTCCTGATCGGCCTGGCAGCCATGGCCGCTGGCCTGGTGAACGCCCTGGCTGGCGGCGGCACCCTCATTTCCTTTCCCACCCTGACCTGGCTGGGCATCCCCGCCGTGGAGGCTAACGTGACCAACACCGTCGCCCTCGTCCCCGGCTACCTCGGCGCGACCCTGGCCCAACTCAAGGATCTCCCAGCCAACCGAAAGCCCCTCTGGCTCTACGTCCCCGCCGCGGTGATCGGCGGCCTGGTCGGTGGGCTGCTCTTGCTCAGCTCCAGCGAAAAGCTCTTCCGCCAGCTCGTCCCCTACCTGATCCTGTTCGCCTCGCTGCTTCTGGCCGTCTCCGACTCCGTCCGCGCCTGGCTGGTGCGCCGCGCGGCAAAAGCCGGTGCCTCGCCGGCCGACCTGACCGTCGGGGGCACGCTCCCCATTTTCCTCGCCTCAATCTACGGCGGCTACTTCGGCGCCGGGCTGAGCGTGATCATCCTCGCGACCCTGGGTCTCTTCTGGAACGAATCTCTGACTCGCCTCAATGCGGTCAAGCAGATGCTCGCCTTTGCCACCAATATCGCCGCGGCGTCGCTCTTCCTCTTCTCCGGGAAGGTGGTATGGAGCGTTGCCCTGATCATGGCCGTCTGCGCCCTGGCTGGCGGCTCGCTTGGCGGGCGCCTGGCCGGACGGATCCAACCCTCCACCCTGCGCCTCGTCGTCGTCGTGATCGGCGTGATCGTAGCGGGAATCTATTTCGTTCGCGGATAGAAAAAAACCATACGGTATCGATGTGGCGCATGCATCCTCGCTTGCGCATGGATCGTCCATCCTTCTACCCGTAGGGGTCGACCGCAGAGAAGATCGACCCGCCTGGCCGCCGGTTTGACCTGGCCTCGATCGATTTTTCGCCATTCCGTGCTCAGGCGCGCTCCAGCCTGCTCAAGCGCGGCCGGCGCAGCCACCGCGATTGAATCCTTCCGGTGAACCAGCCCGTGCGGGGCAGCGCCGCGGCCGAAACGCGTAGCGGGGCCGCCAGCAGGCTGCGGCATTCATCGGCGATGAGCCTGGCCGAGGTGCCCCCGTTCTGCACCGGCATCAGCCGGCTAAGCTCCTCCAGGTCCAGGTAGGAGAACACCTTTTTCCCCAGCGCGAGGCCGATATAGGTCACCGTTGAAAATTGCGTGACCAGCACAGCGCAGTTGGCAATCATTGCATTGATATTGCCCTCTTGCATCACCAGCGCTCCTGGGGCGAACCGCTCGATTTCACGCCGCGAGCGGCGTTCGTTCTCCGCCGGGTGCAGTTTGAAGATCACCTGCCTGCCATTGGCGATCTCCATGACCTGCTGGATGAAGCCCCAGCGGTCGTCGCGCTGGAAGGTCTCGCGGGTCGGTGAAGTAGCTGCCAGCAGGTAATCGTGGTAAGGAAAATCGTTCTTCAAGAAAGAGGCCACGTTGTCGAAGTTGGGAATGCCGGTCACCACCAATTTTTCAGGCGGGATGCCCTTGCGAATGAACAGGTCACGGTAGCCGGGGGAAGCCACGCAGAACCGGTGATAGGCGTTCGAGAGGCCGAATGAGGCAGTATTGGCGAGATAGCGCGGCAGTCCTAACAGGCGCACTCCGGCGTAGCGCAGGCCTTCCGGCTCGGTCATCCCCTCCTGCACCAGCAGCAGGCGCTTGCCGCGAAGGTTCTTTTGCACCAGCAGATCGGTGCACATCACCACCAGGTCGTAATCGTCCCGCTTGCCGCCTGGGTCTACGGACAGGCGTTGCCCGGCCAGGTAGCGGTCAATGTTGCGGGCCAGTTTGCCGCCCACTGCGGTATATTCCAGGAGGCCCAGGCGGTGCAGGATTCTCGTGAATCCTTCCAGGTAGAAAGGGGTGAAGAAACAATGGTGCTCGGGCAGCTCGCGCGCGATGGCATGCATCTGGGTCGTTTGGTTAAACGTGCCGCAGATAAACAGAATATTCTTGCCCATATCTTCTTCTACCCTTCGACCATTTTGTGGCCCGAAGCGGTTGGCGCTTATAGATTGTGGCCAACCTTGCAATCTTATCGCTGATGCGGGCGCAGCCTTGAATATCCATGTAGAACTGAACTCACATCTTTCATATTAGTAACTCCGTGTTAAGACGTCATCAAGGTACATTAAGAATTCTTTTTCGTTCAATCAAAAACATATTAACGAGCTTCGATCCCTGTCGCCCCGCAACCCTGTATCCCGAACCCCATCCGCACGCAAGCGGCCCGGCGGCTCAAGCCGCCCCCCTCCCTTCGGTCGGGGACTGGCGCGCCAACCCCTCCGAAGCCCGCACTCCCTACGGTCGGCGGGCTGATAATCATCGCAACGAACCCCCTGGCGCTCTTCAGGGGGTGACGAAGCAATCTCCAAGCACACCATGAAAAGGAGTGTTCTGCGCCCGGCCCACCTTGGCAAACGCGTAACGCAACCTTGAGCTTGTGTTCACATGATGACTCTTCGTCGCCCCCGTCATCTGCCTCTCACAATAGAAGAATATAATCATGAATACATCGGAATATTCGGTTTGGCCTATTGACCGGATTGGAAAACCGTGTCAATGGATCAGTTTTCGGAGGGACTATATGCATACAATTTCCAAGTCGAGCCTGGTCAAGCTGCTCACCGGGCTCGTTTTCTTATCTCTGGCTGCCTGCACCCCCCAACCCGCCCCACCGCCTACCCCCACCACCGCCGCAGCCTTGCCGCCTACCAGCACACAGGTGGCGGCGACCGTCGCCCCGTCCGCGACAGTGGTTCCCACGTCAACCCCGGAATCCACAGCCACACAGCCCCCCTCTCCAACAGCGGAAATCTCAGCGACCGAAACCCAAGGCGCCCCAGGCTCCACCCCCCAGCCCAGTCCAACCAGTTCTCCGTCTTCAGCCAGTACGCAGAGAGTCGTGTTCGATAAGGCTCAGCTCATCTCCAAAGCCAACATCGAAAATCAGTTGATGGATCCGGGGCATTCTTTTACCATGTCCTGGACGTGGAAAAATGTCGCCAATACCACCTGGACAACCGATTATGCTTTCATCCTGTACGGAGGCGACCCTCTAGGCTCCAAGACCCGAATCGCCTTTCCGGGAAAAGTGAACCCGGGAGAAACTCTCGAGCTGTCGGTCGACATGAAAGTGCCGGACGACGCCCATTCAGGATCCTATCACAGCTTCTGGGCGCTTGTGAACCAGAATGGGGATCTCTTCAATATCGTTGGGCTGACCATCCAGGTGAAATAATTCGTAAATTTCCGCTACAATACTCCCATCTTGCTCTCAGGAGATACTCCTCATGTCCCGTCGTTGGTGGAAAGAAACTGTCGTCTACCAGATCTACCCCCGCTCCTTCGCCGATTCCAACGGCGACGGCATTGGCGACCTGCGCGGGATCATCGGCAAGCTCGACTACCTTAAAGAGCTCGGCGCGGACGTCGTCTGGCTCTCGCCGGTATATCAATCCCCAAACGACGACAACGGCTACGATATCAGTGACTACCGCGCCATCCTGCCCGAGTTCGGCACGCTCGCCGATTGGGAAGAGATGCTCGCCGGCATGCACGCCCGCGGTATCAAGCTCATCATGGACCTGGTCGTCAACCACACCTCCGACGAACACCCCTGGTTCCAGGAGTCGCGCAAATCGAAAGACAACCCCTACCGCGACTATTACATCTGGCGCCCGGGTAAAGACGGCCGCGAGCCCAATAATTGGGCGTCTTACTTCAGCGGCTCGGCCTGGCAGCTCGACCCCGCCACCGGCGAGTTTTATCTCCATCTCTTCTCCAAAAAGCAGCCCGACCTCAACTGGGAGAACCCCAAAGTCCGCAGCGAGGTCTACGACATGATGCACTGGTGGCTGAAGAAAGGCGTCGACGGCTTCCGCATGGACGTGATCAACATGATCTCCAAAACGCCCGGCCTGTCCTCTGTCCCGCCCGTGAACGCCAACCCCTACCAGGACGGCAGTGCGTACTATATCAACGGTCCTCGGTTGATGGAGTACCTCCAGGAGATGAAGCGCGAGGTTCTTTCCAAATACGACATCCTTACGGTGGGCGAAACACCCCAGGTCACCGCCCAGGACGCCGTCGCCCTCACCAACGAAAGGACCGGTGTGCTGAATATGGTTTTCCAGTTCGAGCACGTCGGCCTGGAGAAATACTTCAGCGGCGCGGCCGTCCCGCAGGTCAGGCCGGTTCGCCTCCTCGAGCTGAAACAGGTCATAACCCGCTGGCAGAAAACCCTGGATGGTAAAGGCTGGAACAGCCTCTATCTCTCCAACCACGACCAGCCGCGCTCCGTCTCGCGTTTCGGCGACGACGGCGCCTACCGCGTCCAGTCGGCCAAGCTGCTCGCCACCTTCCTCCACACTCTCCAGGGCACTCCCTACATCTACCAGGGCGAAGAGATCGGCATGACCAACGTCGCCTTCGATTCCATCGCCGACTACCGCGACATCGAGACCATCAATATGTACCACGAGGCCGTCGACGAGCGCGGCGCCGGCCCACAGGCCATGCTCGCCTTCCTCCACGCCGTGAGCCGCGACAACGCCCGCACCCCCATGCAGTGGGACGACTCCCCCCAGGCGGGCTTTACCCGCAGCGACCCGTGGATCAAGGTCAACCCCAACTACCTGCAGATCAACGTCCGCCGTTCCCTCGCCGACCCCGATTCGGTCTTCCACTACTACCAGCGGCTCATCCGCCTTCGCCGCCAGCACCCCATCTTCGTCTACGGCAGCTACGAGCTCCTCCTCCCCGATCACGAGCAGATCTACGCCTACACCCGCGCCTGGCAGGGCGAGCGCCTTCTGGTGGCGCTCAACTTCAGCAACGAGAAACCCATCTTCGACCTCCCCGCCGGCATCCCCGTTTCGACCCCCGAGCTGCTCATCGCCAACTATCCAGTCGACCCTGGCGCCGGTCTCCGCCGCTTCTCCCTCCGCCCCTGGGAAGCGCGGGTCTATCGTTTGTAAATGCACTTCCTGCCCTGTCCCAAAATCCTTGCTCTCCGGATATTGGGGGGGACCGAGGTGGGGGTCTCGTACTCATCCACCCGCGCCAACGCGTAGGGGTCGACCTGCGACCAAAGGGAGGGTCGATCCACCCTGCGGCTCGCGTGCGGCTCCAGATTTCAGTTATAATGTGACCGGCGTCTCCAGATCGGCATCTCTCTACGGATGGAACAACTGCTTATGTCTGCGATCAAAACCAAACCCTCCGGTCCAGGCCCGGCCACACCAGCCCGTCCTTCCAACTGGATTTCTTCCCGGGTGGATGCGATCCTCGCCCAGCCGGTGGCCGTCTGGCTCTTACTCGCCTTTTTAGCCGCCTTCGCGCTCACCTTTCTCCGCAACACCTTCCTGGATGAAGAAGTCATCCAGATCTATACCTCCTTTCCTGCGGTGAACCCGATCGGCGAGGATTTACGCGCCAACCTGGAATTCCCGAGAGCTCTCCTGGCCACGGGAAATCCCTATACCGTCCGGGATAACCTGTATCCCCCGTTGGCGACCCTGTTTTACCTGCCGCTCTCCTCGCTCCCGTTCCTGCAGGGCTATAACCTCACGACGATTGAAAACTATATCTGCTTTGCGGTCCTCATGGTCGGCTTTCCCCTGCTGTACAGCCGCGAGCGGAAGCTCAGCCCCACCCTGGTCCTGCTCCTCGTCGCGGGCCTGTTTTCGTACCCGTTCCTGTTCCAGCTCGAGCGTGGCCAGGACGACCTGGTCGTGGCGCTGGTCCTCTTCACCTCGGTGTACCTGTATCATCGCCAACCTCGCCTGCGCTGGCTGGCTTACGCGCTGTTTGTGATCTCAGTCCAGCTCAAGGTTTACCCCCTGATCTTTATCATCACCTTCGTCAGCGACTGGTCGGACTGGTGGGGCAACCTCCGCCGCTGGGCCCTGCTCCTCCTCGCCAACGCCGCCGGCCTGCTGGTCCTGGGCCCAACCCCGGCCCTCGGGTTTCTCAGCCACATCACCGCGGAAATGGCCAACCCCACCTACAACTGGTCGGGTAACCATTCGACGCACTCCTTCGTCGGCGAGCTGCTCAAAGAGCTGCGGCCGCAAATGCCGGGGGAAGACTCGCTCGTGGGTCCGCTCCAATACGCCCTCTTCTGCGTCTACTTCTTGTTTTTAGGCCTGATCTGGCTGCGCGCCTACCGGCGGAGGCTTTCCGCAGCCAACCCCTACCTGGTCCTGGCCTGCGCAATAGGGATGCTGGTCATCCCTTCGACCAGCCACGATTACAAGCTGGCGATCTTGCTGGCCCCCGCCGCCTGCTTTCTGAATTCCCTGGACCTGGATACGCCGGGGCCGCGCTCGTGGCGCGTTGTGCAGGCCGGGCTGATCTTTCTGATCTCGTTCTCTCTCTGCTACACCCTCTTCCTCCACGATGAGCACACCATCTGGCTCAACAGCAACTATCCCGCCCTGATGCTCATCCTGATCGGGGCTGCGCTGCTCATGACAGTCCGCGCCCGCCTGCTGGACCGGTCCGGCCAACCCAGCTCCTTCCCCGACCTGGCCTGATCCGCAGGTCTGGGGGGAGGAGATGGTCCGCTTTCTGGTTGGCCAGGTCTCGACTATGGAGGTCTGGATCCTTTGCCTGGTAAGCTCTTAGAGATCCTCGATCGAGCCCTTCAGGCGCTCTAGCTCTTTCATCAGTCGATCGAGTACAGATTGGGTGTCTTTGAGCTTACCGTTTTCGGCGCGGATAAATCGCGAATACGGCGCGATCGCCTCGTGGATCTGCTCCTGGCTGCGAGCCAGCTCCTTGTTGAAAGAATCGGTCAGCGACTGGACCAGGCGCTCGCGCATATCCCTGACCTTCGTGTTGAGGTCCTTTTTGGCCCGCACGCGGCGGGCCGGGATGACGAACAGCCCCAGCGCTGCGATCAGGCTGGCCGAGACGATGCCCGTGATATCCACCGTGACAGAGGTCGCCAGGGCAGTGACCAGCGCCCCGATGCCCACCGCGCTGATCTCGATTGCCAGCGAGGTGGCCACAGTCGCCTGGGCTCCATCGGCGATGATCTTGGCCTCTCGGCCGCGGTCGAAGGTGTCGACCACCCGGCGCGCGTCGCGCCCCACGGCCTCGATGATCCGCTCGCGGTCGTAGTTGAAGCTGCCCACCCCGGCGTCGCCGATGATGCGCTCCTGGTACTCTTTGCGCCGCTCGGAGATGTGCTGGATCACCGCCTGCCACTGGTGGAGCTGGGCCTCGACCAGCCAGTCAATGATCTCGTTGACCTTGGCCTCGATGCGCTGGGGTGCGTCAGCAACCACTTTCTGCTCGAACTCGCGCTGGATGCGTTCCTTGCTCGTCAGGTCGAAGACGCGCGCCAGACGGAAGGTGTCTTCGAAAAACAGGTCGCCGCGCTGCTCCATCTCGAGGAGGGCGTTCTCCACGTCGGAGAGGCGGAAGCGGAAGTCGCGCCAGAGATCCTCGGCGTAGATGGCAAGCTGGCGGTCCACGTCGGCGAGCATCTGGAAGTCCTTGTCGAGCGTGGCCAGCCGGCCGGCGGTGATCTCCTGGTAACGGCGGGCCAGGTTAAGGCCGGTGCCCAGCGGCGAGAGCAGCTTGAGCTGCAGGCGGCCTTTCTCGTCCAACCGGTCGTGGATATAAGTTTCGAGGGGCTCGAAGCCGCTCTCTGCCCAGAGCTGCGGGTGGCCTTGCTTGGCCTGCAGGGCGTTGCGCGCGCTGACCAGGAAGATATCCGGCGTGGTGCCCAGCAAATCGCGGGCGTTCTCGCCGACGTAGCCGCGCACCTCCTCCTGGTCGGCCTGAGTCTGGAGGATGTCGACCTTGTTGATCACCAGGACGATCTTCTTGCCCCAATCGCGGATCTGGGCGAGGAACAAGCGCTCGCTCTCGGTGAAGGGCCGGTCGGCGGAAGTGATGAAAAGAACCAGGTCGGCGCGGGGGACGAACTGCGCGGTGATTGTCTCGTGCTCGCGGATGATCGCGTTGGTCCCCGGGGTGTCGACGATGCTGATCTCTTCGAGCAGCTCGGCGGGGAGGGTGATCTCGTGCTGGTGCTCGCTGACCACCGCCCGGCCCTGGCTCTCCCCGTAGCGCAGCACCTGGATCTGGGTGGTCGTAGGGGTGACCCCCTCGGCCAGCAGGCGCTGCCCGAGCAGCGCGTTGATGAACGAGCTCTTCCCCGAGTTGAACTCGCCGACGATGACGAGCAGGAAGAGCTCGTCGAGCTGGGCAATCGAATCGCCGAGCGTGTCCGCGTCTTCCGGCGAGGCGCCAAACTGGACCAGGGCCACGCGCAGGTCGTTGAGGGCTTTGCGCTCCTCGTGCAGGATGGCCTCCTGCTGGGAATCGAGTATTTGCATGGGTGTTTTTCCCTCCATAATAGATTATAGCATTGGGAAAAGAGGAGAACCGAGAGATGGGGGATTGCTGATTGCCTCGCTCCCATGCTCCGCGCCGGTAGGGTATTCGTTCCCCGGTGAAACAAATCGAAACAAAACCGTTTCGGATAGGTTCTAAGATTGGGTAGGGGCGAAGCCCCCATGTGAATCAGGATACTACATTAGAAGGCAAAATAACATCCGTCAAATATGGCTTTCTTAAAGATACTGTTGGCAAACCAAAGGCAAAAGGGATGAACAGGCATGTCTACCACCGGTCGAAAATCTCGACTGGTCAGTCGCTCAGTTTGCCAAGAAGAATTAGCCATTTT
>Ga0335070_10000361_pt1 | contig 52232 bp, 47 predicted proteins | sample Lox_Sample_13_FD_206722 | JGI IMG/M metagenome (GOLD analysis project Ga0335070, IMG submission 206722) | Soil microbial communities from Loxahatchee National Wildlife Refuge, Florida, United States - Lox_Sample_1.3 | ecosystem: Environmental > Terrestrial > Soil > Wetlands | place: USA...
AGACGGCACCGGGCATGGCGGCGACCTGCGCGGCGACGCGGGGCGGACGGGGCATTCTCGCTGCGACCTCCCGGCGCGGGAAGGTAGCGGGATTCGGGCGCGCTCCGCGTCTGGCTTGACTTTCTGATGGTCCGTCAACTATTGAAGAGAGCATGGCGTTCCACGGCCGGGTCGCCTTCGTGACGGGAGCCGCGAGCGGCATGGGGCGCCTCGCCGTCCGCCGTCTGGCCCAGGCGGGCGCCGCGGTCGCCGCCTTCGACGTGAACGAGGCGGGCCTCGAGGAGACCGCGCGCGGGCTCGCGAACGTCCACGCCGGCCTGCTCGACGTCACCGACCGCAAGGCGGTCGACGCCGCCGTGCTGCGCGTGGAGTCGGAGCTCGGCCCGATCGAGCGCGTGATGAGCGCGGCGGGCGTGATGCCGACGAGCCCGCTGCTCGAGGAGGACGTCGATCGCATCCACCGCGCGATGGCGATCAACTACAGCGGGTCGGTGAACGTCGCGATGGCGATCGTGCCGCGCATGGTCGGGCGCGGACGCGGAGACTACGTGCAGTTCGCCTCGGCGGCGGGGTTGATCCCCAACCTCCACTATGCGGCGTACGCGGCTTCGAAGTTCGCGATCACCGCCTTCACCGAGGTGCTGTGGCAGGAGACGCGCGGGCGCGGGATCCGCTTCGCATGCGTGTGCCCCGGTCCGGTCGACACCCCGCTGCTCGATCAGGCGAGTCCCAAGACCCGGATCGTGCGGGCCGGCACGCGCATCGCGCCCGAGCGCGTGCTCGACGAGATCGAGCGCTGCCTCGAGCGCGGCCGCTTCTTCGTGTTCGCGAACTGGCAGTCGGCGCTGGGCTGGCGCATCCGGCGCTTCGCGCCGGGGCTGATGTGGTGGATCAACCACCGCATCGAGGGCGAGTGAAGCTAGCTGCGCGCGCGCTCGAGCCGCCAGCGGAACAGCGCCAGCCCCGCCGCCAGGTAGAGCGCTCCGTAGGCCGCCATCACCAGGCTCGGCAGCAGCGCGATCGACGCGCTGCGGCGTCGGATCATCAGATCGTTGAACGCATCCATCGCCCAGGTCGTGGGGAAGGCGAGGGCGACCCGCCGCATCCAGCGCGGCTCGAGGTCGATCGGCCACCAGCAGCCGCCCATCGCCGCCATGCTCACCACCACGGCCGAGCCGACCGGCAGCACCGACTCGCGGCCCGGGGCGATCGCGGCCACCACGAGTCCGAAGGCGGCTCCCGCGAAGGCGATCCCGGCGATCGGCAGCAGCAGCGCCCACGGCTGCGGGCCGAGCGATACGCCGAAGGCGACGCGCCCGACCGCGAAGAGCAGCAGCATCTGCGCGACGCCGACCGCGAAGCGCGCGGTGAGCTTGCCCGCCAGCACGCTGCCGAGGCCGACCGGCAGGCTGCGCAGCCGCTCGAAGGTCCCCCAGTCGCGCTCGTCGAGCAGCCCCATCGAGACGCCGAGCAGCATGCCGAGCAGCAGGAAGGTGACGCTGAAGCCCGGCACGTTCTGGTCGAAGGTGTTGAGGGTGGCGCCGGCGCCGGAGACGTCGATCTCCTGGATGCGCAGCTCGCCGGGCGGCGCCGGGAGATCCGGGAGCGCGAGCTCGGGCAGCGCGAGCGCGGGCGGCGCCGGGAGCGGCGGCAGCTCGATGCGCGGCGCCTCCACGTCGAGTGCGAGCGCAGGCAGCGGCGGCAGCTCGGGCGCGGCGCCCTCGGCGACGAAGCGCGCGAGCTCGGGCGGGAGCTCCGGGAAGGCGGGCGGCGGTGGGATCTCGCCGGCATGGCTGCCGGCCTTGCGCTCGAGCGCGGCGAGCCATGCCTGGAGCTCCGCCCGCCGCTGCGCGACCAGGTCCAGGTAGCTGCGCAGCGGCGCGCGCAGGGCGGCGACCTCGGACCCGAGCGCCGCCGCCAGCGACGCACGGCTCGCCGCGAGCTCGCGCGCGATGCGCGCCTGCGCCGTGCGGCGCGCGGACTGCACGTCGTGGCGCACCGCATCGACGGCGCGCTCGCGCGCCCGAATCGCCTCCGACCAGGTCGCGTCGAGCGCCGCGCGCGCGTCGCGGAGTGCGGCTTGCAGGCGGTCGAGCTGCGCGCGCAGCGCCTCGCGCTTCTCGGCCGCCTCGCGCTGGGCGGCGGCCCGCTGCTCGGCGCCGAGCGCGTCGCGGATCTGCGCCAGGCGCAGCCGCACGTTCAGGCGCTCGAGGTACTTGACCGCGTCGGTGTAGAGCACGAGCGACGCGGGCTCGCCGGCGCGCAGCGCGGCCTCGAAGCCGCGGGGGATCACGAGCGCGGTTCCCGCGCGCTTGCGATCGCGCACCCAGCGCTCGGCTTCTTCGCGGCTGCCGACGGGCTCCACGCGCAGCGCGGGCTCGGCCGCGAGGCGCGCCGCGATGTCGCGCGCGAGCGCGCCGCCGTCCTCGTCGACCAGCGGCAGCTCATAGGCGCTCTGCCCGGTCGGATCGCTGCCGTAGAGGTTCGCGAGCGAGAGGCCGGCCACCGTGATCACCACGATCGGGGCGAGGCCGAGGAAGACGAGCCCCGCGCGATCGCGCCAGAGCAGCCGCAGATCCTTGGCGATGATCAGCCCGAGGCCCGCCATGGATCAGTCGCGCAGCTCGCGTCCGGTCAGCTCGAGGAAGACGTCCTGGAGCCCGGGCTGGTGGAGCTGGAACTCGAGCACGTCGTGGCCGAGCGCGGCGATGCGCTCGAGCACGCGCGCCGCGTGCGCCGGCTCGTCGATGCGGAGCTGCGCGCGATGGCCGCGGCCGCCGGGCGCCGGCGGCGCGTCGCTGCGCTCGACGCCGTCGAGGCCGCGCTCCCAGCCGGCCGGCAGCGGGGCACGCGTCGCGATCTCCAGGCGCAGCCCGCCGCGCGCCCGGCGGATCAGCTCGGTGGGCGTGCCCTCGGCGACGAGCCCGCCGGCGTCGATCAGCAGCACGCGGTCGCACAGCCCCTCGGCCTCCTCCAGGTAGTGCGTGCTGAAGAGCACCGCAGCCCCCTGCTTCGCATAGGCGCGCACGGCGTCGAAGATGCGCTCGCGCGACTGCGGATCGACGCCGACGCTGGGCTCGTCGAGCAGCAGCACCCGCGGCGCGTGCAGCAGGCCGCAAACCAGGTTGAGCCGGCGCCGCATGCCCCCCGAGAAGCTGGCGACGGCGTCGTGGCGCCGCTCGGCGAGGCCGGCCACCGCGAGCGCCTCGTCCACGGCCCGGCGGGCGCGATCCCGGGACAGGCCGGCGGCTCGCGCGAAGAACAGCGCGTTCTCGAGGGCGGTCAGCGTCGGGTAGACCGCGAGGCTCTGCGGCACCAGCCCGAGCTGCCGCTTGGCGCGCTCGCGCTCGGCCACGACGTCGAAGCCCGCCAGCGACGCCGAGCCCGCATCGGGGCGCCGCAGCGTGGCGAGTACCGAGAGCGTGCTGGTCTTGCCCGCCCCGTTGGGCCCGAGCAAGCCGACGAGCTCGCCGGCGGCGAGCTCGAAGCTGAGGTCGCGGAGCGCCCAGCGCTCGCCGTAGCGCACGCCGAGGCGCTCCACGCGCACGAGGCTCTGCATCAGCGCACGCTCGCGTGTTGGCCGGCGCACGGTAGCCTCGCGGGTCGCGACCGCATAGCCGCACGTCGGGAGGGCGCAGCCGCATGCAACGCAGCCGTCATCTGCTGCTTTGGCTCGCTCTCGGGCTGCTGGTGCTGGCCGCCGGCCCGAGCGCCGCGGGCGAGCGGCTCCTGACCCTCGATCCGGCGCGCACGCAGATCCGCTTCGAGCTCGGCACGACGCTCCACACCGTGCACGGGAGCGCAGACCTGACGCGTGCCGTGATCCGCTTCGGCGACGGCTCCGGCGCCCAGCCCGCGGACGGGGCCGTGATCGTCGACGCGCGCAGCGCGCGCACCGGCAACGAGCGCCGCGATCGCAAGATGCACGAGGAGGTGCTCGAGAGCGCGCGCTTCCCCGAGATCGCCTTCCGGCCCGAGCGCATCGACGTGAAGACGCTCGCGCCGCCGCGCGCCGAGCTGACGCTGCTCGGTCGGATCGAGATCCACGGCACGTCCCACCCCCTGGCGATCCCCGCCGACGTCGTGGCCACCGCGCCGGACCGGCTGCACGTGCGCGCGCGCTTCTCCATCCCCTACGCGTCCTGGGGCATGAAGGATGTCGGGAACCTGCTGCTGCGCGTCGACGATGCGGTCCTGGTGGAGATCGACGCGGAGGGCGTCCTCGCAGAGGGGTCGCGCTGACCCGGCGAGTCCGTCAGGAAGTCAACAACGTCCCCGAAGTCACGAAGTCAAGGAAGTCAACAACGTCCCCGGCGCGCGAATCCCAGCCAGCTAACGCCGAGGAGCATCAGGCCGGCGCTGCCGGGCTCCGGGACCAGGCACACCCAGTTGGAGGGCGTCGGCGTCGGGTGCGGGAGCGAGAACGACGTCAGCGAGATCGCGGCGTGGATCGGACCCGGCTTGTCGTTGGCGTCGGCGAACGAATCGGTGAACTGCGAGAGCGTGGCGCCGAGCACGGTCCACGTGCTGGTGTCCGAGGCGCCGAAACGGCTCCCGTCGTTCCTCGAGGGGAAGTCCACGCTCATCGCGTAGCCGTCCGCGGCGTAGCCGGCGTCCATGTTGCGCTTGGACGCGAAGCCGAGTGACGCCGGCGCACCGGCGTCGCTGCGGAAGCTCGACGCCGTCAGCGCAGGTCCGGTGTAGGCGAGGTCGAGCCGCTGGACGAAGGAGTTGCCCCCGAAGCCGGGGTTGCCCTCGTTGGGGTCGAGCACGAACTGAACGCCGTCCGCGGTCTGCGTCAGGGTGAGGGTCGCCACGATCGGGTACGGGGGGTTCTGCGACGGACTCCCGGTGGCGGGAGCGTCGAAGACCCAGATCGCCGAGGCCGACGCGGCCTGGCCCGACAGGAGTGCGCTCGCGGCCGCGGCCACCTCTCGCCCCTCGGATGGGATGTGGGGATTTTGAACCGGACGTGGCGGGGGAAAGCGGTGCTGGCCTAGGCGTTCGGCCGGAGCGCATCGATGCAGGCACCGATGGCGTCGGCCAAGAAGCTCGCGAGGGCGGCTGGTCGCGCGGGGCCGCCCGGGAGCGCGGCAAGCGAATCGAGCGAGAGCGCGGCCATGCGCAGCGGGCCGCCGCGATCGATCCAGCGCCCGTGCCGGAGCGGCGGCCAGCTCCTGCCGGGCGTCGCATCGCGCGCCCACGGCGAGACGTACCAGTAGCCCGACGCCTCGAGTGCGTCGGGGACGGCGAGCCCGACGCCGAGCGTCTTCACCGGCTCGCCCGCGCGTTCCCCGAGGGCCACGAGCGTCGCGATGTCGAAATGGTGCGGCCAGCAGCGCACGTCTCCGCCGCCCAGGGCGCGGGCGGTCGCGCGCAGCACCGCGTCGGCGCCGGCCAGCAGCCGCGCCACGTCCTCGGCGGCGCGGCCTCCGGCCGAGAAGCGGGCGCCCTCGGCGACCGGGTGCGGCGGAAGATCGGGCGCCGGCAGCGCGGCCTGCCGCGGTCCCTCGCCCGACGCGCGCTCCGCGGCGCTGCGCACCCAGGCCATCGCCTCGGGGAGCGTGGTGCCGTCGAGCCCACGGCGCGCCAACGCGCGGCCGCCTTCGTCGACGAGCGACAGCTCGAGGTCTGCGGCGCCGAGCGCCGCGCGGAAGCGGCGCGGGGCCTGGACCCACGCCCCGACCAGCCGGCCGTCCTGCCACGTGAAGCTGCTGTGCGAGTCGTCGGGCTGCGGCGCTGCCCACGCCTTGCCGACCTCGCTCGCGACCTGCGCGGCGTAGTGGACCTGACGCCAGGCGTCGATCAGGCCCGGTGTCGGCTCGATCCGCGCCTCGGCGAATGCGCACACCGCCGCGAGCTCGCCCGCATCGAGGACGCTCATCGCTCCGCCTCCGCTTCGTCCGACCACTTCGATGCAGAAGCTGGGCGGGCCGTTACGCCGTGCGGGTCGGGCCCTGCGCGGCGAGGTTTTGGAGCAGCCGCTTGCCGAGCTCGGCGAGCTGGCCCTGCTGGGGGACTTCGCCCCTCGGCGTGAGCTGATCCACCAGCGTCGGGAGCAGCGCCGCGAGGGCCCCGGCGCCCTGGTTCCCGGAGATCCCGGCGCGCTGCGCGAGCTCCGTCACCGTCTTGTTCCCGAGCGCGGCGACGACCTGGTCGGCCGAGATCGGCTGATTCTGGCCGGTTCCGATCCACGAGGAGACCACCTTTCCGAGTCCCTGCTCGTCGAACTGCTTCGCGATCCCCTCGCTAGCTCGTGCCTCCAGACGCCGGCGGCGCCAGCGCCGCAGGGTTGTAGTAGTAACGCTCCGCGACGATCTTGCCGTCCTTGATCTCGTGAACGGCGATCTCCGAGAGGTTCACCCTGCGCCCGTCGCGGAAGTTCACCACGCCTTCCCATTCGATGCAGATCTGGTTCTTGCCGGTCCAGACGTTGCGCGCGTTCCACTGACTGCCCGACTGGATCGACTCCCAGCGGCGCAGCTTCTCCTCGAGGCCGGCGATGCCGGTGACCGTCTGGCCGTTGCCCTCCGTCGAGGTGCAGTTCTCCGCGTAGAGCTCGCGCAGCGGAACGTCGGGTTGGCTGGTGGCCTTGATGATCTTGCGCGCGAAGGCCTCGAGTGAGCCGGCCTTCGACGCCGCCTTCGCCGTGGCCTTGTTGCGCGCCGGCGCCTTCGCCCGGCCGGCCGCCTTCTTCTCGCCCTTCCTCTTCTTCTTGCTCTTCTTGTCCTTCTTGCTCTTCTTGCCCTTCTTGCGCTTGGCCATGTTCCCTCCTCGCGCCCTGGCCGGATCAGGCCGGGCTTCGCAGCAGGCCGCGACCCGTGATGAGCGGGAGATCGAGCGCCGAGAGCAGGCCGGGACGCGCCTCGCAGACGGCGGGAATCGCGTTCACCAGGCGCGTGGCCGTGAGCACCACGCCGCCGACCGCGTGGTCGCCGTGCTCGTCCCAGAACTCGAACTCGCAGCGCATGCCAGGCGTGCCGCGGATCAGCACGCGGTAGCTGCCGTTGCCGGTCGGCCACTCGGGCGCGAGCTCGTCGTCGAGGCGCGTCACGTGCTCGACCACGATCGCCGGGCTTCCGCGCACCACGCCCTGCAGCTCGAAGCGCAGCGCCGCCGTCGTGCCCGGCTCGATCTGCTGCGAGCCGATGCGGATCGGCCGCGTCGCCGGGCGCCGCTCGTGCACCTCGCGGATCTCGTCGAGCTCGACGCCGAGCCCCTCGGCGAGCAGCCGCACGGTGCCGCCCCAGCCGAAGCGCAGCGCACCCGGCATCAGGATCAGCGGCGTGTGATCGAGCGGCTTGCCGAAGCCCATGGTCTCGAACAGCACCTCGGGCTGGTCGTAGGTGGCGTAGTTGATGATCTCCTGGACGCGCACCTCCTCCCAGCGCTCGCACAGGCCCGTGAGCACCAGGGGCAGCAGGTCGTTCGCGAAGCCCGGGTCGATTCCCGAGGTGAAGAACGACGTCGCGCCCTTGCGGCACGCCTCCTCGAGCTGCTCGGTGATGCGCGGGTGCAGCGTGGCGGGGTGCACCAGCCCGACTACGGAGCTCGACACGACGTTCTTGCCCGAGGCCAGGATGCGACACATGTCGGCGACGGCTTCGAACGGGCGGCGGTCGGCGGTGGCCGTGTAGCAGACGCAGTCGGCGTCGAGGGCGAGCAGGGCCTCTGCGTCGTTCGTCGCCGTCACGCCGACGGGCGCCTGGCCGGCGAGCTCGCCGGCGTCGCGCCCCGCCTTGGCGGCGCCGTGCACGAAGACGCCCACCAGCTCGAGCTCGGGATGCCCGAGGATCGCGCGCAGCGCGTAGCGCCCGACGTTGCCCGTGCTCCACTGGATCACGCGATACGCCACGCCGCCGCCCTCCGCTCCCGCCTCGCTGCGGGCGGGTGGGATGCTAGCCGCAGGACGCGAAGCGCGTCTAGGCGGGCGTGGCGTAGTCGCGGGTGAGCCAGCGCTTGTAGCCGGCCGTCGGGAAGAAGGTCAGCACCAGCAGCGCGACGGCGCCGATGTTGAAGCCGCAGCTCACCGGCACCACCACCTGGATGATCGGACGACCCACCTCGACGAGCCACTTGGTGGTGCTGCCGGCGAGGTGGAAGTACCAGAGCCGCGCGAGCGGGTCGGCGAAGGCCATCAGCGCCATCAGCACGCCCCAGACGGCCCACAGCAGGAAGCGGTTGCTGACGATCGGATCGGCGAGCCCGAGCGCGAGCCGCCGCCGTTGCTTCGACCAGTACGCGAACGACTCGCCGGCGACCCAGATCCAGCCGGAGAGCCGCGCCGCCCAGTGGATCCAGTAGGGCGGGCCCGGCAGCAGCTCGATCTCGAAGCCCGTCGAGACCCCGGTCCACAGCGTCATCGACACCATGATCCCGATCGTGATCCCGAGTCCCGTCTGGGCCCCGCTCGAAGCGGCGCGGAAGGTGCGCTGCGTGAAGAGCAGGAGGCAGCCCAGGCCCAGCGTCGAAGCCGTGAAGAAGCCGCCGTTGAGCAGCCGCACGACCAGGTCCGGCAGGGTCACGTTGGCCGAGGACCAGCCGACGTAGGTGCCGACGCTCAGGCCGGTCGCCAGCGCGGAGTAGAGCAGGAAGTAGAGCCCGAGCCAGCGCTCGGGGCTCCCGGAGCGGCGCGCCGACAGGCGCAGCAGTCGCACGCCGATCACGGCGCTCAGCCCCAGCAGGGCGAGCGTGACGAGACCGCTGATCGCTTCGAGCACCCGCTTCCCCCTTCGCGTGCCGATCGCCCTCGTATCGGCGCGCGGCCCCGGCCCTTGAACGCGCCTCGCGCGACGATCGGCGGCGACGGGGGCTTGGCCCCCGCAGCCCCGCGGTGCTAGCGCTCCCGGCGGAGGTCGCGCGCTCGATGCCGGCGCTCGAGCCCTGTCCGCACCGCCCGCCCTGCCCGGGCTGCCCGCGCTACGGCGAGCCGGGCCCCGCTCCCGCCGCGCTCGCGCGGCTCGCGGCGCTGGCGGATGCCGCGGGGCTCCCGCCGCCGCCGATCGTCGCGGGCGCGCGCTTCGGCCACCGCGTGCGCGCGCGGCTCATGGTGCGCGGGCGCGCCAGCTCCCCGAAGCTCGGGATCTTCCAGGCCGGCTCGCACGACCTCGTCGACATCCCTCGGTGTCGGGTGCACCATCCGCTCGTGAACCGCGTGGCCGCGGCGGCGCGCGACGCCGTCCGCGACACCGGGACGCGTCCCTACGCCGAACGCCGGCACGCGGGTGCGCTGCGCGCGTTGCAGATCGTGGTCGAGCGCGAGAGCCAGAGCGCGCAGGTCGTGCTGGTGGGCAACGCGGCGGAGCCCGCGCCGCTCGCGCCGCTGGGCGCGGCGCTCGCCGCCGCGCTCGGCCCCGCGCTCCACAGCCTGTGGTGGAACGGCCAGCCGGAGCGCAGCAACGCCATCCTCGGTCCCCACTGGCACCGCTGGCGCGGGCCGCTGGTGGTGCGCGAGCGGATCGGCGGCGCCGACGTGTTCTTCCCGCCCGGCGCGTTCGGCCAGAGCCATCTCGAGCTGGCCGACGCGATCGTGCGCCGGATCCACGAACAGGTGCCCGACGGCGCGCGCGTCGCCGAGCTGTATGCCGGCTGCGGCCCGATCGGGCTCGGACTGCTGCGCCGCTGCGCGCGCGTCGCGCTGAACGAGGACGCGCCCGACGCGCTGCGCGGCCTCGCGATGGGGATCGCCGCGCGCCCGCCCGAGGAGCAGGCGCGCGCCCGCGTGGTGCCCGGCGCGGCCGGCGAGGTCGCCGCAGAGTTCCTGGCCGGCGCCGACGTCGCCATCGCCGATCCGCCGCGCAAGGGCCTCGACGCCGCGCTGCGCGCGGCGCTCTGCGCCACGCCGCCCGCGTCGCTCGTCTACCTCTCGTGCGATCTCGGGTCGTTCGAAGCGGACGCCGCGGAGCTGCTGGCTTCGAGGCGCTGGCGGCTCGCCGCCCTCGGCGCCTACGACCTGTTCCCGAACACCGAGCACGTCGAGACGCTCGCCCGCTTCGAGCGGGTGTAGACTGGAGGCCGGACGGAGGCCGCGATGACCACGCAGAAGGCGTCGGATCTGTTCGTGCGGTGCCTCGAGGCCGAGGGCGTGAAGCGCATCTACGGCGTCCCGGGCGAGGAGAACGCCCACCTGATGCTCTCGCTCGAGCGCTCGTCGATCGAGTTCGCCCTGACGCGGCACGAGCAGGGGGCGGCGTTCATGGCCGACGTGCACGGGCGGCTGACCGGAGAGGCGGGCGTCTGCCTCGGCACGCTCGGGCCGGGTGCGACGAACCTCGTGACGGGCGTCGCCGACGCAAACCTCGATCGCGCGCCGCTCGTGGTCATCACGGGCCAGGCGAGCAGCACGCGACTCCACAAGGAGAGCCACCAGAACATCGACGTGGTCGGGATGTTCCGGCCGCTCACCAAGTGGGCGTGCCCGGTCGTGAACCCGGACAACATCCCCGAGGTGGTGCGCAAGGCGTTCAAGATCGCTACCACCGAGAAGCCCGGCGCGTGCCACATCGAGCTGCCCGAGGACATCGCGCACGAGGCCGCGCAGGGGAGCCCGATCGCGCCGCAGCGGGTGCGCCGCCCGGTGCCCGACGACAAGATCGTCGATCGCGCCTGGGCGGCGCTCCGCGAGGCCCGGCGGCCGATCATCCTGGCCGGCAACGGTGCGATCCGCAAGCGCGCGAGCCGCCAGCTGCGCCGCTTCGTCGAGGCGACGGGCATCGGCGTGCTCTCGACCTTCATGGCGAAGGGCTCGGTCGATCGCCACGACCCGCGTTGCCTGTTCACGATCGGACTGCAGGCGCGCGACGTGAACCTCGTGCCGATCGAGCAGGCCGATCTGGTGGTGACGCTCGGCTACGACATGGTCGAGTACAACCCGCGTCTCTGGAACCCGAGCGGCGACAAGCGCATCGTCCACCTCGACTTCCTGCCGGCCGAGGTCGACCAGTGCTACCGCGTCGAGGTCGAGGTGGTCGGCGACCTCGCGCACGCGCTGTGGATGCTGAACGAGCGCGCCGCCGCGACCCGGCCGCTCCCCGACTGGGACCTGTCCTCGCAGCGCGTTGCGCGCCGAGCGATGAACCAGGAGTTCTTCGCGTACCGCGACGACGACACGCGGGGCGCGATCCGGCCGCAGAAGGCGGTCTGGGACGCCCGCGAGGTGATGGGGCAGGGCGACATCCTGCTCTCCGACGTCGGCGCGCACAAGATGTGGATCGCGCGCTACTACCAGTGCGACGAGCCGAACACCTGCCTGATCCCGAACGGCTTCTGCTCGATGGGCTTCGCGCTGCCGGGCGCGATCTCGGCCAAGCTCGCCTACCCCGAGCGCAAGGTGCTGGCGATCTGCGGCGACGGCGGCTTCCTGATGAACGTGCAGGAGATGGAGACCGCGCGCCGGCTCGGCGCCAACATCGTCGTGATGGTCTGGGAGGACAAGGGCTACGGGCTGATCGCCTGGAAGCAGGACGTCGAGTTCGGCCACCACACGCCGCTCTCGTTCGACAACCCGGACTGGGTGAAGCTCGCCGAGTCGTTCGGCTGGGCGGGGCAGCGCGTCGAGCGCTCCGGCGAGCTGCGCGGCGCGCTCGAGAAGGCGTTCGCGGCGAACCGGCCGGCGCTGGTGGCGATCCCGATCGACTATCGCGAGAACGCGCTGCTCACCGAGCGGCTCGGCAAGCTGGTTGCGACCATCTAGGAGGGCGCCGCATGCTGCGCGAGGCGTATCCGTACTGGCTCGGCAACGAAGCGCAGCAGCCGAACCTCGACCTCGAGGTGCGCAACAAGTACGACGGCTCGCTCGCCACGCGCGTGCCGCTCGCGGACGCGGCGGCGATCGGGCGCGCGATCGCGCTCGCGGCGGCCGCCGCCGAGCCGATGCGGCGCCTCGCCGCCTACGAGCGGCGGGCCGTGCTCGCCCACTGCGTGCGGCGTTTCGGCGAGCGCTCCGAGGAGCTGGCGCGCGCGCTCGCGGTCGAAGCCGGCAAGCCGATCCGCGACGCGCGCGGCGAGGTCGCCCGCCTGGTCGACACCTTCCGGATCGCCGCCGAGGAGTCGGTCCGCGTCACCGGCGAGGTGCTGCCGCTCGACATCGCGCCGCGCGCGCGAAACTACACCGGGATGTGGAAGCGCGTCCCGATCGGACCATGCTCGTTCATCTCGCCGTTCAACTTCCCGCTGAACCTGGCGGCGCACAAGATCGCGCCGGCGCTGGCGGTCGGCTGCCCCTTCGTGCTGAAGCCGGCGAGCCTGACCCCGGTCGGCGCGCTGCTGATCGGCGAGGTGCTGGCCGAGACCGACCTCCCGCGCGGCGCCTTCTCGATCCTCCCGGCGCGCCGCGACGGCGCCGAGCTGTTCACCACCGACGAGCGGCTGAAGCTGCTCTCCTTCACCGGCTCGCCCGAGGTGGGCTGGGAGCTGAAGGCGCGCGCGGGCAAGAAGAAGGTCGTGCTCGAGCTCGGTGGCAACGCCGCGGCGATCGTCGACGCCGACTGGGAGCTCGACGACGCCGTCGCGCGCATCGTGGTCGGCGCCTTCTACCAGTCGGGCCAGAGCTGCATCAGCGTCCAGCGCGTCCTGGTCCACGAAGCCGTGTACGACGTCTTCCGGGCGAAGCTCGTCGCCGCGACCTCGGCCCTGAAGATGGGCGACCCGCTCGACGAGGCCACCTTCATCGGGCCGATGATCTCGGCGGGCGAGGCGGAGCGACTGGACGGGTGGATCCAGGCCGCCGTGCGCCGCGGCGCGAAGCTCCTGTGCGGCGGCCGGCGCGCCGGTGCGATGCTCGAGGCCACGCTGCTCGAGGACGCGCCGAGCGACACGGACGTGTGCGCGAAGGAGGCGTTCGGCCCGGTGGCCGTGCTCGCGCGCTTCCGTGACTTCGACGCCGCGCTGCGCCTGGTCAACGACAGCCGCTTCGGCCTGCAGGCCGGCGTCTTCACGCGCGACTTCTACAAGGCGCAGCGCGCCTGGGACGAGCTCGAGGTCGGCGGCGTGGTGATCGGCGACGTGCCGTCCTGGCGCGTCGATCACATGCCCTACGGCGGCGTCAAGGACAGCGGCCTCGGCCGCGAAGGCGTGCGCTTCGCCATGGAGGACATGACGGAGATCCGCCTGCTGGTCGCGCGCACGCCGTAGCCGGGCTGTGCCGGAGCCCGCACACCGGCGCGCGCCGCGCCCACGCCTTGGGCGCAACCGGGTGCCCCGCTGCCGCCGGATTGGGCAGGCCCGTGCGCGGGGCAGCGCGCCGGTGGCGGGCGGAGGGCGGCACGGCCCTTGCTCCTGCGAGCCGGTGGGAGTCGCTGCGCCGATGGCGAGCTACGCGAGCGCGAGACCGGGCTACGGCCAGGTCGCCTACCACGAGTTCTATCTCGACGACTTCGAGCCGCGCGGCCACTACCGCCCGCTCTGGGAGCACATCCGCAAGGCCGGTCAGAGCCTGCTCTCCGACAAGGACCGCGAGGCGCACCTGGCGCTGCACGCCGACGGGGTGACCTTCACGGTGTACGGCGACACCGAGGAAGGCATCGAGCGCGTCTGGCCGCTCGACCTGCTGCCCCGCATCATCACGGCGGGCGAGTGGGCGCCGATCGAATCGGGGCTCAAGCAGCGCGTGCGCGCGCTCAACTGCTTCCTCGAGGACCTCTACGGCCCCCAGCGGATCCTGAAGGACGGCGTCGTCCCGGCCGACCTGGTCTATCGCGGCCGGGACTTCCGCCCCGAGATCCGCGGCATCCGCCCGCCGCTCGGCATCTACATCCACATCTCGGGCATCGACATCGTGCGCGACGCCGACGGAAGATACCTGGTGCTCGAGGACAACCTGCGGACGCCGTCGGGCGTCTCGTACATGATCGAGAACCGCATCGTCGAGCGGCGCACCCTGCCCGAGTTCTTCACGCGCTACCGGGTGCGCCGCGTCGAGCACTACCCCGCGCTGCTGTTGCAGGCGCTGCGCGAGCTCTCGCCGCGCGGCAAGGACGACGCCCTGGTCGTGCTGCTCACGCCGGGGGTCTACAACTCGGCGTACTTCGAGCACACCTTCCTGGCGCGCGAGATGGGGGTCGAGCTCGCCGAGGGCCGCGACCTCGTGGCCAAGGACGACGCCGTCTACCTGAAGACCACGCACGGGCTGCAGCGCGTCGACGTGATCTACCGGCGCATCGACGACGACTACCTCGACCCGCTCTGCTTCCGCCCCGATTCGACGCTCGGCGTGGCGGGCGTGGTCAACGCCTGGCGGGCCGGCAACGTCGCCATCGTCAACGCGCCGGGCACCGGCATCGCCGACGACAAGGCGATCTACCCCTACGTGCCCGACATCATCCGCTACTACCTCGGCGAGCCGCCCGAGCTCGACAACGTGCCGACCTACCGCATGACGGTCGCGGAGGAGCGCGCCTGGGTGCTCGACCACCTCGACCGCGTGGTGGTGAAGGCGGTCTCCGAGTCGGGCGGCTACGGGATGCTGATGGGTCCGGTGGCGACGCCGGCGCTGCGCGCGGAGTTCGCGCGCCGCATCCAGGAGCACCCGCGCAACTACATCGCGCAGCCCGTGATCCCGCTCTCGAGGCACCTCTGCTACCTCGACGGGGAGCTCGAGTCGCGCCACATCGACCTGCGGCCCTTCGTGATCCACGGCGAGGAGATCCACGTGGTGCCGGGTGGGCTCACGCGGGTCGCATTGACCAAGGGCTCGCTCGTGGTCAACTCCTCGCAGGGCGGCGGGAGCAAGGACACCTGGGTGCTGGCAGATGCTCAGTCGGATCGCTGACTCGCTCTACTGGATGTCCCGCCATCTCGAGCGCGTCGACAGCACCGCGCGGCTGATCGACATCAATCTGCTGTACCTGCTCGAGGCCGAGAGCGCGCTCTCCGAGGCGGCGGAGTGGCGCCCGCTGCTCGCGATCTGCGGCCAGGAAGCGGGCTACGAGCGGAGCTACGGCACGGGCGCGGTCACCAGCCCGCGCGCGATCCAGTACATGACGCTCGAGCGCCGCAACCCCGGCTCGATCCGCAACTGCCTGCGCCTCGCGCGCGAGAACGCGCGGGTCGTGCGCGACCGCATCTCGAAGGAGATGTGGGAGTGCGTCAACGAGCTGTGGCTGCGCTCGGAGGCCCGGCTGGAGCGGCCGCTCGGGGCGGACTACTACCGGCTGCTGCGCGACGAGGTGGGGCGCTTCCACGGCCAGACCTCGAGCACGATGATGCGCGGCGAGGCCTTCGGCTTCTACCTGCTCGGCTTCTTCCTGGAGCGCGCCGACATGACGGCGCGCATCGTCGACGTGAAGTACCACCTGCTGCTTCCCGACCTGGCGCTGGTCGGCTCGGCGCTCGACTACTACCAGTGGGCGGCGCTGCTGAAGTCGCTGTCGGGCTTCGAGCCGTACCGGCGCAAACACCATCAGCTGCGCCCGCTCGACGTCGCCGAGTTCGTGATCTTCGACCCCGACTTCCCGCGCTCGCTGCGCTTCTGCGTCGACCGCATGGAGCAGGCGCTGGCGTCGATCGGATCGATGTGGCCCGACTCCGGGGCGATTCGCGGCGTCGGCGCGCTGCGCGAGGTGCTCGAGAAGAACACGGCCGAGAGCCTCTTCGACCAGGGCCTGCACGAGTTCCTCGACCTGTTCCTGCAGAAGGTCTCGGCGCTCCACGACGCGCTCCAGGACGAGTACTTCGAGGCCTACCTCGGGGAGCGCATGTGCGTTACCTGATCGAGCACCGCACGCGGCTGGTCTTTCCGAGAGCGGTGCGGGAGCACCAGTGCGAGCTGCGGCTCGCGCCGCGCGCCGGCGAGCACCAGGCGGTCGCCAGCTACCGTATCGACGTATCACCCGAGGTCCCGCTGCGCCAGCACGTCGACTGCTTCGGCAACCGCGTGCACGGGCTCTCGCTGATCGGGCCGCACGAGTCGCTCGAGGCGAGCCTCGTCGCGGAGGTCGACACCAGCCTCGAGAACCCGTTCGACTACGCGCCGGTCGCGCCGCGCGACGAGGCCGCGTGGATGGCGCAGCGGCTGGGCGAGGAGCCCGCACTCCACGACTTCGTGCTGCACCGCAGCGCCGCCGTTCCCGAGCCGGCGGTGGGATTCGAGCTGCCGCGCCTGGCTCCCGACCAGCCGCTCCTCGAGGGGGTGCAGGACGCGATGGAATGGCTCGCCGACGGCTTCGCCTACGACGCGGGCGCGAGCGAGGTGCACGCGCCGCTCGCGACCTTCTTCGAGCGCCGCGCCGGCGTCTGCCAGGACTTCGCGCATGCGCTCGTCGCCACGGTGCGCTCGTGGGGCTTCGCGGCGCGCTACGTGGCCGGATACGTCGACCCGGGCGCGCTCGGCGACGCCGCCGCGCAGGCGACCCACGCCTGGGCCGAGGTGCTGATCCCCGGCGCGGGCTGGCGCGGCTTCGACGCGACCAGCCGGCTCGTCGCCAACGACTGCTTCATCCCGGTGGCCGTGGGACGCGACTCGCGCGACGCGGCGCCGATCCGCGGCACCTTCAAGGGCGACGAGGGCGGCGCGCCGCCGCACGTCGAGCTGCGCGTGCGCCGCCAGGAGCAGTGACGCGCTCGCGATGAGGATCTGCCAGGAGCCCTTTTTCGCGCTCGAGCTCCCGTACCGCGAGCGGGTCGTGCTCGAGCGCGCGGTGTTCGAAGGCGGCGCTGCACCGCGCATCGCGGTCGTTTCGGGCGTGCACGGCGACGAGCTCGAGGGGCTCTACGTCTGCCACCGGCTCGCGCGCTGGTTCGAAGCGCTCGCCAAGAGCCGCCCCGACGCGCTGCTCGGCCGCGTCGAGCTCTACCCGGCCGTCAACCCGCTCGGTCTCGACACGCTCCAGCGACGCGTGCCGATGCACGACGTCGACCTGAACCGCGTCTTCCCGGGCCACCCGGAAGGGCTGTTCCCGCACCGGCTGGCGCACGCCGTGCTGCGCGAGCTGATCGGCGCCGAGCTCGTGATCGACGTCCATGCCAGCAACGTCTACCTGCGCGAGATCCCGCAGGTGCGCGTGGCGCGGGGGTTCGAGAGCGGGCTGGTTCCCGTGGCGCGCCACATGAACCTCGACCTGATCTGGGTGCACGAGGCGGTGACCGTACTCGAGAACACCATCGCGCACAGCCTGAACGAGCGCGGTACGCCGTGCCTGGTCGTCGAGATGGGCGTCGGGATGCGCATCACGCCGGCGTTCGCCGACCAGGTCGTGGTGGGCATCCTCCAGGTCTGCCAGCGGCTCGGCGCGCTCGCTCCCGATCTCGCGCTCGAGCCGCTCAGCCACGCGCCGCTCGTCGCCGCCGACGGCAACGTGCACTACCTGAACGCGGAGGTGTCGGGCATGTTCGTTCCCGCGACCGGGCACTGGATGGCGATCGGCCGCGGGGAGCCGCTCGGCAGCATCGTGAGCCCGCTGCAGGGCGAGGTGCTGTGCGAGGTCCGCTCGCCCGTCGACGGCGTCGTCTTCACGCTGCGCGAGTACCCGCTGGTCTACGAGGGCTCGCTGCTCGCGCGCATCATGCGGACGGGAGGCGGCGCGTGAGCGAGCGCGATCCCGTGGAGCGCGAGCCCGTGCTGCTGCACATGACCGCGCCGATGCGCGAGGATTTCGCGATCCCCTATCACGACATCGGGCCGCGCGGCGCGCCGCCCGGCCTCGCGCTGGTCGCGGGGCTGCACGGCAACGAGCTGAACGGCGTGTTCGTGCTGGCGCGCCTCGCGAACTTCCTGCGTCAGATCGAGAGCGGCGCGCGGCGCGACACGCAGCTGCTCGGGCGCGTCGTGGTGATCCCCGCGGTGAACGTGCTCGGGCTCAACGTGCGCAGCCGCGCGTGGCCCTTCGACGGCACCGACGTGAACCGCATGTTCCCGGGCTACGACGCCGGCGAGACGACCCAGCGCATCGCCGCCGCGCTGCTGCGACTCACGGAGTCGGCCCGCTGGCGCATCGACATCCACAGCTCGAACCTCGACTTCGAGGAGCTGCCGCAGGTGCGGCTGTACGGGCCCAGCGACGACGAGCGGCGCGCCGCGCGTTGGCTCGGGCTGCCCGCCGTGATCGAGCGCCCGCTCAGCGCGACCTTCACCGCCACGCTCGCGAACGCGTGGCGCGAGCGCGGCGGGCGCGGCCTCGTGGTCCAGGTCGGCCACGCGGGGGCCCTGCAGGCGCAGCACTGCGAGCGCCTGTTCCGGGCGCTCGTCGACTTCCTGGAGCGCAGCGGACTGCTGGCCGGCGTCCACCTCGCCGAGCCGGAGGGCGAGGTGCACTGCTTCGGGGTGCGCCAGAGCCTGCCGCTGATCTCCGAGCACGCCGGATGGTTCGTCTCGCGGCTCGAGGTCGGGCAGTGGATCCAGGCGGGCGAGCTGATCGGCTATGTCTACGATGGCTTCCGCGGCGACCTGCGCGCCGAGATCCGCGCGCCGCGCTCGGGCCTGCTGTGCGGCATCCGCCGCCAGCCGCTGCTGTGCGAGGGCGACCTGGTGGCGCGCGTGCTGACGCGCGACGAGGTCGGCGCGATGGCCGACACCTATTTGATGGGGCACGGGCAGTAGCGGCGCGTGATACGATGTGCGGCCGGAGCCAGCCGCATGTCCCGACTCCACCCGCTCGCGCTCGCCGCTGCCTGTGCGGCGCTGCTGGCCGCCGAACCGGCCGCCGCGATCCAGGTCCATCAGGGCGACCTGCTGGTCACCGACTCCGCCAACGCGCGCGTGCTGCTGGTCGATCCCACCACGGGAGCGGTCTCGGTCTTCTCGCCGCGCATGGTCTGGGACCACAATTACCTGTTCTCGCCCGCCGGCGTCGCGATCGACCCGGGGGGCCCGATCTTCGTGGCGGACTCCTTCGCCGACTACATCGTGGCGATCGATCCGACCACAGGCGTCCAGTCGGTGGTCCACGATTTCAGCGTCATGTTCGGCGACTTCGGACCCTCCGACGTCGGCACGGCGCCCACCGGCCTCGGCCTCCAGCCGAGCGCGGCCGGGCTCGACTACCGCGATCTGTTCGTAGCGTCGGCGCAGGGCGTCTACCAGGTGAGCCGGAGCTTCGACGGGAACTCCACCTCGCTGCTCTCCGGCGTGGCGGACCTGCAGAACGGCAACGACGTCGCGGTGCAGGAGGATCAAGGCAGCCTCTACTCGCTGTGGGTCGTCGCCGGCGGCGTGTTGGTCCGCTACTTCTTCGCCGACGGCTCGACGCAGGTCCTGAGCCAGACCGACGCGAAGAACGTCCACGGCGTCGACTACTTCGGCAACACGGCGCTCTTCACGCGCACGGTCGATTGCGGCTTCCTGGCCTCGCTGGCCGGGCTCTTTCGCTACGACGGCCCCATCGGCGGCACGCAGGTCGCGGACATCAGCCTCTCGAGCTGCCTCGGCCGCGCGATCGCGGTGGCGTCGCCGACGTCGGTGTTCGCGACCTTCGGAGCCGACCAGATCGTCGAGCTGGTGCCGAGCATCGACGGCTACCAGGGATCGGTGGTCGCGACGCTGCCGCAGGGCACGGTGGCCCCGGTCGCGGCGGATCTCGCGGTCTCCCCGACCACCTTCCCGGCGCCCGAGCCGCCGGCGGCGGGCCTCGCCCTGGCCGCGCTCGCGGCGCTCCTGGCGCGCGCCCGCCGGCGTCAGCTCCCGCGGTAGACCAGCGGCGCGTCCCGCACCGGCGCGGCCTCCACCAGAGCGTGTCGCGGCGCGAGCGCGCAGGCGGGATCGGTGGCGGCCGCGTCGCCGGTCAGCCGGAACGCCTGGCAGCGGCAGCCGCCGAAGTCGCGGGCGCGCTCCGGGCACGAGCGGCAGGGCTCGCGCATCCACCCCTCGCCGCGGAACGCGTTCATGCCGGGAGCGTCCTCCCAGCACGCGCGCAGCCCGCGTTCGGCGGCGCTCCAGAACTCGAGGCCGGGCAGGCCGCGCGCGGCGTGGCACGGCAGCACCAGGCCGTCGGGTGCGACGACCACGAGCCGCCGCCCCCAGCCGCCCATGCACGGCTTGGGCCGCTCCGCGAAGTAGTCGGGCAGCACCCACAGGATCTCGGGGCGCGGCGCGCGGCGCTGCGCGGCGCGCACCAGCGCCGCGGCCGCGTCGAGCTGCTCGCGCGCCGGAAGCAGCGCGGCGCGATTGACGAGCGCCCAGCCGTCGTACTGCGCGTTCGCGAGCTCGAGGCGATCGGCGTCGAGCGCGCGCGCCAGCTCGATCAGCGCGGCGACGCTCCCGAGGTTGCGGCGGTGCAGCACGACGTTCAGCGTGAGCGCGAGCCCGAGCGCGCGGACCGCGCGCGCGAGCGCGAGCTTGCGCTCGAAGCACGCCGTGCCGGCGATCGCATCCGAGGCGGCCGCCTGCGCGTCCTGCACCGAGAGCTGGACGCTGCGCAGGCCCGCGGCGGCGAGCTCGGCCAGGCCCGCGGCGTCGAGCGGCACGCCGGCCGTCACCAGGTGGGTGTAGAGGCCCGCCGCGGCCGCGTGTCGGACGATCGCCCCGAGGTCGCGCCGGACCGAGGGCTCGCCGCCGGTCAGCCCGACGTGCACGGCGCCGAGCGCGGCGGCGTCGCGGAACACGCGGCCCCAGGCGTCGGCGTCGAGGCCGTCGCGGATCTCGGCGTGATCGACGGGGTTCGAGCAGTACGGGCAGCGCAGCGGACAGCGGTAGGTCAGCTCGGCGATCAGGTTCCACGGGCGCGGGCCGGGCAAGCGCGCCTCAGCCCGTGAGCTCGACGACGCCGAGCTGCGCCATGCTCGCGATGAACTCGTGCACGTCCGCCTCGACGTGCGCCTCCTCGGGATGGCGCTCGCGCAGCAGCAGCGCCACCGCCTCGGCGCTGCGCGCGCCGTCGCAGAGCTCGAGGATCTCGCGCCCCGCGCCATTGACGCGCACCGCCCGCTCGGGGAGCACCGCGACGAGCGCGCCGGGCTGCTCGCCGTCCTCGCGGATCACCGCGTGCGGCGAGAGGCGAGGGCGGAGCCCTGCGGCCTCGACCGCGTCGAGCAGCTCCCAGAGGATCTCGCACTTGCGCTCGAGCGCGGCGATGCAGCGCGCCTGGTCCTCGCGCGTGCCCGCGGCGTCGAGCACGAAGTCGAGGCCGAAGGCGGCGTCGCGCGGCGCCTGGCGGGTGCGCGAGCGGAAGTAGGCGAGGCCCTCGGGATCCACCCACGGGTAGTGCTTCTCGAAGGCGGCGATGCGCTCGACCATGATGTCGCCGGCGAACAGCTCGGTGAGCGAGGACGCCACCGACGTCAGCAGATCGTTCGACTCGACGAAGGCGACGTAGGCGTCGCAGGCGCGCCGCACGCCTGGCAGCACCCCGCGCAGGCTCGCGACCTCGGCGCGCTCGAGCCCGACGGCCGCCGCGAGCCGCAGCCACAGCTCGAGGCCGCCCTCGCCGGGCGCGCTGCCGTCGTGGTCCTGGATGCGCTGGATCCACTCGCGCCGAAAGCCCACGTCGGGCGACTTGCCGAGGATCGCCGCGTCCTTCACCGGGATGCGCGTCTGGTAGTAGTAGCGGTTGCGCACCCAGCAGCGCAGCTCGGCCGGCGCGAGCGTTCCCTCGTGCATGCGCCGGTTGAAGGGGTGCTTGTCGTGGTAGCGCTCGGCGCCGACGCGGCGCAGGCGCGCCTCGAACTCGTCGCGGCTCCACATCAGAGCGCGATCTCCATGCCGTCGCCGGCGATCTCGAGGCCGGCGCGCCGCACCAGCTCCGCCTCCGCCGAGCCGGCGTCGAGCACCGGGTTCGTGTTGTTGAGGTGCGTGTAGAGGCAGCGCGCGCGGAGCTCGGCGAGCACCGGCAGGCTCTCGGCGATCGGCACGTGCCCCATCGCGTGGGCGTCCGGCGCGCCGGGCCGCGCGCGCGCGAGCTCGTCGGCCGAGAAGAAGGTGCCGTCGACGAAGCACAGGTCGGCGGCCTCGAGCTCCGCGAGCGTCCCGGCGTCGAGGCGCGCGATCCCGGGCGCATACACCAGGCGGCGTCCGCTGCGAGCGTCGGTGACGCGCAGCCCCGCCGTCGCCTCGGGGTGATTGGCGGCGCGCCCGGCGAGCCACGTCGGCACCTTGCCCGGCACCGGGAAGAGCCGCGCCTCCAGGTGTCCGTCGCGATCGAGCGCGATCGGCTGGTCGAGCTTCGCCCGGCCCCAGGCCGGCTCGAGCAGGCGCCAGGGCGCGCCGTGCTCGAGCAGCGCATCGCGCACCCACGGCGTCGAAACGATGCGGTGGGGCAGCGACTCGCGCAGCACCAGCAGCCCGAGCGCGTGGTCGAGGTCGGCGTTGGTGACGACGATGCTGTCGAGTGCGATGTCGCGCGTGCCCGGGCGCGGATGCAGCGGCGCGAAGCGCGCGAGCTGCTCGCGCACGTCCGGGCTCGCGTTCACGAGCGACCAGCGCGCGCCGTCGGCGGAGAGCGCGAGCGAGGGCTGGCTGCGCGGCGGCACCGCCGGATCGCCGGCCCGCGCGCGCACGCAGTTCGCGCAGCCGCAGTTCCACTGTGGGAGCCCGCCCCCGGCGGCCGAGCCGAGCACGCGGATCCTGATCGCAGCGGGGGACGACGACATGGACCGCGCCGAGGATACGCCGCTAGGATGCGCCTCGCCCGGATGGGCGGGAGAGGGCGCCGATGCGACGATCCGTGCTCTGCGCGTTGCTGGCAGCCCTGGCTGTCGTGGCGCCGACGCGCGAGTCGCCGTCCGGCGGCGTGGCGGGGGCCGCGGCCGCCCAGACCGATCCGGCGCCCGCGGGCGGGAGCGAGGCGCGCATGGCGCGGGGCAAGGCCGTCTTCGAGGGCGTCTGCGCCACGTGTCATCAGCTCGACGGCAGGGGTCGCGCCCCGCTCTTTCCACCGCTCGCGAAATCCGACTTCCTGATGGCCGACAAGGAGCGCTCGATCCGGATCGTGCTCGAGGGCCTGCGAGGCCCGGTGCGCGTCAATGGGCAGACCTACGACAACGTGATGCCTCCGTTTCCGCAGATGTCCGACCGCGAGGTCGCCGATCTCCTCACGTTCGTGCGCAACGCGTTCGGCAACCGCGGCGAGCCCGTGGAGGTCGCCGAGGTGGCGGCGGTTCGCGCGAGCGCCGGCGGCCAGCCCTGAGGCATTCGGCGGCGCGGGCTCAAGCGGAGCGCGCGTCTCCACGACACGGAAGCAGGAGGAGGTTTCGGGATGAGAGCGATGTCCCGCGGGTTGGCGGTCGTGGCGCTCGCACTGGCCGGGGCGGCGGTGGGCTCGGCCGACGAGCCGCTCCACGTGCGCGGCAGCGAGATCGGCTCCGATGGCGTCCTGACCCGGCGCCAGGCCGAGGTCGTCGGCGGCGCCGACGCGACCACCACGCCGATCCTCGTGATCGAGAGCCCGCCGGTGCACGGAACCGCCTACCAGGTCAGCGGGCGCGTGCGCTGCGCGGAGGTGGCGGGCGAGGGATACATCGAGATGTGGAGCCAGTTCCCGGACGGCAGCCGCTACTTCTCGCGCACGCTCGACAGCTCGGGTCCGATGGCGAAGCTCAGCGGCACGGCCGCCGAGCGCAGCTTCGTGCTGCCATTCCAGATGGGCGCCGACACGCCGCCGCCCGTGCGGCTCGAAGTGAACGTCGTGCTGCCGGGCGCGGGCCGGGTCTCGCTGAGCGAGCTGCGTTTCTCGGGGGAGTCCGGGGGCGCCGCCACGCGGTGGTCGCCGCGCCTCGGCGGCTGGCTCGGCGCGCTCGGCGCCGCGATCGGCGTGGCGGCGGCGCTGCTGGGCGTGCGCAACGCCCGCCGGCGCCAGGCGGCGCCGGGACCGCCGCCGTCGAGCTGAGTGCGCGCTCACAGGATCAGCGCGATCGCCTCGATCTCCACCAGCAGCTGCGGTACGGCCAGCGCCGAGACGACCACGTAGGTGCTGGCGGGATAGTGGCCCTCCCGGAAGTGGCGCTGGCGCGCGGCGGCGACGGCCGGTCGGTGGGCAGCGTCGGTCACGTAGATGTTGATCTTGACGATATCGTCCATGGTTCCGCCGGCGGACTCGACGACGCTGCGCAGATTGCGGAAGACCTGCTCGGTCTGCGCCGCGATGTCGCCCTCGCCCACCAGCTTGCCCGCACCGTCGAGGGCGACCTGCCCGGAGATGAACACCGGCGTGCCCGTCTTCTTGACCGCATACGAGTACCCGCTCGGCGGCGCCATCCCGGGCGGATTGATGACCTGCTTCGCCACTCACCCCTCCTGCTTCGCGTACGCGACGAGGATGCGCTCGTCTCGCTCGAGGCGGCCCTTGTGGTTCTCGCGGATGCGGCGCGCCATCGCCTCGCTCTCGATGCAGCGGCGGCGGATGAAGGCCTCGGCGAGGTCCAGGCGTCCCGGGTCGGCGCCGACCTGGCGCAGCAGCTCGGTGCCCGCGATCACGTTGATCGCCATCTCGGCGATCATCTTGGCGCGCAGCAGCGCGTACTGGAGGTCGGAGAAGAGCTCCGGCACGCACTCCTCGATCCGGCTGACGGCGCCCTCGACCAGCTTGGCCAGCTCGGCGCGGTGCGGGTCCGGCGCCATGGCGCCCAGGTCTCGGCGCAGCTCGGCCACGATCACGTGGAGCGCGCCCTTGCCCATCTCGCGCAGCGCGAACGAGGCCTGGATCTCGCTGGTGCCCTCGTAGATGGTCATGATCAGGCTGTCGGCGTGGAGCTTGGCCACGTCGGCGTCCATCGTGTAGCCGATGCCGCCGAAGACCTGCACGGCGTCGCGCGTGATGTCGTGACAGATCTCGGTGGCGAAGTACTTGCAGAGCGGCGTCAGCAGCCGCACCCGCACCTGGTCGCGCTCGAGGCTCTGGCGCGTCCGCTCGGCCTGCGCATCCGGCAGCTCGCCGCGTCCGAGCGCCGCCTCGCGCGCCACGTTCAGGTCGATCAGCTCGAAGGTGTGGTAGAGGATGGCGCGCGCCGCCTCGATGTTGGTGGTCATCTTGGCGAGCATCGCCAGCACGAGCGGCTGCTTCGCGATCGGCTGTCCGAACTGGAGCCGCTCGTTCGCGTAGGCGGTGGCGTCGTGGGCCGCCGCCGCCGCGACGCCGAGCGACTGCGCCGCCACCCCGAGCCGCGCGTTGTTCATGAGGTCGAGCATGGCGCGGAAGCCGCTGCCCTTCTTGCCGAGGCGCCAGCCCGTCGCGTTCTCGAACACCACCTCGCAGGTCGGGGAGCCGTGGATCCCGAACTTGGTCTCGAGGCGCGCCACGCGGATCCCGTTGCGGTTGCCGTCGGGGAGGTGCCGCGGCACCAGCACCAGCGAGAGGCCGTTGGTGGTGCCCTTCGACTGGTCGTAGGTGTCGGCGTCGCGCGCCAGCACCAGGTGCACCTCGGCGCCGCCGTTGGTGATGAAGATCTTCGAGCCGTCGAGGCGCAGCGTGCCGTCCGGTTGCTCGGCCGCGCGGGTGGCGATGCCGCCGAGGTCGCTGCCCGCCTTCGGCTCGGAGAGGTCCATGGCGCCCTGGACCTCCCCGCTGGTGAAGCGCGGCAGCCAGGCGCTCTTCAGCGCGGCGTCGCCGTACTTCTCGATGTCGCCGGCCACGCCGGTCTGCAGGCCCAGGATCGTGAACAGGCTGGCGTCGGCGCGCGCCAGCATCTCCATGAGGAATCCGTTCAGCAGACCCGGCAGCGCGGCGCCGCCGTAGGCGTCGGACACCATCAGCGAGACGAGCCCGGCGTCGCGGAGCTGCTGGTAGGCGGCCCGGATGTGCGCGGGCGGCTGCGCGCCGCCGTCCGGTGTCAGCTCCGCCTCGTGGTCCCAGCTCTCGCGCGCGGGGCGCTCGAAGCTCTCGGCGAGCTGCGCCGTCGTCTCGAGCACGCTGCGGAAGGCGCCCACCTCGGACGCGACGTCGGGGGTGCCGCCGTCGCGCAGCCCGAGATAGGCATTCCAGTCGACCATGCGGTCGACGTACAGGCGCATGCTGGGGGCGTAGTAGCTGCTCATGGGGGTCTCCTCGATCAATCGGCCGAGCGCACCAGGCCGATCTGCACGGTGTGCTCGCCGAAACGCGCCTCGTGGCGCGAGCTGGCGGGGTCGCGCAGCGCGTCCGCGATCTCGACCTCGCGCGCGAGCGTCTGCGCTGCGATCCAGTCCCGGTGTCGCTCGACGGCGCTGCGCCAGGCGTCGGGCACCGCGAGCGAGAGGCGGATGCGGTCCGCCACGTGCAGGCCCGCCTCCTTGCGCGCCTGCTGCACCCCGCGCACGACGTCGCGCGCCACGCCTTCCTCGACGAGCGCGCCGGTGAGCGCGAGGTCGAGGACCGCAATGGCGTCGTAGCCGGCGAGCGGCTCGCAGGCCACGCCGGCGCGCGGCTCCAGGCGCAGCTGGTACTCGCCCGGCTCGAGGAGCTCGCCGGCCACCAGCACGCCGCCGTCCGCGCGGCGCTCGAAGCGCCCGGCCTTGGCGGCCGCCAGCACCTGCTTCATCGCCGGCCCGAGGCGCGGGCCGAGCGCGCGCGGGTTCAAGGCGAGCACGAGCCGCGCGAAATCCTCGGTCGCTTCGACGAAGCGGACCTGCTTCACGTTGACCTCGTCGCGCAACAGCTCGGCGTAGGGCGCCAGCCGGGCGACCTGGGGACCGGCCAGCGTCAGCGACGCGAGCGGCTGGCGGACCCGCACGTTCTCGCGCTCGCGCAGCGTGCGCGCGGCCGAGCAGGCGTCGCGCACGCGGTCCATGTCGGCGACGAGCGCCGGATCGGCGGGCAGCGAGGCGGCGTCCGGCCAGTCGGCGAGGTGCACACTCAGCTCGCGGGTCAATCCCCGATGGATCGACTCTGACACGAGCGGCAGCAACGGAGCTGTCGCCTTCGCGACCACCACGAGCACCGTGTACAGCGTGTCGTAGGCGTCGCGCTTGTCCGCGTCCATGCCGCTGCGCCAGAAGCGCTCGCGGCTGCGGCGGATGTACCAGTTGGTGAGGGCGTCGAGGAAGCCCACCACCTGCTCGCAAGCCCCGCCGAGGTCGTAGGCGTCCATGCGCGCGGTGAGCGCCTCGAGGAGAGAGCGCGTCTTCGCCAGCAGGTAGCGATCCAGCAGGCCCCGCGCGTCGGTCCGGAAGCGCGCCTCGACTCCGTCGGTGTTCGCGTACAGGCAGAAGAACGAGTAGGCGTTCCAGAGCGGCAGGATCACGTTGCGCACGACGTCGCCGATCGCCTTCTCGTCGAGGCGCAGGTCGAGGCCGCGCAGTACCGGCGAGGAGACCAGGTACCAGCGCAGCGCGTCCGAGCCGAGCGAGTCCATGATCTCGAGCGGGTCGGTGTAGTTGCGCAGGCGCTTGCTGAGCTTCTGGCCGCTCTCGGAGAGGATCACACCGTGGCAGATGCAGGTCTGGAAGGGCGGCCGGTCGAAGAGCGCCGTCGCGAGCACCTCGAGCGTGTAGAACCACCCGCGCGTCTGGGCGACGTACTCGACGATGAAGTCGGCGGGGAAGTGGGTCTCGAACCACTCGCGGTTCTCGAACGGGTAGTGCACCTGCGCGAACGGCATCGAGCCCGAGTCGAACCAGACGTCCAGCACGTCGGAGACGCGGCGCATCGTGCTCTTGCCGCTCGGGTCGTCCGGGTTCGGCCGCACCAGGTCGTCGACGTGCGGCCGGTGCAGATCGGTCGGCCGCACGCCGAAGTCGCGCTCGAGCTCGTCGAGGCTTCCGTACACGTCGACGCGCGGGAACGACGGGTCGTCGCTCTTCCACACCGGGATCGGCGAGCCCCAGAAGCGATTGCGGCTGATCGACCAGTCCTGGGCGCCCTCCAGCCACTTGCCCATGCGCCCGTCGCGGATGTGCTCCGGGATCCAGCGGATCCGGCGGTTCAGCTCCTGCATGCGCTCGGCGAACGCCGTGACGCGCACGTAGAAGCTGCTCATCGCGCGGTAGATCAGCGGCGTGTCGGTGCGCCAGCAGTGCGGGTAGTTGTGGACGATCGTCTCGTGGCGCACCAGGTCCCCGGCCGTCTTGAGCGCCCGGATGATCTCGGGGTTGGCGTCGAACACCAGCTGGCCGGCCCAGGGCGCGACCCGGTGCGTGAAGCGCCCGGTGTCGTCGACCTCCATCACCACCGGGATGCCGGCGTCGCGGCAGACGCGCAGGTCGTCCTCGCCGTGGCCCGGCGCCATGTGCACGATCCCGGTGCCCTCCTCGGTGGCCACGAAGTCGGCGGCGATCACGCGGAAGGCGCCCGGCGTGTCGGCGAAGAACGGGAAGAGCGGCCGGTAGCGCAGCCCGGCGAAGGCGGCGCCCTTGCGCGTGGCGATCGGCTCGGCGCCCTCGAGCTCGCGGGCGAAGCGCTCGCGCGCGGCCTCGGCCACCAGCACGCGGCGCTTGCCGAGGCGCAGGATCGCGTAGTCGATCGCGGGGCCGACCGCGAGCGCGAGATTCGACGGCAGCGTCCACGGGGTCGTCGTCCACGCCCACAGCTCGGTCGGCTGGTCGGCGCTCGGGGACTCCACCTGGAAGCGCAGCGTGATGGCCGGGTCCTGGCGCTCGCGCGTGGCGTCGTCGAGGCGCGTCTCGAAGTTCGAGAGCGGCGTCTCCGCTCCGTACGAGTACGGCAGCACGCGCTCGCCCTCGTAGACGAGCCCCTTGTCCCAGAGCTGCTTGAAGCCCCAGACGACGCTCTCCATGTAGGAGAGATCCATCGTCTTGTAGTCGTTCTGGAAGTCGACCCAGCGCGCCTGGCGCGTGACGTAGCGCTCCCACTCCTGCGTGTAGCGCATCACCGAGGTGCGGCAGTGCTCGTTGAAGTTGCCGATCCCGAAGTGCAGGACCTGGGCGCGTCCCGAGACGCCGAGCTGCTTCTCCGCCTCCATCTCGGCGGGCAGCCCGTGGCAGTCCCAGCCGAAGCGGCGCTCGACGCGTCGGCCCCGCATGGTCTGGTAGCGGGGCACGATGTCCTTCACGTAGCCCGTGATGAGATGGCCGTAGTGCGGCAGGCCGTTCGCGAAGGGCGGACCGTCGTAGAAGACGTACTCGTTCTTGCCACCGACGCCCGCCGGCCGGCGCTCGACCGATTCGCGGAAGATTCCCTCGCGCTCCCAGAACGCGAGCACCTCCCGCTCGATCTCGGGAAGCCGCGGCTGGGGGTCGACGGTCGGGTAGCGTGCGCTCATCGGCTCCGCCTGGCGGGAAACCGCAAGCTACCCCGTGAGTTAGGGGCGCACAAATGGACTTGGAGTCAGGAGCCCGCGAGCGGCGCGCGGTTGCGGGCGCAGTTGCGGCGGCCGCGAGCGCGACACGGCCAGAACGGGCTTCCCGGTCCGGGAGGAAACTGATAGACAGTCAGATGCGCGCCGGCCGCGGGCGCCCGTCGACGGCGGAGGACAGGTCGAGGTGGAGCTGAAGGACCGGGTCGCCGTCGTGACGGGAGCCTCGTCGGGGATCGGCCGGGCGACGGCGCGCGCGCTGGCGCGGCGCGGCAACACGGTGGTGTCCGTGGCCCGCCGCGAGGAGCTGCTGCGCGAGGTCACCGCCGAATGTCAGGCCGACGCGCCCAAGTCGAGCTACCTGGCCGGCGACCTCGGCGAGCGCGCGTTCGCCGAGCGCGTGGTGCAGGACACCGTCGCGCGCCACGGCCGCGTCGACGTGCTGGTGAACAACGCCGCGGTCCCGGTCCGCAAGCTCTTCTACGAGACCTCGGTCGAGGACGTCGAGGACGCCCTGCGCGTCAACTTCCTCTCGTGCGTGTGGACGACCTACGCGGCGCTCCCGCACATGCTGCGCGACGGCGGCGGCGCGATCGTCAACGTCTCGTCGTTCGCGACCAAGGTGGTGCCGACCCACGAGACGCTGTACGCGGCCTCGAAGTGTGCGCTGAACGGCTTCAGCGAAGGGCTGTGGAACGAGCTCGCGGGCTCGAACATCCACGTGGCGCTGATCCACCCGGGCCCGATCGATACCGAGATCTGGGGCAAGGGCGACCATCCCGACGGCTACCGCGGCAAGAAGTTCCCGCCCGAGCTGGTCGCCGACGCGATCCTCGACGCGATCGAGCGGCGGCGGCACGAGCTGACCGTGCCGCGGCGCAACCTGCAGCTGATGGTCGCCCGCCTGCTGCGGCTGGTCGCGCCCTCGCTGCTGCGCGCCGGGGTGCGGCGCATGGATCCGGTCCCGCCCGAGGCGCTGGCGGCGGCGCGCGAGCGCGCGCAAAGGAGTGGACGTTGAAGCGGTCTGGCTGGTCCGGCGCGATGCTGTTGGCTCTGGGGCTCGCCGCGGGCGCAGGCGCTCGCGCCGCGCAGACCGGGGAGCTGCTCTACTTCCCGGACGACGAGAAGCTCCGCCGCATCGACATCGACACCATCGACCACGGGCCGCTCGTCGAAGACGTGCTGATCGCCAGCACGGGCGACGACTTCCACGCGCTGGCGGGGCCGCGCGGCGGCGGCAACGTGAACGGCAAGATCTGCATGCTCAACGACGGCACGCACCGCATCGTGATGAGCGAGGACGCCGGGCAGCCCATCAAGGGGCTGGTCAGCACGCAGAACTTCTACGCGCCGGGCTGGTCGGTGCACGACCCGGACGGCAGGATGGTGGGCAAGCTGGTCGCCACCTACGAGACCCTCTCGCCCGACCCGACCGGCTGCGCGGTGCTCGACGACGGCCGGCTGCTCACCCTCGACGCCGGCGACGAGGGCTTCGGGACCGGCAACGGCGAGATGGTGCTCTGGTTCCCGCCCTTCGACCGCTTCCCCGGGCCGGGCAAGTACCCGAACCACGGCGCGAGCCACAACTACTGCAAGCTCGCCATCGACATCGGCACCGCGACCAACGTGGCGATCGACGAGCTGGGCCGGCCGCTCGTGACCTCCCCCTCGTCGAGCGTCGTCTACCGCTACAGCGGGCCGCTGCCGACCTCGCCGGACGCGGCCGGGGGCTGCGGCCGCGTGGACGGCACCGGAGCGCCGCTCGTCGACGCGGGCCGGCTGCAGCAGGAGATCTTCATCTCGGACGACAGCATCGGAACGCCCTCCGGCCTCGCGCGCGGGCCGAACGGGAACTGGTTCGTCGGCGACGTGCTGTTCGGCGCGATCGGGGAGTTCGACGCGAACGGCGCCTTCGTGCGCCTGGTGCTCGATCCCGGCAGCGTGACGAAGCTGCCGACGCCGTACGGCAACCCGCAGAGCCTCGCCTTCGATTCGAAGGGCACGCTCTACTACGCGGACCTCGACCTGGTCGGCCCGCTGCTCAACCCGGACACCGGTCCGGACGGCAAGGTGCGGCGCATCCGCTTCGCGCAGGACGGCACCCCGCAGCTCCCGGAGATCGTGCGCTCGGGGCTGCGCTTCCCGGACGGCGTGTCGGTGTTCCCGGGCAATCTCGAGGCCGGCGAGTGGCGCACGCTGGGTCGCACCGCGAGCCGCTCGTACTTCAACCCGGACGAGCACATCGTGACGCAGGACAACGTCGCGAACCTGGTGAAGCGCTGGAGCTTCCCGACCGCGGCGATCGTCACCGCCTCGCCGAGCGTCGCGAGCATCGCCGTGCCCGACGAGGGCCGCGTCTCGCTGGTGCTGTTCCCGTCCTGGGACGGGCTGGTGCACGCGGTGCGCCGCAGCGACGGGACGGAGCTCTGGCACTTCCAGGCCGACGAGCAGCCCGGCGCGGGCTATCCCGGCGCCGGCTCGGTGCACGTCGAGGAGATCGACGGCACCGACCGCGTGTTCGTCGCCTACGGCGAGACCATGTACTCGCTCGACGCCGCGACCGGCCACGAGATCTGGCGCTTCGTCGCGGGCACCGGATGCAAGGACGCGCAGGGCAACCCGCCCGGCCTGTGCAGCTTCTCGGGCGAGCGCAACGAGATCGAATCGACCGGCGCGATCGGCGACGGGACGCTGTTCTTCGGCATGGACATCAACGACAACCCGCTCGGCAAGGGCGGCGTCTTCGGCGTCGACGCGCGCACCGGCCACATGAAGTGGTTCTTCGACCTGGAGACCGCGAGCACCTGCCGGCCGGACCCGGGCGACGCCGTCACGCACTTCGACGGCTACCACAGCGCTGCGCAGCTCGGGCTGCCGCCAGACTTCTTTGCGACGCGCTCGGGCTGCAACTTCGACCGCACGCCGGACGGCTGCGGCAACACCTGGTCGTCTCCGACGCTCGACCTGCAGCGCGGGCTGCTCTATCTCGACTCCGCCAACTGCGACGTCGACGACGACCCGGCGACGCCCGCGCCGCCGCCCCCGATGCCGCCCTACGACGAGGCGATCTTCGCGCTGCACTTCGACGGGACGCCCGCGTGGCACTGGCGCCCGCGCGACGTCGACGACGACGACTACGACTTCGGCGGCGTCCCCAACCTCTTCACCATCCAGTTCGGAGGCGCCTCGCGCGAGGTCGTCGGAGTGGGCGGCAAGGATGGGACCTACTACGTCCTCGACCGCGACGGGGTGAACGAGGTGAACGGCGTCGCGTGGAACGACGCGGATCCCGCGGCGCTCCCCTACTGGAAGACCAACGTCGTGCCGGGCGGAGCGATCGGCGGGATCATCGCCAGCGCGGCGGTGGACGAGGGCGCGCGCCGCATCTACTTCAGCACCGCCCCGGGCATCAGCGTCGACGACGTGTTCGCCCCGCAGACCCCGACCGCGCACGCGCTCGACATGGACACGGGCGCGGTGCTGTGGGACAGCGGCGACAACAACGACCTCGACAACGACGCGAGCTACGGGCCGACCACGGGGATCCCGGGCGTCGCCTTCATGGGGGCCGTGCTCACGCCGCGGCTCCGCGCGATGAACGCCGCCACCGGCGAGCTCCTCTTCCACAAGATCATCAGCTCGCCGGGCTTCTCCAACTCCGTCGCCTCCGCCGCCGCGGTGGTCGACGGCACCGTCTACGTGGGGACCGGCATCGGCACGCGCTCGGGCGACCCGCACGACGTCGGCGACCAGATCTCGCGCGAGCCGCACGCGCTGGTGGCGCTGTGCGTGCCGGGCACCGCCGGCTGCGGCGCCTGCCGGAACGGCATCGACGACGATCACGACGGCTACATCGACTATCCCGCCGATCCGGGCTGCGCGAGCGCGGACGATCCCTCCGAGAAGGGCCCGGACTACGCCTGCGACGACGGCATCGACAACGACGGCGACGGCAAGATCGACATGCTCGACCCCGGCTGCCCGGCGCCGTTCGGCACCACCGAGCTCACGCAGTGCGACGACGGGATCGACAACGACGGCAACGGCCTGGTCGACTTCCGGGACCCAAAGTGCTCGCGCGCCTTCCCGTACTGGGAAAAGACCCCGCCCACGTGCGGGCTCGGGGCCGAGCTCGCGGCCCTCGTGCCCGCGCTGGTGTGGCTCCGCAAGCGGAGGCGCGGCTAGCTCAGGGTGACGCCGTCGGGTGCGATGCGCCGACCAGCAGGCTCATCAGTGCGCCGACCAGCACGAAGACGATCAGCATGTCGATCACGAACCCGATCGCGCAGACTGCGATCGCGCGACCTGTGCTGGTGTAGTCGAGCGCCTGCCGCACCGCGATCACCATGGCGGCGAGCTGCCACAAGCTCGCCACCAGCGCCGCGATGCCGCCGACCACCGGCACGACGCCGAGGATCGCGACGACGCCGGGCGCCGCCGAGAAGCCGGTCGTGCGCAGGAGCTGGCCGAAGTCCGCCTTCGTCTCCGGCGTCGGCAACAGCTTGGTCCCGACCAGGTACACCACGAAGGCCCAGGCGAACCAGCCGATCAGGCTGGCGAGCGTCTGCCCGATCAGGCCCGGGCCGGCGCCGCGACCCGCGCCCGCCGCTCCGATGCCGGCGGCCAGCGCCGAGACCACCACGACCGCCATCGCCTGGCCGAACGCACCCTCATCGGCCTCGATCTCCTCGTAGATCGCGGCATCGAGCCGCGCAGCGCCGATCACCCGCTCGAGCAGCGTCGCCATGCTGATCCTCCTCGTGCACCTCTGTGTCGGCTCGACGCTAGCGAGCCGTGCAGCCTTCCGCCTCCGCTCGATGCTGCGTCTGCCAGTCATCGAACTCGCGCCGCAGCAGAGCGACCGGGTTCGCACCGCCCTTCGCGAGATGGTCGACGACGAGGCGCATCCAGGGCGCGGCCTCGTCGCCCGGCTTGGCGACGATCACGAACGCCGAGAGCGCCGCCTGCTGCCGCGAGCAGCGGCGGTCGCCGCCCTGCGCCGCGCCCGCCTCGAGCGCGAGCAGGAGCCGATCCGCGAGCGGACAGCGCGCGGCACTCGCCGCATACGCGTCGAAGGCTCCATCGACCACCTCGGGCCCATACAGCGTGTTGCCCTGCACCGAGACGTCGCGGCCGTGGCGCTGGCCGTGCCAATCGAGGGTCCACGGCCCCGTGTAGGACGCGGGCGCCCCGGCGAGGGCGGTCGGCTCGTCGAGCGATACGACCCCGTACTGTCGCAGGCGGTAGAACGGCAAGCCGAGCCAATCGAAATCGCTGCTCGCGAGCTCGCGCACGATCTCCTGGGGGCTGGTGCCCTCCGCGAGCCGCGCAGCGCCCTCGTCGCGGCCCGCCGGGTTCGTGAACGCCTGCGCCGCGATCGCGCCGTGGCCGGGCGCCAGGCCCGCGATCACGACCGATCCCGCGATGCACGAGGCGCCCGCGACGCCGACCTCGCGCGTCGCCGGATCGACGGCGACGATCGACCAGGTCGCCCGCGCGCTGCCTCCGGCGAGCAGCGCCAGCGCCGCACACGCCAGCGCTGCGATCCCGTCCCGCAGCGTCAGTCGGAGCTCCCGGCGAACAGCGCCCGGTGCGCGATGCCCGCCGCCGCGGCGCCAGCGATCGGCGCGACCCAGAACAGCCAGAGCTGGCCGAGCGCCCAGCCGCCGACGAAGAGCGCCTGGCTGGTGCTGCGCGCCGGATTCACCGAGGTGCCCGTGACCGGGATGCTGATCAGGTGGATCAGCGTCAGCGCGAGCCCGATGGCGAGCGGCGCGCCGCCCGCGGGCGCGCGCTTGTCGATGGTGCCGAGGATCACCATCAGGAACATGAAGGTCATCACGAACTCGGAGATCGCGCAGGCCGGCAGCGAGTACTTGCCTGGCGAGTGCTCGCCGTAGCCGTTCGCGGCGAATCCCGCCCCGAGATCGAAGCCCGCCTTGCCGCTCGCGACCAGATACAGGATGAACGCCGCGACGATGCCGCCCGCCAGCTGCGCGATCACATAGGGCACGAGGTCCGACGCCGGGAAGCGTCCGCCGGCGACGAGCCCGACCGACACGGCCGGGTTCAGGTGCGCTCCCGAGATGTGGCCGATCGCGTAGGCCATCGTGACCACGGTGAGCCCGAACGCGAGCGCCACGCCCAAGATCCCGATGCCAAACTCTGGGAACTTGAGCGAGATCACGGCGCTGCCGCAGCCTCCGAGCACGAGCCAGAAGGTCCCGAGAAACTCCGCCGCGGACCGGGTTCCAATCGACATCGCTGCCTCCTCGATTGGTTGGAGCCCAAGTCTATCCGCTCTATCGTGCGCGTTGTGGAGAATTCGACCCCCGCGCCCGACACCGAGCTGAGCGGCCGCCAGAAGCGACACCTGCGCGGGCTCGCGCAGCGCCTGGCTCCCGCCGTCTTCGTGGGCGACGAGGGGATCACGCCCGGGCTGCTGCGCGCGCTCGACGAGGCGCTCGCCGCGCACGAACTGGTGAAGGTCCGCATGCGGGCGCCCGCGGACAAGAAGGCGATGGCGGCCGAGCTGGCGCGCGCCAGCGGGGCCGTGCTGGCCGGGCTCGTCGGCCACACCGTGGTGCTTTTCCGCCGCAACGCGGACGAGCCCGTGATCGAGCTGCCGTGAAGGCCATCGATCTGCGCAGCGACACCGTCACGCGCCCGACGCCGGCGATGCGCGAGGCGATGGCGCGCGCCGAGGTCGGCGACGACGTCTACGGCGAGGACCCGACCGTCAACCGGCTCGAGGCGGAGGCGGCGGCCCGCGTCGGCAAGCCCGCCGCGATGTTCGTGCCGTCCGGCACGATGGCCAACCAGATCGCGGTGCGCCTGCACACGCGCCACGGCGAGGCGGTGCTGGCGACCGAGGGCGCCCACGTGCTGCGCTACGAGGGTGGGGCGGCCGCGGCGCTCTCCGGCGTGCAGATCGCGACGATCGGCGCCGGCGGACTCTACGACGCCGCCGACGTGCGCGCGGCCTTCGTGCCCGCCACCAACGTGCACCTCGCGCCGACCACGCTGCTGGTGGCGGAGAACACCCACAACGCGTCGGGTGGCCGCGTCTTCCCGATCGAGCGCCTCGAAGCCTCGGCGGAGGCGGCGCGCGAGCTCGGCATGCGCACCCACCTCGACGGCGCGCGCATCTTCAACGCCGAGGTCGCGAGCGGGATCCCGGCCGCGCGCCAGGCGGCGCGCTTCGACACCGTGGCGTTCTGCTTCTCGAAGGGCCTCGGCGCGCCGGTCGGCTCCGTCCTCTGCGGCTCGGAGCTCGCGATCGAGCGCGCGCGCCGCATCCGCAAGATGCTCGGCGGCGGGATGCGGCAGGCGGGCATCCTCGCTGCCGCCGCGTGCCACGCGCTCGAGCACCACGTCGCGCGCCTCGCCGAGGACCACGCCCACGCGCGCCGGCTCGCCGAGGGCATCGCGAAGCTCGGCCTCGCCGTCGAGGGGACGCCGGAGAGCAACATGGTGATGTTCCGACTCAATGTACCGGCGGGCTCCGCAGTCGACACCGGCGACACCGTGGCCCTGCTGCGGGCCATGCAGAAGCGCGCGCTGCTGATCAACCCGGTGGCGCCGGGCCGCTTCCGCGCCGTCACGCACCTCGATGTCGGGCCCGACGACGTCGAGGACGCCCTCGGCCGCCTCGAGGAGGCGCTGGCCGAGCTCGGGCGCGCGGCTTGACGGCTGGCGCGGAGTGTGGGAACGTCCGGCCCATGCGCGGAATCGAGAGCAGCTTCGTTCGGAGCACGCTCGTTCAGACGGGCTGGTGGTGGCCTCCTCGCGATTGAGGCGGCCCTCGCATTCCTGCGCGCAACGTGAGCTCCAAGGCCGCCTCCCGAGGCGGCCTTTTCGTTTCTAGCGACCGCCATCGGTGTGGAGAGCGACATGAGCGACCCCCAGTCCTACGTGACGCGCGGCGGGATCCGCGTCCAGCGCGAGGTCGAGGAGATCGACGGCGCGGCGGCGCTCGACGCGCTGACCGCGGCGCTCGACACGCGCCGCGGCGCGCTGCTCGCCTCGAGCTACGAGTACCCGGGCCGATACACGCGCTGGGACATGGGCTTCGTCGACCCGCCGCTCGCGATCACGGGGCGCGGGCGCGAGGCGCGCATCGAGGCGCTGAACCCGCGCGGGCGCGTGCTGCTCCCGGCGCTCGCTCGCGCGCTCGCCGCGCACCCCGCCGTCGCGTCGATCACATCCGACGCGGACCGCGTCGCGTGCCGCCTGCGCGAGCCCGAGGGCCGCTTCCCCGAGGAGCAGCGCAGCAAGCAGCCGTCGGTGTTCTCGCTGCTGCGCGCGCTGGTCGAGCTGTTCGGCTCCGACGCAGACGCGCACCTCGGCCTCTACGGCGCCTTCGGCTACGACCTGGCCTTCCAGTTCGAGCCGCTGCGGCTGCGCCTCGAGCGCCCGGCGCGCCAACGCGACGTGGTGCTCTACCTGCCCGACGAGCTGATCGTGGTCGACCACCGCCGCGAGCTCGCGACGCGGCGCCGCTACGAGTTCGAGGTCGATGGATCCTCGACGCGCGGCCTCGCGCGCGGCGGCGCGCAGCGCGCCTGGCAGGCCGCCGCCGCGGTCCCGCAGGCGAGCGACCACGCGCCCGGCGAGTACGCCGCCGTGGTGCGCACCGCCCGCGAGTCGTTCCGGCGCGGCGACCTCTTCGAGGTGGTGCCCGGGCAGACTTTCTTCGAGGCCTGCGCCGCGTCGCCCGCCGAGATCTTCCGCCGCCTGCGCGTGCGCAACCCCTCGCCCTACGGCTTCCTGTTCAATCTAGGCGACGCCGAGTACCTGGTCGGCGCGTCGCCCGAGATGTACGTGCGCGTCGAGGGCCGCCGCGTCGAGACCTGCCCGATCTCCGGCACGGTGCGGCGCGGCCGCGACGCGATCGAGGACGCCGAGCAGATCAAGGCGCTGATCACGTCGGTGAAGGAAGAGTCGGAGCTGACGATGTGCACCGACGTCGACCGCAACGACAAGTCGCGCATCTGCGAGCCGGGCTCGGTGCGCGTGATCGGACGGCGCCAGATCGAGCTCTACTCGCGGCTGATCCATACCGTCGACCACGTCGAGGGCCGCCTGCGCGAGGGCTTCGACGCGCTCGACGCATTCCTGTGCCACGCCTGGGCGGTCACCGTGACGGGGGCGCCCAAGAGCTGGGCGATGCAGTTCATCGAGGACCACGAGAGCTCGGCGCGCGCCTGGTACGGCGGCGCGGTCGGCCTCGTCGGCTTCGACGGCAACCTGAACACCGGCCTCACGCTGCGCACGATCCGCGTGCTCGACGGCGTCGCCGAGGTGCGCGCCGGCGCCACGCTGCTCTACGACTCCGACCCGGAGGCCGAGGAGGAGGAGACGCACGTCAAGGCCTCGGCGCTGCTCGACGCGATCCGCCGCCCGGCCGGCGTCGAGCTCGAGCAGCCGCGCGTCTTCGACACGAGCGCCGGCGCCGGCCGCCGCATCCTGCTGGTCGACCACCAGGACTCGTTCGTGCACACGCTCGCCAACTACCTGCGCCAGACGGGGGCCGAGGTGGTGACCTGGCGCTCGGGCTTCCCGCCCGCCGACCTCGACGCGCTGCGCCCCGACCTGGTGGTGCTGTCGCCGGGCCCGGGCTCGCCGGCCGACTTCGACGTCTCGGGCGCGCTCGCCGCGCTGCGCGCGCGACACCTCCCGGTGTTTGGCGTGTGCCTCGGCCTGCAGGGCATGGTCGAGCACTTCGGCGGCAAGCTCGGCGTGCTCGGCTACCCGGTGCACGGCAAGCCAAGCTGGATCGAGACGCGCGGCGGCCGGCTCTGGGACGGCATGCCGAAGCGCTTCCGCGCCGGCCGCTATCACTCGCTCTACGCGCTGCGCGACGTGCTGCCCGCCGAGCTGCGCATCACCGCCGAGACGGAGGACGGCGTGGTGATGGCGATCGAGCACGAGCGCCTCCCGCTCGCCGCCGTGCAGTTCCACCCGGAGTCGATCCTGACCCCGGGCGAGCTCGGCCTGCGGCTGCTCGCGAACGCGGTGACGGTGCTGTGCCGCTGAAACGGGCTGGCTTGCCGCGTCTCGCTAGGCGCGAGGACCAAGCTCTCGGTCGGGCATGCGCGGCCGCCAGCGCCTGACCCGACGACAGTAGGACTCGTACTCCGCACCGAAGGTGGCGCGAAGGATAGGCTCCTCGTACAGCACGACGAACAGGTGCGTCACGAGGAAGAAGGCGGCGGCGTAGCCGAGAAGCGCAAGGGACTGGTAGAAGAGCGAGGCGCCGATCAGCGCGAGGCCGGCACCGATGTACATGGGATTGCGTACGACGGCGTACGGCCCTCGGGCGACGAGACGGCGGGGCGGGTCGAACGGCGCGGGCGTGCCGCGGCCGACGATCGCGAAGGTCCATACGCACCAGAGAGCGACGGTGCCGCCGCCGATCGCGACGACCGCGCCCGCGACCTGAGGCGCCGCGAAAACCCGCGGCGTCGCGATCCCCGCGCGAGACAGGAGCTGGGCCGGCACGAGGACCAGCACGAGGCCGATGAAGAGAGTCGCGTACGTGACGGCACGGGCGAGGACGAACACGAGGCCTCCCTCCCGCGCGCTCGACCCTAGCGGATCAGCGGCCGAGTGAGCTCCGTGCGCCAGTCGGCCGGATCGGGGCTCGACTCCGGGCCCACGACGTAGCACTCCCAGAGATCCGGCGCGGACGTGTGCCCCTCGGCGGCGATCCAGGCCTGGAACTCGCCCCAGGCGGGGCCGAGGCCCTCGTAGTCCCCATGGTAGACCGTCCGCGCCACCGTCTCGGCCGGCCATCGGCTCGGCTTCACGCGACCCGCGGCGGCGACGGGCGCCGCGACGGGCACGCCGATCTCGAAAGCGAAGACGGCGGGGTCCATCCGCAGATGGTGCGTGAACCAGGGCCCGGCGGGAGCGATGCCCTGGGCGACGACGGCGGCCATTAGCTCGCGATGGGTCGGACCCATGACCTCCCGGATCTCCTCCCGCGGAACCGTGAGTCGGATCACGGCGATTGCCCGAGCGGCGGTCTGCGCGATCTGCGGCTTCTCGATCATGCAAGTCTCCTCGCGCGCGCCCGATGGCCCGTATTTCGATGACGTCCCGAAGCAGCGCGGATCGACACGCGGGAGCAGGAAGGGCAGGTGTGTCGATCGCCGCGGGTCATGACTTCGCGGCTCGGACGTACTCGATCGGGATGTTCGAGGAACGGGAAGCGTCCCTGAGCGTCTCGGTGCTCACCACCCGAAATCCGGCTCGCTCCAACAGCTCGCAGAGCTGCTTCTCCGTCATCGCGTTCCGACCGAGCCGCTCGGGCGGCTTGACTCGATACCCGGTGAATCCGCGGTACAAGATCCGAACGGTGCTGCGCACGCGGTCCAGACCGCGCAGTGACATGGGGTCCAGGTTCGCGACGAGGAGCAGGCCGCCGGGCTTCAGGATGCGGTGCATCTCGGCAAGCGTCCGCGATGGAGGCCGAGATGCTCGATGATGATGGTTGCCTCCACCACCGTGCGGCCCTCGTCCACGAGCACCGGAATGCGCTTGAGCGGCCACAGCGCCTCGTGCTCGGCCGCCGCGCGCTCGTCGCCGGGCGTCATGCGGAGCTCGAACGGGGTCTCGTTCTCGTAGAGCGCGATCAACACCTTCTGGCAGTAGGAAGAGAACGGATGAGCGTACAGGATCACAGACACCGTCGATTCCTTCCGACCACCCACTGCGATTCCTGCAACACCTGACGCTACGCCCCCAGCAGGTAACGCGCCACGGCCCCGCCACCCAGGGCCCAGATACGCTCGGCAGGATTTGCTTGGTACCTACAACGTAGTTACCATCGGATCGTGTCCGAGCTGCGGTTCGAGTGGGATGAGGCCAAGAACACCGAGAACAAGCGAAGGCATGGCGTCTCCTTCGAGGAGGCTCAGTCGGTCTTCTATGACGATCGCGCGCTGATGATCAGGGATCCCGACCATGATGACCCGGAAGAGCGCTTTCTTCTCCTCGGGATGAGCGATGCTCTTCGGACGCTTCTCGTATGCCACTGCTATCGGGAGCGAGACGGAGTGATCCGGATCATCTCGGCTCGCAAGGCGGCCCGCACCGAGCGGTGCAGAGTACGAACGAAGGTGGAGGCGATGAGGAAGAAGTACGACTTCTCGAAGGCCAAGCGCAACCCGTATGCGAAGCGATTGAAGAAGCAGATCACGATCCGGCTCGACGATGAAACGCTCGCGTATTTCAGGCACCTGGCCGAGGACTCGGAGATCCCTTATCAGACGCTGATCAACCTCTACCTTCGCGAATGCGCTCGGACCAAGAAGCGCCCGTCCATGCGCTGGAAGGCTGCTTAGCTGCTCCCGCTGTCCGGCGGATCCGCAATCAGCTGCACGCCAGCGCCTCGTCCTATAGCAGCGCAGCCACGCAGAAGGGCAGTGAGAGGAGCCAGACCGCCGCCCAGCTGAATGCCAGTGATCGAACCCTTTGGATCTGCTTCTTGTGGAGTTCAAAGAGATCTGCCGACGGATCGAGTTCGATGAGCACGGGGATGGCTAGTCGTAGCGATACCAGAACGGAGATCACTAGGAGGCCTAGAGCAGCGGTGAGCCAGCAATCCAGCTGAGGGTCTGTGGAGAGCTTTTCCAGCGCGAGGACCGTCGCGGCGGTTCCCGACGAAACCGCGAAGAGAAATCGGCCGAGTTCGTACCGGGAAGTCGGCCCCTTTGAGATCTCATCTCGAACCCACGCGCGCACGCCTTCTGCAGAGTCTTCGCCCCGGATCTTCATTTCTCGACACACTCGTGCTCGTAGTACGACTTACGGCACTTGGGACACTCTTTCGGAGGAGGCGGCACGATCATATGCATCGCAGTCGGATCGGGTGGGGCGATCTTGAAGAGGATGACATCGCGATGTACGGGACACCGGAGAATCCGGAGCTTCGGCATTGTGTCCCCTTTGAACTGTCTCTTCTGCAGTGCTCGCAGGTGATGTTGCCACGATGCGTGTCGAGCAACGTGCCCACGCGGCTGAAGCTCGCGGCCGAAACCTTGAGCGCCTTGTTGGGAAGCCGAGCGACTAGCCGCCTGCCTCGTCAAGCGCTTCGAGAGAGTATTGGACGACAGTTACTCCTGGAAGCTTTGTACTGCCCCGCCTCACCCCAGCGCCGCGCGCAGCGCGGCGCCGACCTGGTCGACCGCCCGCTTGCCCGCGTCGAGGATGTCGAGCAATCCCGCGAAGCCGTGGATCTGGCCGTCGTAGCGGGTCAGCTCGACGGGGACGCCGGCGTCGCGCAGGCGGGCGGCGTAGGCCTCGCCCTCGTCGCGCAGCGGGTCGTACTCGGCGGTGAGGACGAGGGCGGGCGCCAGCTCGGCGAGCTTCTCGGCGCGCAGCGGCGAGGCGTAGGGGTCGGAGCGCCGCGCGGGGTCCGGGACGTAGTGGTCCCAGAACCAGCGCATCGCGTCGCGCGTCAGCAGGTAGCCCTCGGCGTTGTCGCGGTAGGAGGGCGTCTCGAAGTCGTGGTCGGTGACCGGGTAGATCAGCACCTGCTGGCGCAGCTCGAGCTCGCCGCGGTCGCGCGCCATCAGCGCGACGACGGCCGAGAGGTTGCCGCCCGCGCTGTCGCCCGCGACGGCGACGCGCTCGCCGTCGACGCCGAGCTCGTCGCCCTGCTCGGCGACCCAACGCGCGGCGGTGTAGCAGTCCTCGGCCGCAGCCGGGAAGCGGTGCTCGGGCGCGAGCCGGTAGTCGACCGACACGACCACGGCGCCGGCGCGGTTCGCGAGCGCCTTGCAGAAGTTGTCGTGCGTGTCGGGGCTGCCGATCACCCAGCCGCCGCCGTGGTAGTAGACGACCGCGGGCGCCGTGCCGCCGGCCGCCGCGTCGGGCGTGTAGACGCGCACCGGCAGCTCGCCGGCCGGCCCCGGGATCGCGCGATTCTCGATGCGCGCCACCGGCTCGCCGGGAAAGGGCATGCGCAGCGACTCGAAGGCCTTGCGCGCCTCGGCGGGCGTCATGTCCTCGACCGAGAGGCCGCCCTGCGCGGTGAGCTGGTCGAGCACGAACTTCGCCTGGGGATCGAGGGGCATGACGGGTCTCCGTGGATGAGCTAGTCCGCTGTCGATGAGCGGGCCCGTCCACGGTAGGTCGGCGGTGTCGAGCGAGTCAATCCCCGCGCCGGCGCGCGTCTTCGACCCGCTGCTCTTCTCGGGCGTGTGGGTGGCGACCGCCGCCGCGTCGCTCACTCTCGCCTCGGGGCGCGCGCTCGGGGCGACGGTCCCGGCGGCCGTGCCCGCGCTCGCCTTCCTCGGCACGCTGGCGGTCTACGGCGTCGACCGCCTGCGCGACCTCGAGCACGACAGCGCGACGGCGCCGCTGCGCAGCGCCTTCGTCTCGCGCCATCGCGCCGCCCTCGGCGCGCTGGCGCTCGCGGCCGGCGCCGGCGCGGCCGCGAGCGCTCTCGCCGCCGGCCCGGGCGCCTTCGCCATCGCGGGCATCGTGTCCGCGCTCGGCCTGCTGCACCGGCGGCTCAAGCGCCTGTGGCTGCTCAAGCCCTTCTACGTGACCCTCAGCTGGCTCACCGTGACGGTCGGGCTCCCCGCCGTGGCGGCGACGGGCGCCACGCACGTCGGCTGGGTGGCGGCGGTGATCGGTGCGGCGCTGCACTCGAACGTGATCGCTTCGAACGTGCGCGACGACGAGTCGCTGGCGGCGCGGGTGGGCGCGCGCTTCGCGCTGCGCGTGGCGCGCGCCATCGCGCTCGCCGGGGTCGCGTGCGCGGCGCTGGCGCCGCTTCCGGTGCGCCCGCTCGGCGCGGTGCCGCTCGCGATGGCGGCGGCGCTGGTGCGCTTCCGCAGCGGCGAGCGCTACGGGCTCGGCGTCGTCGACGGCGCGCTCATCGTGGGCGCGGCCGTCGCGCTGGTGGCGGGACTCAACCCATGACGCGGTTGCGGCCCTCGCGCTTGGCTTCGTAGAGGCGCGCGTCGGCTTCCTTGATGAACTGCGCCGGCTCCTGCATGTCCTTCGACATCGCGGCCACGCCCGCCGAGATCGTGACCGGGATGCGCTCGCCGTTCGCCTGGAAGCCGCGGTCGGCGACCAGCCGCCGCAGCCGGTCGGCGAAGATGCGCGCGCCGTCGAGCTGCGTCTCCGGCAGCACCAGCGCGAACTCCTCGCCGCCGTAGCGCGCGAAGCAGTCCTCGCGGCGCACGCGGCTGCGCACCAGCTCCGCCACGTCGCGCAGCACGGCGTCGCCGGTCAGGTGTCCGAAGTCGTCGTTCACGCGCTTGAAGTGGTCGATGTCGAACAGCACCAGCGCGAGCGGCCGGTCGTGGCGCTGGCAGCGCGCCATCTCGCGCTCGAGGAACTCGGTGAAGAAGCGGCGGTTGTAGGCCTTGGTGAGTCCGTCGACGATCATGGTGCGGTAGATCTCTTCGTGGTACAGCGCCTCGACGTTGCCGCTGTAGAGAAACTTGAAGATGGCGCTGCCGACCCGGATCAGGTCGCCCGAGCGGAGCGCGCGGTCCTCGTTGGGGGCGAGCGGCTCGTCGTTCAGGAAGGTGCCGTTGGTCGAGCCGAGGTCGCGCAGGAACGTGCTGGCGCCGCGCGTCGAGACGCGGGCGTGGCGGCGCGAGATCGTCTCGAGCGGCACCGCGATTTCGCAGCCGTCCTCGCGCCCGATCACCAGCTCGTCGTGCTCGACGGCGACGCGCCGGCCGAGGTTCGGCCCGTAGATCTCGATCAGGCAGCCGTCGCCGCCGGCCGCGGCGCGGCCGCCGTCGATCGCGATCAGCATGGCCGTGGCCGTGGGCGTGTCGGGCTTGGGATCCGCCATGGCGCCCCTCCTGCTCCCGTCGTTTCGGAATGCCGGAGCGGCGACTGAAACAGCGGCGGCTGCGCGCGATCTGCGGCGGAGTTGCAGCTAGCTGATCACCGCGAGCTGGCGCGACTGCGCGAGCAGCATGCCGTCGCGGCTCCACACTTCGCCGTCCTCCTCGATGAAGCCCTGCTCGGCGACGCGCGAGCGGAACACCGCGAGGTAGAAGTCGTCGGGCCGCGCACCGGCGAGCGGGAGGTCGCGCCGGAAGTGGACGGTGAGGTCGACGGTCGGCACGGCGCCGAAGCGCTCGTGTCCCTGCGCCCACGAGAAACAGGCGGGCGGCCAGGCGTCGGTGAAGGCGGTGACGAGCGGCGCGTCGGCGCGCTGCGGCTCCTCGCCGCGGATCCAGCCGCCCGCCAGCGCCTGCTCGCTGCCCGAGCCGGGCGGCTCGCCGATCGCCCAGCGGTACTGGTAGCGGTCGTGCATCGGGATGCCGCTCGGAAAGGAGTGGCAAGCCTCGGGCGGCGCGGCCTCGGGCATCTGCACGTGGTCGAAGCGCGGGCCGGGCCGCGGGCGCGAGAAGGCGCCGAGCGCGAGCGCCAGCACGCGCTCGCCCTGCAGCATGCGCGCCGTCACCGTCGAGAGCGAGCGGCCCGCGCGCTCGACGCGCGTCTCGATGCGGACCGCGCCCTCGTCGGGCGGCGCCGTGTAGTGGACCGTGAGCGAGCGCGGCGCCCGCTCGGGCTCGACGCGCTCTGCGAGGGCGCGCAGCAGGATCGCCGCCACGTAGCCGCCGTTCGGCCCGCGCACCACCCACCAGCCGCGGTCGATGCGGGCCTCGAAGGCGCCCGGCTCGCCATCGAGCGGTCGGACGGCGGTGTCGCGATCGAAGCGCGTCGTCACGGGCGGGCGGGATAGCACAGGGAGCCTCGCGCCGGCCGCTGTGGAAGACTCGGCCCGTGCCCGGGAGACGCCTCGCACTCGCCGCCGCGCTGGCGCTCGCCCTCGCCTGCCACGCGCGCGAGGAATCCCCGGCAGCCGCTCCCGCCGCGCCCGCGCCGAGCGCGTCGGCGTTCGTCGCGAGCAGCGCCTGCGCCGAGTGCCACCCCGAGCAGAGCGCGAAGTGGGCGGGCTCGCACCACGATCGCGCGATGCAGCTCGCCGACGAGCACACCGTGCTCGGCGACTTCGGCGGCGTCGACTTCACGCAGGCCGGCGTCGCCACGCGCTTCTTCCGTCGCGACGGCAAGCCCTACGTGAACGCGGAGGACGCCGCCGGCCACGCCGCCGACTTCGCGGTCCGCTACACGTTCGGCGTCGATCCGCTCCAGCAGCTCCTGCTCGACGGGCCGGACGGCCGGCTCCAGGCGCTCTCCGTCGCGTGGGACACCGAGAAGCGACGCTGGTTCTCGCTCTACCCGGGCGAGCACTTCGCCCCGGGCGATCCGCTCCACTGGACCGGGCGCTACCAGAGCTGGAACGCGATGTGCGCCGACTGCCACTCGACCGGCGTCGAGAAGGGCTACGACGCCGAGCGCGACGCCTACCGGACGCGCTGGGCCGAGCTCGACGTCGGCTGCCAGGCCTGCCACGGGCCCGGCGCGGCGCACGTGGCGTGGGCGCGCGCGCGGGCGGCGGGCGCCGCGAGCGGGGAGGCCGGGAACGGCCTCGTGGTGCACCTCGGCGCGCAGGACGCGGGCGCCGCGGTCGAGTCGTGCGCTCCGTGCCACGCGCGGCGCTCGCGCATCCGCGGCGAAGCGAGCTGGCAGGGCCGCCCCTTTCTCGACGACTTCCTGCCCGCCACGCTGCGCGAGGGGCTCTATCACGCCGACGGCCAGATCGACGGCGAGGTCTACGAGTACGGCTCCTTCGTGCAGAGCAGGATGTACGCCCGGGGCGTGCGCTGCACCGACTGCCACGACCCGCACAGCGGCAAGCTCGCCGCCGAGGGCAACGCGCTCTGCACGCGCTGCCACCAGCCGTCGCCGCCGGAGCGCTTCCCGACGCTGCGCAAGAAGGAGTACGACGCGACCTCGCACCATCACCATCCCGTGGGATCCGCCGGCGCCCAGTGCGTGAGCTGCCACATGCCCGCCAAGAAGTACATGGTGATCGACGCGCGCCAGGACCACGCGATCCGCGTGCCCCGGCCCGATCTCTCGGAGGCGCTCGGCACGCCGAACGCCTGCAACGCCTGTCACGCCGACCGCACGCCGGCCTGGGCAGCCGCCGCGGTCACCCGCTGGTACGGCCCCGAGCGACGGCGCGAGCCGCACTGGGGCGAGGCGATCGCAGCGGGGCGGCGCGGCGCGCCGGACGCCGAGTCGCGCCTCGTCGCGCTGGCGGGCGATCGCGAAGCGCCCGCCATCGCGCGCGCGACCGCGCTCGAGCTGCTCGCGCCCTCCGATCCGGCCGGGATCGCCGCGCTCGCGGCCGCGGCGCGCGACGGCGATCCGCTGGTGCGCGCGTCGGCGGCCGGCGCGCTCGATCGCGCCTCGGCCGAGTCGCGCCTCGCGGTGGCGCTGCCGCTGCTCGGCGACCCGGTGCGCGCGGTGCGCATCGCCGCCGCGCGCTCGCTCGCGCCGGTGCCGCGCGACCGGCTCCACCCGGCGCAGCGCGCCGCGCTCGAGCGCGGCCTCGCCGAGTACGAGGACGCGCAGCGCGCGCAGGGCGACCTGCCCGCGGCGCACCTGAACCTCGGCTCGCTCGAGGCGAGCCTCGGCCACGCCGAGCGCGCCGAGCAGGAGTACCGCACGGCGCTGCGCATGGATCCCGGCTTCCTGCCCGCGAGCGTGAACCTCGCGAATGCGCTCGACGCGGCCGGGCGCCCCGCCGACGCCGAGCGCGAGCTGCGCGCCGCGCTCGCGCACGCGCCCGAGGAGGGCGAGCTCCACTACTCGCTCGGTCTCGTGCTCGCGGAGCAGGGCCGGCTCGCCGACGCGGTCGAGTCGCTCGCGCAGGCGGCGGCGCGCCTGCCCGCCCGCGCGCGCGTCCGCTACAACCGCGGCCTGGCGCTCCAGCAGCTCGGGCGCCGCGACGAGGCCGGGGCGGATCTCGCGGCGGCCGAGCGCCTCGACCCGCACGACCCCGAGATCGCCTACGCGCTCGCGCTCTTCTACGCGCAGGGCGGCGACTACGAGCGCGCGCGCGCGATGGCGCAGCATCTCGTCGAGCTCGCGCCCGACGCACCGGGCGCGAAGGATCTGCTGGCCCGGATCGAGGCGAAGCGCGCGACCGGCGCAGCCGATCCCTGAGCGCGGGCGCGCTCAGCCGCGGTCCGTCGGCGGCACCTTCGAGAAGTCGGGCGGCCGCTTCTCGAAGAAGGCGCGCAGCGCCTCCTGGTTCTCCGGGGAGCCGACGCGCACCGCGAAGGCCGCGTCCTCGCGCGCGCGGGCGCCGCGGATGCCGTCGGCGCGGATCGCGAGCAGCAGTCGCTTGGTCCAGCGCAGCGCCCCGAGCGGCTGCGCGGCGATGCGCGCCGCGAGCGCCCGCAGCTCGGGCAGCAGCTGCTCGCGCGCGAGCGCGCGGCTCGCGATGCCCAGCTCGACGGCGCGCCGCGCGTCGATCCACTCCGCGGTGTAGAGCAGCTCGGCCGCGCGCTGGTGGCCGAGCTGGAGCGGCAGCAGGTAGCTGCTGGCGGCTTCGGGGACGACGCCGAGCGGCACGAACGGCGCGCGCAGCCGCGCGCCCTCGGCGATCCAGACCACGTCGCAGTGCAGGAGCAGCGTCAGCCCGATGCCCACGCCGACGCCATTGACCGCGGCGAGCAGCGGCTTGTCGAAGGCGGTCAGCCGGTCCATGAAGCTCGGGAAGCCGGGCGGCTCGCCGGGCGGCGGCGCCGCCATCTGTCCGAGGTCCTGGCCCGCCGAGAAGGCGTCGCCCGCGCCGGTCACGATCACGGCGCGCACGGCGTCGCTCTCCTGGGCGTCGCGCAGGGCGTCGCGCGCCTCGCGCCACATCGTCTCGTCGAAGGCGTTCTTGCGTCCGACGCGGTTCAGGGTGAGGACCAGGACGCCGTCGCCGCCGCGCTCTTCGATCACGGTTTCGCGTGCCACGGCGCGGCACGCTAGCAGAGTCGCGTCTACCATCCGAGTCGATTTGCGAGTCCGGAGGTCGCTTGCAGTACCCGCGACTCTTCGCGCCCCGGCGCGTCGGTCCGCTCGCGTCGAGCAATCGCATCGTCTTGGGCCCGCACTTCACGATGTACTCCGAGCCGGCGCCGCTGGCGGGGCGGAAGATCTGAGGACGGCGTCGTTCACCGACTACCAGAGCCAGTACTGGGCGCATGCCCTGACGCTCAAGGGAGCATCCGACAGCGTCGAGAATCTCTCGCGCTCCATTTCGAACGCGCGCGTCGATCTCAATCCCCACCAGGTCGATGCCGCACTGTTTGCGCTGCGCTCACCACTCTCGCGCGGTGCGCTGCTCGCGGATGAGGTCGGCCTCGGAAAGACGATCGAAGCCGGAATCGTCCTGGCTCAGCGTTGGGCCGAACGCCGCCGCCGGATCCTGATCATTCTGCCGGCGACGCTGCGCAAGCAATGGCAGCAGGAGCTCGCGGAGAAGTTCCACCTGCCATCGATCGTGCTCGAAGGGCAGACCTGGCGGAGGCTCCAGGAAGAGGGGCGGTCCAATCCCTTCGCGCAGGACGACCGCATCGTCCTCTGCTCCTATCACTTCGCAGCGGGCAAGGCAGATCTGGTCCGCATCGTTCCCTGGGACCTTGTCGTGATCGATGAAGCGCACCGGCTGCGGAACGTGTACAAGCCGAGCAGCCTGATCGCCGGGCAAATCGCAAGCGCCATTTTGCAAGTGCCGAAGCTCTTCCTGACGGCAACGCCGCTCCAAAACTCTCTCCTCGAGCTCTACGGGATTGCGAGCCTTCTCGACCCTCATGCCTTCGGGAGTCTGGAGGCGTTCCGCGAGCGCTTCGTTCGCGAGCCCGACGAGCGGCTGCGCAACGCTGCTCTCCGCGATCGCCTCCTCCCGATCTGCACGCGAACGCTTCGCAGACAGGTGCTCGAGTACGTGCGATTCACCGAGCGCCTGCCGATCACCCAGGACTTCTTCCCGACCGACGAGGAACAGCGGCTCTACGAGGAGGTCTCGGCCTACCTCCAGCGACAAGTCCTCTTCGCGCTGCCTGCGAGCCAGCGTTCGCTGATGACGCTCGTGCTGCGCAAGCTGCTCGCTTCCTCCACACACGCAATTGCCGCAACGCTTCGCGGCCTGGTCCGCCGGCTGGAGGGTCTGGCCGAGGACTTCTCGCCGCTCGACGATGACTTCGAATCGATCGAGGAGCTACGCGACGAGTGGGACGAGGACGATGCACCCGCTGCGCCGCCCCAGCCGCGTCAGCACGAGCTGATCCAGCGAGAGGTCGCCGATCTGCGCGCGTTCGCCGATCTCGCCGAGCGCATCGAGCACAACGCCAAGGGCGACGCACTGCTTCGAGCCCTCCGCGTGGCGCTCGAGAAGGCAGAGGCGCTCGGCGCAGACCAGAAAGCGGTGATCTTCACCGAGTCTCGCCGAACCCAGGAGTATCTCCTGCGCCTCCTCTCCGAGCACGGCTACGAGAGCCGCGTCGTGCTCATGAATGGCACCAACGCCGACCCCGGGTCGCGGGCGATCCACGAGCGCTGGCGTGAGCGCCACGCCGGGGGCGAGACCGTGACGGGAATTCGCGCGGTCGACGTGAAGGCCGCCATCGTCGAGGAGTTCCGGGAGCGCGCGACGTTGCTCCTGGCAACCGAGGCGGCCGCCGAAGGCGTAAACCTCCAGTTCTGTTCGCTCGTCGTGAACTACGACCTTCCTTGGAACCCGCAGCGGGTCGAGCAGCGGATCGGTCGCTGTCACCGCTACGGCCAGCAGCACGACGTCGTCGTCGTCAACTTCGTGAACCGGCGGAACGAGGCAGACCGCCGCGTCTTTGAGCTGCTCGCCGAGAAGTTCCGTCTCTTCGACGGGATCTTCGGCGCGAGCGACGAAGTGCTCGGCGCCCTCGAGTCGGGTGTCGACTTCGAACGCCGGATCGCACGCGTCTACCAAGAGTGCCGGACGCAGGACGAGATCCAGACCGCCTTCGACGCACTCCAGGCGGAACTCGACGAGCAGATCCAGGCGCGCATGCGCGAGACGCGGCAGGCGATCCTCGACAACCTCGACGAGGAGGTCCACGCACGCCTCCGCGTTCAGCGCGACCGGGCGCTCGCCGCCCTCTCGGAGCGCGAGCGCTCGCTCCTCGCGCTCACACGTCACGAGCTCGGAGATCTGGCGATCTTCGACGCGGACCAGCCGCGGTTCGTGTATCGAGGCCCGCAGTTCCGGAACGGTGGCTATCACCTCGACTGGCGCGAGGCCGACCGGCGCGGCGAGATCTTCTACCGCGTCGACCACCCGCTCGCCGAGCACCTCATTGCCCGAGCGCGTTCTCGCGGGCTGCCGCGCGCCGTGCTGCGATTCGACTACGCGGCTCACGGCGCGCGAGTCAGCGCCCTCGATCCCTTCCGCGGGTCGGGCGGCTGGCTCGAGCTTGCGAAGCTCACCGTCGACTCGCTCGAGCGGGAGGAGTTCCTGCTCCTGCCCGCCTGCTCAGATGGAGGCGAACCGCTCGATGACGAGCTGGCCCGGAAGCTCCTTGCGCTGCCCGCGCGTACCACCGAGGAAGCGCTCGGAGCCGTGCCCGAGGGGCGTCTCACGCACCTTCGGGAGCAGGCCGCCGCGCGTGGAGTCGCAACGGTCGAGCAGCGCAACGCCCGCCTCTTCGACGAGGAAGTGGTGAGGCTCGACCGCTGGTCCGAGGATCTGAAGCTCGGCTTGGAGCGCGAGCTGAGGGAGCTCGATCGCCAGCTCCGCGAGGCGCGACGCGCGGCACTCGCTGCTGCCGCGCTCGCCGAGAAGCTCAAGGCACAGCGCGCGGTGCGGCGCCTGGAATCGGACCGCAGCAACAAGCGCCGGGAGCTCTACGAAGCCCAGGACCGCATCGACCGGGACCGGGAACGACTCATCCGGGACCTCGAGCGGCAGGTCCAGCGAACGCAGCGGGTCGAGCGCCTCTTCGTGGTCCGGTGGCTCCTCCAGTAGGGGATGCTGGCGCTGGCTCCGCTGTTGAGTCATCATCCTGGACATCGAGTGGGCCACATGAGGTCTATCGAAGCGGAGAATCTCATTCGATCCAGCCGGTTAGCCAAATCCAAAGGGTGGACATCCACGGAGACGCACGTGCATCCCTACGAGACCTCGCACCCTTGGCTGACCTTTCAGCTCGACCTGCGTCGAGCTTCGCCGGGGCTCTGGATGCTGCTCGGCGAAGCCCAGTCGAAGTGCGAGC
>Ga0335070_10000362_pt1 | contig 52194 bp, 49 predicted proteins | sample Lox_Sample_13_FD_206722 | JGI IMG/M metagenome (GOLD analysis project Ga0335070, IMG submission 206722) | Soil microbial communities from Loxahatchee National Wildlife Refuge, Florida, United States - Lox_Sample_1.3 | ecosystem: Environmental > Terrestrial > Soil > Wetlands | place: USA...
CGCACGCCCATCCCCTCTACATCGCGTGTAGAGTCTTCCCACCGACCAGCGACGCGGGCCAGAAAATCCTGCCCACGCGGGCTGGTCTCGGTCGCGATTTCTTCTTTGAGCGGTCCATAGATTCCCACCGCGGAGGCCTGGAGCAAGACTCGGGGTTTATGGCTCGCCTGGCGCACCGCTCCCGCCACGGCGCGGCCCACTTCCAGGCGGCTGTTGAGGATGCGCCGTTTGCGCTCCGGGCTCCACGGACTGGCGCCGATGCTCTCACCGGCCAGGTTAACGATCGCATCGGCCTGCTCGACCTGCTCTTCCCACCCCCGCGGCGATTGCCCATCCCAAAGGATCGCCTTCGCCCTTTCTGGGATCCCTGCCGGATTCTCTCTGCGGCTCAGGATCCAGACCTCATCGCCTTCCTCGAGAAGATAGTGCGCCAGGGCCTTTCCTACCAATCCACTCCCGCCTGTAATGATCACTTTCACGGCTCAACACCCTTTATACCCCATTCTGTACCGGTCTTACATCATCCATCCAGCAGATCACCATCTGGTGCTCTTTACAAAATTGATTGTATCCCCAATGCTCACTATTTGGAAATGCCAGCAATCCCTGTCCACGGTTCTGATTGAGCAGAAATCTTAAACTTGTGATTTCTTGTGCAACCATCAGTTTACGTTCCCTTAACCTTGGCAATATACATCTGGTGCTATAATGGACGGCAAGGAGTTGCTATGCAGGAACCCGTCCTGGTTCTAAACGCGAATTTCGAGCCGATCCATGTATGCGACACCAGGCGGGCGATTGGGCTAATTATGGCAGACAAGGCCTCTCTGGTCATCAACGGCCGGGGAGAGATCAAGACTGTTTCGCGCATGTTTCCCCGCCCGTCTGTGATCCGTTTGGATAAGATGATCCATCGTCCCCGGCCGCATCTCAAGCTGACCCGGCGGGAAGTTTTCCGGCGCGATAATTACACCTGCCAGTACTGCGGCCGGCATTCTCTCGACCTGACCATCGACCACGTCATCCCGCGCCATCTTGGCGGGCAGCACCTCTGGGCAAATGTGGTCGCCGCCTGCAACCAGTGCAATCATCGCAAAGGCGGCCGGCGGCTGGAAGAAGCCAACATGAGCCTGCTCCACCAGCCCAAAGAACCCCCAACTTCCGCGGCCTACGTGTTTGGCCGCCACCTGTTAGATAACACCGAGTGGCAGCCCTTCCTCGAAGGATGGTAATTCCGCTCGTTGGTTGGCATAAAAATACCCTGGGGGGTTCGGAAACCCTCAGGGTCTTGATTTTCTTGCTGTATGATCAGTGGTGATCCTTGAACTCCAGGTGCATAAAATCCTCTGCCAGGATCACCGGTCCCGGGAAAGTCGATCTTGCTTCCGCCAGCCACGCCTCGCGATTGAACTCGCTCGTTGGATAGTGGATCAGATACAGCGAGCCAACCTCTGCTTCTCGGGCGATTTGGCCTGCCTGGGCCGGTGAGGAATGGCCCAGTGAGGCCCCTGTCGCCTCGTGGATCAGGATATCTGTCCCTGCGGCCAGCTCAACGACCGCAGAACTGGGTTCGGTGTCGCAGGAATAAGCCATCGAGCGGTGGGCGGTATGGAACTCAAAGCGCAACCCGATGGTGGGGATTAGGTGGCGCACTGGCGAGGCCAGGATGCGCATCTCAGGACTGTCGATCACGGTTGTCAGCGACCCGGTGGGTAGGCGGTGGAAGACCACCGGGAAGAAATTCGGCCAGTGCTCCCAATCATAAAAACCCATCAGGTCCTCGATCCGGTCGAGTGTGTGGTGCAGCCCGTAAATATCCAGCGGCTTGTTCCGGCCCATCAGCCACATGTCCATCAATAGCAGCGGCACACCTGAGACATGGTCCGGGTGAAAATGGGTCAAGATCAGGTCGGTCAGGGAATTGAAATCGACCTGTGCCTGCCGCAGGCGCAGAATCGGATTACTGACACAATCAACCAGGACCGTGCGGTCGTTGCCCAAAACGACGAAGTGGGTATTTTCATGCTTTTCATCGGGGATCGAATATGCGGATCCTAAGATAATCACTCGAACCATTGTCTGCCTCCCGGCTGGTTGCACGATGTCTTCGTGGATACAGCGCTGGTTTTGAGATCGATCATATTGTTTGTTCAGCTCACAAACGCACCCCCAGGACGGTTCTCAAACTCCAGGAGAACACACCTGTTTATCGAAACAGCCAGAGCGCCAGCCGAGGGGTTACCCAGGCCTCCACGGCAGCCGCAACGAGCAGCAGCGGAACGACCAGGCCAGCCATCACCTTGGCCCAATCGGCCAGGACGATCAGCCAGACTTCCCCGATCGTCTTGTTCGGGTTAGGCGTTGCCAGCGCCGCTCCCATCCGCAGCACCGCTGCACACGCGATGACCGCCGCGGGGATCTCGATAACCCCATGCGGTAGGATGAAACCGACCAGGTAGAACCAGGGCGAGATCCCATTCAACGCCAGCAAACCCATCAGGTACCCGGTAAGCCCCAGCGTGAGCATCGTGGGAAGGACGCCCAGAATCCCAAACGAGAAAATCCCCAGCACGAAGGACAATAACAAAACGCGCGTGTTTTGCCACCAGATCCCCAGTACGGGGGAAATGGAAAACAAAGGCCAGCCCTCAACCATTCCGCTCAGGTTCTGCTTCAGGTTGATCATCCCGACGTCCTTAAGCGAGAAGGTAAATCTCGAAACCTGCTGCTCGCCCAGCCAGACGGCCAGCAGGACCAACCCGGCGACGAGCAGCATCGGCTGGCCCATCTGACCCAGGGTTCCAGGGACGGCTCTCCGGTACCATTCCCATATTGAATGGGCTCCGCCGCGAAATTGTTTCATAAAGATTCCCCAGGCCCAACGCAGATTGAGCACGTCGATTTCCCGGCCGAGCAGCTCTTCGCGGCGGAAATGGGCCAACCCGACCCGCATTAGCAGCAGCGAAAGCACCGCCAGGCCAAACACAACCCACCACAGGGTCTGGTAATCCCCCCAGAACATCACGATGCTTTCTCCCTGGATCAGCAGCGCGGAAGGGATGATGATAAACGAGGCCAGCAAATTCGCCGCACGGACCGAGGTGGTTTGCGTGGAGACCACCACCGCCCCGCTGACCATCATGATCGCCTGAACCACCGTCAGGCACAGGATCAGAATGAGCAGATCCACAGGGGGGACAGGCACGTGGCTTCGATACAGGCCCACCAGGTAAACGAGCATGCCCAGAAAGCTGGAGAGCAGCGGTGGAATGATCGCCGAGAGGAGTTTCCCCAGGTAGAGCTGCCAATCCTTGAGCGGGGTGTGCAGCAGCGGCTCGATCGACCCGCGCTCTTTTTCACCGACAAAGGTTTCCAGGGCGATCACCAGCGATACCGAGATGGGGAAAAAGCCAACGATCATCAGCAGAAAAGGAACCATTCGCTCGCCGATAATATTCGCCCCATATTTGCGCACAAACCCCAACGCTTGCTGGGCAGTAAAATTCATCAGGTAGGGGAAAAAGATCGTCAGGCCAACGATCGGGAAGATGATCCGCCAGTCGCGGAGCTGATCGCGCACTTCGCGATAAGTGATATACAGGGCAGGACGCAACTCAGCCAGCATTCTGCTCTCCCTGGCCTGCTCTCGCAGGAGGACTGCTGTCGACCCGGTTGATCGCCTGGATATAAACCTGTTCCAGGCTGCGCGGCACCTCCTGAAAAGAGATCACCTCGAGATTATGTTCCAGCAGTCGGCGGAGTACAACCGGGTTCTGCTGCTGCGGCCGGGTCATCTGAAAACGCAGCCAGTTCTCACCCGTGGCAGATAGCTCAACCCCATCCGGCAGGTTCGCCTGCCAGCCATTGAACGGTTTTGCCAGCAATGCCTCGTATTCAGGCGGACCGAGCAGAGTGAATTTTAGCGTCGAAACATCCCCCTGTAAGATGATTTGCCCCTGGCGGATGATTGCGATCTGATCGGCAAGCTCTTCGGCTTCGGCCAGGTTATGCGTGCAGAGGATGATTGCCCGCTCCGCCGAGCGCAGCCCCCGGATTGTGTCGCGCACCATCCGCGCGCTTTCAGGGTCCATAGTCGAGGTCGGCTCATCGAGGAGCAGCACGGGCGGATCGTGGAGCATGGCCCGCACCAGGGCCAGCTTCTGGCGCATCCCCTTGGAATATTCACCCAGGCGTTTTTTCCCGGCAAAGCTCAAACCAAACTGCTCCAGCAGCCGGGTAATTCGCTCCTGGCAGATCCGCGGATGAAGGCCGTAGAGTTGCCCAAAAAAACGCAGATATTCGGTGGCATTCATCCGGTTGTACAGCCCGTGCTGCTCGGTCAGCACCCCCACGGAAGCGCGCACCTGATCCGCCTGAGCGACCACATCGTACCCCGCCACGCGAGCGCGCCCGCTGGTTGGGGTCAGAATCGAGGTAAGCATGCGCACCGTGGTGGTTTTCCCCGCTCCATTCGGCCCCAACAGGACCAAAACCTCGCCAGCCAGCACCTGAAAGCTCACCCCCATGACGGCGACGAAATCGTCGAAATGTTTGGTCAGCTCCTCGGCGTAGATCCGTTCGCTTTGCATGGTTGTGACTCAGGCTTCAACAGAACGCGGGTTTGGTCGGCATCGTAAAAAGTCACTGGTGAGGTGCAGACAGGGTCAGGATTTGCTCCCTTCAACTTCCTGTGCGGGGGCGACCGGCAGGCGATGACGGATTAATAGTGCCAGAGCGGAAAGCAGTGCCACCACCGCCATCAGGGTCTGATTGGCGTTGAGCCCTGCCACCTGGGACGAATCGAGACGCAGGAATTCAAGGCAGAACCGTCCAATTGGATAAAAGATGAGATAGGCGAGGAAGATATCCCCCGGTTTAAGCTTGCTGGCAAACCGGCTGCGCCCCAGCCAGAGCAGAAAAGCCATGTTGGCCAGATTCCACAGTGATTCGTAGAGAAAAGTAGGGTGGTAATAGGCCTGGTTCTGGTATTGAGCGAGGCGGTGCTGCGGATCGATGTAGATGGCCCAGGGCAGATTGGTGGGCGCGCCGTAAAGCTCCTGGTTAAAAAAGTTGCCCCAGCGGCCGATTGCCTGAGCCAGTGCCAACCCAGGGGCTATCATATCCGTCCAGGTCCAGAAGCTTCCCTTGCGGCGACGAGCGTAAATGAACACAACCAGGGCGCCGCCGATCACTGCTCCCGGGATCCCCAGGCCGCCCTTCCAGATAGCAATTGCATCCAATGGGTGGGTTAAATACCAGCCGGTCGTCAATCCCTGGGCAACCATCGAAGGCGGCGGGGTGAGGATGTGCCAGATCCGCGCGCCAACGATTCCGCCAACCAGAACCCAGGAGAGCATATCCCAGACGTCATCCGGGTTAATTCCCCGCCGGCGAGCCTCCACCGTAGTCAACCAGGCCGCGGCTAAAGCTCCCAGCATGATCAGAATGCCATAAAAGTGAATAAAAATTGGTCCGATTTGAACACCAGAGGGCATACTAGAATAATCCTTCTATTACGAATCCATAAAAATCCAACCATTGGTTGGGAAAATTTCTACAACTGGTTCTCTCCGGGCTTTTGCTGGGTTGCGTAAGCCTGCTTGTGGACATAAAGGATGCGCTGGATGGCAGTCAGATTGGAGAGAACCGCGATAATCCACAGCGCGATCACCGGCTGATTGATCACCAGGGCCGGCGCCAGAACCAGATAGCGCTCTACGCGGGTTAGCAAACCCACTTTGCAGTCAAATCCGAGCCCTTCAGCCCGAGCTTTCGTATAAGATACCAGAACCGACCCCGCTGCCGCGAAAAAAACCAGCATGCAGGCAAGGTCATTGCCCTGTTGGAGAAAATAATACAACAACCCGGCATGGATCACCAGTTCCGAATAGCGGTCGGTGACCGAATCGATGAAGCCACCGAAGCGGTTAGGTTCGCCGCGCAGGCGAGCCATCGTCCCATCCAGAGCGTCCACCGGTCCCATCAACAGCACCACAATCCCACCGATGGTAATGCGGCCAGTAGCCAGCAAATACGCCCCGACCGTGTTTCCGACCAGCCCCAGGATGGTGATCATATTGGGCGTCAACCCCAGGCTGTTTAAGAAGCGCCCGATCGGATCCAACACCCCTTTGAACCGGACACGTAGAAAATCCGTAAATGATATTCGCTTCGGATTCGCCTTGTTCGCTACCTGGTCCACAACCGTTTCCTTATAACTCATAATTTGCATTTGATGATAGCAAACCCCATCGATGGATCTATGCTATCGTACCCAATCAAAACTGTCAAGCAGGTCTCCACCTGAGAAGCTCATCCGCGTAGATTAAAGAGCCTCTTCCCCACTTTCATCCTCGCGCTCTTCTCCATCTTCAGCCTCGATTAAGACTTCCCGGTCGCGCCCACCGCCCTGTGACGGGCCGACCACCCCAAGGTCCTCCAGTTGGTCCATCAGCCGGGCGGCTCGAGGATATCCAATCCTCAGCCGGCGCTGCAATAGCGAGGTGCTCGCCCGCTTGCTGCCGCGGATTATCGCGATCGCCCGCTCGACCAGTTCGTCGCCGCCCTCTTCATCCTCGTTCATCAGGCTTTCCCAGGGAGCTGCCGCTTCGGTCGGGAGCGCCTTCTGCCAGAACTGCTGCAGGGCTTCGATCTCCTGGTCCGTGACGTAAACGCCCTGGGCGCGCTGCGGCGCGCCGACCTCTGGATTAAGAAAGAGCATGTCCCCCCGGCCCAGTAAGGTTTCCGCGCCAGGAGTATCCAGGATCACGCGCGAATCGATGGAGGATGCCACCGTGAACGAAATCCGTGCGGGGAAATTGGCCTTAATCAGCCCAGTAACGACATCGGTGCTCGGACGTTGGGTCGCCACCACGAGGTGGATGCCCACAGCACGCGCCATCTGGGCCAGACGCACCAGACTGTGCTCGGTCTGGTCCGGGGCGGACATCATCAGGTCAGCCAGTTCGTCAACCAGGAGAACAATCCGCGGCAGAACCGGCTGTTTGCGCCGCCCCATGCGGGCGTTATAGGTGCTGATGTCCCGCACCCGGGCCTGTTCAAGCAGCCGGTAGCGATGGTCCATTTCACCCAGCGTCCAGCGCAAAACTCCCAGGATGCGCTCGATATCGGTCTCTACTTTTCCCAGCAGGTGCGGCAGGCCGTTGAACCGCACCAGCTCGACCATCTTCGGATCGATCATGACAACCCGCATCTGGTCAGGGGTATTATTGGCGACCAGGCAGGCGGTCACGGCGGCGATGCACACCGATTTGCCCGAGCCTGTGGTGCCGGCAATCAACAGGTGGGGCATGCGTGCCAGGTCCGCTACGACGGGATGACCGGAAACATCCCGGCCCAATGCGATAGCGAGCGGCGAGTTAATCTTATTGAAGGCATCCGTTTCCAGGATGGGACGCAGCCGGACCACACTGGACCTTACGTTGGGCACCTCGATCCCTACGTATGAGCGCCCGGGGACAGGCGCTTCAATCCTCAATCGTTCAGCAGACAGCGCCATCGCCAGGTCGCGCGATAACGTCGATATCTGCGAAACACGGACTTTCTGCCGCTGGAGTTTCCCATCTGGTCCGGGCTTTTCCACAAACCCGGGCTCCACCGCGAATTGGGTGACGGTCGGGCCAATGCGGAAGCCAACCACCTTGGCAGGGATGCCGAATTCGGCCATTGTTTTTTCGATTAATCCGGCGGTCAGGTTGATATTTTTCTCGTCCGGGCGCATGCTTTGTTCGCTTGCCAGGAGGGTCAGGGGAGGGAGGCGTTCATCTCTGGGTCTGGGAGCAAGAGGCCTCTCGGCTTCCGACGCATCGACGCGGAAAGATTTGCGGAATTCGGGCGGCAGTTGGGGCGGGGGTTTCTTACCGACCGGCACGCCAGTGACCGCAGCCCGGATTTCTTCGCGGGAGATGTTGGCGCTGTTTGCTGTTTCAGCTCCGGGGAAAGGAAAGTTGGGTATGTCAGAAGAAATGGATGGCTCCACCTGCGCCAGCCTCTCGATCCATGCGGCAAGCAAGTGAGGCACACCCGACCCGACCAGCAGCAAGATCAGGAAGAATGCCGTGATCAGGAAAGTCCGCAGGAGTGGGCTGAGCCCCAGGGAAACGGGAAGCTCCGCGAGAGCCCAACCGATCCTTCCGCCGTACGATGCGGCGGTTTCCAGAGAATTTCCACCCAGAATGGAGAGCAGGGCGAGAAAAGCCAGCGCCGCACATTCCAGAACAATCAGGCGCCCATACGGGAACTTTTCCAGGCCGGCGCTCCGCTTGCGCAGCGCCAACAGCCCACCCAACCCCACGAACGCAACTACCAGGAAACTCCCCCAGCCCAGCCATGTCTTTATAAAATTCGCCCAGGGAGTAAGCAGCGTTCCCTGGGACAGGTTCGTTAATGCCAGTAAAGTTAGCAGCGCGAAAGCAAGACCGACCACCCCAAGTAAATCCCAACCGTAGCGGCCAAAACGAGTGATGAACCCTACAGCCAGGTCCAGCCAATGGTCAAACCGCATGGTTGGCGTTTTGCTGGGTGGAGGGGATGGAGGAGCAGGTTTATTACGCGCAGGTCTGGTTTGTTTTGCTTTTTTCTGATCCGCCATCCAGATTACTCGCCATTGATCAGGCTCAGGCCGAGGCGGCGTTTTTCGGACTCAACGTGCAAAATCCGGACCTTCACCTTTTGACCGGGTTTAAGCTGTCGGGCATCGTTCTGTCCGGCGCTCATCGAAGAGACATGAATCAATCCCTCCACGCCTTCCTCCAGTCGAGCAAAAGCCCCAAAGCGGGCGGTGCCGGTGATCACCGCATTAACGACATCCCCAGGGCTGTAGCGCTGAGTGATCGTTTCCCAGGGGTTAGGGGTCAACCGTTTCAGGCTTAAGGCCACCCGGCTGTTCTCTTCAGACACCTGGAGCACCAGCGCCTGCACTTCCTGACCGACCTGGAGCACGTCCCCCGGGTGCTGAACTCTGCCCCACGAAAGCTCGGAGACATGGATCAACCCTTCGAGACCACCCAGATCGACAAATACACCGAAATCCGTCACATTGGTGACGCTGCCCCATACAGCCTCTCCAGGTTTGAGTGCCCGGAAGAGCATTTTACGCCGACCTTCGCCCGCCAGAGCTGCCCGCTCAGAAAAAACAACGCGCTCCTGGTCGGGCTCACATTCGATCACCTTGAGCTTCAGACTGCGCCCAACATATCCCACCAGGATCCGTTTACGTTCTTCCTCCGTGGCGGTATTGGGCATTTCTACCAGGTGCGAGACCGGGACAAAACCCTGCAGTCCTTCCCCGGCCACCAGCAACCCCCCCCGATTGTATCCATGAGCTTGAAGAAGGATAATTTCATCATGATCGTAAAGATCGCGCACCCGGTCCCAGTCGACGACAACTTGAGCTGGCTGGCTGGTATGTTTCCCGGCAGATGCTCGCTGAGGAGCTGCCATCCCCTCCTCATCCGCCAGCACAGATGCCCACCACCCTTCATCAACCGGCCTTACCTCATCGTCTATATTTGGGACTGGCCGTTTTGTTAGCATGATACCCACCTCCCCGTTCCGTGGTTCGATGATACAGGTAATTTATGACGAATAATTGCTTCTGGACGTTGTTGGACTATATTGCAAAATCTCTATGGTTTCTTGCCGCGCCTGTTCCTCCATTTCCACAATTGCCCTGGCTACAGCCTCAATGGCAACTCTCTGCTTCCGATATAAATCAGCCTCGGACATGGCCAGGCGTAAGGCGATCTCTCTGACTTTTTTTCCCTCCATGAATTTCATCTCAAGAATATTATACAGGATCCATTCTCCCGTAAAGCGGCGTTCTCCTTCAGGCTTGATCTGCTCTATCGCCTGGCGCAATACCGCACGTAGGGCATTCGCGCTGTTGCCGTCGTGCTCTTTGACCGCCGTCTGTACGATGGCCAACTTGATTAATGGGCTTTCTGTCAGCTTCGGACCACCCCAGTAGTGGGTCAATGCCTCCTTCACCCACTGGGTGAAATCCCCATTGGGCAGCATTGACTCGTCCATCAATACTCCTGATCCGTCATACTGGGCCGCCGCACGCAGGCGTTGGATTAATTCTACACGAGGTTTCAAAGTTTGCAATGCTTGAAAGATCTGCTTTTGCATCTGGCGGTCGCGCAAGGCCAGGGCAACCCGCTCAGCCAGCAATTCCAGGGCGGTAAGCTGTTCCTCATCCGGCGGTGGATCCTCCTTTGTGTGCAGCACACCCAGCAGCCCCAGTAACCGAGAGTCCGCATTTTCTTCCTGGTAGCGCAGGGGAGCCAACAAGTAATCCCCCCATGTGTACAGCTCTTTCTCCGGATCCGCCATCAGAGCCACATGCAGCAGGTCTCCCGAAGAACGATCCTCGCTCAACTGGCGATTATTCCCGGTCTGGACGACCAACTCCAGGTTTCCTTCCTCGATCGCGGCTACAAAAGCACTTGGAGATTGCAGCCGATCACAGACCGCCGCGACGACCATTTCCAAAAATTGCTGCAGATCGTTACGAGTCAGCAAGCGTTCTTCCAGGGTTTGCACCAGGCTCAAATCCGATCGGTCGCGGCCAAAGAAAAACCAGCGCTCCAATGAGGGGTAGAAAATCGTGATCAAATGTTCAATGAGCAGGATCGTTGCGACCATCACGATTGGCACAAGGGCCGAATAAGATATCCCCCAAAGCGCCCCCGCGCGGCGAATCAGGGTCGTCAGCGTCAGTACCATGCTCGCGGTGACAGGTCCACGCAGCAGCCACTTGAATAGCCGGCTTTTAACCACCCTGTCGGGCCAGGAAACTCCGAAAAAGGCCACTGAGTAAGCCATGACCACTACCAGGGCACCCACCAGGAAATGATCGAACGCCGATAACCCCCAGAACAGGATCAGGTGCTGGCTGGCAAAACCGGGAAAGAAGGCCAGGTATGGATAGGATCCCAGGGCTGGAGCGGCCGCACCTGCGATCAGGTATACCATCCTGCGCCGACCGGTTCCGGTCATCGTCCGCTGGTAAGCACGCACCAGGTTATACACGGCAAGGACCATGGCGACGATATAGTAAATTGTAAAGAGATCCATAGCCAGGGTGCGCTGAAGGTGGGGAGCCGGCCCATCGGACCACACGACTGGGCCCAGAAACCTGAAAAAGAAACTGGCAATCAATATCCCGATCGTGGCGATATAGGTCACTCGCACCAGCCAGCGGCGCCTTCCACGACTGGGACGGCCCGTCGTCGCCAGGACGGCATCCGAAAAATGGAGATACGCGGGCGGTAGAAAGAGGATCCCGGCCCACTGCAGCTCCAACCAGAAGGTCACTTCCTTGGGCTCAACCGCAGCGCTACCCAATGCGAGCGCTGTAAAAATGGTAACCACGCACAAAAGGATAATCGCGAATGAGCGCGCGACTCGATCCCGTAAATTAAAGGTCATGGCATACAGGAGCAGCGAGAACGCCGTGATCGCAATTCCTGCAGTCAAAATTTGATTTAATGTTTCCAGCCCGACGATCAGGCCAGACTGCCAACCTTCAACCATATCAACCTTCTAAATTCTGCTACGACTGGCCGCCTACCTTAAAAATTGGGCGAAGAATAGAGCAATATCCTGATTGGTGAAATAATGGTCGTTGTATCCGCAAAACTCATAACCCAGCTTCTGCGCCAGGTGAACCGAGGGCGTATTTTTCGACTGCATTTCGAGGATGATCCGCCGGTTGTTACGCTGGCGGGCCCAATCTTGAGCGGCCAGGACCAGGGCGGTTGCGATTCCCTGGCGGCGTTCCTCAGGGGTAACGACTAAATCTGTAACCCAGGCAGTGGTAGGTGAAATTTGCTCGGACACGCTGATGTACCCTACACGCGCGCCAGCCGAATCTAACCCGACCAGCACCGCTGACCGCCGCGTCCAATCCTCCATTAACGAACGGTATGAGCGGGGATACTCCACCCGCACCGGCCTCGGCAGGCGAATTTCCCGAAACTGGACCCCCATCTGACCATCCTCGCTGACCAAATCCATCTGCCAGACATAGCTGCTCTTATATCCATGGTCCATCTCAACCAACAGGGGGATATCGGTTGCAATCGCAGGCCGGATTTCAATTTGCGGCATAGAGTCTCCTGTTTACGGCGCGCTCACCCGGACCGGGATCACACACTCGGGAAGTTTGTTTCCTTGATGGTCGGTTACAACCAGGCGTAGCAGATAATCGCCAGGAGTCAGGGTTTTAGTATCCCAGGGGCCCAACTCGTTTGGTTTAGCGCTCGTGGCATTCACCAATTCTTCCCCAGCAGCAATGGTGACCCAATTGTTGCTTCCTGGGGTGGTAAATTCATATTTGTAAAAACCAAAATCGGGAACATCGACGGTCCCTTTGAGAATAACCGCGCCTTTTAATTCTTTCCCTAGCTTGTCTGGATCCAAAAACTCCAGCTTCCCGGGGATGCATCCATTACTTCCCTGCGCCTCGGCTGATCCCGTAACGATTGAACGGGCCGGTACCGCTGCAGTGCCAGCAACGCTGCCAACGGCGAGCGCGGTGCCGGCCGGTGCCGGGGTTCCGGGTAAGGGCAGGGTCTCCTGTGGAGAAAGCGTAACCGTAGGAGTCGCCAGGATGTCCAGGGTCGGGGTAGGCACGGCATCAACCCTCGGAAAGCCCGGGGAGACAAACGATACCAGCAAAAACTCACCTGTACCCATTAAAGCCAGCAAAATCAACACGCTCGCCGCTTCGCTCAAACGCCTCTGGGCGTTATCTTTTTCCAGGCCAAATAATGCTCCGCGCCATTCACTCAATGCCTGGAAAAGCTTGCGAATATACCAAAGCCCAACCAGACCCAGTAGTACATAAATCCATACTTCATTATTCTTCAAAAAGCGTAGCAGATCTTCCATTTCAAGCAAGACAAATCATAACAGATATCCGCCGAAAGGGAATATGCCAGCTTATCCAGAAAGTCGGCGCAGCACACCTCGCACCAAAGTCGTCAACTGGGGAACGATCACATTTCCAGCCGCGAGAACTTCTTCGTGTGTGGTGACCGTATTCCCATCCAGGTTGGCTTTATTGCTGATCCCCGAAATACCCAGGACTCGCATCCCACCGTGGTGGGCGACGATCACTTCTGGGGCAGTGGACATACCCACCGCATCTGCTCCAGCCAGACGCAGGAAGCGCAAATCCGCGGGGGTTTCATACGAGGGGCCGGCCAGGCAGACGTATACCCCTTCACGCAGGAACACACCGTCTTCTTTACCAGCTTTCCTCGCCAGGTCGAGAAGCTCGCGGTTGTACGCCTGGCCCATATCCGGGAAACGCGGGCCAAGCTCGTCCAGGTTCGGACCGCGAAGCGGATTTTGCCCCGCCATGGCGATCAGGTTTAGTTGGTCGGTGATCAACATCAGGTTGCCGGGCTCGAAATCGGGGTTGACCGCCCCGGCCGCGTTGGTGACGAACAGTGTCTTTACGCCCAGGCGCAGTAACACCCGCACCGGCAGGGTAACCGTGGCCATACTGTAGCCTTCATAATAATGGACTCTTCCCTGCAAAACGGTCACTTGCCGGCCCTCTAACCACCCAATCACCAACTGCCCCTGATGTCCCGAAACGGTCGAAACCGGCCAATCGGGGATCTCGGAATACCAGATCCGATCCGCGTCTTCAACCGAGTCTGCCAGGCCCCCCAGACCAGATCCCAGGATCAACCCAATTTGAGGACGGTAAGAGGTTCTGGCGCCGATAAATCCGGCGATTGCATCAATGTCTTGCAGGGTATAGTTATCCTTCATGCACAATTCTTCTCACGTAGCCGGACAGTTAGCTTGCTCCAATCCACCAGGGAAGTCCACAGATGGCGACAGCTTCTGAAGGGAGAATTTCTCCGATGGCTGTCCCCGATTCAATTATATTCTTGATGAAGAGAATACACCGCTCTCCTGAATTATATCAGAGAAATCCGGATAGAATTCAAAAGCTTAACCCCTCATCACCCGGGTGAATTCCGCTACAGTCCGGTTCACCGCATCATCGTCGATCCAGTAATGGGTTACCAGGCGGAAACGCCTCGGCCCGCTGACGTCGACCAGAATGCCTTGCTCCTCGAGGCGGGTAGCGACCTGCGAGGCAGTCAGATACTGGTCTTTTTCCAGGTTCAGATACACCATATTGGTTGCCGGCCTATCCGGTTGAAGAACGATTCCCGGGATTTCGCGCAGCCCATCAGCCAGACGTTGGGCGCGGCAGTGATCTTCCCCGAGCCGATCGGCCATCTTTTCCAGAGCGATAATCCCGGCCGCCGCCAGAATCCCGGCCTGGCGCATTCCGCCGCCAAGTTGTTTACGTATCCTGCGCGCCTTTTCGATGAACTCGCGTGAGCCGCAAAGCACCGATCCCACTGGAGCGCACAGGCCCTTGCTCAGACAAAACATCACCGAATCGGCCGGCTCCGCGAGCGCTTTTGCCGGCACCTGGAGCGCGGCAGCAGCATTGAACAGCCGCGCCCCGTCCAGGTGCAGCAGCAGGCCTCGCTGGTGGGCCAGATCGGCCACGCTCTGGGTATACTCGACGGTGAGCGGCACTCCGCCGCACATGTTTTGAGTGTTCTCAAGGATGACCAGCCGCGAGTGCGGCTGGTGCTCGTCATCTGTGGAGCGGATGGCTGCCTGGATGGCATCAAGTTCCAGGGTGCCGTCCGGCTGGTTTGGCAGCGGATAGGCATGGACGCCGCCCAGGGCGGAAATACCCCCGGCCTCATTCAGGAAAGTATGGCTAAGATTTCCTTCGATTAATTCATCTCCCCTGGCGCAGTGCGCCAGCACCGCTGCCAGGTTCCCCATCGTCCCTGAAGAGACGAACAAGCCGGCTTCTTTGCCCAGTTTTTCCGCCGCAAGGGCCTGGAGCTTATTGATCGTCGGGTCCTCCCTATAAACGTCGTCTCCGACCACGGCTTTGGCCATGGCCTCGCGCATTTCCGGAGTTGGCATAGTGACCGTATCGGAACGAAGGTCGATGCATTGCATGTTTTGACTCCTCAAATAGAACTGGTTTGGAAGGGAAGATCTGGTGTCAGCGCAGCTCTTCCAGCGCCCGCTCCAGGTCGGCGGGCAGCGGAGCCTCGAAGACGCGCGGGTTTTTTTCGCCCGGCAGCAGAATGGTCAGCCGGGCGGCGTGTAAGAACTGGCGCTCAAGAGAGATCGTTTGTTTACGCCGGCCGTAGACCACGTCGCCGACGATTGGGCAGCCTACAAAAGCCAGGTGCAGGCGGATCTGGTGGGTTCTCCCCGTCAGAGGATAAACCTCCAGCAGGGTGTGGTTCGGGAAGCGCTCCAGCGTGCGATATTCACTTACCGCCGGGCGGCCTTTCTCGGGTGGGACGATGGCCATGCGCTTGCGGTGCGCCGGGTCGCGCCCGATCGGCGCCTCGATCCTCCCCTCGGGAGTTGGCGGGTGCCCATCCACCAACGCCCAATACACCTTGCGCACCTGCCTGGAGCGAAACTGCTCCTGCAGCCAGCGGTGCGCAAGGTCATTTTTGGCCATCACGATCAACCCAGAGGTGTCCTTGTCCAGGCGGTGGACAACCCCCGGGCGCTGCTCTCCACCGATCCCTTCCAGCTCGGGAGCATGCGCCAGGGCCGCTTGGACGAGAGTCCCATTGGCATGGCCCGCGGCAGGATGGACCACCATCCCGGCTGGTTTATGGATCACCAGAAGATCTTTGTTTTCGAAGACGATCTGCAGGGGAATTGCTTCGGGAACCAGGTCGGTCGGTTCGAGCGGTGGAACATGGACTTCGACGTACACACCTGGATCAAGCTCCTGGCCGGCTTTTCCCGCCGGTTGGCCATCGACCTTCACGAATCCATCGTGGATCAGGCCCTGCAGACGCGAGCGGGAAAAGTCTGGCAGGCAGGCCACGAGAAATTTATCCAGGCGCTGGCCCTTTGGTCCGCTGAAGGAGAAGGAAAATATTTCGTCACTCACCCATTTCTCCGTCCCGGCGCGGTTGAGCCGGGTTTTCCGCGGGCCGGTGATCAGAGAAGGTCGAAGCATCCTGTTTTTTCTCGCGCCGCTCGATGGTCCAGACACCCAGGACCAGGATCGCTACACCCAAGGTAATGCTTGAATCGGCGATGTTGAACACCGCGAACGAGCCCACCGAGATAAAATCCGTGACTTGCCCATTTTGGGTGAGGCGGTCGATCAGATTTCCACTCGCGCCGGCCAGCATCAGACACATCGCAATTCGCACCGGCCAGTCTTGCCGGGATACCCTAGGAAAATAGTACAGGATGGCAATCACAACAGCAATCGCCAGGATGGTAAAGACCAATCCAAATCCCTGGAACATGCCAAATGCGGCTCCGGTGTTGCTCCAGTGAACGATTCTAAAATAGGGCAGCATCCAGGGCCAGGGCGCCCACTCCGCGGTTAATGCCAGGTGGGTACGGACCAACTCTTTGGTAAGCTGGTCTATTATCACAATTAACCCGGCCAGTCCCAGGAGGAATGCATAATCCCTGACGTACTTCTTCAAATCTACCTCCACGATGAAAACTTCCCCCATTGTACCCCAGAATACAGAAAATTCCGGATCCTCTCCCCGGTCTGTTCCCAGGTAGGATAAAATCGGGATCGTTCCAATGCCGCGACACCCATTCGCGCCAGCATTGCCCGGTCGAGCGCCGCTGCTTCCAGGCATCTCGCCGCTTCCTCGACCTGGCCCGGGTCGACCAGCCAGCCCGTCTCCCCAGGTGCGATCAGCTCCCGCGCCGCTCCACGGCTGGAGCCAAGCGCTGGAAGACCGTGTTGAAACCCCTCAAGATAAACGATTCCAAATCCTTCGTAGGAAGATGGAACCGCCAGCAGGTGGTTTTCTAAAAACTGGTGGGCCAGGTCTGCGTCATCGAGCGGGCCAAGGAAATGGACGCGTTTCCGGATCCCGCTCCGATCAGCCAGCCGCTGCATCTGTTGGCTGTAACTCGGGTCGGCCGTAAGGCTACCCACGACGTTCAACTCCCAGTTCGTCTTTCTCAGCCGCGCCAGCGCCCGGATCACCAGCCCCACGTTTTTGCGCGGGATCAGGTTTCCCACGAAAAGGGCGGCCAGCGGCCCTTCACGCACAGCCCGCCGGGATACATCCACGGCGCTAACCTGTCCTGTGAAGCGGTCGCCGGCCGGGGTTGCCACGATCCCCGGCGCAGGATGCCCCACAACTTGCTCGACCGCCTGCCGGGTGGTCTGGCTGTTGAAGATACAGGCATCCACCGACTGCAAATACGCCCGCTCGATCTGGCGGTACAGCGGGCGAATCCATCCAGGGTGCTCCTCACTGGAACGAAGATGATGCACGATGGAGACGATCGGATAGCTCACCTGATCGCGGATCTGGCGGTTGGCCCAGGCCAGCGAAGGATGATTCAGCTCGTCCTGAAGGAGTACATCGATCTTGAGCTTTTCCAGGCGAGAGCGCCATTCCCGCGAAAGATTGTCCCCCAGGTGGCGAGCATAATTCCGCCAGGGCAGGCTGACCAGCTCGACCTCATCTCCCCGCTTCAGCAGATGCTCAACCAGCTTGCGGTCGTACAGGTAACCACCCGAGATAGTCTCCAGGCTCCCATAGATCAACAGGCCAACCCGCACCTAGCGCTCCACCTGGTAGGCGGCCCAGGCAGTCTCGTTCTCCCACAGCCGCACGGTGACTCGCTGGATGTTCGGAGCCAGGATCTCCCGGTCCAGGGCGGCGCAGAGATACCGTGAAAACAGCTCAATCGATGGATTGACTCCCTGGAACTCGGGAAGGTCGTTGAGCATCCGGTCGCGATAGGTCTCCACAAGGCGATCCAGCGCCGCTTCAATTGCGACGATATCGACCAGGTAATTGTATTCATCCAGGCGGGTTCCATCCAACTGCAGTTCGAGTTGGTAATGATGCGAATGTTTCTCGTTTTCAGGACCCCAATTGCCCCCGATCAGGTAATGTTGGGCGATAAAATTACGCCGTACGGCAACCGTATACATCTTTCCTCCCTAATTTAGTGACATTCAAGATCTAGTTTACTATAATCAACGTATCTAAACATAACCACCAAGACTCCAGGCTCAGAATGCACCACCATGGGAAAAGAAATGGGAACGGCGATGAAGATGCAGAAGAATGGAACCGGCAATACTCAATTGGATTTGTTGACGAGCATCAATCTGGATGATTTTTGCAAAGCGTTCGGTGCGTCTCCCCATGGCGGGACCACCTGGTTGTTAAGGCGGCTCCTCCGGCCTGCTGCGCGCCGATTTGCGCGCCAGATTATCAACTTTGACCAGGAGGTCCTGGAGGTTGGCCTGGCGGCTGCCTCACAGCAGTTCCTGGAAACCTATATCCAGGGAATGCAGGTGACCGGGGTCGAGAACCTCCCGATCGATAGTCCACTCCTGGTGCTTTCCAATCATCCCGGCCTGACGGACACTCTGGCGCTGTTTGCCAGCATCCCCCGTCCCGATCTGCGCGTCGTCGCTCTCGACCGCCCCTTTTTGCGCGCCATGCCTGAAACCAACCGGCGATTATTCTTTGTCTCCGACCAGACCGATGGGCGCATCAATGTGATCCGCTCCGTGGGACGCCACCTGCGCGCCGGCGGTGCAGTGCTGACCTTTCCTGCTGGTGAAATCGAGCCTGATCCCGCTTCTATGCCCGGGTCAATTGCAGGGTTGGAAAACTGGTCGCGAAGCCTCGCGTTTTTCGTGCGCATCTCCCCCGAGACACGGATCATCCCGGTAATCGTCAGCGGTGTCTATGCGCCTCAGGCTCTTCGCCACCCATTGGTCAACCTGCGCCGGAGCTCGAAGGACCGTGAGATCCTGGCCGCCAATCTGCAGATCCTGGTAAAAAGCATTTCCGTCCGCATCTGGCCGGTCAACCTGCACGTCGATTTTGGGCCACCCATCCTGTCCGAAGATCTGCTCAAGCTGGGAGACGCGAGCCAGATCACCCAGGCAGTAACCAATTACGTCCAGGGTCTTCTGGAAGTGGTCCACCCCGCCGAAGCTCAGCATATGATAGACGATTCTCAGCCGGCCCGGTAATCCAGCAGAACCTGGACTGCTTCCCCTGGTGCATCCCTTAAAATCCGGTAAGCCTGGTCTGCATGGGTGATAGGAATCCGGTGAGTCACCAGGCGCGCCGGACCGATCCTGCTGATCATCTCCCAGGCCCAATCCAATCGCCGCCGCTTGCTCCAGCGGCCGCTCAGCTCGGGAGCCAGCGTGCTCACCTGGCTGCTGATCAAGCGGATACGGCTGCGGTGGAAACGCCCACCCAGCTCGAGCGCGGCCGTTTTTTGCCCGTACCACGATCCCACAACGATTCGGCCGTTGAAACCGGCGGTCTCGATAGCCACATTCAGCGTTTCTGGGCTGCCACTCAGCTCGAAAACCAGGTCGGCGCCCGGATACTCTCTGCTGGCGTTGAGGTGAGCCTTGACCTGCTCCAGCCAGTCCGGCTCATCTGGACCGACGCTGGCCTGCGCGCCCAGCTCGATCGACAGCTTCCGCCTGGGCAGATACCGGTCTACGGTGACCAGCGCCGAGAGCGGGTAACTCGCCAGCAGGCTGGTCGTCAGCAGCCCGACCACTCCCTGCCCGAATACCGCGACCTGCTCGCCGGTTTGAGGAGCTCCATCCATCAGGAAATTGACCGCTGTTTCCATGTTGGGCAAAAAGACCGCATCCTCCAGGGGCAATCCCTCGGGAACCGGTAACAACTCCTGGGGCACCGCCCAGAACAGGTCCTCGTGAGGGTGAAAAGAGAACACCCGTCTACCAATCCACTCCCGGGCGGTCTCAGGTGTCGAGCCTTCGACAACTCTACCTGCCGAGGCATATCCATATTTCATCGGGTATTTGAATTCTCCGCTCAGCGCCAGGATCGTCTCATCGACCGCCAGCCCGCGAGGCCACAAGTCGTTATACACCAGTATCTCCGTCCCCGCGCTGATTGCCGATACTTCAACTCGGACGAGGACTTGCCCCGTCTGAGGGGCTGGGATCTCTTCGCTCTCCACGCACACCTGGCCGGGGCCGGTAAAATACAGGGCGCGCCGCTTCATGAATCACTCCTTGACAAAATCCCCCCAAATCACCAGATCTTCGCCCAATTTCTCTTGCCCCCACACGTTGATCCGTTTCCCTGGTTGGCTCACCTGATTTCCCTTCTCATAGGCCTTCAAGCCACCGAGATAGATCGGCGCCACAGTCAGCACCAGCCGATCCGCTTTTTCCTGGTCGATGAAGCTGCTGATCACCCGCGCCCCTCCCTCGACCATCAAACGCTCGACCCCCAGTTCGCCGAGACAGCCCAGCAGGTCGTCCAGATCGATCCAGCCATGTGGATCCGAATTCAACTCATACACCTGCGCCCCCAGTTCTTCCAACCTGCACCGTTTCTCCCCATTCGCTCCCGGGGTGGCCATAATCCACAATGGCCTGGCTGGATCCTGCAGCAGGTTCGCCTGGAGGGGGATGCGCAGCCGGGGATCCAGCACCACCGGGCAAGGGTTCGCTCCCGGTACCAGCCGTACGGTGAGCATTGGATTGTCCGCCAGCACGGTCCCCACCCCGACCAGGATCGCGTCGTGGCCGGCGCGCAGTTGGTGAGTCATCCGCGCAGACTCGGCGCCGCTGATAGCTGTCGGCTGGCCTCTCCGCCAGGCAATGGAGCCATCCAGGCTCTGCGCGTAGGCCAATGTCACCAGCGGCCGGCCGGTGCGGGTGTGGTGCTCAGCCGCGCCCGCCAGGATCTCGTCAATCGCCAGCATGCTTCGCTTTGGAAGCCAGATTCGCCCGCAGGAACGCCATCTCGGGAAGGTTCAACATGTGGTGCATGCGCTCGCGCTTGGTAAGCAGATATTGGGCGTTATCCCGGGTTACTGTGGGCTGCGAGGGCACCCGCTCCACAACCTTCACCCCCAGCCTCTTCAAGTATTGGATTTTATCCGGGTTATTGGTCAACAGGCGGATCGAGCGGATACCCAGATCATTCAGAATCAGCGCCGCGATGGTGTAATCGCGCTGGTCGGCAGGATGGCCCAGGACGAGGTTCGCATCTACTGTGTCCAAGCCTTCGTCCTGCAGGTTATACGCTCTGAGCTTGCTTTGCAGTCCAATCCCCCTGCCCTCCTGGCGCAGATAGATCACCACGCCCAACCCTTCTGCGGCGATTTGCTTCATTGCGTTTTGCAACTGCTCCCCACAATCGCACCGCTGCGATCCAAGCACATCTCCGGTGAAGCACTCCGAATGAACGCGGACCAGCACCCCGGCTCTTCCAGTTACATTTCCCCTGACGAGGGCCAGGTGCTCTTTCTCATCGCGGTTATTCGTGTACAGGCACAATTGAAATTCCCCATAATCGGTTGGTATCCGCGCGCATACTACCCTTTGTATCATTAATTCCGTCATGATCCCAGTTGATCCTTTCTAACAACGTTTGGGCTGCGCATCCGTGATTCAACAAATAGCAGCGCAAACAAGGCCAATTCCACAATTTTTGTCGCATATCCAACAAAAGATCGTTCACCGAAAATAATCCATAAAAATATGGTCAGAGCGGTAAACCCCATGAACACATAGCGTATCAGGCCTCTTCTCTCGCGAAGGATAGGCAGCGGAAGAAAATAAAGAGCTGCCAGGAGGGACAAATACCCTAACCCGTTCAGGATGAAAGTGATATCGGGAAAATTTCTCGTCAGGTGAACGATTGCAGTGATCAAAGTCAGCACTACAATTCCCACCTGGAGTAAACCAAATTTGCCTTCAGTCTCAACCATCTTAATGACCTCTTTCCTGGGTATTGTTAAGATTCCTTAGCGCGTCATCCAACTGATCAGGCTCAGACCCAGGCCTCCCATCAGCAGGTCCCGCCCACGCATCAGTAGGCTTAAGGAAATGCCAAAAGCCGGGCTCAAGCCAAAGGCCTGCATGACCAGCATCTGGCTGGCTTCAAGTGTGCCCGATCCGCCGAGGGTCGGCACAATGAAGGCGATGCGGACGATGGTCAGTGCACCAATGATTTTCACCAGAGGCAGGTTTAACCCGATAAAACGCAATGCCAGGGCATAATCGGGGAGCGAGGCCATCCAGATGATCGTGGTGATCAGGAGCACAATCCCCAGCGTCCAGTTTTTTTCCAGGATGAAATGCAGGACCTGTGTTTCGGCTCCTGCGACCACCTGGATCGATTTTTCTATCCCGGTGCGAACCGCATCGGGAAGGGGCAGGCGAACCAGGAGACGGATCAGGTCGGAAAGCGGCTTCCGCCCTTTCCACACTGCGACCAGATATAAGACCGAGATGAGCAGCAAGACCACCAACCAGATTCGTGGGTTGTTAAGATGTCGCCAAAGAGATGATGTTTTTTTCGCATAGAACTCTCTGTCTGATCGATCCAAAACCACACCCAAGATCGGTTGGGGCAGACAGCACATACTAATATTTACGCACTGCCCCCACAATTGGATTGCACAACCATAATGCCCCACAAATCTGTACAGACGCACCGATCCAGCCAGTTTCACCTGTATGATGCTAATTTTATCATTATTATGGAATTTATTCACATTTTCACATTTGCCCCATCCACTCCCCGCCCTAAACCGGGACGCAAATCGCTCTTGAGATCGGCTGGGGGTGGGGATCCAGGGGTGAGGGCTGGTTCCCAAGGCTAACCATAGGCAAAAAGCCCCGAAGATTAAATTCGGGGTCTTTTATGTTTCGGTCCATCTTGCTATGCGTTGCGGATCACACCGAGAATCAGGCTTTCCCCCTCCAGGTTGTGCGTTTCTGTGTAAGCGCCTTCGGGAGCCGGTCCGGAAACCAGGCGGGTCGCCAGGGTTTCGTTGCAAAGATACTCTGACCACTCCTGGATTACCTCTGCCAGTGTGGGCCCGGCCTGGAAGTACACGCTGATGCGGTCTTCGATATTGAATCCTGCGTCTTTCCGCATCGACTGCAAGCGGCGCACCACCTCGCGCGCCAGCCCCTCAGCGCGCAGCTCCGGGGTGATCACCGCGTCGACAGCCACCGTGATCTGCTTGTCGGCCATCACCGCCAGCCCTTCGACCGGCACAGTCTGGACGAGCACTTCGTTTGCTTCGAGGACAACCTTCTCACCGTTCAGCGCCAGCTCGACAGGGTTCCCGGCCTGGACGGTTCGGGCGACCACAGCGGAGTCTGCCGCACTCAACGCAGCGCGGACCTGGGGGAACTTTTGTCCATACTTCGGACCGAGCAGCTTGTTGTCAGGCAGCACCTTATAGTGAACCAGCTTCTCGGACTTCTCGACGAACTCCAGGGATTTTACATTAAGCTCGTCGGCAACGATTTCAACCAGCTCAGGATCCAGATTCGCCTTTGCGGCGTGGACCAGGGCGCGGGCCAACGGCTGGCGGACTTTCAGGTTCGCGCCGCTGCGGGCGGCCAATCCCAGGCTGGCAATCTGCCGGGCCAGGCCCATCTGTTCGAGCACCTCTTTGTCGATGACCGCTTCTTCGGCCTCGGGCCAGAGGGTGTGGTGCACGCTGCCGTGAGCTCTGGGCTGGACTGCAGCGACCAGATTCTGGTACATTGCCTCGGTGACGAATGGGGTGAAGGGAGCCAGCAGGCGGATCAGCCGGACCAGGACGTAGTACAGCGTGGTGTACCCCCCGTTCTTATCCGCGTCGTGCTCACTCTTCCAGAAGCGGCGGCGCGAGCGGCGCACGTACCAGTTGGTCAGGTCGTCCAGGAAAGCCTCCACCGCCAGCGTTGCGCTGAGCGGATCAGTTTTTTCCAGGGCGCGTGTGACCTCGCCGGTCACCTGGTTGAGGCGAGCCAGCACCCATCGGTCGAGCAGCGCCGGGCTGTCTGGCGTTTTCCCTTCCGGCTGGTCCGGGTCAAAGCCGCCTTTCGAAGGCGTCCACCCGTCCAGGTTGGCGTAGGTGACGAAGAAGCTGTAGACGTTCCACAGCGGCAGCAGGAAAGACCGGCGCACCTCGTCGCCGCGTTTGTAGCCAAAGAGCAGGTCGTTCTCCGGTTTGTGGGCGCAATACATCCAGCGCATCACGTCCACGCCGATCTTATCCGCCGCTTCGTTGAATTCGATCGAGTTTCCCCAGCTTTTATGCATCGGCCGACCGTCTTCCGCCAGCAGGGTGCCGTAGCCAAAATTCTCCAGGAACGGCGGTGACTGGTCGATCACCGTGGCCATCGCCAGCAGGCTGTAGAACCAGTTGCGGAACTGGCCCGGGAAGGATTCGCTGATCCAATCCGCCGGGTACCAGCTCCGCCAGTATTCGCGGTTCCGGCGGTACTGCAGAGTGCTGAAAGAAACAATCCCGGCGTCGAGCCAGGGGTTGCCCACGTCGGGGATACGCTCCATCCGCCCGCCGCAGTCTGGACAGGCCAGTTGGACTGCATCGATAAAAGGTCGGTGCGGGGTATGCCCTTTAAACTCGACCCAGCCCGCGACCGCCCGCGCCTCCAATTCGACCTCATTGCCGATCACTTCGTAATGCTTGCATTCGTCGCAAATCCAGATCGGCAGGGCCAGCCCCCAGTAGCGCTTCTTGCTGATCATCCAGTCGTGCATGTTCATCAGCCAGTCCATCTCGCGTGAATACCCGAAATCCGGGATCCAATGGATCTGGTCGACCACATCCATGATCTGGTAGCGCAGGCTGCGCATCTTTTCCTCTGCGGTCAGCTCGCCGCGCGGCTTGTCGTAAACCGGGCCCATCGAGATATACCACTCGTCCACCAGGCGGAAGACCAGCTCGGTCTTGCAGCGCCAGCAGGTCGGGTAGCGGTGTGAATAGGGATCCACCCGATACAGATAGCCCTTGTCGTCCAGGCTTCTAAAGATCGGCTGAGCCACCTCCGAGACGTGCATCCCGGTTAGCCAACTGAAGCCGTTTTCGAAGAAACCCTCCTCATTGAGCGGAGCGATCATCGGCAGGTGGTGTTCCTTGCCGAGAACGAAGTCCTCGGCGCCGCACCCCGGAGCGATGTGGACCAGCCCGGTGCCTTCCGTCTCGCCGACCGCGTCCCAGGCAATCACCTGGTGGGCCTCAGCGGCAGTTTGAGTGATGCCTTTGGTCACTTCAGGGAGCTGGGTCAAACCGCCAGGCTGCTGTGCAGCGGGCAGCTCATCGAAGGGACCATCGTAGGTCCAGCCAACCATGTCCCTGCCCTTCAGTTCGCTGACCACTTCATAAGGGCCTTTGAGCATGTGCAGGGTGCCTCTCGAGAGGTAAAAGTACTCTTCCCCTTGTTTCACACGGACGTAATCCAGATCAGGGCCCACAGCCACAGCGACGTTGCTGCTCAGCGTCCAGGGTGTGGTCGTCCAGATCAGCATACTCTCCCCAGGCCTTTCGCGCAGCGGGAAGCGCAGCACCACGCTATCGTGGGTCAGCTCGGCATAGCCATCGGTAACGATCTCGTGCTGGCTTATCCCGGTCGCACAGCGCGGACACCAGGGCATCACATCCGCTCCGCGGTACATCCAGCCCTTCTCCCAACATTTCTTCAAGAAGGTCCAGATCATGTAGTTGTTCTCGTTCGAGAAGGTAAAGTAGCTGCCGCCGGCCTCGGGAAGCCCCAGCCGTCCGATCACCTGCTCGACAGTGTCGGTCAGAGGTCCTTCTGGACCTTCGACAGTAATCTTCTGGGATGGATCCTCCAGCAAACGCCCCGCCAGGTCGCGCAACCCCTCCGGGTCGTTCCAGTCCATCCAGTATCCCAGACGGATCGACTGTTCGGTCTGGATCGCGGCATAGCGCAGCACGCGCGCCTTGCAGTCGCGCACGAACTGGGCCAGACCATAGGTCTCGATATCTTTTTTGCTCCGGAAGCCTTTTTCTTTCTCGACCTCGACTTCCACCCAGAGGCCCTGGCAGTCAAAGCCGTTCTGGTAGCGCAGCTTGCGCCCGCGCATAGTCCAGAAACGCTGGATCAAATCCTTATATGTGCGGCCCCAGCCGTGGTGAACGCCCATCGGGTTGTTGGCTGTGATCGGGCCATCGATGAAGGACCAGTGGGGAGCATCCTTGCGCAGCTCGCGCAGCTTGTGAAAGGAACGGTTTTGTTCCCAGAACTTCAGAAGCTCGCGCTCCTGGGCTGGAAAATCAACTTTTGCGGGGATCTCTTTAAAGGCCATCGACTACCTCTTCTTCTCTCTCTTTTTCAGGGAGACGAGGGATCAGATCAAAATAAAATGCTCCCGTCCCCATTCAGGGACGAGAGCTGCATACTCCCACGGTACCACCCTGGTTCTCACCGCAAGGGCGAGCGCCTCTGCCGGGTACAGGTCATAATTTCGACCGATACTCGCACCGAGGATAACGGGCGGTGGCCCGGCTCACCTACTGACGGTGGTTTCCGCGTTCAGATCGCAGCTCCGGAAGGATTTTCGGCCTGCTGTGCGGTCCCGGCTCACACCATCTCCGGGCTCGCTGTCCGCCGTGTCTGGCAGGCGTACTCGTTTCCATCAATGCTTTCGACTGTGAAACTGACCGTATTATGCCAAAAAGCAGCGGGTTTGTCAACGGATGGGTGGTATACTTTGAGGAAAGCGGAATCGCAAGTCCCCATTTCTTCATCTTAAATCTTTTTCTCCAGGAGGTTTCATGACAGCTTCCGTGCGTTCTCCGAACCCATCCCGGCGCGGGGTGAGGGTCATGATAATCTTCTTTATCTTTATGCTCCTCCACCAGAGCGACAAATTATTGATCGGACCACTGATGAGCCCGATCATGGATACCTTCAAGATCAATAACTATCAATGGGGCTTGATCAACACCGGCGCATTGGTCGTCGGCTCGTTGCTCTATCCGGTCTGGGGCTGGCTGAGCGACCGCTACCACCGCGGTAAGCTGCTGGCCCTGGCCTCGCTGATCTGGGGTTCGACCACCTGGATTAGCGCCATCGCCCCGACCTATCCTTTTTTCCTGGTAACCCGGTCCTCGACCGGGATCGACGACTCGAGCTACCCGGGTCTTTACAGCCTGGTCGCCGATTACTTCAGCCCCAAGGAGCGGGGAAAGGTCTATGGAATCTTGCAACTCACTCAGCCGATCGGTTATTTGATCGGAATGATGCTGGCTCTCGTGTTAGGTGGGGTGATCGGCTGGCGGGCGGTTTTTTACATCACCGGTTCGCTGGGGATGTTCCTGGCAGTGGTGATCTTTTTCGGTGTGAAGGAAATCCCGCGCGGCTCGAGCGAAGCAGAGCTGGAGGGCGTGGATAAAGAAAAATATAAGTTTAGCTGGAAGACCGCCGGGGAGATGCTGAAGAAAAAGACCATGCTGATGATCTACAGCCAGGGCTTTTTTGGTATCTTCCCCTGGAATGTGATCTCGTATTTCTTTTTCGGCTATCTGGAGCGCGAACGCCATTACAGCGGCGATATGATGCTCTTTACCATGGCCCCGGCGATCCTGGTGCTGGCTGCCGGCTACCCGCTGGGCGGTTTCCTGGGCGACCGGCTGTTCAAGCGCACCCCCCGCGGCCGGCTGATCGTCAGCGCGGCCGGGGTGATCCTGGGTGCGATCTTTCTCTACATCACCATGAACATCCCATTCGACCAGCCGGTTTTGTTTGCGTTCATGTTGTTGGTCACCGCCCTTTTCATACCTATTGCCGCACCGAACGTGCTCTCCACGATCTACGACGTCACCGTCCCCGAAGTCCGGTCGACCGCTAACGCAGTGGAGAGCTTTATCGAGAATATTGGCGCAGCGGCCGCCCCTTTGATTTGCGGAGCCATCGCCGATGCCACCTCGCTCAGCAACGCAATCCTGATTATCTGCCTGGTCTCCTGGGGTCTGTGTTTCATTTTCTTTTTTGGGGCTATGTATTACATTCCCAAAGATCTCTCCGATTTGCACGCACAACTGCACGAGCGGGCAGCGGTGGAAACAGTGAAGAGCAGATGATGAACCACAGAGGAGCTTTGTAAGAGATTTTCTTTTTGCGGGTCAGGAGGACGCTATCGTCGGATGATCCATTCAGGAAACTACCCCATAGAAGAGGGGCAGGGGCTCGACCGGCGCATCACTCCACGTGACCGCCGCAAGCACCGCGGCCCGCGTTTGCTCCAGGGATTGGGCGGAATTCGCATGGATGGTGAAGAGCGGCTGGCCCTGCTCTACCTGGTCGCCCACGTTGACTTGGACGACGATCCCCACCGCGTGATCGATCAAGTCGCTCTTTTGGGCACGCCCGGCGCCCATATCCACTGAAGCCTCGCCGATCAGCCGCGCGTGTACCCTGGCGATCGTCCCGGCTCGCGGCGCGAGGACATCCTCGACGATGGGGGCTTGCGGGAGCCGCTCGGGATGGTCGATGCAATCCACATCGCCGCCCTGCGCAGCAACCAGGGCGCGAAAAATCTCCCAGGCTTTTCCAGAGAAGAGGGAGGTTTCCGCCATCTGGCGCCCTTCTTCCAGTGTGCCAGCCTTCTCTCCTAACAGGAGCATGTGCGAGGCGACGGTCAGGCAGTGCTCGCGGAAATCTGCGGGACCTTTTCCGTGGAGAGTATCGATCGCTTCGCGCACCTCCAGAGCGTTTCCCACCGCCTCGCCCAGCGGCTGGTTCATGTCCGAGAGCAGGGCAATTACTCGCCGCCCGCTCAGCTTGCCGATCGAAATCATCAGCTCAGAAAGCTCGCGGGCATCCGCCAGGGTTTGCATAAAGGCGCCCAGGCCCACCTTGACGTCCAGGACGATGGCCTGTGCCCCGGCGGCAATCTTTTTGCTCATGATCGACGAGGCGATTAAGGGGATCGATTGGACCGTTCCGGTCACATCGCGCAGCGCATAAAGCTTACCATCCGCTGGCGCCAGGTCCGCACTCTGCCCGGCAAGCACCAGGCCAAGGCTGGCCAATTGATCGAGGAACTCCTGCTTGCTCAGATTCACCCGGAACCCGGGGATCGATTCTATTTTATCCAGGGTCCCGCCGCTGAACCCCAGCCCTCGCCCCGACATCTTGCCTACCGGCAAGCCGCAGGCTGCCACGGTGGGCTCGGCCACCAGGGTGGTCTTATCCCCCACCCCACCGGTCGAGTGCTTGTCCACGGCGATCTTCACGACCTGGCTGAGCTCGAGGATATCCCCGCTGTGCGCCATGGCCATGGTCAGGTCGGTGGTCTCACGGGGGGTCATCCCATTGAGGAGCACGGCCATCGCCCAGGCAGAGGCCTGGTAATCGGGGATCTCTCCTCGAGTAAATCCATCCACGAAGAAGTGGATCTCTTCTTCGGTCAGCTCCTGACGGTCGCGCTTCTTGATAATCACCTCGACTGCTCGCATGCTTCCCTCCTGATTGGTGTTCCCCGCAGAGCGGGGCCAGTGAGATTCCCACGCAGAGCGTGGGAACCAGGACATCGAGAATCAACAAGGCGTCCCTTCCCACGAAAAGCTTGCAGGGAGAAACGCCTTCGCGCAGCCCCGGATCCTGGCCATCTTGCGGCCGGGTCCGGTTATTTTTTCAAAACGATGGTCACCTTGCGGTTCGGCTCCTCACCTATGCTTTCCGTGTTCACATCGGGATGATTGCGCAACTCCAGGTGGACCACCCGCCGCTCATTAGCCGGCATTGGTTCAAGCACCTGCCTGCGCCCGGTGGAGATGCATTGTTCGGCCATGCGGCGGGCAAGCTGGCGCAGTTGGCGCTCACGGCGCGCCCGGTATCCCTCGACATCGATCAGGAGAGGGATCCAGCGCTCCAGTTCTTTGCCCACAATCAGGCTGGCGATATACTGCAGCGCGTTGAGGGTCTCCGATCGCCGCCCAATGAGGATGCTCAGATCATCGCCATGGATCTCGACCAGGATGGACTGCTGGCCTTTGGGATCTTCGGGTTCGACGAACCGCGCGGTTACCCGGGCACGAACCTTCATTTTTCCGAGCAGCTCATCCACCGTATCGCGGGCAACGGCCAGATCATGGTCAGCATCCTCTTCGGCCTCATCTTCCAGCTCGCTAGATTTTCCTTTTTCCATGGCCAGCGGAGCGGCTTGATTGGAGTGGACCGGTTCTTCCTGGTAGGTCTTTTTGACGGACGCAGTCTGCAACTCGACCTTCTGACTCTTCAGAGAAAGGCGGATCCTTGCCTGGCGGCTGCCCAGGCCGAACAACCCCCGGCTTCCTGCATCGAGCACCTCAACATCCACAGCTTCCAGCGGTAAACCAAGGTCAGCCAGGCCCTTGTTGATTGCTTCGTCAACTGTTGGAGCGATGATCTCCAGGGTAGTTCTCTCTTCACTCATGTCTGCCTCAAAAATCAAATTAACAATGAAGACGACCCATATCACTTCTTCGTGGTGCGTGAGGTGCTAGTTCGCTTCACAACGTTTTTTGAGCTGCTGGTACTTTTTTCGATCTTTTTCACGCTGCCGTTGCTTTTGTGATCGGTATCCCGGCTGACCACGCGCGTGCTCGAGCTGGCGGAAGCGGAGGCAAATTTGGGGATCAGGGCGCCCCAGTTGACCTTACCCAGCAGCGCATACTGGGCGATACCGACCAGGTTGCTGGTCACAAAATACAGGGAAAGTCCCGAAGCCAGCGTGTAGGAAAGATATCCCATCAGGAATGGCATATAGAGGTTCATCATCTTGCTCATTTGAGCGCTCTGGTCGTTGGGGTTCGACGACGACGGGGTTATGAGCTTGGACTGGATGTAAGTCGTGATCACCACCACGATTGCCAGCGTGGGGATACCGATTCCAAAAAGAATCAGGCGCTCGGGTTGGCCAAGGTTCATCCACAGGAAATGGCTATTGAGCGGAATGAGCTTGGTGATTTGCAGCAGGCCAGGGTAAGTGTTCTGGATTAGGTGAACCACATCCAGGGGAGCCGAGGCCATGGCTTTGATGATGCTCTGGTACAGGGCAATGATAATCGGGAACTGGATCAGCGTAGGGAGGCAGGAAGCGAAAGGGCTGATCCCCATCTCTTTGTAGAGGGCCATCTGCTCCTGAGCCAGCTTTTCCTTATCATCCTTATACTTCTTCTGGATCTCAAGGTAGCGAGGATCCTGCTGCAGGTTTTGCATCCCCTGTGTTCCTTTGATTTGCTGCACCATTAACGGGTGCGTGATTAAACGAATCAGGATCGTGAACAGGATGATCGCGATCCCAAAGTTTTGCCCGACCATGTTATAAATGAGGAGCAAAACATTGACAAATAAGTTAATAAAAGCATCCCACATAGTTGTTTACCTTTAGTACTTGATACTACTTGGGCAGATTGAAAGGTGCGCCCACCACCGTTCCATTTCGATCGACATATTCAAGCAGCTTATCGGTGGACTGGGTAAAAGCGATCAGATAACGGTCACCAACAAGCTTTGGACTCGTATAAAGTTTACCACCAATTGGCTGATTCCATTTAATAGATCCATTCGGCATGACCGCAGCCAGGTTCCCGGTCCCGGTCGATACCACCACCCAGTCCTTGTCGACCAGCGGCGTACCGGTAATCGTTCCACCGATCTTCACCTTTTGGACCAGCGTGCCCTGATCGGCGTTGAAAATGTACAGGTTTTCATCGGTTGAGCCAAAATAGAGTTGCTTGTCCTTGAGGGCAGGCCCACTCCAGATAGAGCCATCGACGGGTTTATGCCAGAGAACGCTGCCGTTAGCGCTATCGATCGCGTAGATCTCCTCACCAATCGTACCAACGTACAGCTTACTGCCGTCTTCGCTCAAGGCCGGGGTGCCGGTGATCGCCGTCCCAAGGTCCCTTTTCCAAACCAGCTTTCCATCTTTCTGGGTGACGGCATAGAGGAAATGGTCCATCGAGGGGACATAGAGCAGCTTGCCATCTGTGGCGGGGGTAGCCCATAGACCGTTGCCGGCTGTGAACGTCCACCGCTTTTTCCCGGAGAAATCCAGAGCATACAGGTTCGCATCGGCAGATGGCAGATAGATCCCGGTTTCATTGACCAATGGAGCGACGATGATCCGATCATTCGTCAAGAAATTCCAGCGATCCGCCCCGGTCTTTGGGTCCACGCTGTAGAGGACGTGATCGTACGCCCCAAGGAGAAGCTGTTGACCATCGGGGGTCAGCGCCGGATCGGTGTAGAACTGCTTAGCTGTTGAAGGCTTGTCGGGATAACTCCAGATTTGGGTCATGCCGTCCAGATTGACAGCGAATACCCGGCCTCCATCAGCCATGTAAGCCAATTTCTGGTAGACACTCAGCCCCGGCCAGGTGCTGGCCGGAACCTGGCCGCCACAGGCGGAGAGGAACAGAACCGAAAGAGCCGCGAGGAACAGGAGAGAGAAGCGATGTATTTTCTTCATTCGACTATATTGAAGAGCTCCAGATAGAAATGCATCCATAAGATCGTCATGGGACGGGATCGTAACCGCCCGGATTAAAAGGGTTACAGCGCAATACCCGCCAGGTTGCCATCAAGCTGCCTTTTAGCACTCCGTACTTATAAATAGCCTGGTACCCATAGTGGGAGCAGCTTGGATAAAAACGGCAGGTATTGGGTGGCAGTGAACGCGACAGCGTTATCTGGTACAGGCGAATTGCTCCAAGGAGGAGCCAGCGCGGCCAGGTATTCCAGCGTACCGACAGGTCCCGCAAACGTGGCTCCGAGGCGTATTCTGAACTCACCTCGTGAGCTGTATGATCATGTTCAGGTTCTACTTGCTGTTCCATATCAACATCAACCGACATTCAATCTCTGACAAGCTTCGCGCGTTCGACCAGTGTTTCCAGGGCTGCCTGAATTTCTGGAAAAGAGGCCGCCAGAACCGGACGGCGCGCTAACAATAAAATGTCCCATCCCTGGGCCAGACGGGGGAGAAGGGGCTGAACGGCCGCTTTTAGGCGGCGTTTTGCCCGGTTTCTTTCCACGGCCCCACCCAATGATCGGGTAGTGATGACAGCCGCCTGTATGTGGGGACCTTCACTTGGACTGGCAATCAACATAACAAGCGGGTGGGCATAAGCTTTACCCAAACGCCGCACCCGCATGATATCGTCGGACCGGGTCAGACGAAATCTTCGGTTCACGTCAGAGGCTTACCACCGAATTCGTTTCACGTGGTTGTTCATGCTGACGGTCAGCTTATGGCGACCCTTCAGACGCCGCCGCTTAAGGACTTCCCGCCCGTCCGCGGTGGCCATTCGAGAGCGAAAACCATGGACGCGGAGGCGCCGGCGAATCTTGGGTTGGTACGTTCGTTTCGTCATTCTGTAAACCCTTTCGTGACCAGGAAATCATCTTTCCGGAGTATCGCAAATTATTTAGCGGCTAATTATACCGCAAGGATCGCGGGGGGTCAAATCCTGTGGTTGTCGAATTTGTCCTTCTTTGGTTGTGCCGTCGTGGTAGGGGTGAACAAATCGGCCAGCTTCTCTGCTCCTTCCACATCGGTGACCGCGAGAACCTCATCGTCCGCTTCGAGGGGAATCACCCCGCGGGGGACGATCACCTCACCTTTGCGGATGATCGCAGCGATCACGCACTGGTCAGGCAGCCCAAGGTCGCGAATAGGAACGCCAATGGCAGGAGCGCCCTGCGGAATTTTCTCTTCGACCAGGGAATAGTTCCCCCGCCGGAGCTTGAGCAGTGTCAACATATCTCCCATCGACATTTCTTCCTCGATCATGCTCGCCATGATCTCGGCCTGGTTCATCGCCACGTCGACGTGGAACTTCTGGTCGAAGAGCCAGGAATTGCGCGGGTTATTCACCCGAGCGATCGTCCGGCGGACGTTAAAGCGAGTCCGGGCAAAATAGCACAGCGACAGGTTTTCCTCATCGCTGGTGGTCACTGCCGCCAGCACCTGCGCGTTGCGTATCCCGGCCGCTTCCAATACCTGCGGATCAATTGGCTTTCCTTCGTAAATAACCTCAGTCGGGAGCTCTCGATGGATGCGGGTCAGCACTTCACGCCGGTCTTCCACCAGGCGAACTTCATGGTTCTGCGCCAGGAGAAGCTGCGCCAGTTGCGCGCCGGTACGGCCACCGCCAATAATCATCACATACATTCTTCACCTCTTAAGCAGACTTTAACTTGCGCCGGATTTCTTCCACGCCTTCCTGCGTGGCGCTGACGACGACGATATCACCGCACTCCAGCGGCATGTCGGGCGATGGAAGTATCGCCTTCCCGGCTCGAGTCAAAATGGAAACATTCGTCTCTTCCGGGATGATGAAATCCTGCAGCTTTCGCCCGCTCCAGCTCTCCGGGATGATGAACTCGTAGATATCCACCTCTCCATTCCCGGCGGAGAAGACGACTTTCACATCCGAATGGTAGAGCAGCTCTTCAATTCTTTGCGAGCCCCACAGAGTCGAGGAAACCGTTTGCAGGCCAAAGGCTTCATGCAGAGCCTGCGTTTGCGGGTCGTAATTGCGCGCCACCACGTTGGGGACGTGGTATATCGTACGTGCCAGGTGGGCAACCACCGCGTTGAGCGCATCAATGTTGGTCACCGCAGCCAGGGCGTCTGCTTTTTCGATCCCCGCGCGGTGAAGCACATCCTCTCTTAATGCTTCTCCCTCGACCAGTCTGCCCTGAAAGCTGGACGGCAGATTATTGAATGCTGAAGCCGTCTGGTCGATGACCACCACGTCATTTCCATGTTTACAGAGGCGAACAGCCAGGTCAGATCCCAGCCTTCCGCACCCGACAATGATAATTTTCATCCTTTCCTCTTCCGATCCCATTCTACCAGGCTATCCAGCCTGGTAAGGGACATCCGTAACGACGATATTCTTGCGAAACAGCATCGCAAGGCGCAACTGCAGGGCAGTTTGAGCATGTAAAATATTGTTCCACCAGTGGTGAGGGATGAACTGGGGAACGATGATGGTGGTAATTTCGTTGGATTGCCGCTGGGCGGAGATCTCCTCGATATACTCCAGCACCGGCTCGAGGAAAAGTCGGTACGGTGACTCCAGGATGATCAAGCGCACCCCTTCTCCCCAGGTCTCCCATTTTGATTGAATACGCTCTGCCTCATCCGGATCGATGGAAACATGGACGGCGGTAATATCGTCGGATAGTGTATGCGCATAGCGCAGTGCGTTGATCGTTCCGCGGTGCACGCCGCCAATCAACAGGATGACCCTGTGACGAGCAATGGGTGGAGGGCTGCCGTAATGATCCAGCGATAACGCCTTGGCCAGGTTCTGGTAATGATGGTGGATGTAGGAAAAGATCAGGACCTGCATGGGGATCAGGACGATCACTACATAAGCGCCGTCATGGAACTTGGTCACCGCGAAAACCAGCATGACCAGGCCAGTCATAAAAGCGCCCAGGCCGTTAATAAACATCTTGGTTTCCCAGCCGGGCTCATTGCGCAAAGTCGAGCCCCGTTCTTTTATCTCCTCCCCCGCTTTCAAATGGCCGATCTTCCACCAACGGTGGGCCATCCCGGCCTGGGACAGGGTGAACGAGAGAAACACGCCGATGGCATAGAGGGGGATCAGCAAGGTCACGCTGGCCTTAAACACAATGATCAACAACGAAGCAATCAAGGCCAACGTGGCGATCCCGCGCGAGTAGACCAGGCGGCTTCCGCGGTAAGCCAGTTGCCTGGGTAGGAAACCATCCTGGGCCGTCAGGGCACTTAAACGCGGGAAATCGGCGAAAGACGTATTGGCCGCCATAATGAGGATCACGGTCGTCGCTGCGATCACGCCCAGGTAAAGGACCCCACGTCCATCGAAAACAGTCCTGGCAAGCTGCGAGATGACTGTCTCGGTTTCGGAAGGGATGGCGACGATGTGGGCCGATAGGAACGAGATCATCAGAATCAGAGATCCCAGAATGATGGACATCCAGATCAGGGTCACCCCGGCGTTTTGGCTCTTGGGTTCCTTAAATGCCGGGATTCCATTCGAGATCGCCTCAACACCGGTCAGGGCTGTAGTCCCGCTGGAAAAGGCTCGCAGGATGAGGAACGCGGTGATCGCCTGGGTAGGTTGGATCACCTCCAGTACAGGGGGATCGATCACCTGGCCCAACGTCCCGGTAAAATAGCGGAACACGCCGACCCCAACTGTGATAAACATCATTACGATGAAGAAATAAGTCGGAACAGCAAAAAAGGCGCCGGACTCCTTGACTCCGCGCAGGTTGACGATCATGATGAACAGAACCAGGCCCACCGAGATTTCGACCCGGTACGGGTACAGTTTTTCAAAAGCGGAGACAATTTGAGCAACACCTGATGATATCGAAACGGCCACGGTGAGGACGTAGTCGGTCAGCAGCGCCGCCGCGGCGATTTGCGCAGGAAGATCTCCCAGGTTATCCCGAGAGACGATATACGCGCCGCCCCCATTGGGGTAAGCATGGATGGTTTGCTCGTAAGAGAGAGTCAGGACAGCAAGCAAAACTACGATTGTGATGGTTAAAGGAAAAACCAGCCCAAATGAGGCTGTGCCGACTGCTGCGAGGATCACCATCATTTCCTGGGTCGAATAAGCCGAAGAAGAAAGCGCATCGGAAGCAAAAACGGCCAACCCGATGAATTTCCCAATCGTCTGGTGGGGGGCATCGGCAGTAGTGAGCGGCCTGCCGATCAGCCAGTTACGCCAGGAGCGAGGTGGTTTGTAATCGGTGGCTCTCCGCCATACAGTTAAGCCATTTTTTGAACGCGTTTCAGTCATTATTAATCCATAAAAAATGCCAGCATACTTAAGGTTTGTTCCCCTTTTGAACTTGAACAGATCAGGGAATCAACCATACTGGCTCAAATTTCACGATCTTTAATTTTAACTTAGATTTGTTAGAATTGGATCGGAAAATGGCAAGTTCATTGGGATTTTTCGCGCCGGCTCACTGGAGATTCCAAAAAACAAAATGGTAATTCTTATATTGAGTTGTCAATCGTTGGTTCTGGAGATATGGGCTCTCCTCCCCCGTTCTATCTCTTCCTGAATACCTCAAGAAACATCCAAATTCTCAAAATAAGCGTATAATAAATTTCAGAGCGAAGCAAGGCAGCTTTTGAGCCTGGCTTGTAAAATCTGCCCTGGTGGGTTTTTTATTTTAAGGAGGTAATCCAATGAACTTAGGGCCAACTGAGCTATTGATCATCTTTGGGATCATCGTCCTGCTATTTGGGGTAGGCCGAATCAGTAAAATTTCCGGTGAGCTTGGCGCCGGAATTCGCGCCTTCAAAGACGGCCTGGCAGGAAAGACCGACGAAGAAAAACAGGCTTCGAAAGAAACCACCAAGACCGAATAACATTCCTCAAATCCCCAGGGGCGTCTTCCACAAGCTGGTTTTCCGGGTGCGGTTAAATTTGTTGTACCTGGTGTATAGAGGTTAAGCGGTATGGAAATCTTAAACGTTGGGCCGTTCGAACTGCTCTTCATAATCATCATAGCGCTCCTGGTTCTCGGGCCGCGCGATATGGTTCGAACCGGGCAAAAAATCGGCCTCTACATCCGTAAAGTGATCCAATCCCCTGCCTGGCAGACGATCATGACCGCCTCGCGTGAGATCCGGCAGATGCCCACCCGGCTGGTCCGTGAAACCGGCCTGGAGGACGACCTTCAAGAACTGAAGAACAACACGCAGATCGGTCTCGGCATCAACCCCCACGACATCCAGGCCACCATCGCGCCAGCCTACCGCGTGGATGTTCCCCTTCCCCCGAATGGGGAACCCCAGCCGCCGCATAACGGCGGCGTGTCCCATTCAGAAGAGGCAGCCAGCGAATCTGATTTGGACGAGGAAAAGAGCGAATCATGAAGAAGAGAGCATTCGGTAACTGGGAGAGTATTCTCGGCAAGGCTAGCCGTCAACGCGTCAACGAATGAAGACAACGGATAAACGAATGATGGCCTGCTCGGGTGCTTTTCTTCAAAACCCAGTCCTTCTCCTGGCGGAAACCAGGGCAATCATCGCCGTATAGCAACCAGATTGGCCCTCAGATCCGTTTCGTTTCCGCATTCGTTGATGGCTCCCCTGGCTATCTTGCATTTCGAGTTTCCGAATGTTCTCTTGAAAAATAATCGGGAATCATAGTTTGCATTGATCTACTAAAGAGGCCGCAAGATGTCTGAACTGACCCCCCTGGACGCCCACGTCCAACCCGCTCGAATCGCTGTCATTGGCGCCGGCAACGTCGGCGCAACATTCGCCTATTCGCTCATGCTCAGCGGCCTGGCTGCCGAGATCGTCCTCATCGACCTCAACCGCTCCAAGGCCGAGGGCGAGGCCATGGATATCGCTCACGCCGCGCCGCTGGCCCACCCCACCCGGATCTGGACGGGAGGCTACGAGGACTGCGCTGGAGCGTCGGTAACGGTGATCACAGCCGGGACAGCCCAGCGTCCCGGGGAAACACGCCTGGACCTCGTCCAGCGCAACGCGGGCATTCTCCGCCCGATGGTCGAATCGATCATTGAGCACAATCCCGGGGGCATGATCCTGGTGGCCACAAACCCCGTGGACGTACTGACCTACGCCGCGCTCAAATATTCCGGCTTGCCCAAGGAACGTGTGATTGGATCGGGAACCATCCTCGACACGGCTCGTTTCCGCTATCTCCTCTCCGAATACTTTGGCGTCGACCCGCGCAGCGTCCACGCTTACATCATTGGCGAGCACGGCGACAGTGAAGTTCCAGTCTGGTCGCTGGCAAACATCGCCGGTATGCGCCTCTCCACCTATTCGGAAGCAAACTGCATCACATGCAGTCAGGAGGATATGGACCACATTTTCGAGCAAACCCGCGACGCGGCTTACCAGATCATCCAGCGCAAGGGCGCCACATTTTACGCGGTTGCCACCGGGCTCACCCGGATCGTCGAAGCGATCCTCCGCGACCAATCCACCGTGCTATCGGTTTCCTCTCTAATCGACGATTTCTACGGAATCCACGACGTCTGCTTGAGCCTGCCCACGGTGATCAGCCGCAAGGGGGTCGAGCGCTTCATCCACCTGGAGCTGGACGAAAAAGAGGTGGCTGGACTGCAAAAATCGGCTGAGGTTCTCAAGATTATCCTGACCCAGATCAACTGCTGTTGAGCTTTACCTGATAATCCTGGCCAGTCCGGCGATATATACTTCGTAGGGCGCGATCAAAAGAGGCCGGATTGGATCGGCCTCCTTTTCACGGATGCGGCTGGAAAAAATTGTGTTCAAGCAGTTGACTGGCAGGTCCAGCTTGATCTGGTGCCCGCGCCCAACCAGGTTGATTACTACCAGGCAGGCCTGCCCATCCGGCAGGATCTGGCGCAGAAATACCAGCACTCCCGGCAGATTGGCCGACAGAGGTAAATAATCCCCACAAACCAGGGCCGGGTTCGCCCGGCGAACCTGAAGCAGCTCTCGATAAAAATGCAGCAGCGAAACGGGGTCATCCATCTCTTCTTCCACATTGACTCCCTCCGCATAGTTTGGGTTTACCGGCAGCCAGGGCTTCACGTCCTTGGGACAGAACCCCCCGTTGGGTGCGTTTGCCCACTGCAAGGGAGTGCGGCATCTATCCCGCGTCTGGCGTGCAGCGTAGACCAGGGCAGCCTCTGGCGAACTGCGCAGATCGCGGATTTCTGTCTCGTAGGCCCAGATGCCCAACTGGTCGCGGAACTGGTCGATCGAGTTCAGGAGGAGATCGGTCATCCCGATCTCCTCGCCGTTGTACAAAAAAGGGGTCCCCTTTAGGGTCAGCATCAAAGCCAGGCTGGTCCTGGCGATTGTTTGGTCATGGATCCCGTCCCCGAAATGAGAATAGACCCGCGGCGAATCGTGGTTCCCCAGGGTATTGCAGGGCCAGGCCTTGGCCGGCAGGCGAGACAGACGCAGCGCCTGGTTGGCGCGGACCCATTCCGCGCTCAGCTTCTCCGTGCGCATCAGTGGAAAATTGAAGACCATGTGCAGCTCGTCGTCACCGTTCCCATAATATTCGATCAGGTCGGTCTCCCCGACCAGGACCCGCCCCGGATATTCGTTGACAACGGCCCGTAGATCGCGCATCAAGCTGTGGATTTCTACCCGGTCAACCTGGTGCTCGAACATGATCTTAAAAGCCCGCACGGCTTCGAGGCGCTCGGCCTCACTGTCTGCGGTTTTGGCCATCCGGTACAGCTCCGCCTGGGTCAGCGGGGAATGCTGGTCGGGTAAGGCCGGGTCTTCGAAGATGGTCCCAATCGCGTCCAGGCGGAAGCCATCCACCCCCATCTCCATCCAGGCCCGCATCAGCGCAAACATCGTCTGGCGCACTTCTTTATTTCGCCAGTTCAGATCCGGCTGTTCTTTGAAGAAAAAGTGGTAATAGTACTGGCCCGTGATGGGGTCCAGTTCCCAGGCTGGCCCGCCAAAAGTGGAATACCAGTTATTGGGAGGCCCGCCATTTTTCCCGTCCCGCCATAGATACCAGTCCCGCTTCGGGTTATCCAGGCTGGAGCGCGACTCGAGGAACCAGGGATGCTGGTCGGAGGTGTGGTTCAAGACCAGGTCCAGGATCAGGCGCATATCCCATCGATGAAGCTCCTCCAGGAGGCGTCGAAAATCATCCATCGTCCCATATTCCGGTGCAACCCCTAGATAATCGGCGACGTCGTAACCGCAGTCCCGCAGCGGCGAGGGGTATATTGGAGAAAGCCAGATCGCATCGACACCCAGGTCTTTCAAATAGGGTATCTTCTGAATGATTCCGGGAAGATCCCCGATTCCATCCCCGTTCGAATCCGCAAAGCTACGCGGATAGATTTGATAAAAAACAGCTTTCTTCCACCAATCTAGATCATTCATAAAAATTTGGAGCACCCTTCGGTTCGAGAGTTTTCACAGCGTGGATGGGAAACCTGCCAGCATCCATCCATTATACTTTTTCTGCTTTTCCAGAAAAATTGGAAACGAATCCTTCTACCTTCTCTGGCATACCACTTCTTCGGTTCCGTTCTCCAGAAACGACAATTCGGATTACAATAACCTGCGAAGAGAGACCAAAATCTATGCCAGAACCTGAGCCCGCAAGTAGTCCTGGAGCTATCACCACCGACGAGCCATTTGAAGGCCAACCTGAAGGCCAGGATATGACCATCCTGGAACACCTGGAGGAGCTGCGCAGCCGGCTGCTGAAAGCGGTTTTAGCCATCATCGTAACGACCTCGATCAGCGCTGTCGGTGCCCAGGAATCGATCGGTTTCCTGGCCCGGCCTATTGGCGGGATCCATAACCTCCAGGCCACCGAGGTGACCGAGCCCATCGGGGTGTACATGCGCGTGGCGCTGCTGGGCGGGGTGATCCTGGCCATGCCGGTCATCGTCTACCAGTTGTTGATGTTTATTGTCCCCGGATTGACATCGAAAGAAAAACGGTGGGTCTACCTGGCGGTCCCCTTCGCCAGCCTGCTCTTCGTGGCCGGGATCGCCTTCGCCTATTACGTGATGCTCCCTTCGGCGATCAACTTCCTGGTCAGCAACGTGATCCCGGGGATCGACAACCGTCCGAAGGTTTCCAATTACGTCAGCTTCGTAACCAATCTGATGTTCTGGATTGGAGTAAGCTTTGAGACGCCGCTGTTGATCTTTGTCCTGGCCAAGCTGAATATCGTTACTGCGAGCCAGCTCGCCCGCCAGTGGCGGATCGCGGTGGTGGTGATCGCAATCATTGCCGCGGTGGTCACACCCACCGTTGACCCGGTGAATATGAGTATCTTAATGGTCCCCCTCTTCTTGCTCTACTGGCTGAGCGTCTTTCTGGCATGGTTGGCGACGAGGGGACAGAAAACGTGAGTGTCTTCATGCGGCGCATGGCTCCTGGCTTGCATTCTTCCAGGCCGATTATGAACAGGCCGGGAGGCATGTTCTACATTACTTGCAGAACTGCCTCCCCATTGAACCGGCTGGCCTTCAAATCCTGAAGGGCCTGGTTGGCCCCTTCCAGCGGATACACATTGATCGTGGAGTGCAAGGGGATTTTTAAAGCCAGGTCCAGCAGGTCGAGCCCATCCTGGTAGGTCGCGTTGGCAACCGAGCGCAGCGTGCGCTCGCCATAGATTGTGGCATAGGGCATCTCGGGGATCGGCGAGAGATGGATGGCGTTGATCGCCACCGTCCCGCCCGGGCGGATCCTTTCCAACGCCAGGGGCACCAGGCGGCCCACTGGCGCAAAGAGAACCGCGCGGTCGAGCGGAAACGGGCCATCCTCGGCGGCATCACCCGCCCAGGCTGCTCCCAGGTCGAGGGCGTGACGGCGGTGGGCCTCCGCACGGGTAAACACGGCCACCTCGCAACCCCAGTAGCGCGCGATCTGGATCGCCAGGTGGGCGCTGGCCCCGAAACCGAACAGCCCCAGCCGCTCCCCCGGCTGCAGGTCGGCTTTGCGCAGCGAGCGCAGGCCAATGATTCCCGCGCACAACAGAGGCGCTGCCTGTTCCGTGGACAGCTCGTCCGGAACCGGCAGGGCATAATCCGCCTCTGCGAGAAGATATTGGGCGTAGCCGCCGTTGACGTGGAAACCGGTGAAACGGGCCTGCGGGCAGAGGTTTTCTTCCCCGCGCTGGCAAAAGGAGCAAACCCGATCGGCCGAGTACAGCCAGGGAACGCCCGCCCGGTCTCCAGCCTTGAATTTTTCAACCCCCCGACCGATCTGCACAACTCTCCCGACCGCCTGGTGCCCCGGGACAACCGGAAGGTGGGCCGGGTGAATTTCCCCTTCGGCTGTGTGGAGATCGGTGTGGCACACCCCACATACATCCACATCGATCAAAATCTGCCCCGCCTGAGGCTCAGGCAAGGCCAGATCCACCAGCTTCAATGGATTTTCTTCCGCCGGGGCAGGGGCGAACAGAGCCATCGCTTTCATGGTTCAGCTCACACAATCGTACCGCGCAGCCCCTCGAACATCAGGCCGGTCAGATCGACCGGGGTAATCTGATTCCACAGGTCGCTTGGCGCCAGGGCGGAGACGCGGAGGTAATTATCCGTCAGGCCGCTTAACCGCCAACCGTCCGGACCGATCCCCTGGGCAGCTTCCCACAGCACCGGAAGAGTCTGGCCAAGGAAGGAGGCGCGGTACTGGCGGGAGGCATCGGACAGGATCGCGCGCATCTGGGCGTTGCGCTCCTTACGCACCACCATCGGCACCTGGTCGGGGAACCGGGCGGCCGCGGTACCCGGACGGGGAGAATAGGTAAACACGTGCCCGCCGGCAAACTGCATCTGGCGCACGAATTCCAGGCTTTCCTGGAAATCCGCCTCGGTTTCACCGGGAAAACCGACGATGACGTCGGTGGTGATCGCTACTCCCGGGATCCAGCGGCGGGCTTCGGCGACCAGACCGGCAAAGGAATCCGGGCGGGTTTTTCGCGCCATCCGGCGCAGGGTTCTCTTCGCGCCAGACTGGAGGGGTAAATGAAGATGACGGCACATACGCCGGTCGGTCCACAGCGAGAAGAAATCCGCGCTCAAATCCCAGGGCTCGAGTGATGACAGGCGCAGCCGGGGTACATCCGTTTCCACCAGCAGGGCATGCACCAGATCCTTCAGATGCCGGGCTTGCGCAAAATCCTGTCCCCACGACCCCAGGTGCACGCCGGTGAGGACAATTTCCTGGGCTTTGCCGAGCAGCGCGAACTGAACGTCGGCAACGACAGCGGAAATGCTGCGGCTTTTCCCGACTCCCCGCGCGATAGTGGTCACACAGAATGTGCAGCGGTTATCGCACCCGTCCTGGACTTTGATGAACGCGCGGGTGCGCAAGTGCGCACCAGGGAGGGGCTGGCGGACGATCGGCTCCTGGTCGAATGCATCGGGGGGAAGGTTTAACAGCCTGAGGACCAGGCCGTCTTTGGCGTCGTTGGGGATTACTTGGGTCACGCCGGGGAGCGCCGCGGCGCCCTGCGGGTTGAGCGTTGCCCAGCAGCCAGTTACAGCAATCTCTTTCACGCTGGCGCGGGCTGCCTGGCGGATTTTTTGGCGCGAATCCGAAGCCGCCTCGGCAGTCACCGCGCAGGTGTTGACCACCACCAGGTCGGCCTCAGCGGCCCGGCAGACCAGGGTGTGTCCAGCGGCGCGGAACTGGTTGGCAATGGCTTCGATTTCGCTCTGGTTTAACCGGCATCCAATCGTGTCGACAAATACACGCATATCCTGCACAATCCAGGCCTCACGGCCTGGTCACTCGAAAATTATCGAAGCGGATCTCCACCGCGAGCGCGTCGAGGGTGCCGGCGATCAGGCCGACATCCCCGGCGGTGAAATCCGAGTTTTCGACTTCAACCAGCCTCTTCCCATTTACGGATAATGCCAGCCGGTTGCCGTTGCAATCGGCAGCAATCCGGTTCGACGCCGCGCCCTGATGGATGGCGTCCGAGTAGAGCAACTTCCCCTCCGGGCTGATGATGCGGTGCTCTTTATTTTTTCGCTGGCTGATGCCATAATATCCATCGCTGCTGATCAGGAACCCATAGAAATTGTCCTGGTCCTGATACCGGCAGATGATTCCAAAATCGTTATCCTCTCCTCCGGCAACCTTGATAGCGTCGACTTCGATGTGGGTATCGGTAAAGCTAAGCCGGGGGGTTGACCAGTAATCAAACTGGGGCTTATCGACCACGAAACGGAAGGTGCCTTCCTCGTAATCCATTACCTGGTTATCCTTCCGCAGGGTGCTCCAACCGCTGGCAGAGTCCGAAAAATCATCCTGAAATAACACGCTGTTCCCTTCAGAGGCAGGTAAGCAGCCCGCCAAGACCGGCAGCAGGGCAAACAGGAGCATTATCCGGCGCAGAGTGCATTTCATAGGAACACCACCTTTCCCTGGAGCAATAGTGATCTTTCAGGTGATCCTACCGGAGCAGTTCAGGCCATATTGTAGCATAAAGGTGGGCGCAGACCTGATGTTAACGGAAATATTGGTCGATTAAACGCTGCGCCTGCTTTCCGAGCGGTTGGCCAGCGGCCAGTTGCGCTGCCCGGCTCAAGTGCTGGTAGGCTTCACTGGTCTTCCCCGCCTGCAAAAACAGGAACCCTAGGTGGTAATGCGCTGGAGCGTAATCCGGGGAAGCCTGCAAACTGCGCTGCAAGAATCGTTCCGCGCTGAGAGTATCGCTGGTTTTGAGGAAGATTTCGCCGATCAGGTCCAGCCCGCTGGGGTCATTAGGATCCAGAGCGACCGCCTGGCTGGCGGCGGGGAGGCCAACGGTTTTCATCTCGACATTGAAATCAACGCAAAAACCGGCCAGGGCGCGCCAGTAGAACGGATCGACCGGCGCCAGGCGGACTGCATTCTGATAATGCTCCAGCGCCTGGTTCAGCTTCCCCAGCGCGGCCAGGGCATTGCCCAGCTCGAGCTGCCAGGTGGGGTTTTCGGGCTCAATCCCGGCTACTTTCGTCAGACTGTCCACCGCCCGAGCCGGTTTACCCTGGCGCTGCCAATACAGCGCTTTCAGCGCCTGAACCAAGACGGAATCTGGATTTAATACTTCGGCCCTGGTCAGCTCTGCCTGTCCATCTTTGCCAAGATGCTGTCTCGCCTCGCCGAGGAATGCCCAGACTTCGGCGTAATCGGGCCGGGCCAGGGTTCCCCTGCGGAAGGTCTCGGCAGCCAGCTTCCAATCGCCGAGGGAGGCCAGGCTCCTACCAATGATAAGCAGCTTATAGGCGGCGTCATCTTCCAGGCTGGCCACATTCAGGGCAGTCTGGATCGTCCGGGTCTTCTCTGCCAGCGAAGAATCGGCGGCGACCGCCTGGGATAGGATCACCCCCGCGTCGCCGGGATGGATCACCGCTTCGTGCAACCCAAGCTGATAGAGGACTTCAGCCTGATCCGGCTCACTCGCTTTCCAGCGTCGCAGTGCCTGGACTGCCATTTCGAGATCGCCCTGCTGGTCGTAACCATCTACCAATCGCTCGAATAATTCCTTCGATCCTCCGCCAAGGCTGGCTCTGGTCTCCCAGGTCGCCAGCCCGGCGGCGAGGTCCCCCTGCTTCTGGTAGGCATCTCCCAGGGCCAGCCAGCCCTGGAGAGAGAGCTGGCCCTCTTTCCGGGCTCTCTCCAGGTCGGGGATGGCAGCGGCAGAATCGCCTCCTTCGAGGGCGTCGATTCCGGCCCGTTCCCACAGGTCGGCCCGCCAGGGAAGCGCCCCGGCCGCCCCGGAAAGCTGCGTGGCTGCGAGAGCCGGGCGCTGGTCGGTTTCGGCGACCTTCCCCCGCTCCAGCGCCTTCGCCGCCTGGAACGACGTGGGATAGAGGGCCAGAGCCACTCCAAACAGCAGGGGGATCAAAATGCGCGCCCAATCGGCCGATTCCAGAACTCGCTTCATTTTGTGATTATACAGCAGGTTACCACAGGATCTCAGTTTCGCCGGATGGGTTGGGTCGTGGGCTCGCTTTTCAGATGGTTCCGGAATTCGAGGAGGATATCCCTGGAGGGGCGCTCTTTCTCGAGCAGCGCCTGGCGGATTGGGGAGATATCCACCTCAGCGCTGTGGCCAGTAATAACCGGTCGTAAGGTACCTTCTGCCTATTTTCCAGCTCGATGCGATGCAGGTCTGGATCGATGCGGGCCACCCGAACATCCTTCCAGGCGACCCCCAGGTTCTTGAACTCCTGACCTGAGGCGTCAATCTCCATTTTGCCAACGGATTGTAACACCAAACCAGGTTAACGATCCTGTAAGGAAGCCCGGAAGGGAATTGCGTTATCCTTGACATCGCTTCTAAGGCGTGTTACCCTTTATCTCCTCAGGCGCTGAAAATCGTTTTGAACCCACCCAACCGCTGGACGGCGATTCAGCGCAAACCTAAAAATATTTTCTAATGGAGAAAGAGTATGTCCGAACGTTATTTTGGGACCGTAAAGTGGTTCAATGCCACCAAGGGTTATGGCTTCATTGGCCGGGATGACGGTGATGACGTCTTCGTCCACTTTTCCGCCATCCAGATGGAAGGCTACAAGCGTTTGAAAGAAGGCCAAAAGGTGGAATTCTCGATTGAAGAGGGTCCCAAGGGGTTGCAGGCCGCGAACGTCGTTCCAGCCGAGTGATTCGCCAATTCTCAACACCAACAAATAGAGCCGCCGGTTGGCGGCTCTATTGTTTTACCCGCGGGGAAGCTCGCCGGTTTTCTGCTCCAGCCTGAACAGCGCTTCCTCCATCCGATCCAGGGCCTCCTTCAGAACGGAGCGGGGGCAACCAAAGTTCAAGCGGGCAAACCCTTCCCCTCCTTTGCCGAATCCGGCCCCATCGACCAGCGCCACCCTGGCTTCGCGGAGAAAGAAGAAAAACGCGCTCTCGTTCAAGGGAAGCCTGCGGCAGTCCAACCAGGCGAGATAGGTCGCTTCGGGCGCCCGCATCGAAATTCGCGGGAACCGCTCGCGAATCGCATGGACCAGAAAATCACGGTTGCCTTCCAGGTACACCAGCAGCTCATCCAGCCAGTCCTGCGACTCGCGGTAAGCCGCCAGCACAGCGGTCGTGGCCATCAGGTTCACCCAGTGGATCAGCCCGCGCCGGGCTTTTATAAACTCCTTGCGCAGCGTCTGGTCCGGGATCACTGCAAACGCGCTTTGCAGGCCGGCGATATTATAGGTCTTGCTGGCGGACATCAGGGTCACGGAGCGCGCGGCTACTTCGGGCGAGAGGGAAGCGATGGGGACGTGGCGGGTTTCGGAAAAAAGCAGGTCCGAATGGATCTCGTCCGAGACCAGGATCACCCCACGCCGCAGGCAGATCTCCGCCATTTTCTCCAGCTCCTCGCGGTGGAAATCGCGACCGACGGGGTTATGCGGATTGCAGAGCAGAAAGACCCGCGTCTGACCGGTGATCGCGGCCTCGAAGGCATCGAAATCCACCTCATAGCGGCCGCCGGCATCCTGAACCAACTGTGTTTCGTTGCAACTGAACCCTCCGGTTTCCGGCGCGTGGAGGATCGGTGTGTAGACCGGCGTCTGGATCAGGATCCCCTCGCCCGGTCTGGCAAAAGCCTGGCAGGCCAGGTTGAAACCGGTGATCACCCCGGGAAGGTGAATCACCCAATCGGTCTGGATCTCCCACCCATACAGTCGGCGCAGCCGCTCGACGATGACCTCGCTCAGCTCCTGGTTCTCACGGGGATACCCGAAAACGCCGCGCTCCACCCGGGCGCGCAGTGCGTCGATCACCGCCGGTGGGCTCAAAAAATCCATATCTGCCACCCACATGGGCAACACATCTGGGCCGTACATGCACCACTTGATGCTGTCGGTATCTCGGCGGTCGATGATCCGGTCAAAATCGAATTTCTGTGGAATGTCCGTCATGGGCGATCCGTCCAGGGAAGAAAGGATATGTCTGCAAAATTACCCGGTTGATTATACTATTTGTGATCTGGCTGGTTCGCTGGTATACTGGAAATCGTCTGCCACAGGAAATCCAGAGAACCCATGAGCGATCCCCGGCCAAAAACAGCGGCTTTCCCCGCCATTCAATGGATCTCTTCCCCGTCCTGGAAGGATTACGAGCTGCTCGACAGCGGCAACGGGGCCAAGCTCGAGCGCTACGGGCCTTACCGGCTGGTCCGCCCGGAAGCCGAGGCAATCTGGAGACCTGCCATGGCGGAAAAAGAATGGGACAGCGCTCACGCCAGGTTCGTGCCGGCGCCGGAAGAGAACGGGGGGAACTGGCAGGTGCTTCGTCCAATGGACGAGCGCTGGAAGATGGAGTACCGCGATCTGCGCTTCTGGGCCCAGATCAGCGGCTCTCGCCATCTGGGTGTTTTTCCCGAGCAGGCCTGCCAGTGGGACTGGACGGTGGAGCAAATCAGCGCGGCGTCGCGACCGGTCAAGGTGCTCAACCTGTTCGGATATACCGGCCTGGCCAGCCTCGCCGCGGCCCAGGCGGGAGCGAAAGTAACCCACGTGGATGCCTCGCGCAAGGTGATCGGCTGGGCGCGCGAGAACCAGTCCCTCTCCGGGCTGGAGGACCGACCGATCCGCTGGATCCTCGAGGACGCCTTGAAGTTCATTCGCCGCGAAGCGCGCCGCGGGGCGCAGTACGACGGCCTGATCCTGGACCCGCCCAAGTTCGGCCGCGGACCGAAAGGTGAGGTCTGGGAGTTCTATAAGCTCCTGCCCTCCCTGCTGGACGACTGCCGCGCGCTGCTCTCGCCGAATCCAATCTTTATCGTGCTGACCGCTTACGCGGTCAAAGCCTCCGCGCTGACTCTGTACTTCGGCGTAGAGGAAATGATGCAGGGGTACGGCGGGGATGTTACCGCCGGCGAATTGACCCTGGTCGAAAAAAGCGCCGGGCGGATCCTCTCCCTGGCGATCTTCGCCCGTTGGGCAGCTATGCCCGCGGATAAAAGCTGATGATCCAGAACCTGAGTAACCAATTGCCTGAGCAACCAGGTAACCAATTGACTTAGGGAGCAAAAACGATGGATCGAAATGAAAAAATCGCACTGATCGGCCCTGGCGTGATGGCCGAAGCCCTGATCGCGGGGATGCTGCGCCAGGAATTGACCGTCCCGGATCAGATCCTGGCGGCGGGGCCGGGCCTCGAGCGAGGGAAAGAACTCCGGGACCGCTACGGCATCCAGACTTTTACGGATAACGCCGAGGCAGCCAGGCAGGCGAACGTGGTCTTTCTGAGCGTCAAGCCGCAGAAGCTCGACCGGGTGCTCGCCGGTTTGAATGGCAAGATCCAGGCGCACGCGCTGGTCATGTCCATCGTGGCGGGAGCTACCATTCAAAAGATCAGCCAGGGCCTCAACCACTCCATGATCGTCCGGGCCATGCCCAACACCCCGGCGCAGATTGGCGAGGGGATCACGATGTGGACCGCCTCCAGCGCCGTTTCTCCCGAGCAGGCCGATCTCGCCCGCGAGATCCTCTGCTCGCTGGGGGAAGAGGTGTACGTGGAGGAAGAGTCCTACCTGGATATGGCCACGGCGTTATCAGGGACCGGGCCAGCCTACGTTTTCCTTTTCCTCGAAGCGATGATCGATTCGGGGGTCCACCTGGGTCTGCCGCGGCGGATCTCGGAAAAACTGGTCGTGCAGACGTTCCGCGGATCGCTGGATTTCTACGCCAGGAATAAGATCCATCCCGCGACCCTGCGCAACCAGGTCACCTCGCCGGGAGGCACCTCGGCTGCGGCGATCTACTACCTGGAAAAAGCCGGTTTCCGCACCGCGATCTCGCGGGCGGTCTGGGCGGCCTTCGAGCGCTCGCAGGAGCTGGGGAAAGGCGGCGCCAGCCACGTACCCGAACGGCCGGAAAACAACGATAAAGGATAGGGAACAAAACTCTATGCTGGCCCGCGTCTTCTCCTGCGCTGTCATCGGTCTCGAAGGCGTCATCGTTGAAGTCGAAGTCGACGCATCCATGGGACTGCCCGGCATGATTATCGTCGGCTTGCCCGACGCCGCCGTGCAGGAATCGCGCGAGCGGGTCCAGGCGGCTATCAAAAATGCCGCCCTGATCTATCCCCGCAAGCGAGTGACGGTCAACCTGGCCCCCGCCTCCGTGCGCAAGGAAGGCCCGGCCTACGACCTGCCCATCGCCCTGGGCGTGCTGGCGATGACCGAGCAGATCCCGTCGAGCAGCCTGAATGGGACGCTGGTCATCGGCGAGCTGTCACTGGACGGCTCGGTCCGCCATGTCCGCGGGGTGCTGCCGATGGCGGCGGTCGCCCGGCAGGAAGGATACAAACGGGTTTTCGCCCCGCGCCCGGACGCCAGCGAAGCCGCCCTGATCCCCGGCCTGGAAGTGATCCCGGTGAGCAGCCTGGCCGAGCTGCGCGACTACCTGTGCGGCGAAACGACGATCGCCCCCCAGCCTTCCGTCCAGGTCTCCGACCTGGAGATCAGCGTGCTGACCGATTTCCGCGACATCAAGGGCCAGGAGCACGTCAAACGCGCTTTGGAGGTAGCGGCGGCCGGGGCCCATAACATGCTGCTCTCTGGGCCGCCGGGGGCGGGGAAGACGCTGCTGGCGCGGGCGATGCCGGCCGTCCTGCCGCGCATGTCCATCGACGAAGCCCTGGACGTGACGCGCATCTACTCGGTCGCCGACCAGCTCCCGCCGGACGTGCCGCTGGTGCGCAATCGCCCCTTCCGCTCCCCGCACCATACCATCTCCTTTGCCGGCCTGGTCGGCGGGGGGAACAACCCCCATACCGGCGAGATCTCGCTGGCCCACCGCGGGGTGCTCTTCCTGGACGAGCTGCCCGAGTTCGGCCCGCGCGTGCTCGAGGTGCTGCGCCAGCCGATGGAGGACAAGACGGTTACCATCAGCCGGGCGCAGGGCTCGCTGACCTTTCCCGCCAACTTCCAGTTGATCGGGGCGATGAACCCCTGTCCCTGCGGGTATTTTGGCGACCCCCTCAAGCCATGCACCTGCTCGGCCGGGATGGTGACCAGGTACCAGAAGCGCATCTCCGGCCCGCTGCTCGACCGCATCGACATCCACATCCAGGTCCCGCGCGTAGAATATGAAAAGCTGAGCGACAGCCGCCTGGGCGAGCCTTCCACCACAGTTCGCGAGCGGGTGGAAATTGCCCGCAAGCGGCAGCGCCAGCGCTTCCAGGGCAGCGACGTGGCCTGCAACGCGGACATGCACCCGGCCGAGGTGCGCAAGTTCTGCGCGCTGGACGACGCGGGGCGCAGCCTGATGAAGGCGGCTATGAGCCAGCTTCAGCTCTCGGCGCGGGCCTACCACCGCGTGCTCAAGCTGGCCCGCACCATCGCCGACCTGGCCGGGGCGGAGACGATCGCTCCGCAGCACCTGGCTGAAGCGCTGCAGTACCGGCCGCGAACCATCGAAGGCTAATTTGCAATGCTATAATCAAATCAAAATGGAAAGAGAAACGCCCGACCCTCTGGAATATCTGCCAGAAATCACCCAGCGGATCCTGGCCGTGAGCGATCCCGATGAGATCATTCTTTTCGGTTCCTACGCGCGTGGGGATCACCGGCCTGACAGCGACCTGGACCTGTTGGTGATCAAAGACCAGGTTCAATCGCCTAACGAGGAGGCAGCGCGGATTTATCAAGCGCTGGCTTATCTATCCATCCCGGTGGATATCGTGGTGGTCAGCAAAGCTTATGTCGAACGGTATCGCAACCTTATCGGCACAGTCGTCCGGCCAGCTTTGAATGAAGGCAAGGTTCTTTATGCCCGATGAAGAGGAGCTGGCCATTCAGGAGGTTGTGAACGGG
>Ga0335070_10000363_pt1 | contig 52096 bp, 39 predicted proteins | sample Lox_Sample_13_FD_206722 | JGI IMG/M metagenome (GOLD analysis project Ga0335070, IMG submission 206722) | Soil microbial communities from Loxahatchee National Wildlife Refuge, Florida, United States - Lox_Sample_1.3 | ecosystem: Environmental > Terrestrial > Soil > Wetlands | place: USA...
TGCGACTGCCGCCCCGCCGTCATCGCCCATCAAACCCGCGTGAAGCGCAAGCCTGCGCCCCCGGATGAGACCACCGATCCGCGCGTGAAATCGATCATTGACGACTAGTCCCTGAGATCGCAAGGACTTTCAACATTCGGCGTATCGAAGACTGGCGGACCCTTCTCGTAAATGTAAGAGAATAAATTACTTATCGGGGAGAGGTTCTTCTCTGGTTGCAAGTTCTTGCATCTTGACACCCCTCTTCCGCACCGCCATACTTCTAACCAAGCTTGACCCCCATCGAGCCGGGTAGACGTTCTGATCTGAACCCCCAAATAACGATTTCGTGAACCCAGGGATTTTGCGTTTCCGTCCCCCCGCTTGCTCTGTACCGCAGAGTGTTGCGCATCATCCTGAGTCCTTAACCAAGCAAGAATTGCCTCCACTGTGCGGAGATTACTGATGACTTCCAGATTCTTTCGTTCTGCTTGCGCTGGTTTGTTGATGTCGTTCGCCTTCACACTCACAGCGTCGCTCGTAACGTCCGAGCCCGTCCAGGCACAAACCAAGCCGACCACTGCGGTCTGCACGACTGGCGACATGTCGTGCATCAAGCACATCGTCTACATCATGAAAGAGAACCGCAGCTATGACGCCTACTTTGGCGCGTACGTGCCTCCATCCGGCAGCGGACAGACAGCTAATGGTTCGACGACACCGCACTTGTCGAACGGCACCGTCATCAATGCTCCGCACCTGTACGATTCGACACCGCTCGATATCTGCCATGACTGGAAGTGCAATCTGTCCGACGAAGACTACGGCAAGATGGATCACTTCGACACCGATCCCAGCTGCATGGCCAACGGCATCCTCATGTGCGAAGCCCAGCTGAACGCTACCGACCTGCCGAATTACTACGCGTACGCCAACAACTTCGTCCTTGGCGACAATCACTTTACTTCCTTGCACGCGACCAGCTTTCCGAACCACCTTTATACGATCGCGGCCACGTCCGGCGGCGTCATCAGCCAGGGCATTCTCGCCTCCGCTCCTTCGAAGACCGAAGTCGGCTGCCGCGCCGACGAAGGCACCACAGCGCAGCGCATCGATCAGTACGGCAATATCACCGCACAGTATCCCTGTTACGACTTTCTCACCCTGGGCGACTTGCTGACGTCTGCCGGCGTGAGTTGGAAGTCCTACGCGCCTGCCAACATCGCCTACAACGCGTACAACGCCATCAACCACATCTACAACAACACGACAGTCTGGAATCAGATTTACGCCCCCGATACTCAATTCGTCACCGACGTAAAGAATGGCAACCTGCCCTCCGTGAGCTGGCTCGTCACGCTCGGCGGCAACGAGCATCCTCCTATCAGTACTTGCCTGGGGCAAAACTGGGCGGTGCAGGAAATCAATGCGGTCATGCAGTCCACGAAATATTGGGTGACTGAGCCAACTCTGATCGTCATGGATTGGGATGATTTCGGCGGGTTCTACGATCACGTTGCGCCGCCGTTTGAAGATCTGTACGGCCTCGGCCCTCGTTCCGCCGTCCTCATTATTTCGCCTTTCTCCAAGCCGGGATATGTGAACCATAGTCAGACCGAGGCGGCGTCGATACTGAAGTTCATCGAAGAGCGTTTCGGCCTTCCTTCTCTTGGACAGCGCGACCTGATTGTCAACGATATCTCTGACGCCCTGAATTTCAATCAGTCCGGCAATCCTCCGCTGGTTCTGAACCAGCTTTCCTGTCCCTACGTGGAGAGCTCCGACACGTTTGGTCCGCAAGTGCTGGGAACAACCAGCCAGAAGTACAACGCGACGTGGTCGAACCAGTCCACCAAGAGCGCGACCTTTAGCAGCGTTACCGTCACCGGAGATTTCGCGCAGACGAACAACTGCACGACTGCAGCTGTAAATCCCGGCCACTTCTGCACCGTTACTTTCACTTTCACACCGACTGCGACCGGAAACCGCACTGGCTCCATTACGATGACCAGCAACCTGGGTACGCAGACCATATCCCTGACCGGAACAGGCACCGAAGTAGGCTTATCCACGCCGGGTTTGAATTTCGGGAATCAGGTTGTCGGCACCACCAGCAACTCAGTCGCAGTGAAAGTCACCAACAACAACACGGTCAACCTGAACGTGCTGCGCGTCGTCCCGACAGGGCCGTTCCAGCAAACCAATAACTGCGTGGGCGCCATCGCTCCAGGCGCGTTCTGCACCATCAATGTCAGCTTCAAGCCCACGGTCGCGGGTCCTGTTCCGGGATCACTAACGATTACCGACGACGACGTGACCACTACCCAGACCGTCAACCTGACCGGTTTTGGTATCACGATGTCGACGTCTGCGACTTCGCTAGCCTTCGGCAGCGTGCCTGTGGGATCTTCCAGCACTGCGCAGGCTGTGACTATCACCAATACGACCACTACTGGCATGCCGATCAACAGCATCTCCATCGGCGGCGTGCAGGACTTCGGCGAGTTCAGTGAGACCAACAACTGCCCGAGCGTTCTGGCTGCGGGCGCGAACTGCACCGTACAGGTGACATTCTCGCCGCTCTATCTCGGATCAACCACCTACCCGGTTTTGACCGCCTACTTCGGTACGGGCGGGATCACCGGTTCCGTCGACAGCCCCATCGCCGTGCAACTCAGCGGCAACGGCATCGCTCCGGCGAACAACCCGGTTTCCACCATCTTGCAATTGAAGCCCATCACTGTCGCTCCAGGGCACGGAGCCTTCACGCTGAACCTGACCGGAATGGGCTTCACCGCCAGTTCCATCGTGAACTTCAATGGCACACCGCTGACCACGAAATTCGTCAGCAAGCGCGGTCTGGCGGGCACGATTCTGAAGGCGCAGGTGGCTACGGCGCAGTCCGCCAGGATTACTGTGACCAGCCCCGCTCCCGGTGGTGGCACTTCGGCACCGGTTCTGTTCCCGATCACGAACAGCTTTACTCCGGCTCCAGTCACGAGTGTCGTGAACGCCGGTTCGAATCCGGTCCTGCTCGCACAAGGCGATTTCAACGGCGATGGCAAGACCGATCTCGCTGTTGCCAATGGCAGCACGCACTCCGTCCAGATCATGCTCGGCAACGGGGATGGAACCTTCACGATCGGCGCCAGCTTCAGCGTGGGTACCAGCCCGGCGTCGGCGCCAACCTCTATCGCCGTTGGAGACTTCAACGAAGACGGCAAGCTCGATCTGCTCGTCGGCGTTAGTCCAGATAGCATCGTCGATGTGTTCCTCGGGGACGGCAGCGGAAACTTCTCTCTGATGAGCACTATTCCAACCGTCGTTAACCCCGTTTCAATCGCGGTTACGGACTTCAATCAGGACGGGTTTTCTGACTTCGCCGTTGCGAATGGTCAAGACAACACTGTCACTGTGTTCCTCGGCCGTGGCGATGGATCCTTCTGGATCACGAGCACCCCGCTCGCGACTGCTCTTAGCGGTCCGATCCAGGTGCTGGTCTCTGATTTCAACAACGACGGGGTTCCCGACCTGATGATCGTCAATAGCAAGAACAACACCATTACTACCTTGCCGGGCAAGGGCACGGGCGCGTTCGGAAATGCCGCAGCCGCTTTGACGCTCGCTTCGGCGCCCTCTGCCATTGCCTTCGGGGACTTCAACCTCGACGGCAAGCAGGACATCGCTGTCGTCAGCCAGGCGAGCAACACGGTCACGGTCTACATGGGCAACGGTAACAATACGTTCCAAGCGGGAGTCCCGTATGCCACGGGCGCTGGCCCGAGCTCGGTAGCCGTGGCGGATGTGAACGGCGACGGCTTGCTTGACCTCGTTACCTCCAACGCCACGGCCGGTACCGTCTCCGTTCTCCTGGGCGTCACCGGCGGCACGTTCGGTACAAACACCGACTTCACCGCTGGTTCCGGCGCAACGTCGCTGGTAATCGGCGATTTCAACAACAACGGCAAGCTGGACTTCGCCACCGCAGACGCCACGGCGAATATAGTCTCGGTTCTGCTGCAATAAGCTCGACGAGGGGCTGCGCAAAATCAGCCCCTCTCTAATCTTTGCTCGGAGGAAGAATGAAGGCCCGCCCGGTAGTGGTCGTTATCCCTGCAGTCATTTTCGCTCTCACCGCATTTGCTGTGGGACAGTCTGTCTCGCTTTCCCCGACCAGCCTAAGCTTTGGCGCGGTGCAGGCCGGAAACAGCAGCCAGCCCCAGACCGTCACCCTGACCAATACGGGCAGCGCCACGCTTACCATTTCGTCGATTGCCTTCACCGGCAACGCATTGCAGGATTACAAGCAGACCAACACCTGCGGCACCAGCGTTAACGCCGGGGCACAGTGCACCATTTCGGTGACCTTCAAGCCGACCCGTACCGGCGTGCGCAACGCCAATCTCACGATTACAGACAACGCTGCCAACAGCCCGCAGAACGTACCGGTGACCGGCATCGGGCAGAGCTCTCCGATTGCATTCACGCCGCAAACTCTGACGTTTCCCAATCAATCGATCGGAAGCGCAAGCACTACGCAGACTGTTCTGGTCACTTATATAGGCACTTCTCCGCTGGTGATCTCGAGCCTCGGGATTTCCGGCCAGAACGCATCCGACTTCAGCCAGACCAATACCTGCGGTTCCGGATTGCAGCCCAACACCAGTTGCACCATCACGGTGACGTTTACACCGTCGGCAGCGTTTGGTCGTGCGTCGGTGATCGTGATGCAAGACAACGCGCAAGGCAATACCCATCTTGTGGGCGTGCAGGGCAACGGCGTCAGCGGTGGCATAGCATCGCTCTCGCCCTCGACCCTGACCTTCGCAAAAACCACGGAATACTCGACCAGCGCCGCCCAGACGACAACGCTGTCCAATACCGGCACTGCTCCGCTGGCAATCGCCTCTATCTCTGCGACCGGCGACTACGCGCAGACCAACAATTGCCCGGCGTCGCTCGCGGCAGGCAGCAATTGCACAATCAGCGTGACGTTCAGGCCGACCTATAGCGCAGCGCGTCCCGGTTGGATCACGGTGAATATGACTGATCCTGCTTCGCTGGCAACCGTGACTCTTACCGGTAGCGGGGTCCTTTTCCCGAACGTAGCGGTCACGCCGAAAGCCGCATCCATTACCACGTCGCAAACGATCGCTTACACTGCGACCGTCGCCGGTGTGCAAAGCAACAATGTCACCTGGTCCGTGGACGGCGTAGTCGGCGGCAATGGCACGGTCGGAACCATTTCTTCTGCAGGCGTTTATACTCCGCCGCCAACCGCGGGCAATCACACCGTGACGGCGGTGAACAATGCCAACAAGAACCAAAAAGCCTCGTCTCCGGTCGCCGTTTCCGGATATGCGGGAACCTTCACGCATCACAATGACACCTACCGAACCGGCCAGAACAATTCAGAGACCGCGCTGACTCCGGGCAACGTAAACAAGACGCAGTTCGGAAAGCTTTTCAGTTATCCAGTTGATGGCCAGACCTACGCTGAACCGCTCTGGATGCCGAACGTTAACATCGGGGGTACGACGCACAACGTGGTCTTTGTCGCTACCGAACACGACAGCGTTTATGCTTTCGACGCGGACAGCGCCGCTCTGAACCCGAATCCGTTGTGGCACACAAGCTTTATCAATCCCCCCAATATCACAACCATTCCCAAGAACCTGGTGGAAGTCGGACTCGACCTCAGTCCTGAAGTTGGCATTACCTCTACTCCCGTGATCGATCCGGCGAACGGAATCCTCTACGTGGAGAACCGGTTACTTGACAAGACGGGGACGCAGAACTGTCCCGGAATTCCCGCTGGTGAGACGCAGTATTTCCACTATTTGCACGCACTGGATCTCACCACAGGCCTCGACAAGCCGGGCAGTCCTGTGATGGTATGCGCGCAGGTTCCCGGTAAAGGCTACGGCGACGCCGTAAACGGTGTGGTTACTTTCGATGTGCAGCGGCAGAATCAACGCCCAGCGCTGTTGCTTTCAAATGGCACGGTCTTTCTAGGTTTCGGTGCGCTGGAAGATATTGACTATTACCACGGCTGGGTTCTCGGTTACACCTACAGCAATGGCGGCTTCAGCCAGCAGCCCATGGTGTTCAACGACAGCCCCAATGGCGCGAAAGGTGGCATCTGGCAGGCAGGTGGCGGCTTGCTGGCGGATTCCAGCGGCAATATCTACGCTGCCACCGGAAACGGCACCTTCGATGCAAACAAAGTCGGCGGCCTCGATTACGGCACTGCTTTCCTGAAGCTCACGCCCAATGGCACCTCGCTCAACCTGACGGACTATTTCACGCCGTTCAACCAGGACTACACCAACCTGGAAATCATCAACGCCGATCTTTCTTCTGCCGGCCCAATGCTCGTGCCCGACCAGAGCAGTTCGATCCCGCACCTTGCCATCGCCTCCGGCAAAACTGGAACGATCTATCTGATGAACCGCGACAACCTTGGCCACTACAGCGCGGCCGGTGACAACGTCGTGCAAGCGATCTACAACACCATCGGCACAACCGCAATGCCCACGGGGAACTGGGGAACGCCGGCATTCTTCAACAACCAGATTTATGTTCAAGGCATTCAGGACCCGATGCGGCAGTATTCGCTGTCGCTTTCCCCGTCGCCGCTGCTTTCCGCGGGGCCGCTGGCCGTTTCACAGGACATTATCGGCTATGCCAGCCCGACTCCCGTGATCTCCAGCAATGGCACGAAGAACGGGATCGTGTGGCTCGTGCAAGCCTCGAATCCGCCTAGCGCGACGGGAATCCTGCGCGCTTACGATGCTGCCAATATCGCTCACGAACTTTACAATAGCGGCCTGGCGGGAACTCGCGACAAGGCCGGCCTGGACGTCAAGTTCGCTACTCCGACGGTGGCGAATGGCAAAGTCTACATGCCGGGCTCGCAGGAACTCGATGTTTACGGTCTGTTGCCGTAGTTGATTTGCGTTTATCGAAACTGGAAAGAATTACGCCACCGAGTTGGAAAACTTCGATCTGGCCGACTTCAACATGGAGCCGACAACGATGCCAAGTTCGCGTTCGCTCACGACGGTATGCACCATCATCGCGCTGACACTCTGCCTTTCAGGTTATTCCTCCGCGCAGACGGTTAGCTTCTCGCCCTCTACGCTGAATTTCGGCAACGTGGTGGTGGGAGCTTCGAGCAGCCCGCAACCTCTCACGCTGACCAATACCGGCACAGCCACGCTGAAGATCAGCAAGATTCAGGTCACGCAGCCGAACGCGTCCGACTTTACGCAGACCAACAACTGCGGAACGCAGGTGCTCGCCGGCGCGAACTGCACCATCAATGTAACGTTTACTCCGACCACTACCGGAGCGCGCTCGGCCAACATTACCGTCACCGACAACGCCACCAACAGTCCGCAGAAAGTACTCGTTTCCGGGACTGGCCAGGCGCCGGCCGTGAGCTTCAATCCTGCGAGCCTCACATTCCCCGATCAGTCGATCAGTTCCAGCAGCGCTGCGCAGAACATCACTCTGACGAATAACGGCACGGCTCCGCTGACCATCAGCGGCCTCACCGTGGCGGGCGCCAATGCCGGCGATTTTTCGCTTACCAACAATTGTGGAAGCAGTCTGGCCGTCAACGGCAGTTGCACTATTTCCGCCACCTTTACTCCGACCTCCGCATGGAGTCGCTCGGCGACCATCTGGATGACCGACAACGCGCTCGGTTCTCCGCACGTTGCAGGTCTTGCCGGAAACGGCGTGAGCGGCGGAGTGGCTTCGTTCTCGCCTACCAGCCTCACCTTCGCGACGCGGTTGATGTTCACCAGCAGCACACCGCTTCCCGTTACGCTCACGAATACCGGAACCGCTCCACTGCAGATTGCGAACATCGCGGTTGAAGGCGACTATTCACAGACCAACAACTGCGGAACATCGGTAGCCGCCGGATCATCCTGCACGATTCAGGTCACCTTTACTCCCTACTTCAACGCCGCTCGGCCCGGATTCGTGAACGTTGCCTTCGCTGACCCGGCCGGAATCCAGACGATTGCCTTAACTGGAGCCGGCGCCAATCCAGCGCCTATCACGGTGAAGCCGCGGATCGCTTCCCTCACACAGGCTCAGACGCAGCAGTACACCGCGTACTTGAGCGGCGTCGTGACTACCGCTGTAACCTGGTCGGTGGATGGGGTCGCTGGCGGTAACAGCACGGTGGGCACGATTTCTGCGACAGGCCTCTACACTCCGCCCGCCACAGCCGGGTCTCATATGGTCAGGGCGGTGAACACCGCCAACACGAAGCAGGGCGCGTCGGTCCCGGTCGTGATCTCAGGCTATGCAGGAACCCTGACGCATCACAACGACAATCTTCGCGATGGCCAGAACAACAACGAAACCGCCCTCACCACGGGCAACGTCAACAAAACACAATTCGGAAAACTTTTCTCGCAGCCCGTCGATGGCCAGATGTACTCCGAACCGCTCTGGGTTCCGAACGTCAACATCAGCGGCGTCCTGCACAACATAGTCATCGCTGCCACGCAGCATGACAGCGTCTACGCCTTCGACGCCGATGCGTCCGGCCCGGCGCTCTGGCACGCCAGCTTCATTAATCCTTCGATTGGCGTGACCACCATCCCGCAATCCGACGTAGAACGCGGACTCGATATCAGTCCTGAGATCGGCATTACCTCGACTCCAGTCATTGATGGCGCCGCCGGCATCCTCTACGTCGAAGCCCGCACCAAAGACACGCGTGGGACGGTGAATTGCCCCGGCAATACGACCAGCCCCTACTTCCACTTCCTGCACGCGCTCGACATTACGACCGGTAACGAGGAGCCCAATAGCCCCATCATGGTTTGCGCGCAGGTCCCGGGCAACGGCTATGACAATGTGGGCGGCGTCGAATACTTCAATCCCATGCGGCAGAACAATCGTCCAGGACTGGCATTGGTGAATGGCGTCGTCTATGTAGGATTCGGATCGCTCGAAGACATCAGCCCCTACCACGGTTGGGTTCTGGGTTACACGTACAGTGGTGGTTCGTTCACACGGTCGAGCGTATTTTGCTACACCTGCGCCGCTTCTAGCGGAAACAAAGGTGGTATCTGGCACGGCGGCGGCGGCATCCCTGCCGATGCCAGCGGCAATCTCTATGTCTCAACCGGCACGGGTAGTTTCGACAACAACATCGGCGGCGGCATCAGCTTCGCCAAGCTGACGCCGAGCGGATCGAGTCTCAGCGTCACCGACTACTTCGCGCCCTTCAACCAGGCCTATCTGACGATCGAAATGATCAATCTCGATTTGTCGTCGTCCGGCCCAATGCTGCTGCCCGACCAAAGTGGAGCAACACCTCACCTCGCACTCTTCGCCGGAAAGACGGGAACGATCTATCTCGTCAATCGCGACAACATGGGCAAGTTCAACCCGTCAAGCGACAACGTGGTGCAATCGCTCTACACCACCATCGGCGGGCACGTTACGCCGACTGGCAACTGGGGAACACCGGCCTACTTCAACGGCCAGATTTATATCCAGGGCGTGAAGGACTATCTCAAGCAATACCAGTTCTGGAACGGTCTGCTCTCCGGCGGACCTATGGCCGTGGGCGCCGATAACGTCGGCTATCCCGGAACGACTCCTTCGGTCTCCAGTAACGGATCGCTGAACGGAATCGTGTGGATCGTGCAGTCCGACGGCGCCGCGTCCAACAAGCCGTCCACTCTGCGCGCCTACGACGCCGGCAACATCACGCATGAGCTGTACAACAGCGGGCTAAACGGCACCAGGGATCAGGCCGGCCCTGCCGTGAAATTCGCTACTCCGACGGTGGCCAACGGCAAGGTGTACATCCCGACAGCATCCGAGTTGGATGTGTACGGCCTGCAGCCCTAGCCGGAACCTCGAACTTCAAACTGTCAAGCCGCTCGCAATCCAGCGAGCGGCTTTTCTTTTTTGGACGAGAGGCGTGGGCCATGTCCTTCTCAGACGTCGCTGCAGTCTTCCATTTTTTTGTTCAGATCATTGATAATGTGGACACTCCCTGTCAGTGCCTGTGACTCGAATTAGACAATCGGAGCGCAACTTTCCGTAAAGTTCTGTGTTTGGTCAATAAAGTGGGTCTTGGACCCGTGAACGTTCCCCTGTGCTTGGGAGGTTAGAAAGACAATGAAGTTCCCCCGAATCGTTTTGCCTATCGCTGCCGTCTTGATTTTGGCCGTTATCATGACTGCTTGCGGCGGTGGCGCCGGCGGCAATAACCGCCCTCACACTCCACCGCCTCCTCCTACCGGGACAAACTACACCACGTGCGCTGGGCAGCTGATGCCGAACTGGCTCTCGCCCTTATTTCAAAACAACTACAAGCCCGCCATCACTGCTCTCGTGCAGCATTACGAATCCAACTCAAGCGTCGATTACATCCGCATTGGGCTTGGTAAGGGCGGTGAGATCAACCTGCCGCAGGGCTGGAACGACTCCAATTCCGGTGTGTGCTTTGGAGGTTATTCCGGAACCTGGGGTTATACGGTGGGCGGCAGCAGCACGAACAGTTCGACGTGGAATACCTACCTGGCCGATATGATCAGCTTCGAGCACAGCCTGAATTCATCCAAGACGTTGATGATCAGCATCACTCCGGTGACGGGCGCGGGCACGGTGACCGACGACTTTATCGCTCCGCTGGCGGTGGCAGCCGGAATGAGCTATGGCAATCAGGGTCTGGAATCGTCTGACATTACCGACTATCCAAACTGCGGCGGCGATTGGTGCGTCTTGTTTGGCAGTTCTCCGCCGGTGATCAAGGAGTTGCAGACGATCGGACAAAGTTGCCCGGCGAGCACGAGCAGTAACTGTGCGAATTCGCAGGCTCAGTCCACCGGGCCGTTGCCTCCGCTTCTGGCGTTTGCCACCGGACAGGGTGTGCCCGTCGTAGCGCATCCCGCCAACGATTTCGAGCTCTATTACCAGGACTGGTTGATCGCTTACGATCCGACCTACGCCAACGCTCTGGGCGTGAGTTCAGCGGACCAGGCGGCGTATAAGGCAGCGATCCAGGCTGCTCGCGCCACGGGAGCGAAAATGCAGGTGTTGTTCCCGCCGCAACCGGGAGACACGGACTACCCTGCGGTCCAGCAGTATTTGATGAGCAATCCTGATGTGACTGGGACCGTAATCAGCGCGGAGTGGTCGGACTTCGATCTGGGAGACGCCACTGCCGGGACGCATAGCAGCTACAAATTCGACATCACAGATAACGTCGCTAGTGACTGGATCAGTGCGAACAAGCGGGTGAACATCGTACTACAAGATACGACCTACGGCGGCAACGGTAATTGTCCGGGCAGTGGCATTGGCTCGAACGGAAATACTGGGAACAATTGCGCGATGCCAGCCTGGATGTGGACCGTCCTGCACTAGATGTAGCGTGCCGGGACTCGACCAAGCTATCCCCCGATCCGCTCAGAAGGCTTATGCTGATGCGATCGGGGTTTTATTTTCCACACGCGATTGAGGCTCTATGAAATCTCTCCTTGCATCTTTGTTCCTCGTATGGTTCCTCGTTCCCACGCCGGCCCCGGATTCCAACGCCGCAGCGCCGCTTTCCGGACCGCCCGCACTCCAGGTGCTCTTTCCTCCCGAGCCTCACAGCCGTAACTGGGATGACGTCCAGACGTTTCTCCTCAGTAAGTCCTCCCCGGCCTTTCCTCTAATCACTGGCGCAGTGTTGCGCGTGGATTGGTCCGACTTCGATCTGGGCGACCCTAAGACCGGCACCCACACCAAGTACGATTTCAAAATCGTCGACGAAATCATCGCCCCCTGGATCTCCGCCGGAAAGTTCGCCAACCTCGTCATGCATTCCACTCCCTATGGGGGCAACTTTTGTCCGCCCAGCGGCAGCGGTTCCAATGGCCAAAACGGCGTTAACAATTGCGCCATGCCGCCGTGGATGTGGACTGCCCTTGGTGACTCGAACTACACGACCTGCGACGGAGCCCAAACTCCTAACTTCATGTCCAGCGTTTATGTGAAGAACTATCAGGCCGCCATGCAGGCGCTCATCGAGCACTATGCATCGAATCCTGGCGTCGGCTACATTCGCGTGGGACTGGGCAAGGGCGGCGAAATCAATTTGCCGAAAGGCTGGCACGATACCTCCGAACCGTGTGGCAAAGCCTACTACGATCGCTGGGGATACACCGCGGGCGACTCCAATAAGTACACATGGAATGCTTACTTGCAAAAAATGCTGGAATTCGAGGGCAGCCTGCATTCGGCCAAGCAGTTGATGGTCAGCGTTACTCCGGTGCAAGCTCCGGGACACAATCCTCAGGAAGTCTCCGACTTCCTCGCTCCCATCGCCGTGAAATACGGCATCGGTTTCGGCAATCAGGGTTTATCCACGATGGCTATGCGCGATTGCACTGGGATGCAGGCCGACTGGTGCAATCTCTTCGAGAGATTCCAAGGCAAGGTTCCCCTCGAGGTTCAAACTTTGGGGAAGAGCTGTCCGCAAGGTCAGCCTTGTGACTCCGGCCCCGGCGGCGGTAATCGCGGCGGAGGCGGCCAATGGCACGGCGGACAAGGGAACTGGGGCGGGGGTGGCGGACAAAGATGGCCCGGCCAGGGACAGGGAGGCGGCGGCCGATGGGGCGGCGGACGCGGTCAAGGCGGCGGTATGGGAGGCTCTCTGAGCGGCATGACTGGATCTCTCGTTCCCTTGCTTCCATTCGCCGTCAAGAACCACGCCACAATCGTTGAAATCTATACCGAAGACTGGCTGTTGGCCTTCAGTCCCAACCATCCGCAGCACCAGCACTACGGCGCCGACTACGCTCAAGCGTTGAAAGAAACCGCAGCCAAGTAGTCTTGAAAGTCTTGGGTCTTAGGCCTTAGGCCGCACACATCGAAACGGTCTAAACCGGACTGTCCTAATAGCTATATCTAAAAGCTAAATACAGCTTTTGACTGCTTAACCAAGCGACCCAATCGCCCAGCACCCGACGCCTAAAACCTAAGACCCAGGGCCCAAAACCCAGGGTTCCAAATCCGCAACATCTAGATCCAAAACCCGGCACGTCCCTCCACACGAAAGACGTAATACCCCAGCGATTGCCCACCCGGAAGTGCAGGGTACTAAAACCTATGTAACCAAGAAATCCCCGTCCCATCGCGTGCTGAAAACAACACCTTCGGGAACTATTCCCGTCTCTGGGTGCGTGCGACATTCGCTGTGACGCGGAAGTTTGCGCGCCACACATTCAAAGATTCGCCTGAGCACGGAGGCGTGGACCAATGATCTCCCCCAAGTTGGTTACCGGTTTTGCAGCCGCGTGTTTGCTATTGTGTCTCACTGGCTGTATGGGATTCAGTTCGAACCAGAAGTCCACGCAGGCGCCCCCGGCCGACTTCTCGGTTGTCGTCAATCCGACTTCCGCCACTGTCGCAAAAGGTGGCAGCACCAGCATCAATGCCAGTGTCGCTGCCCAGGGTAGTTTCTCTGGCATCGTTCAATTGGCGATCTCGGGTGCTCCCTCCGGCTTGACGGCAAGCTTGAGTTCGAGCTCGGTCAACAACTCCGGCGATCCCGCGATTTCTCTCAAGGCCTCCAGTTCACTGGCCACGGGAACGTATAACCTTACGCTATATGCCGCCAGCGGCAGTCTGAGCCACAGCACGAATTTCGCCGTCGTCGTCTCGAATACATCGACCAATCCGGATTTCTCCCTTTCCGCGACGCCGGGTTCTCAGAGTGTCGCCGCCGGGCAGGGAACCACCTTCAGCGTGAGCGTGGCCGCCCTCAACTCATTTACCGGAACGGTTGGCCTGACCGTCAGTGGACTGCCTTCGGGAATGCAAGCCAGTTTCTCGCCGACTTCGATCAATACGTCGGGCACGTCCGTGCTCAGCGTATCCACAACCAGCAGTGTCGCTGCCGGGACTTATAACCTGACGATTGGCGGCACGAGCGGTACGTTGAGTCATACGACCACCGTCGGTCTGACCGTCACGGCAAACAATCCTCCACCGGATTTCTCAATCTCAGCAGCGCCCGGCTCTCAAACCGTCGGCGCGGGCAATAGCACCAGCTTCAGCGTGACGATAGCCGCCTCAAACGGATTCACCGGCACCGTATCGCTCACCGCGAGCGGGTTGCCCTCGGGTATGTCCGCCAGCTTCAGCCCTTCCTCGATCACGACGTCAGGAACGGCCATTCTAACTGTCGGAACCACCAGCAGCGTTGCGGCTGGAACTTATACCTTGACGGTTGGCGGCACCAGCGGCACTCTCAGCCACAGCACCACAGTCAGTGTCACGGTGTCAGCCAATAACCCACCGCCCGATTTTTCGATTTCGGCATCGCCTGGTTCTCAGACCATCACGGGCGGAAACAGCACGAGCTTTACCGTTTCAGTCGCCGGCTCGAACGGATTCAGCGGAACCGTCGGACTCGTGGAAAGCGGCATGCCTGCGGGAATGCTCGCCAGTTGCAGCCCGTCGTCGATCACCGGATCTGGCTCCTGCACTCTGAATATTTCAACCACCACCTCTACTGCTGCGGGAACCTACACGCTCACGATCACCGGCACCAGCGGCACCCTAACGCATAACACGAGTGTCAGCGTGAAGGTCAACGCCGTTACCTTACAACCTGATTTCTCGCTCACGGCCAGCCCCTCGGCGCAAAATGTAACCGCGGGCAAGAATACGACCTTCACTGCGACGATCGCTGCGGTCAACAGCTTCTCCGGCACCGTGGCCTTAGCGGCATCAGGGATGCCAAGCGGCGTGTCGGCGTCCTTTAGCCCGGCTTCAATCACAACCTCGGGTTCATCCACGCTGACCGTCACCACTACGACTGCGGCCGCATCCGGCACGTATACCCTGACAATCTCTGGCACCAGCGGTACGCTCTCGCACAGCACCAGCGTCTCGCTCGTGGTCGCCGCTCCCGGTGCTGCCATGAACGTTCTGATGTTCCCCGGTTCAACCGGCACGACCTGGTATAACAACGATTTCCCGACCTACATCTTCAACAACCCTGTCGTGAACGGGGTCACCATCGGCATCGAATGGGGCGGCAGCGATCAGGGTCCTTCCGCAGGATCAAGTCAGTACGACTGGAGCTATCCCGACGCCCAGATGCAGGACTGGATTCAGGCCGGAAAGAAAATCAACTTCGTGGTGTGGGCCAACGCCGACAGCGGCAGCACGACCTGCGGTCCGGAATCGCAGTACGGATCGAGCGGTACCGGAAACTGCGCCATTCCCACGTACGTGTGGAATGCGCTTGGCTCGTCCAACTACACGAACTGCACAACGCAGTTCGGACCGCAGCAGATGCCCAATTACTTAGCCAGCGCTTTCCAGAACAACTACCGGGCATTCATGGCTGCCATGATTCAGCACTATAAAAACAATCCCAACATCGGCTACATTCGCTTCGGACTCGGACACGGTGGCGAAAGCTTGCCCGTCGCCAACTGGAACGACACCACCACGGCGTGCGGTCAGGCGTACGTGAATTCATGGGGATTGACGATCCAGAGTTGGGAAAGCTACCTCCAGACCATGCTGAACTACGAGGGCTCACTCAATTCGACGGTGCAGTTGATGGTGGGCGTCACCCCGATGGGCAATCCGGGATCGCAAGTTCCCGATTTCGCCGCTCCGATCGCCGTGCAAAACAACATAGGCTTCGGTAGCCAAGGCCTGGAACTCACCGACGTCAATAATTGTCCCGGCTCAACCGCCGACTGGTGCCAGCTCTTCGCGCAGTATACGGGTCAAGTTCCGCTCGAACTGCAGACCTACATGCAGAGCTGCCCCGACAACAGCTGTACCACCGGCTCTCTCGTGGACCTCGTTCCTTGGGCCGTATCCAATCACGCCACGATCTTCGAGATCTACTGGCAAGACTGGATGGTGGCCTACGACCCGAACTACCCCGGCTACTACCCAGCCTACGCTCCAATTTTGCAAGCAGCCGCGGGCCAATAAAATAGGGAAGGGGCCAGAGTCGTTTCTCTGGCCCCAGTCCCTGGCTCCTGAACCCTGATCCTTAGATTTAGAACGGAATATCTTCGTCGGTAATCGGTCCCGACGCAGCCGGCTCCGGTTCCGGCGTGCGCTGGTCGAAGTTGTTGCCGCTCGACCTGGAGCTGCTGAAGTCGCCGCCTCCGCTGCTGGCACCGCCCTCGCCTCGTCCGCCCAGCAGAATCAAATCGCTGGCCACGACTTCGGTCATGTACTTTTTCTGGCCCGAAGTCTTGTCGTCCCACGACCGCGTTTGCAGGCGTCCCTCGATGTAAACTTTTCCGCCCTTCTTCAGGTATTCTCCGGCGATTTCGGCCAGCCGTTGCCACAGGACCACATTGTGCCATTCGGTGCGGTCCTGCCATTCGCCGCTCTTGTCTTTGAACCGCTCATTGGTGGCAATCGTAATCTTCGCCACCGCCGTGCCCTGCGGCGTGTACTTAATCTCGGGATCCTTGCCCAGGTTTCCAATCAGTTGAACGCGGTTCAGACTTTTTCCTGCCATGGTGGGTGCTCCTTTTGCAGAAGGTTCACTATAGCAGAACCAACCCTTTGGATAAGCCGCGCCGCGTCACAAGACCGCGCCCTCAGTCTCAATTTGGGCATCCGTTTTGCGCTCCGGGAACCGCCCTGCTAGGATCGCTGGTCGCTACGAACATGAATGAGCCCATCCGCATTGCGCCTGCTACTGCCCATGATCACGAGTGGTGCGCGCAATTGATGGTATCGAGCGAGCCTTGGATTACCCTGCGGCGCGATCTCCCGGGATGCCGCGATGTGTTGGCTCGTCCCGGTACCGGGCTTTTTGTTGCGCGGGACGGCAATTCAGACACGCCCGCCGCGTTTATCCTGCTCGCTTCATACGGTTTCGCTGGATCTCCGTACATCGCGTCCATTGCCGTGGCGCCAAATGCGCGAAGCCGCGGCCTGGGCTCTAAGCTCCTGGAGTTTGCCGAACGGCACTATGCAGAACGCCGCCATCTGTTCCTGCTGGTATCGTCATTCAACGACCGCGCCCAGCAGTTCTATCGCAAGCATGGATATGAACGGGTTGGCGAACTTCGGGACTATATCGTTCCGGGCCACTCCGAGCTCATCTTTTACAAATCTCTCGCATGACCACTGACGATCCAAACTCCGGCACGACATCCTCCGCCAGACGCCTCATCCTGTTGCTGATGGCAATGGCGTCCGCAGGATACGTCTGCCGCGTCGCCGTAACCGTGGTAGCCCCCGGAATCATGAAGGAGTTTGGCTTGAGCCAGACTCAGATGGGAACCGTCTTTAGCGCATTCCTTCTAGGCTACACATTGTTCCAAGTGCCCTCGGGTAGCCTCGCGGACCGAGTCAGCGCGCGGAAGATTTTCTTAACGCTTTCCTCGGGATGGGTGCTGCTTACAGTGCTCACGGCATGCGTCGGGTGGCACGGCTTCGGAGTCGCGCTCGTAATTCCGCAACTTTGGATCATCCGCGGAATCTTCGGTGTGCTCGCCGCCCCAACGTATCCCACCTCGGGCAGAACCCTGGCCATTGCCATCCCCGCGCGACTGCAGGCGCGTGCCAACAGCCTGGTGCTGGCCAGTGTAGGCATTGGGTCGGCTCTCACTCCGGTCTTACTGGCGCCAATCAGCGTGCACTACGGATGGCGTGCAGGACTACTGGCCGCAGCCGCCGTGACCACGATCGTTGCTGTTCTCTGGTGGATGTTTGCGCCCCACGAACATCACGCGCATGAGAATGGCGTCTCTGCCCTCAATTCCAGCGCGGCCGAGTCCACAGCGAGTCCACGCCCCTTACGCACCAGCAGTTTCTGGTTCCTCTTTGCCAGCTATCTGCTGCAGGGATATCTCGGTTACATCTTCATCTTCTGGTTCTATTTGTATTTGGTCCAAGTCCGCCACTTCGAAGTGTTGCAAGCTGCCAGCTTCACAGCGCTCCCGTGGATCGCCACCATGTTCGCTATCCCAATCGGAGGAGTTCTCTCCGATGCCGCCGTATCACGATGGGGCGCAACCTGGGGACGCCGCAGCGTCCCTCTGCTTGCCTTGTGCTGCGCGGCCATTTTTCTCGTCATTGGAGCGCGTACCCCCAATGCCACCATGGCAGTCGCGGCGCTCACCGCCTGCACTGTGCTCGTACTCTGCACCGAAGGCCCCTTCTGGGCAACCATGACCCAACTCGCCGGCGAACATAGCGGGATCGCCGGCGGCACCATGAATTTCGGCAGCAACATCGGCGGAATGATTTCCCCCGCCCTTACGCCGTGGCTGGCCGAGCGCATTGGCTGGGAAAAAGCTCTTTCTTTAACCGCCGTACTCGCGCTCATTGCCGGATTCCTGTGGCTTGGAGTTGTAATCAGGACGCCCGACCCGCGCGATTCCAGCCCGTCTGCCTAGTTACGCTCGGTTACTTCCGTGCGCCAGTTGACATGGTTTTGACATCAGAAATAGGTCTTCTTGGCTACTCTCTTGGTATCCCCCTCAATAACATACTGAGGTGTAGGCCATGAAAATCCGTTCTGCCATCTACGCGCTGGCCTTTCTGTGCGCATCTTTCGTGCCCAGTTTTGCCCATCACACAGCCGTCGTCGTCAACAAAGACAATTCCGTCGCCAACTTAAGCTCCGCTCAACTGGCCAAGATCATTCGTGGGGAGCAAAAGCAGTGGCCCGACGGAAAAACCATTCTGCTCATCCTGCACAAAGAATCGGTCGGGGAAGCCGAGACGTTAGAGCGCCTGAACAAAATGACTGCTCAGGAGTGGAAGTCATTCGTAACCATCCACCGCGACTCCATCATGTTCGTCGACACCGATGCCGACGTGTTAAAGGCAGTGCAGGCCGAGCCTGGCGCGGTTGGAATGGTCGACGTCCGCTCCGTTGATGGCAGCATCAACATCGTTCACGTGGATGGCAAACTTCCCATGGAATATGGCTACCTGCCGCACTAACTGCGGCTGGAAGTCTGCGGGCTTCTTCGCCCCAGCAGGTGAAAATATCGTCTGGCTTTTTTCACGTCGCGCGCAATCTGTTCACGCAGGGCATCGACAGAAGGGAATTTGATTTCATCCCGCAGGCGATTCAGGAAACAAATCTCCACTTCCGTTTCCGGCCTGAGTTCGATGGGATGAAAGTTCAGCAGGTGTGTTTCAATCGCAAATAATTCGACGCCAAACGTCGGACGCACTCCGACATTGGTCACCGAATCGAATTGTTCCTCCCCCACCCTCGTGTTCGTGATGTACACGCCGTCCTTCGGCACGAGTTCCTCGTAGCGGGCCAGGTTGATCGTCGGCACGGTGTATTTCGATCCATACCCGCGACCTCGTCCCGGTACGCTCAAAATGCAGAATGGCCGCGACAGCAAATGCCGCGCCCGGCTGACTCGCCCCTCGCTCACCAACCGCCGGATCTCGGTGCTGGAAACCTTCTCTCCCCGCAGCGTCATCTCCGGATACGTCTTCACTTCAAATCCCATCTCCCGCCCGAACTCGGCCAGCATCGCCGTGTCTCCGGCAGCCTTGTGCCCAAAGCGGAAGTTGTACCCCTCGTGTACTTCGCGTGCGTGCAGCTTTTCTTTCAGGATTTTCTGGGTAAATTCGCGCGGCGTCATCAGCGAAAGATCGCGTGCGAAGGGAAGCAGCAATACCGCGTCAACTCCTGTTTTTTCCAGCCAACGCAGTTTTTCTTGTGTCGGCGTCAGTAGCTTGAACTTGGAGTCTGGTCGAAGAATTCTCGACGGATGCGGTTCGAACGTGACTGCAATAGCTCTTGCTCCACTCGCATGTGCCCGCGAGACGATTTCGTGCAACACGTGCGTGTGCGCCCGGTGCACTCCATCGAAGTTACCCACACTGACATACGTAGGCCCGAAATCGGCGGGAACATCCTCGAGTTTGCGAAAGACGTGCATCAATCAGGAATGAGATGGCCCGGATCGCCCGGCTACGAACAAAGTGAATGTTCTCCGTGAAACTCTGTGTTCTCTGTGGTGAAAGCTCTTTGTAACGAAGACTCAGATCTCGAATTCCAGCTTCAACCCGTCATGCGCCAGCCGCACATTCCGCGGTAGCGTGGCATTGGTTGCTTCATGCGGCAAGTCATGGCAAATATGCGTGAAGAACGCCCGCTTCGGTTTCAGCCGCTCCACAACGCTCAATGAAGCCTTAATTGTCGAATGCGTCGGATGCGGCTTGTGCCGCAGCGCATCCAGAAACAGGATGTCTAATCCTTCCAGTTGGTGCATCGACGGCTCGGGAATTTCGCTGTGATCGGTCAGATACGCGGCCGACCCAAATCGATATCCGTAAATCTGCGTCTCCCCATGAATGAGAGTGATGGGCTCGAACGTCGTGCCCAGCACCTCCACCGGGCCGTCGATGGGCCGCAACTCAAGCAAAGGCAGCCCGCCAAACTTGTAGTCCGCGTCGAAGATGTAGGCAAACATCTTCCGCAAGAACGCCGCCGCATCCGGACGCGCATACAACGGCAGCTTGTTCGGCTTGTGACGGTAACTCAGCGGCCGCAGATCATCAATGCCCAGGATGTGATCGGCATGCGTGTGCGTATACAGTACGGCATCCACGCGCGTGATGTTCTCCCGAACCGCCTGCGCGTAAAAATCTGGAGTTGTATCGATCAGCACGACCTTCCCGCCGTACTCGATCATCACCGACGGCCGGGTTCGCCGGTCATGCGGATCGCTCGAGTGGCACACCGCACAATCGCAGCCCAGCGTCGGCACGCCCATTGACGTCCCACTGCCCAACACGGTCAAAGTTGCTTTCATTTTCCGCTGGTTCCGGTCGCTGGTCCTTGCTGCGGAGGCCGCGCCAGCGCGTTCGTCACTTCCACGTACGCCATGCGCAGCTCATACAGGCTGTTTTGCAGGAAGTTCTCTTCGGTCGGAGTGAGATTGCCCTTCGTCTTTTCGGCGATCAGGCTCAGCGTGTCAATCGTCTGTCGCGCACCAATAATGTCGACTCGCGGCTGTTCACCTTGCTGCCGCATCAATCCCAGTTGCAGCATCGCGGTCATATACAGCGAAGCCATGAACCGCTCGAAGGTGATTTCAAAATCTTTCGCGGAGTGTCCACTCAACTCCACCTGCCGGTCCAGGTCGTTTGCACTCTGCTTGTAAGCCGCTGCCTGCGCTTCTTGCTCAGCATTCGTGGGAGGAATCGGCATCTCGCGGTCCGCAGCGCCGTCGACAGGGGTAGGCATCTGCTGCACCGGAGCACTTTCCTTCGCCGCGCTCGGGGGCGGGGGTGCTGTTTCGACCGGTTTAGGCGGTTCCTTCTCCTCCGCCACATCGCTGCGCAATTCACCGTCTGAAGTGAACAAACGACGGTCGGTTACAGTAAAACTGGATTCTTCTTTTCTCTTCTCAGCCATAGTCGTTCCTTATTCTACGCCGCGCTCCTCTGTGGAACTCGGTTCCCGATGTGGTGGATCAAATCTCAAAAGGCACGTCACTTACCCGAGCGCGAACCGATCCAATCAAGACTTCTTTGCCGGGAACCGCAGCCTCGCGCCGGATGTAACCCAACCCAAGCGCATGTCCTCGCACTGATCCAGCGCTGGTAATCTCGCCAACTTCCTTCTCGCCCAAAACAATCTTCGAACAGGGCACTAGCGCCTCGCCAGTCTGCGAAACAAATCCTGTAAATTTCCGGTGCACCGCGCCCCGCGATCGAATCCGTTCCACGATCTCTTGCCCGACGTAGCAACCTTTATTGAAATTCAAAGCCCGTGCCTGCTCCGTTTCTTGCGGCAGATCCCGCTCGCGGATATCGACCCCGTACTGAGGAATGCCCGCCTGGATTCGAAGCAACTCCAGCGTCTCCGATCCAACAGGCGTAGCGCCATGTGCGACCAGAGCATCCCAGGTCGTCTTTATGTCCGGAGGCTTCAGCCACAATTCATAACTCTCAGGCCCGATACATTCGCGGCGCACCGCAGTGCACTTTGTGCAATCGCAATCGCAGTCGCAGGTCACATCAAAAATCTGCAACGGACCCGCCTCGGGTATTCCGATCCCTGCCGCTCGCAATACCGCCAGCGCCTTCGGCCCGGAAATCCCGATCGCGGTCATCTCCTCGCTCTGATCCTTTACCTCCACATCGTCCATGATGATGTAGTGATCGAACGTGGCCAGAATCTTCTCCACCTGGCTCCGATCCGTATCCACCACGATCGATTCGCCCCGGTTGTACGCGTAGAGGTCCCCAAGGATGCGCCCCTGCGGATTCAGCAAGAATGCGTACACTCCCTGTCCCACGGCCAGGTCGCGAATGTTATTCGTCACCATCCCGTTCAGCCATCGGACCCGGTCCTCTCCAGTGAGCGTCAACTTGGCACGGTAGCCAAGGTCATACACTCCACAACCGGCATGCAATGCTTCAAACTCAGCCTGCGAATCGCTGAACCGGGCGGCCGTTACGGCTCCGCGATACTCGCCGACGCTGCTCGCTCCAAGACTTTCGGCAAAATTTTGCAATGATGGGAAACCCATACCCTTAATTTGATTATATCGAGTGTGATAAGTTTCCTGCCGTGGGTACGAATCCAGCAACAGCCAAGCGCATCGCCGTCATCCCCGGAGACGGCATCGGCCAGGAAGTCATTCCGCAAGCCGTCAAAGTCATTCAAGCCACAGGCGTTAATGTCGACTTAACCGAATTCGACTGGGGGGCGGACCGCTATCTCCGCGACGGCACCACCGTTCCTCCGGATGGCTTCGCCATGCTCGCCCGCGATTTCAATGCCATCTTCGTCGGCGCCTTCGGCGATCCGCGCGTAAAGACCAACATTCATGCCAAGGAAATTCTTCTCGGCATGCGCTTCAAGATGGATCTCTATGCCAACGTCCGCCCCGTCCGCCTCATGGACGCCGCGCTCTGTTCCCTCAAAGGCATCGAGCCGAAAGATATCGATTTCGTCGTCCTCCGCGAGAACACCGAAGGCGTCTATACCGATGCTGGCGGCGTCTTCAAGCAGGGGACTCCCGACGAAATCGCGACGCAGGAAGACATCAACACGCGCAAAGGCGTGGAACGCATCATCCGCTACGCCTTCGAGTATTGCCAGCAGCACGCCAAACTCGACGGCTTTCCGCGCAACAAAGTCCTGATGTGCGACAAATCCAATGCCATGACCCATGCCGGCGGCCTCTGGCAGCGCACGTTCAAAGAAGTTAGTGCCGAATACCCAAAGATCACCGCACAGCACATGTACGTCGACGCTCTATGCATGCAGATGGTCCGCGACCCGCGCCAGTTCGACGTCATCGTCACCAACAACATGTTTGGCGACATCATCACCGACCTCGCCGCCGGATTGCAGGGCGGACTGGGCATGGCCGCCAGCGGCAATATCCACCCGGGCAAGACGTCGATGTTCGAGCCCGTTCACGGCTCCGCCCCGCCGATCGCGGGGAAAAACATCGCTAACCCGTTTGGCGCGATCCTCACGGCAGCGATGATGTTGCGTCATCTCGGGTTCGAAAAAGAGCCAGACAAAATCGAAGCCGCAGTCCTCGAAGCAGTTCGCCAGAAAAAAACCACACAAGACCTCGGCGGCCCGCTCGGTACAAAAGAAGCCGGCGAATGGATAGCAAAAAGGATAGAGAAATCGTGACCGAAGGCGCCTTCCCTTGCCGGCACCCTCTTGATTATTGCCGACTCACCTCGTAAACAACTCCAAGGTTGTTCGTTCCTCCCTGATACGTAACGCCGAAGAGATTCCCGGAAGCATCTATGGTGACTCCGCCAGTGGGATTGGAGCCGTTGTCGCCGATAAAGTGCCCAAGACTTAACCAGTTCCAGTTAGATCCATCGTGGCTGAGCTCGTAGACGAATCCGCAAAGATCCGGGCATTTAAACCCGATTTCGTTCCCATTCTTGCTGTAGAAACTGGCGCTGAAGAGATTGCCCGCAGAATCCCGTACAAGTGCCTCATACGGTTGAATGGTTTGTGGGCCGTCAGAGCTATACAGATCCGTCACAGTAAGAGTATTGAGATTCAAAGCAGAAACACCGGCGCCGCCGTTCCCGCCGCGCGACATCGTCATGTACAGAGTGCCAGACGGATCAAGGAGCAATCCGCCCGTCGGTGTTTGTAAGGCAGTCGTGGAAAACGTAGGGAATCGATGCAGAATCTTCTGGCCAAATAGTCCGTTAGACTTGACCAGCTGAAACACTACTCCCGCTCCGTTGTGTCCGGTGGTTCCACCAAAAACAGTTACGCCATAGAGATTACCCGCCGCGTCGAAAATAATACCGCCCGGATTTATGCCCAATGGCTTGCCAATATTTGGGAAGCTGTAGACCACAGACTCGGTCCAAACACCGCTGGAAGAGGGAACAAGTTCGACGATCGTGCCCTGGCCCGTAGATCCGCCAGACCAAGTGGCGACCCATAAGTTGCCCGAGGGATCGAACGCTAGGCTTCCGATTGGATAGAATCCGTCAAATCCCTTGGATCCGAACGAATAGAGTACCTTTTCCGTCCACGTTCCATTCGTCTCCGGACTCAACTCATAAACTGTTCCCAGCGCCCTCGATCCACCTGCCTCCGTGTACCCAAAGAAATTTCCCGACGCGTCCACGACTAAAGGTCCTTCGGGATTGCTGCCGTCGCCTATGCTTGCCCCTTGAAAATTGTAGAGAATGCTTTCCGTCCATCCTTCCGCCGACGGAGACAACCGGTACACTGTCCCGCACCCGTCTGGGCATCGACCGCTTCCACCTTTCGATGTGGTTCCGTATAGATTTCCCGAGGCATCGAGCGTCAGGCCGCCCCAAGGATTGGCGCCGTCCGTGCTCCCGCCAGTGAAGCTGTGGATCGTGTTCGTGGACCCACAAGCGATCGCGGATACGAAACAGAGAATTGCTGCCACCAAGAATACGAGCCGATTGGGACGGGAATAACAAGATTGCTGCATATGGTTGCCTCGGGAGGATTGAATAGAGTTCTGCGGTGACGGGGGAGGTGTGGATACTATCAACAAGTGCGACTCTCCGCAACCAGAAGTAATGAAGGCGAGCGTTCAAGGTGCAGCCCTATTGCCGCCCCCCCATGATCAGCGCCAATTCCCGCCATTTCCAATAACAGTCGACCTCAGCAAACCCAATCTCCCGCAACCATCCCAGCTGCGTTTCAACATCTAACAATTTGTTCGACGGATCCTCGGTCTCCACCGTGAACCCGATCCGCAGCAGGAATTCCTCATGCATCCGGGCTGACACCGACGCCACATGCTCCAGGTTGCAAAACACTCCACCCGCATTCAGCCGCCCATAAATCTCGCCATACAACGCCCGCTTGCGTTCATGCACCAGATGATGAATCGCAAAGCTCGAGATCACGGCATCGAAACGCCCCAGATCCGGCAGCGGCTGATCCATGTTGTGCTCCAGGACCTGCACACGAGCGTCGCCGTCAAACCGTTTCCGTGCCGCCTCCAGCATTGCAGGAGAAAAATCGATCGCCACCGCTTCCGTATCCGGATGCACCTTCCTCACCAGCGCCAGCAGGCGCCCGTCGCCGGTGCCCAGGTCCAGAATTCGCCGCGTGCCGCGCGGAATGAATTCCAACAGCGCCGCCTCGCCCTCCCCGCGGTGTGCAATCAAGTCCGCACGCTCCAGGTAATCCCGGGCGTGCTCCGCCGAACTCCACAAATTCACCGACTCCTTAGTTGTCATGGAAGACGACTATAAGAAACGTATAGACTGAATGCTCAATGAATACCGTTCAAAGGCTCTCCTGCGCGGTTCTACGGACGATTTTGCTGGTTGTACTGGCCGCCCTCGTGCCGCTCCCAGCGATTCTTCACGCGCAGGATCAGCAGCCCGCCGCCGCACCTTCTGCCCAGCAAGAACCGCAGACTGCCACCAAGCCGGCGCCACCTCCCCAACAGTCGCCGCAAGACGAAGTCAAAATCACTCCGCGCCAGGCGGAAGAACTTTTCCACTCGGTCGATGAAATCCTGGAATTCGACAGTCGTGAAACCGGCCTCCCGATCAAGCACGAAATCAAACGCAAGCTGACCAGCCGCGACGAAGTCGTGTCGTATCTCACAAAGCACCTCAACGACGAAGACACGCAGCGCCTGCGCCGCTCCGAACTGGTCCTGAAGAAGTTTGGACTCCTGCCGCAAGACTTCGATCTTCAGACCTTCATGGTGGCCCTGCTACGCGAAGAAGTCGCCGGTTACTACGATCCCAAAACCAAGACGGTCAACCTGCTCGACTGGGTTCCCATGGAAGAGCAGGAGCCCGTCATGGCACACGAGCTAACCCACGCCCTGCAGGACCAATCCTTCGGCCTGCAGAAGTGGATGAAAAAGGGCGACAAGGATCTCGGCGAGATTAAGAAAGACCCGACGCCGCAGGACATCGAAAACGACGAGATGGACAACACCCGCGAGGCCGTCCTCGAAGGCCAGGCGCAGGCCATGATGATTCAGTACGCTCTCGCCCCCACCGGGAAGACCGTCACCTCAGCCCCCGCCCTCGTCGATGCCATGGAAGAAGAGACGCTCACCGGCACCCCTGGAACGAAAGTCTTCAACGAAGCCCCGGTCTTCATGAAGGAGTCACTCACTTTTCCCTACAGCTACGGCATGCAATTCATCATCACGCTAATGCAGAAGCAAGGGAAGCAGAAGGCCTTCGCCGGAGTCTTGCAGAACCCGCCCCATACCACGCGCCAGATCATGCAACCGGACACGTACCTGGCAGGCGAGAAGATCGAGCAGATGCACATCCCGGACTTCAAGCATGACTTTAAGGACTACCAGAAGTTCGACATCGGAGCGATGGGCGAGTTCGACGTCGCGGTCCTGATCGAACAATACGCCGACAAGAAGGTTTCGAAGAAGATGTATCCCGAATGGCGCGGAGGCTATTATTACGCTGCCAAGCCAAAGGCCAACGACAAGGCTCCGCTGGGATTACTCTACGTTTCGCGTTGGTCAAATCCCGACGCCGCGGCTGAATTTGCAGAGATTTACGCACAGTCATTAAAGCAACGCTATAAGCAGGTCAGCGAGGTTGGCGACGCTGCCACGGCACAGTCAGCCGAACCGAAAGACAATCAGCTCGCGGAACTCAAAGGCCGCCACACCTGGAATACCGACGAAGGCACCGTGATCATCGAGGAACAAGGCGACACAGTCTTGATCAGTGAAAGCCTCGACGCCGCGACGACAGCCACGCTAGAGAAAGAAGTCTTCCCGACGCTTACGAATACGCCCACCAAATAATCGCATGTCATCCTGACCGTCGTCCTTTTGCCGCGAAGGACCTATGCTGGCCGCCTCAAGCGCCCAGCGGCGACCTACTTCTTTTTCTTCTTGCCTTCGTCGTCCGGCAACGTGCCAAGGAAATGCTGCACCGTCGCTGATACTGCCAACTGTTTTCCATTGCGCTCGATTGTCAACTTCCGCTCCTGTCCCGGCGTCCCACCCAACATCGCCCACACCTGCCCCATGGTCACGCCGCGCACAGGAATGTCTCCAACAGCAACCAGGTGATCCCCCGCTTCCACACCGGAAACTGACGGCGTTCCGTCAAAATCCGCGACTCCCAGAATCGTGTATTGCCCATCATCCTCTGGACGCAGAATCAACCCAATCACATCAAAATCCGGAAAGGTAAACAGCCGTCCAATCTCGAAATAGACGGTCGAGTGCGCATAATCCAACCCGACCCGATAATTCTGTAAAACATTCCCGCCCAGCAATCCTGCGGTCGGAATACCCGCTCGCTCGGTAAAGAAGTCCGGCCACTCTTTCGGCAGCTCCACCAACGCTACATCGGTCAGGAATAGCGGCCCATAGTGCACGCGATCGGCGCGTATCACTTTCCACTTCGTCTCCGCATCCATGCCCCACATGCTCGCCGAGCCCACAGCGCCCGTCATGTGTGGCCAATCGGCGTGAGCCGCGGCGAGCTTATCGAAAACGTCCTCCGCCAGAAAACTGATGCTCGACCCGATATCCAGCGCCAGGTTGTACTTCTTGCCCTCGATCTGGCTGGGCACCTGAATTAACCCGTTTTCCCCATTGATCTGCCCCTTCCCGCTCGATCCGCGAAAATGAATCGATCCCGGCGGCCCGATGGAAAACTTCTTTCCCGGAAAATCGATCAGCACGTCGTAATGCCGAAGCACAGTCGAGGGCAGATTCATCTCCACATTCATCCCCGGAGCCAGGACTGCGGCCGCGCTCACCGGCTTGAGTGGAATCTTTGCCTGCTTGATCTCGCCCAGCGGAATCTCCATTCCGCCGACCACAATCTTGGCCGGCGGCGGAGACGAACACTCTTTATCCCCGCAGGTCACAGCCAGTCCGAGCAATGTCGCCAGATGCCGCGACAGGTACAGTTCCGGATTTCCGTTGTCGACCCACGCCCGAATTCTCCGCGTCGATCCATCGGGCAGAGGCACACCAACCTCAATGACCACGCGATTGTGATCGATGACCACGGGCACGGTGATCGGCTCGGTGGTCCCAGGTTTGCGTTGCGCTGCTGCGAGAGAAGCAATCGCCACAATGCATGCAACAATTCCCATCCTCATACGGAAATTGTAGCGCCCATTTCGCATCGTCTCGTCCGCGAGACCCAGAATCCGTCCTGTATAATCACGAGTTTGCTCTTCATCGTTGAAACGCTCAGGAGGCGCATTGCCACAGGCGGAGATTGGGATTATCGGCGGTAGCGGGCTCTACTCCATGCCCGGGCTCACCAAGGTCAAAGAAGTCCGCATCAAGACACCTTTCGGCTCACCTTCTGACGCTTACATCTGCGGCAGTCTCGAAGGCCGCAAGGTCGCCTTTCTCGCCCGCCACGGCCGCGGACACCGCCTTCTCCCCAGCGAACTCAACTTCCGCGCCAACATTCACGGCTTTAAGCAGCTGGGCGTCGAGCGCATCGTCTCCATCTCTGCTGTCGGTTCTCTCAAAGAAGAGCACAAGCCGCTCGAGTTCGTTATTCCCGACCAATTCTTCGACCGCACTCGTCACCGCATCGATACATTTTTCGGCAACGGCGTGGTCGCTCACATCGCCTTTGCCGATCCCGTCTGCCCCGAACTCGCGCGTGTCGTGGAAGGAGCCTGCAAACAAGTTGGAGTTGTCGGCAAACGAGGGGGTACTTATCTCTGCATGGAAGGCCCGCAATTCTCCACCAAGGCCGAATCCAACGTCTATCGCGGCCTCGGTATGGACGTCATCGGCATGACCAATTTGCAGGAAGCCAAGCTCGCGCGCGAAGCCGAACTCTGCTACGTCACCGTCGCCATGGTCACCGACTACGACTGCTGGCATCCGCATCACGACTCGGTTACGGTCGACCAAATCGTCGCGGTTCTCCTGAAGAATGCTGAGAACGCGACCAAAGTAGTCCGCGCCACCGTCGCAGCGATGCCGCAAGGTCGCGCCTGCAAGTGCGGATCAGCCTTGGCCCACGCCATCCTCACCGACCACAAGAAGATCCCCGCAGCAACAAAGAAGAGATTGAAGTTGCTGCTCGGGAAATGCGTGAAATGAGTTTGACGGCCTCGCATCACTCGCCAATTTGTAAGTTGCTATTGTGAGTTCCTAACGACTCAGGACTCACGACTAAGGACTAATCAATGAGCATCCTCGTAGTAGGTTCTGTAGCCTTCGATGACGTCACCTCACCCTCGGGCAGCGTAAAAAACATTCTCGGCGGTGCCGCCACGTATTTTTCGTTGGCCGCCAGCTACTTCACCGATGTCCGCGTTGTTGCCGTCGTTGGTGAGGACTTCGGCCCCGAGCAGGAAAAGGTTTTCAAGGACCATCGCATCGATACCCGCGGCATCGAGCGCGCGAAAGGGAAAACTTTCCGCTGGGGCGGTTCCTACACTGACAACCTCAATGAAGCCAAAACCGACTACACCGACCTCAATGTCTTCGAAACCTTCCATCCGCAAATTCCCAAAGAATATTCCGACACTGATTTCCTTTTCCTCGCCAACATCCAGCCCACGCTGCAAGCCAACGTCCGCCGCTCCATGAAAAGTGTCCGTCTCACTGGCTGCGACACCATGAATTACTGGATCAACGGCACTCCGAAGGAACTCGCCGAGACGCTGAAACTCGTTGACGTACTCCTGATCAACGACACCGAAGCCAAGATGCTCGCCCACGAAACCAATCTCCCGCGAGCCGCGCAAAAGGTTTTGGCCATGGGCCCGCAAGCTCTGGTCATCAAGCACGGAGAATACGGGGCCACCATCTTCTTCCGCGAAGGAGCGTTTGGCATCGGACACCATCCCTTCCGCGCCCCGGCTCTACCCATCGAAGAAGTGAAAGACCCAACCGGTGCCGGAGACTCCTTCGCCGGAGGCTTCATGGGCTACGTCGCCTCGCAAAAAGAGCTGAGTCGTGAGGTGTTGAAGCGTGCGCTGTTCTACGGGGGAGTCATGGGATCGTTCGCCGTCGAACGTTTCGGCACGGAGCGTCTGCAGTCGCTCACCCGCGAAGAGATCGAAGCACGCTTCCAGATTTTCCGCGAACTGACGCATCTGGAGTAAAGCAGGTCTTAGAAGTTGGGTCTTAGGCCTTAGGAAAAACCCCGCGAAAACTACTGGAGAGATCCAGTCGGAAACGAACGACAGTCAGCGACATTTTTTCTTAGCGAACTCGGCGTAAACTTTGCGTCCATTGCGGTTATCTTTTGATCGGGCACTCTAAAGTAGACGTGTTGCCGAAGACCACGGCCAAAGACCCAAGACCTAGCACCTAAGACCCATACAATGTCGAGATCGTCCCGAAACCAAGCGAACGACTCTTCCCGGAACTCCGAACTCCGCGTCCTAGCATTTCTCGCCACCTGCGTCTCCGTCATCGCCTTCCTCGCCTACTACCAGCGCGGCGAAGTCACCCTCTATGGCGACGCCGTCGCCCACATGAACATCGCCCGCCGTGTCTTCGACTCGAAGACGCCTGGCCTGCTGCAACTCGGTACCGTATGGCTGCCGCTACCGCATCTGCTGATGATCCCGTTCCTGATCTCAACGGAAATGTGGAAGCGTGGCGCCGGCGGCTCCATCCCCTCGATGGTTGCCTACATCTTCGGCGTGATCGGAATCTTCCGCCTCGTCCGCGGCTTCTTCCCGCCGCAAAAACAACTCGACGCTCGCGCCCGTGTCGCTCCCTGGATCGCCGCCATCGTCTTCGCCGCCAATCCCAACCTCATCTACCTGCAAAGCACCGCCATGGGCGAATCGTTATATCTCGCGTTCTTCGTTTGGGCGGTCGTGTTTTTCGCAGAAGCAGTTCGGGGTGAATCCAAGGCGCTCACCAAATGCAGCTTCTGCCTGGCGGCCGCCTGCCTCACCCGCTACGACGGATGGTTCCTGGCAGCCGCGATGTGCGCAACAATCCTCGCATTTACATTCTTCCAAAGCCGAAAGGGAAGCTCGATCTCATTCCCCCGGGCTGCCATCGCGAAATTCATTCTCATCTCTGCCGCTTCTCCAATCCTCTGGCTCGCCTACAACGGCGCCGTCTATCGCAATCCTCTCGAATTCGCCAACGGTGCCTACTCCGCCAAAGCGATCGAAAAACGCACGCAGACCTCAGGCAATCCCGGACACCCCGGCAGCGGCAATCTTACCGTCTCCGGCCTCTACTTCCTGAAATCCGCGCAGGTCAATATGGCGGAGAATCCCTGGCTTCAGCGGGCTTGGATTCTCCTGTTCCTCCTAGCCATTGCCGCCTCGCTCACTGCCCATCTCAACCTGCGAACGCCACTCTGGCCGCTCGTCTTCCTTCTGATCCCCGTCCCGTTCTATGCCCTCTCCGTCGCCTACAGTGGCGTGCCGATCTTCATTCCGCCGTGGTGGCCCTTCACGCACTACAACGTCCGTTACGGACTACAACTTCTCCCCGCCTTCGCGGTTGCACTAGCCCTCATCTCCTGCGCCGCCCTTCGCTCCAAGTACGCCAAAGGCACACTTCAGCTCCTCATTCTCTTTTTACCCATCGCTTTCCTGATCGCCAGCTACGCTACCGTCTGGCGCGCCATCCCGCAAACTCTGCAGGAAGCCCAGATCAATATGCGCACCCGCAACCAGCTCGAGCACCAGCTCGCCGGTTGGCTCGACAAGCTTCCTCCCAACGCTACCATCCTCATGTACCTCGGCGACCACGTTGGCGCCCTACAACAGGCAGGTATTCCGCTCCAGCAGGTCATCAACGAAGGCAACCACCGCGTCTGGAAGCAGCCTACCGATCCTGACGGCCTCTGGGAGCGCGCCCTTGCGAATCCCGCCCAATACGCTGACTACGTCGTTGCCTTCGACGGTGACCCCGTTTGGCAGGCCGTGCATGATCTCCACCTCCGCGAGCTCGTCGAGATTCACGTCACCAGTCAGGCGCGGGCCATTCTCTACCGCGTCCGGTAATCACCGCGGTAACGCAGCCGTGCAACCTCCGGATGATAAAATCCGGCCATCCGGAACATTCGGAAACCGATTGACCATGGGCGTGCACCCGTTCATTGATCTGTTGCGTCGCGAAATCGCCAGCGGCTTTGTCGCCAGTTCCATGACGCGCCTGGTCTTGGCAGCCATTCTTGGTGGCCTCATCGGTCTTGAGCGTGAATTCAAGCAACGCCCTGCCGGGTTGCGCACCAACATGTTTATCTGCTTCGGCGCGGCTCTATTCACCTTGCTCTCACGTGGACTCGCCGCCGAACCCGGAGATTACACCCGCATCGCCGCCCAGATCATCCCCGGCATTGGATTCATCGGCGCCGGTTCCATCCTCCACAATCGGGGGCTCACCACTGGCCTTACCACGGCTGCCACTATCTTCGTCGTCGCTTCCGTCGGGATGGCCGCAGGCGGCGGCTTGTACGCCACCGCCATGTTCGCCACAGGTGTGGTTCTCCTCGTCCTCTTTCTGCTGGGTCACGCCGAAGAAACGTTCAATTTGAAGTTGCTGATGACCAGCTACGAGGTCACGGGCTCCAACGTTGAATCCATCAGCCAGGAAGTGAACCGTATTCTCGAAAGACGTCACCGCATGATGCAGAACGTGATGAGCGGCAGCACCGGCCTGCACGTGCGTCTGCAATTCGACGTCGAAGGCTGCCATCGCGAGCAGAAAGAATTCCTGCACCAACTCAGGGCCTCCACTGTGCTCGAAAGCGCGACTTCTCTTGGCAGGGTGGATCGCGAGTGAACTCCGGCATCCGCACCATTCCCTTCATCAAAGCCAGCGCCTGCGGCAACGATTTCCTGTTAATCGATGGCGCCCTCGCCCCTGCCGATATTGCGGAATTCACCCGCCGCATCTGCGACCGCCACAACGGTGTGGGTGCCGACGGCGTTGAGTGGATGGTGCCTCACTTCAGCGCCGATGTCGAAATCAGGCTCATCAATGCCGACGGCTCGGCGGCCGAGATTTCGGGTAATGGCACCCGCTGCGTAGCCGCACTCATCTGCGCCGAGAAGAATAAGGAACGCATCTCCATCCTCACCGGCGCCGGCATGAAAATCTGTACCTTCACCGGACGCAAGGATTCTGCCTACGAGTTCGAAAGCGAAATGGGCGAAGCTTCGGTCGGAACGGAATTCGCAGTGAAAATTCGGGGCGGGGAAGTGCGCGGCATCCCGGTCTCGATCGGCAACCCGCATTACGTGACCTTCGTCCCCGACTTCCCGCGCGACTGGCAGGTCCGCTCCGAAGAGATTCAAAAGAGCGGACACTTCAAAGAAGGCGTGAACGTCGAATGGGTTTCGCCCGCCGGCAAGCACGACATCAAAGTCAGATTCTTCGAGCGCGGCGCCGGAGAAACGATGTCTTCCGGCACTGGTTCCTGTGCTTCGGCCGTTGCGTCGATTGCTGCTGGCCGCGCGGAATCGTCCGTCAAAGTACACGCTCCCGGTGGAACCCAGCTCGTTCGCGTGGAAGGGAACAGAGTTTTCCTCCGCGGTCCGGCAAAGCTAGTCTGCCGAGGAGAGTTTTTTGTTTGATGGTAGCGTGCAAACCGAGGGTGCCCCACCCTACGTGGTCTTCGTAGGGTGGGAACCACGACTGCATAAATGGCGAGGTTGCCCCACCCTTCCCGCGGTTTGTGCGGGAGGGTGGGCCTTACGACCGTATAAAGCATGGAATTTTCGACCCAACGAATGAAACCTCCCGCGCTCCGCCCCGGGGATAAGGTTGGCATCGTCGCGCCCGCCAGCAACATAAAGCGTCCCGACCTTGACGCGGGATGCGACGCCCTCCGCCGCGTCGGCTATGACCCGTTCTATTTCGACTCGATTCTGGATCAGGACCTCTATTTCGCCGGATCCGTCGACCGCCGAGTCCGCGAACTCGAGGACATGTTCGCCCGCGACGACGTCCGCGCGGTCCTTTGTGCCCGGGGTGGGTACGGAGCGAACTACCCGCTCAACCACCTCGATCTAGGAAAGATCAAAGCGCACCCGAAGCCGTTTATCGGCTACAGCGACCTCACGTGCCTCATGACTCACCTCACCGACGCCGGCCTCGTCACCTTCCACGGCCCAATGGCCGCCAAAGATTGGGCTCACGAAGACGGCATCGACTTCACCTCATGGCAATCGGCCCTGGGCGCGAATAGTGCGTGGGATGTTCCGTTGAACCCCGAAGTCTGCGGTCTTGCCGACGGCGACGCCGAAGGCACCCTCTACGGTGGGTGCCTCTCGATCCTCGTCTCTTCACTCGCTACACCGTACGAGATCCACACCAAAGACACGATCCTGTTCGTAGAAGACGTCGCCGCAAAGCCCTATCAGGTCGACCGCATGTTGATGCAACTGAAACTGGCGGGACATCTCAGCGAGGTCCGCGGCATCGTCTTTGGTGAGATGCTCGACTGTCGCCAGACCGCCAATCAGGGATACACTCTCGAAGAAGTCATCATGCGCGTCGTCGGCGATCTTGGCGTGCCCGTCGCCTTCGGCCTCCGCTCCGGGCACGTCAGCCGGCAAAACATCACACTGCCCTTCGGAGTCAGCGCAAAACTGTCCGTACAAGGAAACAAAGTGTCCCTAAGGATTCTGGAATCTGCCGTCACCGCGTAATGATTAGGTTCGCATCAGGGTATGCCTTTAGGCATACCGCACGGTTCGCCATTACAATTGCGCCTTCAGGCGCCGTCTTCTGAATGAATAATAAAAAGCACATCCACCTCATCGGCATCTGCGGCACGGCCATGGCCTCGCTCGCTGGGATGCTCAACGAACGCGGCTTCCGCGTCTCTGGCTCCGACGCCGCGGCCTATCCGCCCATGTCCGACTTCCTCCGCGATCTCGGCATCCCGGTTGCACAACCGTTCGACGCAAAAAATCTCGAACCGCGTCCCGATCTCGTCGTCGTCGGCAACGCCATCTCTCGCGGCAACGTCGAACTCGAACACATCCTCGACCAGCGCATCCCCTTCTGTTCGCTGCCGCAACTTCTGCACGACGAATTCCTCCGCGGCAAAGAAGTCTTGGTCGTCGCCGGAACTCACGGCAAAACCACCACCACCTCCATGCTCTCCTGGATCTTTCACTCCGCAGGGCTCGATCCTTCGTTCCTAATCGGGGGCATCGCCGAAAATTTCGGCTCCAGCTTCCATCTCGGCGAAGGCAAGCACTTCATCCTCGAAGGCGACGAGTACGACACCGCCTTCTTCGACAAAGGCCCAAAGTTTCTCCACTACTTTCCTGACGCCATCATCCTGACCTCAGTCGAATTCGACCACGCCGATATCTACAAAGACCTCGACGCCGTCGAAACCGCATTCAAGCGTTTAGTGAATCTCGTTCCGCGCCGCGGCCGCATCGTCGCCTTCGACGGCGTGGCCGGAGATGCTAAAGAAAGCGCCAGCCTCGAACGTGTTTTGAGCAAGCACTTCTCCCCGGTCGAGCGTTACGGCGTCGGTGAGAGAGCGAATTGGAAGATCACGAACCTGAAACTCGATCCCGGCAGTACGAGCTGGACCGTCCGCCGCGACGGTCAACCCTGGGCCGATTTCGAATTCGCCCTCGCTGGGGAATACAACGTCTGGAACGCCACCGCCGCCGCCGCTCTGGCACACGATTCCGGCATTCCAAAAGATGCCATCGCCGCCGCTCTCAAGACTTTCAAGAGCGTGAAGCGCCGCCTTGAAGTCAAAGCGCAAGTCAACAACATCACGATCATCGATGACTTCGCCCATCATCCCACGGCCATCGCGGGCACGCTCAAGGCTCTCCGCGCTCGCTATCCCGGATCGCGCCTCTGGGCCATTCTCGAGCCCCGCTCCAACACGCTCCGCCGCCGCGTTTTGCAATCGGATCTCGCCCGCAGTCTCTCTATGGCCGACGAAATTATCGTTGCTGGCGTCTTCCGCTCCGAGGCCGTTCCCGAAAACGAGCGCCTCGAACTCCCCGCGCTCGCTGCCGAAATCGAACGAAACGGCAAGCGCGCACGCCTGCTCAATGACGCCGAATCCATCATTCAAACCGCCGCTCCCGAGATGCGTCCCGGTGACGTGATCGCCATCCTCTCGAACGGAGGCTTCGGCGGCATCTACGAAAAACTCCCCGCCCGCTTGAAACAACTGTCGGAGACCAAATGAACTGTTACCTCTCGAAACAGGCAAGAAAAGGGATGCCGCACGTCTCGCTGAATTTGCGAGACATAGGAACTCTGCCCTACGCGCCCTCGCTGCCAGGGAAAAGAATCTTCATCGCACGGCGCTGGGCCTTCCTCGTTCTCCTCACCATCTCTTGCTTCGCCGTCGCCGAACCCCGCGCCTCCTACACCATCACCCTCGCTTCCCCTGCCCAACATCTCGCCGAAGTCCAACTCATCCTTCCCGCCGGCCCCGCCCACCGCGAACTCCAAATGCCCGTCTGGAACGCGCTCTACCAAGTCCGCGACTTCTCTCAATTCATCAACTGGATTCGCGCTAAAGATCGCTCCGGCAAACCGCTAGCCCTCCACGAGATCAACAGCAGCCGCTGGGAAATCAACCACGCCGAATTGGGCGCCATCATCGAATATCAAATCTTCCTCGACTCTCCCGGCCCCTTCGGCGCACAACTGAATCCTCATCACGCCTTCTTCAATCTCGCGCAGGTCCTCATCTACTCTGACGACACCCGCAACAGCCCCGCAAGAATCCACTTCAACCAAATCCCCGACGGCTGGCACATCGCCACGCCGCTCGCTGCGGTCGATAACGAATTTTCCGCGCCCAACTACGACCGCCTCGTTGACTCGCCCGTAGAACTCGGCAACTTCCAGGAGCAGGATTTCGACGAGTCCGGCGCCCACTTTCGCGTCGTAGTCGACGCCGAACCTGGCGACTACGACTTCGACAAGATCGTAGCCAACCTGCACAAGATCACCGCCGCCGCCATCTCCTGGATGAACGACCGCCCCTTCGACTCCTACATGTTCCTCTATCACTTTCCGCGTGGACCTGCAGGCGGAGGCATGGAGCACGCCTACTCCACCGCCATCGATATCAATGCCGACACGGTCAAACAGAATCTCTATCCCGTGAACGCCGTTACCGCACACGAGTTTTTTCATCTCTGGAACGTGAAGCGCATTCGCCCGCAAACTCTCGAACCAGTCGACTACACCAAAGCAAATTTCACCCGCGCTCTGTGGTTCAGCGAAGGCGTGACCTCAACCGCCGAAGGCACGATTCAGCTTCGTGCCGGACTGATCGACGAAAAGCAATATCTCGCCGAACTCGGCGACCAGATCACCGAACTCGAGCACCGTCCCGCGCATCTCACCCAGTCAGCCGAAGGCTCCAGCATGGACGCTTGGCTCGAAGGCGACTCCTATTATCGCCGCCCCGAACGCAGCATCTCCTACTACAACAAAGGAGAACTCCTCGGCGTCGCACTCGATCTCGCTGTCCGCGACTCCAGCCACGGTCGCGCCTCTCTCCGCGAAGTCCTGCAGTGGATGAACGAGCATTTCGCCAAGCAGGGCCGCTTCTTCGACGACTCGAATGGCGTTCGCCAGGCCGCTGAAGCTGTGACTCACACGGATCTGACCGACTTCTTCACAAAATATGTTGCCGGCACCGAAGAAATTCCCTGGGATGATTTCTTTCGCACCGTCGGTCTTCACGTGGAAAAAGTCCCCAGCACCGTCCCCGATCCCGGATTCATCGCTTCGCGCAACTTCGATGGACCCATGTTGGTCGGCGCGATAACGCCGGGCAGTGACGCAGAACATTCCGGCCTGCAAATCGGCGACATCGTTACCGAAATTCAAGGCAAGCCCGTCGGACAGGAATCGCGCCAGGAACTCTATCGCCTTCAACCGGGAGACACGCTCGCGATCAAGGTCCGCAATCGCCGCACCGGGGAACGCGAATTGAAGTGGAAGGTCGGCAGCCGCGAAGAAATTTCCTACGAAATTAAAGACCTCGATCAGATCACTCCGGCACAGCGCGCTCGCCGCGCCGCCTGGCTCAAAGGCGAAGCGGAAACCGATGGAGGTGTAAGCTCGACATGGCCATTCAACGCTGCTACCGAGTCAAGCGCCCGCATGCGCTCGCCACTTCCATCAGTGCCTAGCGGGGTTAACTAGAAATGCTGCGCACCGTCGTCATGCTCACCTTCTGGGGACTCTGCGCGCCCATCGCTGCGATCATTGGATTCCCCGTCGCCTGGATCATGGGCAACATCCGCGTCCTCTACGCGTTGTTCATGTGGGGAGCCCGCGCCGGAGTCTGGCTGACCGGTGTTCGCGTCGAAAAAGTTGGCATCGACAAGCTTGACTTCTCCCGCAGCTACATCTTCATGTCGAACCATGTCTCTAATCTCGACCCGCCCATCCAGATCCCCGCGCTGCCCAAACAGACTTCCGTGATGGTAAAAAAAGAACTCTTCAAGGTTCCAATTCTCGGACGCGCCATGCGCATGGGAGACCTAGTCCCCGTCGATCGCGGCAACCGCGACGCCGGCATCGAGGCCGTCCGCGCCGCCAAAGAAGTCGTCAACAAAGGCATGAACATGACGATCTACGTGGAAGGGAAGCGTTCCTTCGATGGCAAAATGCTGCCCTTTAAGAAAGGCCCGTTCTACTTGGCGATGGAATGCGGTGTTCCAGTCGTGCCCATGACGATTGTCGGCACACATTACGCCATGCCCAAAGCAAGATTTGCCATCAAACCGGCAAAGGTCCAAGTGATCTTCCACGATCCAATCGACCCAAAAGATTTCGGCGATCGCGATTCTCTGATGGAAAAAGTAAGGGCCGCCATCGAAAGCGGCCTACCAGAAGAATTCCGGGGGGTATCAACAGCCACGCTACCGACAGCTTAAAGGAGGCAGGAAGTTACTTCTGCATTCTGCCTTCTACTTTCTGCATTTGTATTGAGTCTTTCCTCGGCGTACTTCCGCGCCCTCTGCGGTCATGGTTTGTTCTTAGCTCGCACCGCCCGCACAAGTTCCGGCAACCGAGGCAGAATCGCCGAATACTTCAGCCACGCCCGGTGATCCACCGCCGGAGCTCCGCTCACCAGCGCCCCCGCTTCAATATCCCCCGCCACGCCGCTCTGCGGCGTCACGATCGCGTTGTCCCCAACTTTGACATGCCCGACAACGCCAACCTGCCCGGTAAGAATCACGCGATTCCCAATCTCCGTCGACCCAGCCAACCCAACCTGCGAACACAAAAGCGAATCTTCTCCCACCTGCGATCCATGCCCCACCTGCACCAGGTTGTCGATCTTCACTCCGCGTCCAATATGCGTCTCACCCACGCTGGCGCGGTCGATGCACGAATTCGCCTGCACCTCCACATCGTCTTCAATCACCACCGGTGCCGGTTGGGGAATCTTGTGCCACGTTCCCTCGGCAGTTTTCGCAAAACCAAATCCATCCCCACCAATCACCGCACCATTTTGCAGCAGCACGTTATTTCCGAGGACGCAGTTCTCCCGCACCACCGAATGCGCATGGGCAAAAAAGTTGTCCCCAATCCTCGCCCCGCGATAAATCACCACATGCGCCAGCAGCACCGCATTCGCGCCAATCTCCACACCTTCGCCAATTACGACGTACGGCCCAATGTGCGCGCCCGCCCCGATCCGGGCCGACGCATCCACCACCGCCGTCGGATGCACTCCAGCCGCATACTTCCGCACCGGATGAAACAACTCCAGCGCCCGCGCAAATGCCAAATACGGATCCTTCGCCCGCAGCATCGCCACCGAAATCGCAGGGAAGTTCTCCGCCACAATCACCGCCGAAGCCCGCGTCGTCTTCGCCGCCGCCGCATACTTCGGGTTCGACACGAACGTCAGTTCCCCCGGCCCAGCCCGGTCAATCCCGTTCAACCCGGTAATCTCGGTATCCGGAGACCCGCCCTCCAGACGCAGTTCAAGCGCCGCAGCAATCGCAGAAAGTTTCATGAGAATGGAATGAGAATACGCCCAAATCCTACACCACGAGCGGAGTCCTGGGCTTTGGGGCCCAGGACTTGTTTACGCTTTCTCCGTTGATATATCTCTGCAAACCGCGCCCACGACAGGCTTTATCAAATGATACGCAATCGATGACGGGTGCATTGCCCAACGTCCCAGCATCTGCGAAAAACGGCTCGTCGACCGGAGCCCACCATGTTGCGCAGCATGCTCATCGTGATTCTGTTGCCGTCTCTCACCGCCGCGCAGGACGCAGCGGTCCGCCAGAACAACCCTCCGCCATCCGCGGAACAAAGTCAGAGACTTGCCCAGGAGTGGCGTGCACATCAGCCCCCATACAGCTCCTACACTCTCTACCACCAGGTCCGCCGCGGAACTTCCGAAGATGTCGCCGTCCTCGTTCAATCCCGGGATCAGAACGGCTACTTCACGACTCCCAACTCTCCCGTCGCAGGCATCGTCCCACTGAATCTCCAGTTGGAGGCCGCGCCGGGATTTACCGTCACCCATCTCCGCTATCCCAAAGCCCGCAAGCAGCGCGTGAAGTTTCAGCAAGCAAAATTTCCCATCGCCGGTTCGAAAATTCTGGTCAAGCTGGACGCCGACCGAACTGTCGAGTTAGGAAGTCACGTTCTGAATGGGAAACTGAGCTTCGAAAGTATCGACGAGGTCTCCGGCAAAAGGACCATCCATCAGATCGATATTGAAATCCCCATCACCGTCGTTGAGCACGACGCCAAGGTCCAGAAAACGGGGGACGGGCCGTTCTACCACATGCCGGCATCCACAATGATCATGTTGATCGTACTCATACCGATCCTCCTTCCCCTCATGCTCTTGTGTGAAATCGCTTCAGGCGGGAACTGCTCAGACTAGGAAAGGAAGAGGTATTGCGGCGAGGATGATGAGCCTGGCAACCTTGAAACTTTGAAACCTTGAAACTTTCAAACCCAAAGTCTCTACGCTACTCCTCAAACAACGGCACCTGCCGCTGCTCATCGACTCCTCGCCGCTGCCGCCGCGTGGCTCCAATCACCGCCAGCACCGTCAGCGACTCCAGCGCCGTACGCGGCACAAAGATCCGCTGCGTGTTCGACCTCTGATCCGGAGGACTCACCAGATATCCTTCCGGTATCGTCTGTGTAAGATCCGCGGGCATCAATCCTTCCAGCACTTCGCTGTCTTTGAACCGCAGCCGCACCCACAGCCCCTCGCTCCGCGGTCGCGAGGTAAAGGTCTTCCGCGTCAGCGACTCCGCCTCGCCAAACTCCCGGACAAAATACACTCCCTTGATCTCCCGCAGATCGATCGAGATCACCGTTCCTGCCGTATTCAGCACATCAATCTTGCCCTCATTGACTAACTGAGCCGGAGACACATATCCCGCGACCGAATCCCGGTCCATCTTCCGCACGATCACTTTCTTGTTCGAAGGCATGAGAACCAGTTGTCAGTTGCCAGAGTTCAGTTCCCAAGTGTTTCCGCGCGTAACCGACGCAAACACGAAGCGCTCATTCTTGCGGCTTAGCCGTTGATTTGACTGAGAACTAGGTACTGAGTACTAGGTACTGGGTACTGACAACTGCCCTCCGATTCTCGCACTTTTCCCCCGAAAACACCCGGAATCCCCCTAAGCAGTAGCCAAAATGTAAACGTTGTGTTATTTTCTTTAGCTTGCTGCAAACTTTCCGTCAGGTCTAAGTACTTTGTAGTAAGTAACTTGCGACCATTGCCAATACCGCTGCACAAAGCCTTGGCCGAACCTGTGGAAATCTTGTGGAAAGCTCGGATGTTTTTGGTCCGTCTTGGCTCTGCCTCGGCATTCCAAAAAGGCCCTAAACGCCCGCAGATGAGTCGCTTGAAAGCGAATGGCTGATTACATTTACACCATGGAACTCCGGTTGTCGCCGGATCAGTTGAAAGGCGTCAACCTCGTCCAAGACGTTGCCCGCGCCGCGGGCATGAACCTCTACCTCACTGGCGGCGCCATTCGCGACATCATCTCCGGCGCCTCCATTCGCGACATCGACCTCACCGTCCAGGGAAACCCGCTCAAGCTTCAAAAGGACCTCGAAAAGCACGGCGCTCGCATCACCGCCGTCGACGAAGACGCCCGTACCATCTTCATCTCGCTCCCCGGCAACGCCCACGCGGAAATCAGCATGGCGCGCACCGAGCGGTACGAGAAAACCGGCAAGCCGCCCATCGTCACGCCCGCTACCATCCACGAAGATCTCCGCCGCCGCGACTTCACCGTCAACGCCATGGCGCTCTCCCTCAACGAAGGATCGCGCGGCCTCCTTCTCGATCCCTTCAACGGCGTCGCCGACATCGAAGCCAAGCTCATCCGCATCCTGCATAACTATTCATTCCTGGAAGATCCCTCGCGCCTTATCCGCGCCACGCGCTTTGCCGCCCGCTTTCACTGGCCTCTCGAGGAGCGCACCCAGGCCCGTTACGATGCTGCCAAAGAAGGCAAGTACATCGATCACATCCAGCGCAGCTCCATCGGGCACGAAATCGCCGCCCTCGCGCACGAGGACGATCCCCTCCACGTTGTCAAAATGCTGGAGAAGGAAGGCTGGCTCGAAATCCTGCATCCGCACTGGTCCAGCGCCAAAGTCGACACCAACGGCATCACCGCGCTGATGAAGACGCGCCAGCAGATGGTCGACCTCGGCTACACGCCCGACGCCGGACCTGCCGTCATGCACTTTCTTACGGCGCGCCTGTCTGACAAAGAAATCTCGGACCTGCAGCGTCTCATTCCGCGCAAGGATCTGGTCGAAGCCTGGCGCGACATCGAAGACCATGCCAAGGAACTCGCCAAGCGCCTCATGGGTAAGGAAGCGGCCACTCCGTCGCGCACCTGGAATCTTCTCTCCGAGTCCCGTCCGGAAATGATTCTGTTCCTCGCCGTGACCGCCAAGCAGCAATCGGTGGAACAGAAGATCAAGAATTATCTGACCAAGTGGCGCCAGGTGCAGCAATCGCTGCCGCTGCCGGAAATGACGGAATTGCTGATTACGCCGCAGCTGCCCGAATACCCCAAGATCGCACGCGACGTCTTCATGCTGCTGCTCGATGGCAAGATGCGCTCTCGCACCGAGCGCCTGAAATTCCTGAAGCCGCTTGCCCCTCCGCCGCCACCGCCTCCGCCGGCGCCGCGTCGTGGACGCGCCGCTAAAGCTGCGGCAGACGCTGCCGCCGCTGCGGCCGCAGTCGCACCCGCGAAAGGGAAGGGAAAGAAGGGAAAAGCTGCAGCGGTCGCTGCTCAACCCGCGCCAGTCGCGCCTCCGGCCCCTGCCCCGAAAGCTGTCGAAAAATCCAAGCCCGCAAAAGCCGAGGCCAAACCGGTAAAGGCCGCTGCCAAGCCTGCCCCAAAGCCCGCCCCAAAGCCAGCAAAGAAACCCGCCAAGAAAAAGAAGTAAAACGGCGGGCACGGTCTCAGTTGTCGGCTAATAAAAACTGAATCGTGGAGCCCCGATGCCTCGTCCGGGTTTGCGCGTAAGCGCGCAATGGAACCCTCAGAATCATGGTGAACGCGTGAGGCCAATCAGCCGGGAAGTGCCGCAAGAGTAAAGCCCACGGCGCAAGCCTGGGTGAGAGCGCCGGAAAACGAAAAAAGCCCCGAAGGGGCGAAAGAAGAATCAAGTAACAGATACTATTCAAACCTCGCCACGATCCCAACCGCCAGACCCCAGAACAAATTCCAAGACCTAACACCTAACACCCAATACCCAATACTCAATACCCAAGACAAGCTGCCCACAGTCGCTTGAGGGAACTCCCGGAATCTGCTCAGGGCAGTCTCGCCAGTTTTTACAGATTCCAGCGTAATAACGCTCCACACGCTTTCCGGCAACTTACTAGTTCCATGACATCTCATGATCGAGCTCAAATGGAGGAACTTTGCGCCCGGATCGCTGCCGAAAAAGATCATCGCAAGTTCCTCGAACTAGTGCGCCAATTGAACGATCTTCTGGATCGCTCCCATGACCACCTCAAAGTCAATGATCTACCTCCCGAGCCGAAAGCCCGGTAGCCGCGCCCCGAGCGGCTGTCGAAAGGTCTCGCTGCCTGTACGATACCTGGGAACTCATGAACGCAGCCATTCCCGACGTTCTCAGCGCCCTCGTTGTTCCTTCGTGCTCTCAGCGGTAAAGCTTTTCTCAGGAATAGAACGGATGACTGTGTGGAGGCACAGCGGATTTGGAAGACTTAGACTCCGAAGCGTTCTGCGCACCAGCGTCTCATTGCACCCGATTGCCCCGCGCCTCGTTCGCTTCCAGCAACTCCCGCACCGCCCCGATCAACACTCCGCTATCGGACTTCGGCACGGTTTTTCGCACTCCGGCCTTCAATGCCTCCAACTCCACGCGCGCAGACCAGTACAGGGTGTGCATCAGAATGGGAATCTCCGGCATCAATTTCCTGAGCTCGCGCGCCGCGGCGAAGCCGTCCTTGCGCGGCATGGCCAGGTCCAGAATCACCAGCGTGGGCTTCGTCTGTTTTGCCAGAATCACAGCCTCGTGGCCATTTTCCGCTTCCACGATCTCCCATCGTCCCTGTCCCTCATTCTCCAGGACCTGTCGAAGAGCACCGCGCACCAGTGGATTGTCATCGGCGATGAGAATTCGAATCGGCATTCCATTGCTTCAAGGTGGGTCTGGACGATTGGTGAGCACGGGCCTCTCACCTCTTCGTGTGATGCCCTACATTGTAAGGTTTTACCCCAGATCGAATTCGCACCGAAATACAGAAAATCCTGTACCCGCCCTTAGACCTATACACGTGAATTACCGAATCATCCTCCCACTCTTTCAGAAATCTTTCTGACACCAAACTTCCACGCGGCGTCTTAAGATTTTCATGACAAAAAATAATTTCGTTTGCCCGGAGGACCCCTTGCGACGTCAAAAGAGCGGCGTGCCCTCAAAGGATCTTCGAGCTGTTCAGCCCGGTGAGCGCACTAACTTTGAAGGTAAAGCTGTTGCCAACAACCTGCTGCTGTCCATTTGCGACGAAGACTTTTCCTTGCTTCGTCCACATCTCCATTTCCACGAATACCGACATCACCAGACTCTTTACGAACCGAACCGTCGGCTCGAGACTGCCTACTTCCCGAACTCCGGCATGATCTCTCTGGTCTTTACTTCCCGGCTGAACGAGACCGTGGAGGTCGGCGTGGTCGGTAATGAAGGCTTCGCCCCTGTTCAGATGGTGGCTGGACTGAATCGCACCCCGCACCGCGCGGTTGTCCAAATCAGTGGTGCCGGGTTTCAAATCGATGTCGGCACGCTGTGGACCGCAATGAAAGCAAGCCCTCAACTTCAGTCCAACATGAACCGCTACGCTGCCGTTCATGGCCTTCAGGTCGCGCAAACTGCAGGATGCAATCGCCTGCACGATCTTGAGCAGAGACTCTGCCGCTGGCTGCTGCTCACGCAAGATCGCGTCGGCTCCGGTCTGCTTCGCATCACCCACGATTTCCTTGCCACCATGCTGGGCACCGATCGACCGAGCGTCAGCATCGCCGCCGGGAGTCTGCAGAAGCGCCAGATCATCGAATATCAGCACGGCTCCGTGCGCATCCTGAACCGCAAGAAACTCGAAAGCTGTGCCTGCGAATGCTACAACGTCATCGCCCAATTCAACGGCGAACTCGCCCTCAAATAGAAATTATGTAGGGACAGCCACTCCCGGGCTGTCCGGTCGAGCGAAGCTCGATGGCGGGATGCTCGATGCCAAGATTGCGGTCCCAAGTTTTTTAGTTCTATTTGGAAGGGCTATTCCAGCGTCTTTGAAACTCTGAAACCTTGAAACTTTGAAACCTTAGCGCCGAAGGCGCGCGCACTTACTTCACTCTTGCGCTCCCCGCTCCACCCCCGTATCATTGGCCCGCAATCCCCCCGACAACTTCAAAACTAGGGAACTATTCCTAATGGGAAAAGTGCGAAAAGTTCTGCCCATTGCTCTGGCCGTTCTCCTCGTTGTCCTAATCGGCGCCATCCACTTCACGATTGGATGGCGTCCGTTCCTCGGTCCCAAAAAGCGAGAAACCACCAACCGCCAATTCGAACGTACGCCCGAGCGCCTCGCCCGCGGTCGCTATCTCGTCCAGGTAGCTCTTGATTGCGAAACCTGTCACTCTCCCAAAGACTGGACGCAGCACGGCGCGCCCATTCAACCCGGCATGGAATTGGCCGGTCAGACCCTGCAGTTACCTGGATTCCCCGGAACCCTGGTGACGCCGAACCTCACGCCCGATCCCAAAACCGGCTCCGGCAATTGGACCGACGACCAGATTGCCCGTGCCATCCGCGAAGGCATCAAGCACGACGACACCACCCTGTTTCCCATAATGCCGTACGACCAGTACCGCCGTTTGTCCGACGAAGATGTCGCTTCCATCGTGGTGTTTCTGCGATCCCTACCGCCTGTTCGCAATCCGCTTCCGTCTTCTCACATCAATTTCCCCGTCAACTATTTGGTCCGCAGCGCACCCGAGCCTGTCACGCAGCCCGTCTCCGGTCCCAACTCGGCGGACCCGTTGGCGAGAGGAAAATACATTGCCTCGATGGGATGCGGTTGCCACTCCCCGACTGACAAACCGTTCGCGGGCGGAGAACATTTGCAGGGACCCTGGGGCGACATTACCAGCGCAAACATCACGCCCGATCCGTCTGGCATCGGCTACTACAGCGAAGACACTTTCATCACCGCACTTCGCACCGGATACGTCGGCGCACGCAAGCTGAATTCGATCATGCCCTTCGGCGAGTTCAAGAATCTGACCGACGACGACCTGAAAGCCATCTTCGCGTACTTGCGAACCGTACCCCCGGTTCACCACCGCGTCGACAATTCACTGCCGCCCACGTTCTGCAAAATCTGCAAACAAAAGCACGGCGGCGGTGACCAAAACTGACAGGCAGCAGCCCCGGCGACCCACTGGCTGAGCGAGCACGTGCGGGTGCCCCACAACTCGCGCGGTGTTTGCGCGAGATGTGGGGATTTTTGCCGGAAAAAGGTTAATTGTCTCGGAGTCAACGTCCCAAAAACATTTGACAAAATTTTACCCACGCCCACGCCCCAAACCGAGCCTATAATGAACCTGTCTATGCGTCGCTTGGCTTCCATCGCGGCGTTCGCGCTCTTCCTCGCGGTACCTCTCTGGGCTCAACATGGCGGAGGTCACGGCGGCGGACATGCCGGCGGCTTCTCCGGTCATGGCGGAGGACACGCTGCCTTCAGCGGCGGTTCCCACTTCTCCGGCGGCGGATTCTCCCACGGCTTCAGTACGCATTCCGGATTCTCTTCGCGCGGCATGGGCGCGTTCCATTCCAACCGGATCACCATCCGCAATTCGTTCCCGGGACGCCGCGGTTTCGGCAGTTGGAATCGCTTTGGCTGGGGCTATCCCTGGGGCGCTTACTACGGCTACTACGATCCTTACTGGTATTGGGACGACCATTCTCGCTTCGATCAGGAATACGCTAACGACTACGACCGTGCTCAACAGATGAACGATCAGAGCTTGCGTGAGCAGCAGATGCGCCGTCAGGAAGAAGCCGATGGCGATCAGGACGCATACGCCCTTCCGCCCCGCCGCGCGGCCGAGTCGACTGACGATTCGCACGCCTCACCAATCATGCCAGCCACTGTCCTTGTCTTCCGCGACCAGCACAAACAGGAAGTGCAGAACTACGCCATCGTCGGACAAACTCTCTGGAGCTTTGCTCCGCAACACACGCAAAAAATTCCGCTCTCCGACCTAGACCTTCAAGCCACCACCAAAGCCAATGAAGACCAAGGCGTAACCTTCCGCGTTCCCGCGACAAACGAAGCGCAATAAAGAAAGATTCGTACCAGGGTACGCATTCAGGCGTACCGAATAGCAGATTCAGAAAAGCCGCTTTAGCCGCTGAAGGGCACATCCATTCAATGCGTCTTTTCCACCTTCCAGACCATCTACATCACGTTCCCAGCCTCGATATTTCTTTTTGGCAGGGAACCTAGTACAGTGAAATCAAGCATTTAGGCACATCCTGGGGAATCTGCGTAAGCACGGCCGGAGAGCCTGCCGAACCCTGCCCGGATGCTAAAATAGAGACACACACAAATATGCCTTTGAAAACTCTGTTTCTAAACCCCCCGTCTTTTGAAAATTTCGACGGAGGCGCTGGCTCTCGTTGGCCCGCCACCCGCGAAATTGAAAGTTTTTGGTATCCGGTTTGGTTGGCTTATCCGGCTGGAATGCTGGAGAATTCGCGACTGCTCGACGCGCCGTCGCACCACGTCTCGGGCGAAGAGACCATTAACATTGCCCGCGACTACGAATTCCTCGTTCTCTTTACCTCGACGCCGGGATTCCCGGGGGATCTCCGCCTGGTGCGCGCGATCCGGCAGGTGAATCCGAACATCAAGATTGCCTTCGTCGGCCCGCACGTGAGCGTGCTGCCGGAAAAGTCCCTGCGCGATTGTCCTGAAATTGATTTCATCTGCCGCAAAGAATTCGATTTCGCCGTTGTGGACTACGCCAACGGCAAGCCCCTGGCAGATATCCCGGGCATTTCGTACCTGCAGGACGGCAAGTGCGTCCACAATCCCGATGCCCCGCAGATTCAGAATCTCGATGCGCTGCCGCACGTCACCGACGTCTACAAGCGCGACCTCGAAGTGAAGAATTACAACGTGCCTTTCCTGCTGCACCCGTACGTGTCTCTCTACACGACGCGCGGATGCCCGGCGCAGTGCACGTTCTGCTTGTGGCCGCAAACTCTCAGCGGACATCCCTGGCGCAAGCGCTCGACTGACGACGTCGCCGCCGAGATGGCCAAGGTGAAGCAGTACTGGCCCGAAGTGAAAGAGTTCTTCTTCGACGACGATACCTTCAACATCCAGAAGGCGCGCACGATCGAACTGTGTGCCAAACTGAAGCCGCTGGGACTCACGTGGTCCTGTACCTCGCGCGTGACCACCGACTTCGAAACGCTCAAAGCCATGAAGGAAGCCGGCTGCCGCCTGCTTATCGTCGGCTACGAGTCGGGCGATCAGCAGATCCTGAAGAACATCAAGAAAGGCGCCACCGTCGAGCGCGCCCGCCAGTTCACCAAGGACTGCCACAAACTCGGCCTGGTGATTCACGGCGACTTCATTCTCGGCCTGCCCGGTGAGACCCCTGAAACCATCAACAACACGATCGCCTTTGCCAAGGAGCTTGATGTCGAGACCATTCAGGTTTCGGTCGCGCACGCCTATCCTGGCACCGAGTTGTATGACTACGCGGTGAAGAACGGATTCATCGTGGGCGACAACAAGATGGTCGACGAAGGCGGACACCAGCTTGCGCACATCCAGTATCCGGGCCTGTCGGCCGACGAGATTCTTTCGTCCGTGCACCGCTTCTACGACGAGTATTACTTCCGTCCCAAAGCCGTCTTCCGCATCCTGAAGAAGGCCATGTTCGACAGCAACGATCGCAAGCGTTTGTACAAGGAAGCGAAGACCTTCCTGAAGCTGCGTGCGGCGCGCAACAAGATGGTGAAGAAACACGCCGAAGCGCCCGCGCCCGAACCGATGAATGCGTAAGAAGCAGGTTTCAAAGTGAAAAGGTTGCAAAGTTTCAAGGACATTGCCTTGGGTACTTCGAACCTGGAAACTTTGAAACCTTGAAACTTTGAAACCTTGACTGTTCGCAAGTATCTTGTGCTGGCCGGAGTGACCGTTTTCGCAGCGGCTGGCGACTCCATGCTCTCGCATGGAATGAAACAAACAGGCAACATCTCCATTCATCACCTGTCGAGTGTGCTGCTCGCCCTGCTCAATCCCTGGGTCGCGGTGGGTGTTCTGTTGCTCCTCGCCTTCTTCGCCTCATACATGAACGCGCTCTCCTGGGCCGACCTCACGTATGTGCTGCCCGCCACCTCGCTGGGATACGTCTTGCTCGCGTTCGTGGCCAAGTTCGTCTTGCACGAGCAGGTCACGCCCATGCGGTGGCTGGGCATCGCGCTCATTTCGGGCGGCGTGGGATTCGTCGCCGGAGGCCCGGCGTTGACTTCGCACGAGCATGGAGAGTTGGAAAGCCCATCCTCCCGCACAGAACGCGGGAAGGATGGGGCAACCTGCGTTTTGTCCGGCGAGGCGGAACGATGAAATTCGCCTACACCTGGGGAGCGATCGTGGCAGTCGCGCTGGCGTCGGTCGTCGGCGACGTGCTGCTGGCGCGCGCCATGAAGCAAGTCGGCGACGTGCACGAATTGTGGAAGCGCTCCGGATTGTGGAGCGTAATCGCCCGCATCCTCACCAATGCGACTTTCTTCGCCGGCGTCGCTGCCATGGCCGCCGCGTTTTTCAGTCTGCTGTTCGCACTGTCTTGGGGAGACGTCAGTCTAGTAGGTCCCGCTGCCGCGTCATTGACTTTCATCGGCAACGCCTTTGCGGCGAAAATTTTCCTGCATGAAAAAGTAGATCGCCGGCGGTGGATAGCCGCCGTCCTGGTGGCGGGTGGCGTGGCGCTGCTGGCGGGGTAAGACGCTGCGTGTCCGGGGGCGGAGAAAATCAAAATCTACTGGGCGTCTACGTCTGTGGTTCCCACCCTTCGCGAAAAGCGCGCGAAGAGTGGGGCAACCGGGGCTAAGGGCGCATCGTTATATTGGAGCTTTGCACCCTCACACCCTTAAACGCGTGCTTCTGTAGAATCGTGCAGATCGCAAGGGTTGCCAAAGTCGTGTCCAGTGTCGGGCCGGATCGAATGCAAGAAATAGGTAGCTTCTTCTCTCGCTTCCATGGAACCAGTTTCACATAGGGAACCAACATTCCACGCGAAACCCGAAAGTAAACTGGTACAGGCGTTTTGCCAGCATCATCAGTGCCTTGCTTGTAAAATTCTCGCTGCCGAACGACAGCACGCCATTCTTTTTCGACGTTGAACGCCTCACTCTTGAATCTAACGATCTCTTCCAAAAGAAGGTCCATCGTTGCAGTGAGGAGTCGCTGGTAACCCACGAATGGGTGTTCAAAAACTTCTCTCATCGCTTCCGTCGTCCCCGGCTGATCAAGACTCGTGAAGATCGGATTGAGGATGTTGCGGCAAATCTCGAGTTGTTTCGGTCGCTCGTACTCTACTTTTATCCATCGGCATGTGTAGATGTTCGGCTCTGGTGTCAATCTATCGCCGAAAGTGCCGATCTTCGGAAGCACCCTGACCCCAATTGAATATCCGCCTGACTGTGCGTAGGCTCGCCATTGACTGAGAAGGTTATCCTCTTCGCAGAAGCACGTCAGGTATATGGGCGTCAGCATGCGCTTCTGGAACAAATCTTCGAAGGAACTCCGTAGTTGGCCAGCCAAACCAACAGTGATTGAATCCTCTGCCCGCGTATTCTTGGTGAACCACTGATCCAACACTTCCCTAAGAACGTTGTAGCCATAGAACATTTCCGCCGAATCATTTAGATAGTATGCGGACGTCGCCCATAGTTCATTGTTTTCGATGATTCCCTTCAAACCCTCGGCTGAGGTGTAGTGATAAAGAACTTTGTCTGGTGGTGGTTCGTCAGAGTATTGGCGTTCCTGCAAGACCGAGATTTGTTTGAAAACCGACTCGGCAGAAGCGACGGCGGATTTGTCGTAGTCGGTGAGTAACTTG
>Ga0335070_10000364_pt1 | contig 52090 bp, 62 predicted proteins | sample Lox_Sample_13_FD_206722 | JGI IMG/M metagenome (GOLD analysis project Ga0335070, IMG submission 206722) | Soil microbial communities from Loxahatchee National Wildlife Refuge, Florida, United States - Lox_Sample_1.3 | ecosystem: Environmental > Terrestrial > Soil > Wetlands | place: USA...
AGGGGGCAAGCCGCTTCGCCGTCTCGCCGTCGACCCGGTCGGCGGTCATCCGGTGCACGAGCTCGGCGGCCTTGCGGCTCTTCGTGAAGCAGATCGTGCGCAGGTCGCGCTCGACGAGCGCCGCGAGCAGGCGTGCGGCCTCGCCGAGAGGGCTCGCGCGCAGGCCCAGCTCCGCATCGAGCAGCTCCGGGTTCCAGAGGGCGACGGTGCGCTCGGCTCGCGGCGCCGCGTCGCCGCCCACGACCGTCGCCTCGACTCCGAGCAGCGCGAGCGCGAGCTCGCCCGGGTTCGCGATCGTCGCCGAGGCGAGCAGGAGCTGCGGCTCGGATCCGTAGACGCGCGCCAGCCGGCGGAGGCGGCGCAGCACGTTCGCGACGTGCGAGCCGAACACGCCGCGGTAGACGTGCGCCTCGTCGACGACGACGTAGCGCAGGTTGTGCAGCACGTCGGCCCAGAGGTCGTGCCGCGGCAGGATGCCGATGTGGAGCATGTCGGGGTTGGTGAGGACGAGGTTGGCCGACCGCCGGATGTGGCGGCGCTGCTCCTGCGGCGTGTCGCCGTCGTAGATCGAGGCGTGGACGCCCGGCACCGCGAGCTCACCGAGGGTGCGCGCCTGGTCCTGCGCGAGCGCCTTCGTCGGGTAGAGGTAGAGGGCGCGGTTCTTCGGCTCGGTCGCGAGCGAGTCGAGCACCGGCAGGTTGAAGGCGAGCGTCTTGCCCGACGCCGTTCCGCTCGTGACGATCAGGTGCTCGCCCGTCCGTGCCACCTGCCAGGCCTCCGCCTGGTGGGCGTACAGCTCCTCGATGCCGCGCGCGGACAGCGCAGCGCGTACGTTCGGGTGGAGCTCGCCGGGGAACGCCACGGTGCGCGCCGCCCGGGCCGGCTCGGTCGTCAGGTAGGCGAGCTCCTCTCCCTGGAGCAGGTCGTTCCACTGGGCGACGGCGGTCACTCCGCTATTGAAGCGCCCCCGTCCTCACTCCTCGCGCAGGACGGCGATCGCCCAGGCGCCGAGCAGCGCCGCTCCGAGCGTGAAGAGCGCGGTGACGGCGACCGAGCCGTGCAGGAGCGAGGCGGTCTGCCAGATCCCTGGCAGTGCGAGCAGCCCGAGGAAGCGCACCTGCCCAATGATGGGCTGTTAGCCTGACGGCACCGGGGTGCCGCACGGTGCGGCTGAGATCACACCCGTCGAACCTGATCCGGATCATGCCGGCGAAGGGAGAGATTTGATCTATCGGGCACTGACCATCGCGACCTCCGACTCCGGTGGTGGCGCAGGCATCCAGGCCGATCTGAAGGCGTTCGCCGCGGCTGGCGCGTACGGGACGTCGGTGCTCGTCGCGCTCACCGCGCAGAACACCGTCGGCGTGACCGCGATCCACGAGCTGCCGCCGGCGTTCGTGCGTGCGCAGCTCGACGCCGTGTTCGACGACATCGGCGTCGATGCGGCGAAGACCGGGATGCTCTTCTCGCGGACCCTGATCGAGACGGTCGCGGACTATCTGGAGCAGCACCGCGTGCCGCTCGTGATCGATCCCGTGATGGTGGCGAGCTCGGGCGCGAAGCTGCTCGAGGACGACGCAATCGACGTGCTCGTCGGCCGCCTCTTCCCGCTGGCGACCGTCGTCACGCCGAACCTCCTGGAGGCGCAGGCTCTGGTCGGGGTTCCGGGGCGGTCGAAACGCGAGCTGGCCGAGCGGTTGCACGAGCTCGGCGCGCCGGCGGTGATCGTGACGGGTGGCCACGGGGAGCCGGTCGACCATCTCTTCGACGGTGTCACGCATACCGAGATCCCGGTCGCGCACCACGACGTCGCCGCCACGCACGGCGCGGGCTGCACGCACTCGGCGACGCTGGCCGCACTGCTCGCCCGCGGCGAGGGCCTGCTCGACGCGGCTCGCGGAGCGGCGGAGGCCGCCTCGCGCGCGGTCGCGCAGGGGCTCGTCGAGCTCGGCTCGGGCGAAGGCCCCGTCGACGTCCTGGGGGTGAACCGCTGATCTCTGCCGGTTCCACGCTGCGCACGATCCGCGAGCGCAGGCCGCTCGTCCACCAGATCACGAACTACGTCGTCATGAACGAGACGGCGAACGCAACGCTCGCGCTCGGCGCGTTGCCGGTGATGGCCCACGCGGTCGAGGAGGTCGAGGAGATGACGGCGATCGCATCCGCGCTCGTGCTCAACATCGGCACGCTCTCGGAACGGTGGATCGAGGCGATGCTGCTCGCCGGCCGCGTCGCCGCCGAGCGGAGGATCCCGGTCGTGCTCGACCCCGTCGGTGCCGGCGCGACGGCGTACCGCACGGCCACGGCACGGAAGCTGCTCGGGACGGCCGGGGTCACGGTGCTGCGCGGCAACGCGGGCGAGATTGCGACGCTCGTCGGCGCGGAGGCCGAGGTGCGCGGCGTCGAGTCGATGGCCGTCGGCGTCGAGCCGGCCGAGCTCGCGCGCGAAGCGGCGTGCCGCCTGGGCGTGATCGCGTCCGTCACGGGGCCCGTCGACCACGTCTCCGACGGCGAGCGCGTGCTCGCGGTCGCGAACGGGCACGAGCTGCTCGCCGCGGTCTCGGGCACGGGCTGCATGTCGACTGCCCTCACGGGCTGCTTCCTCGCCGGCAAGCCGGAGCTGCCGCTCGAGGCGGCGGCCGAGGGGCTCGCGGCCTTCGGCGTCGCGGCCGAGGATGCGGCGGCCGACGCGCAGGGCCCGGGGACGTTCCACGCCCGCCTCTACGACGCGCTGTACGCACTCGACCCCGACACGCTCGACGCGCGCACGCGCATCACCGAGCCGTGAGGCTCGACGAGCTCGGGGAGTTCGGCCTGCTCGCAGAGCTCGAGCGGCGCGGGCTCGCGCAGGGGATCGAGCACGACGCGGCCGAGATCGGCGGGCTCGTCGTCACGCAGGACGCGCTCGTCGAGGGCGTGCACTTCCGCTTCGACCTGCTCTCGCGGCGCGAGCTCGGCTTCCGCGCCGCGGCGGTGAACATCAGCGACCTCGCCGCCTCCGGAGCCGAGCCGCTCGCCCTGATCGTCTCGCTCGGGTTGCCCGGCGACGCGAGCGTCGAGGACGTGATCGAGCTCTACGAGGGGCTGAGCGAGGCCGGCGTGCCGGTGCGGGGCGGCGACACGACGCGCGCGCCGGAGGTGCTGCTGAGCGTGACGGCGCTCGGGCGCGCCGAGCGGGTGCCCGGGCGTGCGGGCGCGCGGCCGGGAGACGTGCTGGTCGTCACCGGGCCGCTCGGCGCGGCCGGGGCAGCCTTCCGTGCGGGCCGTCTCCTGCGCCCGCCGATCCGGGTCGAGGAGGGGCGACGGCTCGCCGCCGTCGCGACGGCGATGCTCGACCTCTCGGACGGGCTCGCCCCCGACGCGGGCCACCTCGCGGAGCGCTCCCGCTGCCGCCTGGCGATCGAGCTCGAACGCGTCCCGCTCGCCGACGGCGCGACGCTCGACGACCTCGGCTTCGGTGAGGACTACGAGCTGCTGGCCGCGACGCCGGACCCGCTCGGCTTTACGGTCGTCGGCCGCTGTGAGGAGGGATCAGGCGTCCTGCTGACCCTGCACGGCAAGCCCGTCGAGCTCGCCGGCTGGGAGCATTTCCGCTAACCATCGCTCGAAGACCGCGCGCGGTCGGGCACCGACGACGGCGCCGCGCGCCTCGCCGCCGGAGAAGAGGATCACCGTGGGAATCGACAGCACGTCGAAGCGGGCGGCGATCTGCGGGTGCTCGTCGATGTCGACCCTCGCGACGGGCACGGTCGCCTCGAGCTCCGCCAGGATCGGCTCGACCGCACGGCACGGCCGGCACCACGGTGCCCAGAAGTCGACGATCAGCGGCCCTCCGGCGATCGCGGCGTCGAATGTCGTCTCGTCGAGCTCTCGCATCAGAGCTTCCCCCGCAGCGCCGCGACCCGCAGCAGCGGCACGTTGCGCACCGCCTCGAGGAAGATGGCGCGCGTCATCTTCGACTTGCCCTGCGTCCGGTCGGCGAACACGATCGGTACCTCCGCCACCTTGAAGCCCTTGAGCAGCGCGCGGTACTTCATCTCGATCTGGAAGACGTAGCCCTTGGAGTGGATGCTGTCGAGCTCGAGGCTCTCGAGTACGGCGCGGCGGTAGCACTTGAAGCCGCCGGTGACGTCGCGGATCCGGACGCCGAGCAGCGTGCGCGCGTAGATCGAGCCGCCGCGCGACACGATGCGCCGCCCAAGGCCCCAGTTGAGGGTGCCGCCGCCCTCGACGTACCGCGAGCCGAGCGCGAGGTCGGCGCCGCCCTCGACGGCTGCGACGAGGCGCGGCACGTCGGCGGGGTTGTGCGAGAAGTCGGAGTCCATCTCGACGACGATCTCGGCGCCGTCGGCGAGGGCCCGCTTGAAGCCGGCGATGCACGCCGGGCCGAGTCCCTGCTTCTCCGGGCGGTGGAGGACGGAGACGAGCTCGAGCTCCTTCGCGAGCCGGTCGGCGATCTCGCCCGTCCCGTCGGGCGAGCTGTCGTCGATCACGAGGATGCTGTAGCCGTGCGGCACGAGCGCCCGGACCATCGCCTCGAGGTTCTCGCGCTCGTTGTACGTCGGCAGGCACACGATGACGTCCGACACGGGGTCCCAGGCTACCGGGGGCGTCCGTATGATCGGCGGCATGGCCGCCTTGCCTGGCAACGCCGAGGTCGCGGAGCGGTTCGACCTGCTCGCCGATCTGCTGGAGCTCGAGGGCGCCGAGCCGTTTCGCGTCCTGGCCTACCGACGGGCGGCGACCCGGATGCGTGAGACCTCAGGCTCGATCGCCCAGCTCGCGCTCGACGGGCGCGCGAGGGAGCTGCAGGGGATCGGCAAGACGATCGAGGAGAAGATCGTCCAGATCGTCGAGCAGGGCGAGATCGAGGCGCTCGCCAAGCGCAAGACGACGATCCCGCCCGGTGTCGTCCAGTTCATGCACCTGCCGGGGCTCGGGCCGAAGACCGCCGCGCGCATCTGGCGTGAGCTCGGCGTCACGACGCTGGAGGAGCTGCGGCAGGCGGCGGAGGCCGAGCGGCTGCGCTCGCTCGCCGGGCTCGGCGCCAGGTCGGAGGAGAAGATCCTCAAGGCGCTCGCGTTCCAGGCGGACAACCCCGACGCCGGCCGCCGCCTGCTCGGCGACGGCCTGCCCGCCGTACAGGCGGCCGTGGCCGCGTTGCGCGAGCATCCCGCGGCCGTGCGCGTGTCGGAGGCAGGCTCGGTGCGCCGCCGCAAGGAGACCTTTCGAGACCTCGACCTGATCGCCACGGCGAGCGCCCCGGGGGAGCTGACCGCGTTCTTCGTCCAGCTGCCGTGGGTGGTCGACGTCGCCGCGCACGGCGACACGAAGGCGACGGTCGTCTCGAACGACGGCCTCCGCTTCGACCTGCGTGTCGTGCCGCCGGAGTCGTACGGGAACCTGCTCCAGCACTTCACCGGCTCGAAGGAGCACAACGTTGCGATGCGCGAGGAGGCGGTGCGCCGCGGTCTCTCGATCTCCGAGTACGGCGTCACGACGGTCGAGACCGGCGAGGTGTTCCAGAGCGAGGACGAGGACGCGGTCTACGCTTTCCTCGGCTACCAGCCGATCGCGCCGGAGCTGCGCGAGAACGCCGGCGAGCTGGAGGCGGCGCGTCGCGGCGAGCTACCGGCGCTTGTCGAGCTGTCGCAGCTGCGCGGCGATCTGCACACGCACACGCACTGGTCCGCGGACGGGAAGAACACGCTCGAGGAGATGGTTGGCGCCGCCTCGGCGCGTGGCTACGAGTACTACGCGATCACCGATCACTCGCACTATCTGCGCGAGGGCCGCCTCGCCGCGCAGCTCGAGGAGATCGAGCGCGTGCGCGAGCGCTTCCCGAAGCTGCGGATCCTCGCCGGCGTCGAGGCGAACATCCGCACGAGCGGCGAGGTCGACGTGCCGGAGGAGGAGCTCGCCCGCCTCGACTGGGTGGTCGCCTCCGTCCACCAGGCGCAGGAGAGCCGGCCCACCGAGCGCGTGCTCGAAGCGATGGACAACCCGTACGTCGATTGCATCGGCCATCTCACCGGGCGCCGGATCGGCACGCGTGGCCCACGTGAGGTCGACGTCGAGCGCGTCGTCGGGAAGGCCCTCGAGACCGGCGTGTTCCTCGAGATGAACGGCCAGCCGGACCGGCTCGACCTCCGCGACGTGCACGCCCGCGCGGCGAAGGAGGCGGGGCTGAAGCTCGTGATCTCGTCGGACGCGCACCAGGTGCGCGCGCAGAGCTACGTCGAGCTGGCGATCGGGCAGGCGCGGCGCGGCTGGCTGACGAAGGACGACGTGCTCAACACGAGGACATGGAAGCAGGTCGAGAAGCTGCGTAGGAGGCGGCCGTGAGCGACTTCCGCGAGGACGGGCATGCGGCGGTCGACTGGGCTGCGCGCTACCTCGAGCGTGTCGGAGAGCTGCCCGTGCTGGCGCAGGTGCGGCCGGGCGAGCTCTCCGCGAAGCTGCCGCTCGCGCCGCCAGAGCAGGGCGAGCCGTTCGCGAACGTCCTGCGCGACCTCGACGAGCTGATCGTCCCGGCGCTGACGAACTGGCAGCACCCGCGCTTCTTCGCATACTTCGCGATCACCGCCTCCGAGCCGGGGATCCTCGCCGAGCTGCTCGCCGCGGCGATGCAACAGAACGCGATCCTCTGGCGCGCCTCGCCGGCGTCGACCGAGCTCGAGCTGCGCACCGTCGACTGGGTGCGGCAGCTGCTCGGGTTGCCCGACGGCTGGCACGGGCACATCGAGGACACGGCGTCCACGTCCACGCTCGCGGCGCTGATCGCCGCGAAGCACGTCACCGGGCGCGATGTCGTCGTCTGCTCCGAGCACGCGCACTCGTCGGTCGAGAAGGCGGCGCGGATGCTGGGGATGGAGCTGCGCAAGGTCGCGGCCGACGACCGGCTCGCAATGCGCACCGACGGGCTCGAGCTGGACGACGCCGCGGCCGTCGTCGCGACCGTCGGCACGACGTCGTTCGCGTCGGTCGACCCCGTACGTGCGATTGCGGAGAGGGCGCGGGCCGCCGGGGCGTGGCTGCACATCGATGCGGCGTACGCAGGCTCCTCGTGGATCCTCGAGGAGGAGCGCTGGTCGCAGGACGGCGTCGAGCTCGCCGACTCGCTCGTCGTCAATCCGCACAAGTGGCTCCTCGTCCCGATCGACTGCTCGCTGCTGTGGACGTCGCGGCCCGACGACTTCCGGCGGGCGTTCTCGCTCACGCCCGAGTATCTGCGCACAGACGACGACGCGTATGCGCTCTCCGACTACGGCCCGGCGCTCGGCCGCCGCTTCCGCTCGCTCAAGCTCTGGGCGGTGCTCCGCTGCTACGGCCGCGAGGGGCTCCAGCAGATCCTGCGCGAGCACGTGCGGCTCGCGAACCTCTTCGCCGGCTGGGTGGAGGCCGACCCGAGCTGGGAGCTGTGCACCCCGACTCGGTTCTCGCTCGTCGTCTTCCGCCGCAACGGGACGGACGACGAGAACGCGCAGATCCTCGAGCGCGCGAATCGCAGCGGTGAGATCTTCCTCTCGCACACGAAGCTCGACGGCCGCTACGTCCTGCGGCTGGCAATCGGCAATGCGCGCACGACGGAGGCCGACGTGCGCCGCGCATGGGAGGTGCTGAATCGATGATCGTCACGACGATGAACGACATCCCCGGCTACACCGTCGACGAGGTGTACGGCGAGGTGATGGGACTGACGGTGCGCTCGCGCAACATCGGCTCGCAGATCGGCGCCGGGCTGAAGTCGATCCTCGGCGGCGAGCTGAAGGGGATGACGAAGGCGCTCGCCGACAGCCGCCGGCAGGTGATGGAGCGGATGGTCGAGGAGGCGGAGAGCAAGGGCGCCAATGCGATCATCGCGATGCGCTTCGACACCTCGGAGATGGGCGGTCAGTGGACGGAGATCTGCGCCTACGGCACGGCCGTGCGCGTACACAAGGCGTAGGGCGCGCGACCAGGTCTGCGACCTAGGGCCGGGCGGTCCAAGCCTGAGCTGCTTGTAACACCTTGTAACTAGGCGAGCTGGGCGAGGGCGGCGTCGTGCAGCGCCACGCGGTAGCGCCAGAAGGCGCGTCCCGTCGCGAGCAGGCGCTCGCGCAGAGGCCCGGCCAGTTCCTCGGGCGTGCCCCAGCGGGCGTCCTCGATCTCGCCGGGGTCGTTCGGGGCGAGCACCTCGTCGCCCGTCCCGGCGAGGAAGATGTGCGTGCGCCAGGCGAGCTCGCGGCCGGAGTTGCGGAACAGCGCGTTCGACGCGACGAGGTAGCGCCGCAGCTCGACGTGCAGGCCCGTCTCCTCGAGCGCCTCGCGCACGGCGCCGGAGACGAACTCCTCGCCGGGCAGGATCCCGCCGCCGGGCGGCCGCCAGACGTCCGCCGCGAACGGCGGCTTGCGGATCAGCGCCAGCCGTCGCGTAGGGTCGAGGATGAACAGCGTGACGTCGTGCGTCCGTGTCGGGTTGTGCGTCGCGATCGCCCACTCGACGTCGCTGATCTCGCCCTCCCACGGGAGCTCGACGGGCGAGCCAAAGCGTTCCCGCAGCGGCGCGAGCACGGACTCTCCGACGTGCATCAGAGCTTCCGCAGCAGCTCGAGGAACTCGTCCGTGCTCCCGACGACGATGTCCGCGCAGTCGCGCAGCAGCGACGGCGATTCCTCCGAGAGCACCGCGACGCGCACGGCGCAATCGAGGCCCTCGACTGCGCGAAACGCGTCGAGGTCGGTCGTGTCGTCTCCGGCGACGAGCGCCTGCGTCAGACGCGTGTCCGCGAGCAGGCGCCGCACGGCCGTGCCCTTGTCGGCGCCGACGGGCGGCAGCACCTCCAGCACCTTGCGCCCCCAGCGCGCGATCAGCCCGCTTGCGGCTGCGCGGCGCGCGAGCCGCTCGAGCTGCTCGACCGCGGCGCGCTCGTCCGCGGCGTCCCGGAAGTGGAAAGCGACCGAGAGCCCTTTCAGCTCGACCTGCTCTGCCGGCCACGCCGCCGTCCGCGCGAAGGCCTGGATCGGCCCCCGCCACTGCTCTGCTTCCGGGCTCAGCTCGAGCCCGTGCGAGCCGACGATCACGACGCCGTCGACACGGAGGCGCGCCCGGACGTCCTCGTGTGGACGGCCGGAGATGACGCTGACGAGCGCGTATCTCCCCGTGAGCCTCTCCAGCTCGACGCGCGTCTCGGTCGGCATGACCGCGCCCTCCGGACGGGCGACGATCGGCGCGAGCACGCCGTCGAAGTCGAGGAAGAGACCGGTCCTGCCGGGCGCCGCGGAGAGAGGCTCGAGCAACGCGTCGGCGGTCGCGGCCACGCGCTTAGCATAGGCGCGTGCGCCTGATCCTGATCGGCCTCGCCGCGGGATTCTTCAGCACGCTGTTCGGGGTCGGCGGCGGGATCGTGATCGTGCCGCTCCTGCTGCTCCTCCCACGCTGGGACATCCGTTCCGCGACGGCGACCTCGCTCGCGGCGATCGGGATCACCGCCACCGCGGGCGTCGTCACGTATTTCGCCCACGGTGAGGTGCGCCCCGTCTACGCCGCGCTCGTCGGCCTCCCGGCGGCCGTGGGCGCAGTCGGCGGCACCGCGCTGCAGCAGCGTCTGCCCGTGCGCACGCTCGCGCTCCTCTTCGCGGCACTCCTCGTCGCGATCGCGATCAGGCTGCTCGTCCAATGACATATGCGCTCGCGGTGCTACTGGGCGTCGTCGCCGGCGTGCTCTCGGGGCTCTTCGGGGTCGGCGGCGGGATCCTGTTCGTGCCGACGCTGACGGCGCTCGGCTTGACGCAGCTGCACGCAGAGGCGTCGTCCCTCCTTGCCATCATCCCCACCGTGCTCGTCGGCGTCTGGCGGCAGCAGCAGCACGGCTACGTCCGCTGGCGCAGCGCGCTCGTGATCGGCGTGGCCTCGATCGGGGGGGCGGTCGGCGGCGCGCGGGCCGCCGAGTCGCTGCCCGAGGCGACGCTGCGCAAGCTGTTCGCCGTCCTCCTGCTCCTCACGGCCGGGCAGATCGCCTGGCGGGCACGCAACCGGTGAGCCGTCGCCCGCTCCTGTTGCCGGCGGCATTCGGTGTTGCGCTTGTCTGTGCGCTCGTGCTCGGCCCGGCGGCGGGCACGACGTCGCTCGCAGGGGGCGCGACCGCCCGTGCCTGGGGGATCAGGATCCTCGTTCCCGGCCGTGCGGCCGTCGGGACGCGCATCCTCACCGCTCCTTGGGGCGGGAGGGCCGCTGCCGGAGGAGCGTTCGCGTACCCCGCGGACGGGTCGGTCGTCACGGCGCGCTCGGTGACGACTCGCGTCTCGGCGACGAGCGGCTCGCAGGCACGTGCGGGAGCCGCCGCTCATGTCACCGCGCTCTCGCTCTTCAACGGCGAGATCGCCGCCGTCGCGGTCGGAGGTCGCACCCACGCTTCGGCAAGCCCCGGCAGTGCCTCCGGCGCCGCCGCCGGAGACGGGATACGCGGCCTCGTCGTGCTCGGCCGGCCGGTGACGCCGGCCTCGAATCGGCAGATTGCGCTCGCCGACTGGGGCTACGCGATCGCACTCGAGCAGAAGGGGCAGCGCACCGACAAGCCGGCGCCGGGCTATCACGACTTCGTCGCCGCGCTCGACGTCTTCGTCACGGCTCGCCACGGTGGCCTGCCGGCGGGCAGCGAAGTGCAGGTCGGCTACGCCGAGAGCATCGCCCAGGCCGGCCGCGCCGCGCCGCTACCGCCTGCGCCGTCGGAGCCGGGCGACAGCGCTCTCTCCCCCGTGCTCGCGAAGCCGCCCGCGGTGACACCGAAGCTCGGCGGGACGGACTACGTCTTCCCCGTCTACGGCAACTCGTCCTTCGTCGATACGTTCGGCGCCTTTCGCGCGGACGTCCCCGGCAACTGGCACCACGGCGACGACATCTTCGCTGCGCTCGGCACGCCGGTCCTCGCCGTCGCGCACGGCACGGTGTTCTCCGTCGGCTGGAACCGCGTCGGCGGCCGGCGGCTCTGGCTCCAGGACGACCGCGGCAACGAGTTCTACTACGCACATCTGTCCGCCTACTCGCCGCTCGCGGTCGACGGCGCGATCGTGAACGCGGGTGACGTGCTCGGCTTCGTCGGGGACAGCGGCGACGCCGAAGGGACGGCATTCCACCTCCATTTCGAGATCCATCCGCTGGGGCTGCTCGGGCTCGGGTACGACGGCGCGGTCGATCCGACGACGTATCTGGACGGCTGGCGGCGGTTGTGGGAGGTTCGCTTCGCGGCTGCCGTCGAGCTCCTGCCGCACCCGGTCACGGCGCGCCAGCCGAAAGCCGGTGCGGTCCTGCTGCAGAGCAGTGACATCTCGAGAGCGAGCGGACTCGACCCGGGCTCGTTGCGCCGGGTGCTGGTGCCGGCGCCCGCGGGCGCCGGCCGCTGAACGTCGACCTACGCGCTTGCGGCCGAGCCGTTCCCGCCCTGGTACGTGAAGTCGTCGCCGCCGCCGAGCAGGTGCTCGGACAGCCACTTGCGCGTTTGCGGCCCCGTGAACGGATTGAACAGGATCGCCAGCACGAGCCCGATCAGCAGCAGGCCCGAGTTGCCCTTGGGCCGCTCCGCCTTGCCCTGCACCCGATCGGCGGCGCGGCGCAGCTCGGAGACCGCCGACCGCAGCTCGTCCTGGATGTCCCGGTCCGTCGCGACCCGCGTGGCGATGCCGGTGACACCGCGGTTCCCGATCAGCTCCTGGTAGATCGAGCGGGCCGACTGATACGCGTTGCGCACGTTCTCGCGCAGCTCCGGATCGGTGAGCGCGCGCTCGACGTACGGTTTGACATTGCCGGCCGCGTCCGTGACCTTGTCTCTGGTCTTGACCATTCTCGGCAGTTCCTTTCGTTTGCGGACAGGCTTCCTCCTCATTGTCCCTCTTCTCGCCGCCTCGTGCGGAGGGTCTTCCCGGCACGTTACCGTCGCCTCCCGGGTCGTGGCCGGGCCGGGCTTCGAGATCTCCGTTCCGGTCGGCTGGACGGTGCAGCGGACGGTGCGGGTCGTCGGGGCCCGTCGCGACTCGGCGCTCGTCTCGGTCACCGCGTTTACGCTCCTGAAGCCGTATTCCCCGGCGCTCTTCGCCCAAGTCGCGAAGGAGCTCGACGGCGTCGCGGCCAAGCTCGCAGCGCGATCGAACGGCAAGCTGACGGAGCGGGCGACGACGACCGTCGACGGCAGGCGCATCCGTGCCTACCGCTTCGGCGGGCGCTCCTCCGCCGGTGCGCGCTACGAGGAGCGCATCGGCTTCGTCCTCCAGGACAGGCGGGAGTACCAGCTGCTCTGCCAGGCTGCGACCGGCGCCGGCGACCCCGACGGCGCGTGCACGCTCCTGTTCTCCAGCTTCCACGTCGGCGCGGGATAGGTTTCACGGCATGATCGCCCGTCTCGTGCGAATCGTGCTCGGCGCGCTCGGGCTCCTGGTCTACACCTGGTTCGCCGCCGTGCGCAACCTGCCGCTCGTGAAGCGGCGGAAGGCTGGGCGCCGCGCGGCGCGCGGCGCCTAGAGACCCGCTCGCGCCAGGACCGTCTCGGCCATTCGCTTCGAGGCGGCGTCGACCATCGTGCCGTCGAGCCGGACGACGCCGTCCGCTGCGGCGAGGATCCGGCGCGCCCGCTCGACCTCCTGCGGCGACGGCGTGAACACCTCGTTGACCGGTCCGATCTGGTCCGGGTGCACGACCCACTTGCCGTCGAAACCGAGCGCGAGCGCGCCCTGCGCTGCGGCGCGCAAGCCGGCGAGGTCGTTCAGGTCGGCGTAGGGTCCGTCCACCGCCTGCAGGCCGTACGCGCGGGCGGCGATCGCGATCCGCGCGAGCGCGTACTCCCACGAGCCGGTCCCGATCGTCAGCACGGGAACTCCGAGCGAGGCGGCGAAGTCGCCCGGGCCGAACACGAGCGCCTCCAGCGGACCTCCTGCCGCCGCGATCCGCTCCACCTCGACGAGACCGCGTGCGGTCTCGATCTGCACCTCGAGACCGACGCCGTCGGGAAGGAGCGCAGAGACGGCGGCGACGTCGTCGGCCGACTCCACCTTCGGCACGATGACGACGTCCGGCCGGAGCTCGGCCACGGCGGCGAGATCGTCTCGCCACCAGCGCGTCACCAGGCCGTTGACCCGGACTGCGAGCGTTCCCTGTGCAGCGGCGCCCGGCAGGTTCGCGCGTGCCGCGTCCTTCGCGTCGGCCGCGACGCCGTCCTCGAGGTCGACGACGACCTCGTCGGCGGGCAGCAGCGCGGCCTTCTCGAGCATACGCGGTCTCGACGCCGGGACGGTCAGGCACGAGCGTCGGGGCCTGGCGGCCATCGCCGCAAAACCTAACCGTTTCCTTCCCCGGCCGACACGGACCGTTAACGCGGCGCGGGTACCGTCGTTCGTGTGAGCACGATGAGCTGGACATGCGCCTGATCGTCACCCTGACGGCCGCGCTGACCGTCCTCGTCCTCGTGCTTCCGATCCATCCCTGAGACCGTTCGTCTCGTGCCGCCGGGAGGAGCTCCTCACTTCCTCCCTGCTCCTCTCGGCGGCAGCGAACGGGTTAGCATCGCCAGCGATGAAGGGCGTCATCCTCGCAGGCGGGTCGGGGACACGGCTGCATCCGCTGACGCGGATCACGAACAAGCACCTGCTGCCGCTCTACGACCGGCCGATGATCACGTACGCGGTCGAGGCGCTCGTGGGCGCCGGGATCGACGAGCTGATGCTCGTCACCGGCGGCACGCATGCGGGCGAGTTCTTCCGGTTGCTCGGCAACGGGCACGAGTACGGGATCGACCGGCTCCTCTACGCGTACCAGGAGCAGGCGGGCGGGATCGCGGAGGCTCTCGGGCTCGCCGAGCGCTTCGTCGCCCGCGACAAGGTCTGCGTGCTGCTCGCCGACAACGTCTTCGAGCATTCGCTCCGGCCGGCCGTCGAGAACTTCACACGGCAGGCCGCCGGCGCACGGATCGTGCTCACGCGCGTCGACGAGGACGAGCACCTGCGGCACCTCGGCGTCGCCGCTATGGAGGACGACCGTGTCGTGCGCATCGTCGAGAAGCCCGACTCGCCGCCGTCGCGCTTCGCCGTCACCGGCGTCTACTTCTACGACGCGCAGGTGTGGGAGGTGCTGCCGACGCTGAAACCGTCAGGCCGTGGCGAGCTCGAGATCACCGACGTGAACAACTGGTACGTCGAGCACGGCGGGATGGAGGCCGACGTCGTCGACGGGTTCTGGGGCGACGCGGGCGAGTCGATCGACGCGTACTACGAGGTGAACGACTTCGTGCGCACCCGCGGCGTGAACCGATGAACATCGCGAGGTTCCCGCTGACCCTGCACGAGGACGGGCGCGGCTGGTTCGCGGAGCTCGTCCGTGCGAGCGACCTGCCGAAGCCGATCCGCCAGGCGAACCTCTCACGTTCGCGGACGGGCGTGATCCGCGGTCTCCACTACCACGAGCGCGGGCAGGACGACGTCTTCGTCTGCCTGGCCGGGATGGTGCGCGTCGTCGTGCTCGATCGGACGACCGGCGAGGTCTTCACGGAGGACATCGGCGACGACAACCCGGTCGCGCTCTACGTCCCCGGCGTGCATGCCCACGGGTACGAGGCGCTCACCGACTGCCTCTTCGCGTACCTCGTGACGGAGGAGTACGACCGGGAGAACCCGGACGAGCACGGCATCCCGTGGGACGACGAGCGCGTCCGCCATCTCTGGAGCACCGCATCGCCGATTCTTTCGGCACGCGACGCGTCGTCGTAACCGGCGCCGGCGGCCAGCTCGGCGCGGCGCTGTGCGAGGCCTTTCCCGGGGCGCTTGCGCTGACGCGCGCGGACTGGAACGTGACCTTCCCGCCGCCGCCCGAGCTCGGTGCGGTCGACCTCGTGCTCCATGCGGCGGCGTGGACGGATGTGGACGGGGCGGAGGCGGATCCGCAGGGCGCGGCAGCGGTCAACGTCGGCGGCACGCAGCATGCCGCCGAGCTGGGCGCGCCGCTCGTCTACTTCTCGACCGACTACGTGTTCGACGGCCGCAAGCGCGAGCCGTACGTCGAGTCGGATGCGCCGAACCCGCAGTCCGTCTACGGCCGCACGAAGCTGCACGGGGAGGCGGCCGCAGGCGAGGACGCGTGGATCGTCCGCTCCTCGTGGCTCTTCGGCTGGACGAGCCGCAACTTCGTGCGCACGATGCTCGAGCTCGGCGCCGAGCGCGACGAGGTGGCGGTCGTCGCCGACCAGCGCGGCTGCCCGACCTACGTCGGGCATCTCGCTGCCGCAACCCGCGAGCTCGTCGAGCGCCCGCGCGGGATCTGGCACCTCGCCGCGGACGGGGAGTGCACGTGGGCGGACTTCGCGGAGGCGATCTTCGCGGAGGCGGGCCTCGATTGCCGCGTGCGCCGGATCACGGCGGAAGAGCTCGGCCGGCCGGCGCCGCGCCCCGCGTACTCGGTGCTGCGGAGCGAGCGTGCCGGCGCGCCGACGCTCCCGCATTGGCGGGACGGGCTGCGCGAATGCCTAGCCCGTCTTCTCCCAGACTGAGACGTGCGACGCGCTCTCGGCGGTGAACGGCTCGCGCGCCCAGCCGCTCCATCGCTCGCGCAGACGCATCCCTGCGATCCGCGCCATCAGGTCGAGCTCGCCGGGCGAGGCGGCGCGGAACGGAACCGAGAGCCTTTCCCACCGACCGTTGCGGAGGCTGAAGTGGTGTGAAACGAGACGCTGCGTGTCGACGTCGTACTCGTCGACGCCTACGTGCGTGTCGCTTAGATCGAAGACCTCGAGCGGGCTCGTGTTTGGAACGACAACTTCGACCACGAAGCAGCCTCCGGGCTCGAGATGTGCCGCGGCATTCGCGAAGCACGCGACCTGCGCGTCCTGCGTCGTCAAGTTCAGGATCGTGTTCCGGACGAGATAGACGAGCGCGAAGGAGCCGTCGATGCGCGTCGTGGCCATGTCGCCCGGCGCGACCGGGATCTCCGAACCGCCCGGTTTCCTCCGGAGCTGCGCGACCATGTCCGGAGACAGCTCGATCCCCGAGACGGGAAGACCGCGCTGCGCGAGCGGCAGTGCGACCCTCCCCGTCCCGATTGCGAATTCCAGCGCTGCGCCGCCCCGCGCGAGGTCGACGAGAACGTCGACGACCGGCTCGACCGGGAGATGCGCCGTGTCCTCGTCGTAGTGCTCGGCGACGGTGCCGGCGAACCAGTCCCTCATCCCGACCGCTTCAGCTTCCCGTGCTTCTTCGCGTACCGCTCGCCGCGGTGGAAGATCGCCAGCCCGAGCGGGATCGCCGCGGCCGCGATCAGGAGCAGCGGCCACACGTCGGCCCAGGCGATGCCGGCTCCGCTGATGATCGAGGCCCGGTCGCCGCGAAGCGCGTACGTCGCCGGCGAGATCTTCGCGAGCCACTGCATCCAGGTCGGCATCACGGACACCGGGTAGTAGACGCCCGAGACGACGAGCATCAGCCCCTGCGCGACGAACCCGAGCTGCGCGCCCTTCTCCGGCGAGACGAGCGGGAGGACGGAGGTCATCATGCCGACGCCGATGAACGAGATCGATGCGATCCCGAGCAGCGCGAGCGCCGCGCCGAAGTCGGCATCCGGCATGTGGATGCCGATGAACGCGGCGACCGCGAAGAAGAGGATCGTCGCCCGGACGAGCCCGTAGAGCACCGCGAAGACACCCATGCCGCCGAGATGCATCGAGCGCGACAGCGGCGCCATGAACGTGTACTCGATCGTCCCCTCCCAGCGCTCCCAGGCGACCGTCTCGGTGAGGAACTCGAAGATGATCCCGAGGAACGCCCAGATGACCGCGCCGACGAGCAGCTGCGTCTCGAGGACGTTCTGGCGGGCGGGCGAGAGGTGCACCGCCCGGGCGATGAACACGATCGTGAGCGTGTTCGCGATCGTCCAGACCATGAACGCGAGGTCCCACAGGAAGTAGCGCTTCGTGAGGTAGACGTTGCGCTCGACGATTCCGCCGAGACCGATGAGCTCGCTGCGCAAGGATGCTGCCAGGGCCGTCATCCGTACACCCTCCGGCGTTCGTCCTCTTCGTGCTCCTCCTCGAACGCGCGACCGGTGGCCGCGAAGAACGCCTGCTCGAGCGTCTCGACGCCGTAGCGGCGCTTCACGTCCGCGACCGGCTCGAGGAAGAGGAGCTCGCCGCCGTCGAGCAGGCCGACGCGGTCGGCGAGGCTCTCCGCCTCCGCCATGTCGTGCGTGCAGAGGAGGATCGTCGCGTCGTGCGTGGCGCGGACGTCCTTGATGAACTCCTGCACCTCGAGCTTCGAGCGCGGGTCGAGCCCGGTCGTCGGCTCGTCGAGCAGGAGGAGAACGGGCGAGGTCAGCAGGGCCCGGGCGAGCGCGACCTTCTGCTGCATCCCGCGCGAGAGGTTCTCCATCGGCTCGCCGCGACGCTCGGACGGGAAGCCGACCTTCTCGAGGATCGCCGGGATCTCCGTGCGCGTCAGCGACGGAGGCAGGCCGTAGAAACGGGCCGCGTAGGAGAGGTTCTCGGACGCGGACATCTTCTTGAAGAAGCTCGCCTCGACCGAGACGCGATTCACGAGCCTGCGGATCGCACGGGTGTCGTGGAACGCGTCGTGCCCGAAGATGCGCGCTTCGCCGCCGTCGTCGAGCAGCAGCGTCGACAGGAGCCGGACGAGCGTCGACTTGCCGGATCCGTTCTGGCCGAGAATGGCGACGCACTCGCCCCGCTCGATCGTGAACGTGACGTCCTTGAGCGCCGGGATACGCGCGCGTGCGAGCCGGCCGGCCCGCCTGTCACGGCGCCGGAAGACCTTCGTCAGGTCGCGCACCTCGACCGCGGGGACGTCCCGGCGGACGGACGTGCTCAGAGATGTGGGTGCTGCGATGGACATGCTGCTCCTTGTGAAACGAGACGGGTACGGAGAACGAGAGACCGCCGCGGGCGGCGGTGCGCGGACCTAACGGTGGCCGCGCGGGACCACAGCGCTGTCGAGGCAGCTGACCGTGGGCCTGTTCATCACGTAACCGAGCAACATGGCCTGCGAACGATAGCGGCGTTAACCGGACAACGCAAATTTCACGCGGCGTGCGGCGGGACGTCGTCCTCGGCGTCGTCCTGCTCGTCGTCCGTCCGGTAGTCGTCGAGCCACGCGACGATCTCCGGCTCGCGCAGGAGCAGCTCGATGACCGTCGCCCCCTCGGGTGCCTCGCTCATGCCTCCTCCTCGACGTCATGGACGAAGAAGATCCCGTGCCGCGACTGGCCGGTGACCTGCTTCAGATCCGGGTACTCGGCGATCTCGGGCGACACACGGATCCCCGCCACGATGTAACGCACAGGCACGTCCGTGTCATTCCGGAGGCCGTGTGCGCCTTCGCGGCCGGTCGGGAAATGGACGGCCTCGCCTTCCTCGAGCACGCGCTCGCCGTCGAACGTGCGCAGCGTCGGCGTGCCGCGGAGGACGACGAGGAGCTCCTCCGAGCCGTGGTGGAAGTGGAAGATCACGAAGTTGCCGGGGCCGAGCTCGTACAGGCTCGCGCCGAGCAGCGGCCCGCGCGGGACGAGTCGCTTCACGAGCGCGCCGCCGCCGGACCAGTCCTCCCCCTGCTCTCCCCACTCGTCGTCCCAGATGTTCACGACGGGGACACTGACAGACAAAGAGGCCATCTTCTGTCCTGATTAGCAGGTACGGTCGAAATCGATGCGCGCGACCCAGCTCGTCTCGCTCCTGCCCCTGCTCCAGACGCGCGGCCGGCTCTCCGCCGCGTCGCTCGTCGACGACGGCTGATCGCTAGCTAGCCGCCGCTGATCGCGGCGATCACGTCGACCCGCGAGCCGGTCTCGAGCGGCGTGTCGAGATCGCCGCGCTCGCGGTCGACGTAGACGTTGATGTGGCGGCGGAGCGCCGGCCCCGGCTCGCAGAGCCGGTCGCGGAGCCCCGGCCAGCGCTCGTCGAGCCGGTCGATCGCCTCGGCGACCGTCGCTGCGTCCACCTCCACGCGGCGGGGGAGCTCGACGAACAGCGGCGGCAGCGTCGCGGGGAGGTGCAGCTTGGCCACGGCTATCCGCCCGTCGCCACCTCGACGGACGAGATCGCCGGCAGGTAGCTCGCGATCTCGCTCCAGCTCTCGCCCTCGTCGGCGCTCGCGAACACCTGGCCGGTGCTCGTCCCGACGTAGAGGCCCGGCACGTCCTGCCCGTCGATCGCCATCCCCTCCCGGAGCACCCCGAGATGCGCGTCCTCGTGCGGCAGCCCGCGGTCGAGGCGCTCCCAGCTCGAGCCGGCGTCGCGCGTGCGCCAGACGGCGGCGTGGCCGTCCGGCATCGTCCGCCCGTGGCCCGCGTCGAGCGGGGCCACGTAGAAGGTGTCGCGGTCGTGCGGGTGGACGGCGCTCGCGAACCCGAACTCCGACGGCAGGCCCTCCGTGATCTCCGTCCACGAGAGGCCGCCGTCGTCGCTGCGGTGGACTCCGACGTGGTTCTGCTGGAAGAAGCGGCTCGTGTCGACCGGCGACATGCCGAGACTGTGGACGCAGAAGCCGATCTCCTCGTTCTCCGGCGGCGGCCAGTCGCGGCGGAGCCCCCGGTTGCGCGGCGTCCACGAGGCCCCGTCGTCGGTCGTCTCGAAGATGCCGACGCCCTGCACGATCGCCCAGAAGTGGGACGGGTCGTCGGGACTCGGCATCGTCGCGGAGATGCCGAGGTGACCGGGCGGCTGCTGGGCCGGGTCGTTCCAGCTCTCGCTGCCCGGTACGCCGTCGAGCCTGCTGAGCAGCGACCACGTCACGCCGCCGTCCTCGCTCTCGAAGATGCCGACGGCCTCGGCGCCGACGAGCACCCGCCCGTGCGCCGCCGTCAGGCTCGACACCTTCGAGAGCTTCGGCTCGTCGTCGCCGAAGTTGATGCCCTCGCTCGAGAGCGTCCAGCTCTCGCCGAGGTCGGCGCTCCGCCAGACGGCGGCGCCGTGCCACTCGCTCGCGGCGGCGGCGTAGATCGCGCCCGAGTCGCGGTCCTGGACAGCGTGGTAGACCGGCCAGCCCTCGCAGTACGGCCCCCGGAGCCGCCAGTCGCGACGGTCCCCGCTCTCCAGGATGAAGCAGCCCTTCCGCGTTCCGACCAGCAGCATCGTCTTCGACATCGCACCCACCTCCTGACTCGACATCCTCGCACTCCGCGGGACGGTCAAGCTGGGACGCTCGCAGAGAAACAGGCCATCTCCTGTCATGTTTAGCGGCTACCGTCGGGATCGATGCGCGCGACACGGCTCGTCTCCCTCCTGCTCCTGCTCCAGACCCGCGGCCAGCTCACGGCGGCCGAGCTCGCGGAACGGCTCGACGTGTCCGTCCGCACCGTCCACCGCGACGTCGAGTCGCTCGCCTCGGCCGGCGTCCCGGTCGACGCGGTGCGCGGCCCGGCCGGCGGGTACCGGCTCGCGGGCGGCTACCGCACGCGGCTCACCGGGCTCACCGCCGACGAGGCGGAGGCGCTCTTCGCGGCGGGCATCCCCGGGCCGGCGGCCGAGCTCGGCCTCGGCGGCGAGCTGGCGGCGGCGCGCCTGAAGGTGCTCGCGGCGCTTCCGGCGGAGCTGCAGGAGCGTGCGACGCGCGCCACGCGGCTCTTCCACCTCGACAGCCGCGGCTGGTTCCGCGCAGGCGACCGCGTGCCGCACCTGCCCGCGCTCGCCGCCGCCGTCTGGCAGGGGCGCCGTATCCGCATGCGCTACCGGGAGGGGGTGCGCGTGGTGCAGCGGACCGTCGATCCGCTGGGGCTCGTGCTCAAGGGTGGCGCGTGGTACCTCGTGTCGCGGCGCTCCGTCGGGATGCGCGTCTACCGCGTCTCCCGGGTTGTCTCCGTCCGAACGCTCGAGGAGGCCGCCGAGCGCCCCGAGGGCTTCGAGCTCGGCGCGTACTGGGACGAGTGGTCGCGCGCCTTCGAGGAGAGTCTGCCGAGCGTCGAGGTGGCGGTGCGCGGGGACAAGGGCGAGCGGACGCTCACGTTCGCGAGCCTGGACGAGGCGGAGCGCGAGCTGCTGCGGTACGGGCCGGACGTCGAGGTGATCGCCCCCGAGGAGCTGCGCGCCCGGGTCGCCGCGACCGCCCGCGAGGTCGCGGCCTTGTACGTTCCCTGAATGCCCTCCCTCGGGACGTACGCCGTCTTCCTCGCCACTGCGATGGCGCTTCTCGCCATCCCGGGCCCGGCAGTGCTCTACGTCGTCACCCGCAGCATCGAGATGGGCCGCGCCGGCGGGATCTCGTCCGTGGCCGGCATCACCACCGGGACGGTCGTCCACGTGACGCTCGCGACCGCGGGCCTCTCGTCGCTCATCCTCGCCTCCACCGTCGCCTTCGACGGCGTGAAGTACGTCGGCGCCGCGTATCTCTTCTTCCTCGGCATCCGCCGGCTCGTGGCGAGGAAGGAGGAGACGCTCGACGGCGAGCGCGCGCCCCGGACGCGGCGGCGTGCCTACACGCAGGGCGTCGTCGTCAACCTGACGAACCCGAAGACGATCGTCTTCGTCTTCGCGTTCCTCCCCCAGTTCGTGGACGTGAGCGCGGGCCACGTCTGGCTCCAGGTGCTCGTCCTCGGCCTCAGCCTCGCAGGCCTCGGCTTCCTCTCCGACAGCGCATACGCCCTCGCGGCCGGCACGGTCGCCGACCGGCTCCGCGGCTCACGGGGTATCGCTCGCTTCGAGCGCTGGTTCGGGGGCTCCGTCCTCGTCGGCCTCGGCGTGGCCGCCGCCGTCTGGAGCCCCAGCCGCTCGAACTGATACAGTCGCGCCGGTCGTCCGCCGCTGCAGGCGGCCGGCGAGGCAACGGTGCCTCACGACTCGGGGAGTCGTGGGGCTTTTTTGTTGGTCCCGAGGAGGATCGGATGGCCGAGATCGAAAGGGAGCTGCGGCACTATCTCGAGGGCGAGGTCGAGCCCCGCCACGCGCTCGAATGGTCGCGGGAGACCCGCGCCGTGATGGTCGACCTGAAGTTCTGCGACCTGCTCGGCACGTGGCAGCACGTCTCGCTGCCCGTCGCCGGCTTCGCCGAAGAGGCGTTCGAGGAGGGGCTCGGCTTCGACGGCTCCTCGATCCGCGGCTGGCAGGGCATCTCCGAGAGCGACATGCTCCTGTTGCCGGACGCGTCGACGGCGATCCTCGACCCGTTCACGGAGGCGCCGACGCTCTCGCTCGTGTGCGAGATCGTCGATCCGATCACCCGCGAGCCGTATGACAAGGATCCGCGCCGCGTGGCGAGGCGCGCCGAGGAGTACCTGCGCTCGACGGGCATCGCGGACACGTTCTACGTCGGGCCGGAGTGCGAGTTCTTCGTCTTCGACGAGGTCTCCTACGCGAGCGGGCCGAACGAGGCCCGCTACAAGGTCGACGCGGCCGAGGGCTACTGGAACTCGGGTGAGCCCGGTCTCGGGTACACGGTCCGCGAGAAGCACGGCTACTTCCCCGTGGCGCCCCACGACACGCTCCACGACCTGCGCAGCCGGATGGTGCTCACCCTCGAGCGGCTCGGAATCCCGTGCGAGTTCCACCACCACGAGGTCGCGACGGCCGGGCAGTGCGAGATCGACCTCCGCTTCCAGTCCCTGACCCGGATGGCGGATCAGATCATGGTCTACAAGTACGTGGTCAGGAACACGGCGCGCGAGGCCGGCAAGTCGGCGACCTTCATGCCGAAGCCGGTCTTCGGCGACAACGGCTCCGGCATGCACACGCATCAGTCCCTCTGGAAGGAGGGCGAGCCGCTCTTCGCCGACACGTCCGGCCCTGCGGGGCTGTCGCGGCTCGCACGCTCGTATGCGGCGGGCCTGCTCGCACACGCGCCGGCGCTGCTCGCCCTCTGCGCGCCGACGACGAACTCGTACCGCCGGCTCGTGCCCGGCTTCGAGGCGCCGGTGAACCTCGCGTACTCGTCGCGGAACCGCTCGGCCTGCATCCGCATCCCGATGTACAGCGACTCCCCGAAGGCGAAGCGGCTCGAGTTCCGCTGCCCCGACGCGCTCGCGAACCCGTACCTCGCGTTCTCGGCGATGCTCATGGCCGGCCTCGACGGGATCGAGCGGGGCCTCGACCCCGGCGAGCCCGCCGACTTCGACCTGTTCGAGGAGGAGCACGACATCAAGACGGTGCCGGGGTCGCTCGCGGACGCTCTCGACGCCCTCGAGGCGGACCACGAGTTCCTCACGAAGGGCGGCGTCTTCAGCGAGGAGCTGATCCGAACGTGGATCGACTGGAAGCGCGAGAACGAGGTCGACCCGGTGCGGCTGCGCCCGCACCCGCTCGAGTTCTCCCTCTACTACGACGCGTAGATGACGCCTGTGGTGCGCGACCTGCGGCCGGAGGACTGGCCGCAGGTCGCGGCCGCCTACGCGGACGGGATCCGCACCGGCAACGCGACGTTCGAGACCGGCGTCCCCTCCTGGGAGGCGTGGGACGCGGCGCATCCGGAGCTCCGGCTGGTGGCCGAGCTCGACGGTGAGGTGGCGGGCTGGGCGGCGCTCTCGCCCGTCTCCGGCCGCTGCTGCTACCGCGGCGTGGCCGAGCTCAGCGTCTACGTCGCCGAGCACGCACGCGGGCGCGGCCTCGGGCGGGCGCTGCTTGAGGAGCTGATCGGCCGCTCCGAGGCCGCCGGCGTCTGGACGCTCGAGGCGGGGATCTTCCCGGAGAACGAGGCGAGCGTGGCGCTGCACACGGCGTGCGGGTTCCGGATCGTCGGCGTGCGCGAGCGGCTCGGCGAGCTGAACGGCGTCTGGCGGGACGTCGTCATGCTCGAGCGGCGCAGCGAAGTCGTCTAGGCTCGCCGCGGGTGCGTTACCAATTCGTCGATTGCCGTTGGGAGCTCGGCGCCCCCGAGCGCGGGCGAGAGCTCTACCTTGCCGGGCACGTGCCCGGCGCCTCCTTCCTCGACGTCGACGAGGATCTGTCGGACCTTTCCGTCGCCGCTCAGGGCCGGCACCCGCTGCCCTCGGTGGAGCGGTTCACGCGCGCCGCCTCCGGCGCCGGCATCGGCCTCGGCGTGCACGTCGTCGCGTACGGGAGCATGGGCGGCGCCGAGCGGCTCTGGTGGCTCCTGCGCCACTTCGGCCACGACGAGTGCACGGTGCTGCTCGGCGGGATCGGGGCCTGGGGCGGGCCGCTGCAGAGCGGCCCGGAGGAGATCGAGCCGGCGGAGTTCGTGCCGCGCGTGCGCGCCGGCGACACGGTCTCGGCGCCGGACCTCGCGCCACGCCTTGCCGACCGGGCGCTCGTGCTCGTCGACACGCGCTCCGCGGCCCGCTGGCGTGGCGAGCCGAACCCGATCGACAGCCCCCCGGGCCGCATCCCCGGTGCGCTCAACGTGCCCTGGGCGGAGCCGCAGACCGAGCATCTCCCCGAGGGGGAGCTCGTCGCCTACTGCGGCTCCGGCATCACCGCGTGCGTCGTCCTCCACCGCGCCTTCCTGCGGGGTCGCCAGGGGAAGCTGTATCCGGGCGGCTGGAGCGACTGGTCCGCGCGGGGTCTGCCGCTCGAGCGCGGCTGAGCGCTAAGCCGCGGCGGTGGCCGTGCCCAGCTCGCCGAGATACGGCGTCCAGCGATGCGGGATGCGCGGCGCGGCGAGCTTGATGAACAGCACCGGCTGCGGCGGCCGCGGCGTCGTGCGCAGGGTCATCCCGGCCTGGTCCAGCGTGCGGTCGCCCTTGCGCAGGTTGCAGGGAGCGCAGGCCGTGACGACGTTCTCCCAGATCGACTCGCCCCCCTTCGAGCGGGGGACGACGTGGTCGAGCGTGAGGCGGCCGTTCGACGTGCCGCAGTAGACGCACCGCCAGCCGTCACGGGCGAACAGGGCCCGGCGGGAGATCTTGCGCTGGATCGCTCTGGGCACGCGCACGTAGTGGAGGAGCCGGATCACGTGCGGCCAGATGAAGCTGCCGGTGGCCGAGCGGAGCGGCTGGTCCAGGCGCTCGACGACCTCCGCCTTGCCCTTGTAGACGAGCACGTGCGCACGCCGGAGCGTGCACACGTTCAACGGCTCGTAGCTCGCGTTGAGGACAAGAACCTGCTGCACCAGGAAAAAACTACCAGCGCTGCTCGCACCCTCGGCCGGGGAGAGGCCCAGGGGCCGGACGCGAACGCGGCCGAAGGCGCGTTCGCGGGAGGCCGGATGCACGCGGGCGGGGACGCAATGCGCCGCCGCCCGCGCCACGGCACGCTTCGCTTCTCGCGACAAGAGGGCGCCGGCTTTGCCGACGCCCGCTCTGCGGAGCACACGCCAGAAGCCGCGGGAACCGAAGGTTCCCGCGGCTAAGAAGACATCGCCCGCTCCACGGCCTCGAGCTCCTCGGGGGAGAGGGCGATCGAGGCCCGGCCGCGGTCGAGCTCCTTCACGTAGATCCGCGCGTAGTCGCGGCCCTGGATGGCGCTCAGGACGATGCCCGTGCGGGCCGAGTCGAGCAAGGCCACCGAGGCGGACTGGTGGCCGCCGCTGCTCTGGAGCGCGTCGTAGCGGACGATCGCCGTCTTCGAGACCGTGTCGTCGACGCGCCGGTCGACGCGGGCCAGGGCGGCCGCGATCTCGTCCACCGCGCGGTGGAGGTCGTCGATCCGGCCCTGGAGCGAGACGGCGAAGTCGACCAGGTCGGCCTTGCCGCCGCCGAGGAGGACGAGCTGCGCCTTCCGCATGCGCCGCAGCGAGAGGAGATAGCCGAGCGCGAGCAGGAGCGCGACGACTGCCGCTGCGGCGGCGCCGATCGCGATCCAGCCGGCGACCGAGGCACTGAGGTGCATTGCCGCGACCTTAGCCGAGCGTGAAGAAGACCGTGTAGCTGTACTTGTTGTTCGAGGTGTTGATCTCGCCCGCGACGGCGCCGACGTTCACCGTGATCGTCGCCTTCGCGCCGAAAGCGTTGGTCGGCAGCTGGAAGTTCCCGAAGCTGACGGTCGCCTGATGCGCCGGCTGGATGAGCGCGATCTCCTGCCGTTTCGTGATCGTCTTCTTCCCGACCGTGATCGTGAGGGTGACCGGGACGTCGACTTCGTTGAAGTTGCCCGAGTCCTCGACCGTCGCCACGAAGGTGAGGCCGGCCGAGACCTTCACCGTCGTCGCCGACGTCGTCGAGAGCCGCACGCTGCCGGGGTTCGCCACCACCGAGTTGAGCTGGTCGCCGTGCTTGCCGCTCGGCGTGCCGCCGGTGGAGGCGCCGGTCAGCCGCGTGAGGAGGAGCCCGAACGAGCGGGCGCTGACGAGGTCGGCGTTCGCGATGAAGTGCGACTCGGGCACGACGACGCCGGTGACGCCCTGGGCCTTCATCTCCTGCGTCGCGGGCTGCAGGTAGAGCTGGTCCCAGACGACATCGCTCGCCGTGAGCAGCTGTGCCTGCGCGGTCAGCGCGTCCGTCTCCTTGGTCGTGTCGGCCACGGTCTTCGTCGCCGGTGCCGACGCGAGGGCGTCGCCGAGGCCCGCGAGGCCCTTCGCGCGCAACTCGATCGCGTCGACGAGTCGCTGGTGGATCGAGCGAAGCGGCCCCGGCGCGCGGATCTGCTGCGCCTCGTCGTACGCCTGCTGCTCCTGCTGCGCGTACTGCTGCAGGCTCGTCTCGAGGTCGGACTGCTTCAACCCGGCCGAGACCAGCTTGTTCGCGAACTGGACGCCGAGACGGTTCGAGCTCTGCGCGAGCGTTCGCACCTTGCCCACGTAACCGGCGTACTCGTCGTGCTTGCTCTTCCCCTGGCAGGCGCCGATCCAGAATACGAGCGCCACCACGACGACGATTGCGATCGCGATCAGCCCGACGAGCCGCGCGAGCGGCACGATCCCCGTCGGCGCGCGCATCGGCGGCCGTCGCGGGCCGCCGCCACGGCGGCCGGTCTGCGCGCGTCTGCGGCCGCGCCGCGTGGTCTCGACCGTCTCAGGCTCGTCGAAGAAGTCGAACTCGATGTTGTCGTCGTCGACCGTGCTCATTCCGTAGTCCAGTCCGGCCAGACTGTACTCGGCGTGCGCCCAGAGAGGAAATGACGCCTCGGCCGCCAACCTGTCGAGGCCCATGTCGAACGCTGCGCACGCGCTCGAGGGGAGCGGGCTCGTCCTCAACCGGTACCGCCCGCTCCGGCCGCTCGGCAGCGGCGGCTCGGGGTCGGTCTGGCTCGCACGGGACGAGCAGACAGGGCTCGACGTCGCCCTCAAGATCGTCGCCCGCGAGGGCAAGGCCGGAGCGCGCGCCGAGCGCGAGGCGGCCGCAGCGGCGCGTCTGCGCCACCCGAGCTGCCTGCGCGCGTACGCATTCGCGCGTGACCCGCGTCACGTGTACATCGCCTACGAGTTCGTGCCGGGACGAACGTTCAGGGAAGCCGTGCGTGCCGGCGAGCTCGACGACCGGGCGGCGATCGAGGCATGCGCGCAGATCTGCGACGGGCTCGCGCACGCGCACGCGGCCGGCATCCTCCATCGCGACGTGAAGCCGTCGAACGTGCTGCTCGCGGCGGGCGAGCAGGTTTCGGTGCGGCTGCTCGACTTCGGTCTCGCACGAATCGCCGAGGCCGAGACGCTCACGGCGCAGGGCGACGTCCCGGGCACGCTCGCGTACATCGCGCCGGAGCGGCTGGCCGGTGAGAGCGCGGGGGAGGCGGCCGACGTCTGGGCGGTCGGCGTCATGCTCTGGGAGGCGCTCTCGGGTCACCACCCGTTCTGGCAGACGTCGATGCTCGACACCGCCCGGGCGATCGAGTCGGGCGCGCCCTCGCTGGCCGTCCTGCGACCGGACCTGCCGAAGGGCCTCGTCCAGCTCGTCGACCGCTCCCTCTCGCTCAACCCGGCACGGCGGCCGTCTGCGGCCGACCTCTCGCGCGCGCTCCGCGGCGCGGTGCCGCTGCGGCGCAAGAAGCGCGTCCGCAGCGGCGGGCTCGCTCTGCACGTCGAGGCCAGCCGGGTCGGCGCCGCGCTGCTCGCCGGCGCGTTCGCCGGCTGGACGGCGCAGGCGCTGCCGTTCTACCCGCACGGCTGGGCCGTCGGGCTCGCGGTCGCAGCCGCTGCGGTGACGAGCGTGCGCGAGCGGCTCGGCTTGGCGCTGACGCTGGCGGTGCCCGTCCTGCCGCTCGGCAACGTCTCGCTCGGTCTCGCCCTGCTCTACGGCGCCCTCGCCGTCGCCTGGCTCGTTCTCTCCTGGCGAGAGCCGCGGGGCGGCCTCCTGTTCGCACTCGGACCGGTGCTCGCGCCGCTGGCAGCTCTCGGGCTCGTTCCCCTCGCAGCGTCGCTGCTCCGGGCCGGACCGCGCCGGGCCGCGCAGGCGGCCCTCGCGGTGCTCGTGGCGGGGGTCGTCGCAGGGCTCCGCCACGCCTCGCTGCCTTTCACCGGCGCACGGCCGCCGCTCGGGGTCGGCGTCGCCGGGGCCGTGAGCCCGCTCGCCGTCGCCGGCTCGCTCGCCCGGGCGGCCGCTGCGCATCCGGCGCTCCTCGTCGAGGCGGCCGCCTTCGCCGCGATTGCGCTCGCAATTCCGTTCGCACAGGCGCGCGGCCGCTGGGGCGCCGCTGGGCTGGGGGCGGCGATGCTCGTGCTGACGGTGCTCGCGGTGCCGTCCGCCGGCGCGGCTCCGCTCGTGGCCGCGGCGTGGCTGACGGCTACGGTGGTCGCCGTGCGCGCCGCGCGCGCATAGAACGGCTTCCCCCCGGCCGGGGTAATGTCAGGCCGCAGCCATGGGTCTCAGGGCGATCGAGCAGAAGATCGAATCGTTGTTCGAAGGCGTGTTCGGACGGGCCTTCCGTACCAACGTCCAGCCGGTCGAGATCGCGCGCAAGCTCGCGAAGGAGATGGACGACCATCGGACCGTCTCGGTCTCGCGCGTCTACGCGCCGAACGAGTACACGGTCTACCTCTCGACAGCGGACCGCGAGCAGTTCTCGGGCTACGAGAACTCGCTCCTGTCGGAGCTCGAGGAGTACCTGTCGGAGCACGCGACGCGCGAGGGCTATGCGCTCCTCACGCCGGTGCGCGTGCAGCTCGAAACCGACGACGACCTCGCCCTCGGCGAGTTCGGGATCGCCGCCCGCATGGTGCAGCCCCGGCGCGGCCACCGGGAGGAGCCCGAGGTGCGGGCCGAGCCCGCCGCGACCATGATCTACGCGCCGTCGGAGGAGCCGGAGGACGAGCCCGGCGAGGCCGAGCCCAGGGGCGAGCCGGAGGTCGCTGTGCTCTCGTGGGACGGTCACGCCCATCGGGTCGAGAGCCCGCGCGCCGTCCTCGGCCGGTCGCGCGAGTGCGACGTCCAGATCGAGGACGTCAACGTCTCGCGTCGGCACGCGGAGCTGCGCCGGGAGAGCGACGGCTTCTGGATCGTCGACCTCGACTCGACCAACGGCGTCGAGGTGGACGGCCGGCGCGTCAAGCGCGCGAGGCTCGACCCCGGCGACACGTTCACGGTCGGGTCGACGGTGGTGACGTTCGCGACGGAGCCCGCGTGATCGTCGCCTCGACGGCCCTGGAGGAGGTGCTCCTCGCGCTCAAGATCGCCTTTCTCGTGCTCCTCTACGCGTTCATCTGGCAGATCGTGCGCACCGCCGGCCGGGGGCTCCAGGCCGCGCAGCAGAGCATCATCCTTCGCCCGCCGCTCGCCGGGGTCGCCGTGGCACCCACGCGGCGGGCGCGCCTCGTCGTCCTGGCGAGCCCGATCCTCGATCCGGGCGCGGAGTTCGAGGTCGACCGCGTCGACGTCACGATCGGCCGCGGCGATCAGAACGACATCGCGGTCGAGGGGGACGCGTTCGCGTCGGCGCGCCATGTGCGGATCGAGCCGCTCCCGGACGGCGTCTGGGTGCAGGATCTCGGCTCGACGAACGGGACCTTCGTGAACGGCGTCCGCATCGAGCAGCGGCGCAGGCTCGACCCCGGCGACGTCGTGCGCATCGGCGGGACCGACCTGAGGTTCGAGATTTGAGCCTCGGCGCGTACGCAGGCGCCACCGACACCGGCCGCACGCGGCGCCGTAACGAGGATTCCTACGTCGTCGCACCGCCGCTCTTCTGCGTGGCCGACGGCATGGGGGGTGCGCAGGCGGGTGAGGTCGCGTCGAGGCTCGCGGCCGCTGCGGTCGAGGAGGTGGTGGATCAGGGCGGGCGCTCCGGCCCGGAGCGGGTCACATCCCTCATCCGGGAGGCGAACCGGCGCGTGTACGAGCGCGCCAGCGCCGATCCCACGGCCTCGGGGATGGGCACGACCATGACGGTCGCGCTCGTCGAGGACGGCGGGGTGACGATCGGCCACGTCGGCGACTCGCGCGCCTACCTCGTGCGCGACCGTACCCTGACGCAGCTGACCGAGGACCACTCGCTCGTGAACGAGCTCGTGAAGAGCGGCAAGCTCTCGCGCGAGGAGGCCGAGCAGCATCCGCAACGCTCGGTGATCACCCGCGCGCTCGGCACGGACCCCGACGTCGACGTGGACGCGTTCACGGTCGATCCGCAGCCCGGCGACCTGTTCCTGCTCTGCTCGGACGGCCTCACGTCGATGGTCGACAACGAGGAGATCCTGACGCTGCTCGAGCGGAACCGCGCCGACCTCAGAGGCGCGACGAAGTCGCTCATCACCGCCGCGAATCGCGGCGGCGGCGATGACAACATCACCGTCGTCACCTTCGAGATCGCCTCCGACGTCGCCGACACCTTGGTGATCCCGGCAGTCGGCGAGGACGACACGCTGGACGGCCATCCCGCCGTCCCTGCCGAGACGGTCGAGAACGTGCTGGCCGAACCCGAACACGACTCGCCGGAGGCGCAGTCGCGGGTGCATCGGGAGCCGCGCTCTCACACCGCCCGCAACCGGCTCGTGCTCACGATGCTCGCACTGCTCGCGGTCGCTGCCGTGCTCCTCGTCTGGGGGCTTGTGCGCTGACCTACCGAAACCGCGAGCTGCTGTCTCTCGCCGTCGTCGGCCTTCTCACGGGCGTCGGCTTCGCGAGCGTCTACATCGCGCGCAAGTCGGAGGTCTCGGGCGGCTCGCTCGCATACGCAGGCTTCTTCTTCGCTCTCTATCTCGCCGCGCACCTCGTCGCACGGCGGGCCGTTCCTCGCGCCGATCCGTACCTCCTGCCGATCACCGGCCTGCTGACGGCGATCGGACTGACGGAGATCTACCGGCTTGGCCCTGCGAACGCGTTCAAGCAGGGATTGTGGATCGTGATCGGCGTGGCGGTGTTCGCCGTGACGCTGCTCGCGTTCCGGCGCGACTACCGCGTGCTCGAGAACTACAAGTACCTGTTCGGGCTGGGCGCGGTCGGGCTGCTCTTCATGCCGCTCCTGCCGGGGATCGGGCAGACGGTCAACGGCGCGCGCCTGTGGGTGCACGCGGGCCCGTTGCAGATCCAGCCGGGCGAGCTGGGGAAGGTCGCGCTGATCGTCTTCCTCGCCGCCTACCTGCGGGAGAAGCGGGAGGTGCTCGCGCAGGGGCGGGTGAAGGACTGGGGGCCGCTGCTCCTGATCTGGGGTGGCGCGATGCTCGTTCTCTTCGTCACGGACGATCTCGGCAGCGCGTTCCTCTACTACGGCATCTTCCTCGCCATGCTTTACGCGGCGACCGCGCGGCTGAGCTTCGTCGCGGTCGCGCTCGGGTTGTTCCTGGCGGGGTCGGCGGCGGTCTATCAGGGAACGCCGCACGTGCGCGAGCGGGTGACGAACTGGCTGCACCCCTGGACGACGCACAAGGTCTTCTGTCCGCTCTCCGGGACGATGACGCTGCGCCAGGAGTGCACGAGCTACCAGGAGGTGCAGTCCCTCTACTCGATCGCGCACGGCGGCTACGGCGGCACGGGGCTCGGCACCGGCACGTTCACGAACGCGCAGGGGCACCAGCTGATCCCGTACCTCAACACCGACTTCATCTACTCCGCGCTCGCTCAGGAGCTCGGCCTGGCCGGGGCGTCGGCATTGCTGCTCATCTACATGGTCTTCGTCCTGCGCGGCTTCCGGGTCTCGCTGCTCGCCGGTGACGGCTTCTCGAAGCTGCTCGCCGCGGGTCTCACGTTCGGCTTTGCGCTCCAGACGTTCATCATCGTCGGCGGCATCCTGCGAGTGATCCCGTTGACGGGCATCACGCTGCCGTTCGTCTCCTACGGCGGCTCGAGCATCGTCTCGAACTTCCTCCTGCTCGCCGGGCTGATGCTCGTCTCCCACCGTGCGCACGCGGAGGTCGAGGGCTCGTGAACCGCCAGCTCTCGCGGCTGGCGCTCGTCGCCGTCGTACTGCTCGTCGCGCTCGTCGTCGCGACGACGTACTGGCAGGCGTGGGCCGCGGGCGGCCTGCAGGACCGCCAGGACAACGCGGTCGAGCTCGTCGCGCAGTTCCAGGTCGCGCGCGGGCTGATCCTCGCCGACAACGGCCAGACGCTGCTCGCCGCGAACCGCAGGAAGCGCCGCAACGGGCAGACCCTCTACTTCCGGCGCTACCCCCAGAAGGGGCTCGCCGCCCAGACCGTCGGCTACTCGACCTCGGCGCGGACGCAAGCCGGGCTCGAGGAGTCTCTGAACGACTACCTGACCGGCGCCAACACGAACCTCAGCAACGCGTTCCGCCGCACGCTGGCGCAGCTCGGCGGCGCGACCGTCCACGGCAACAACCTCGTGCTGACGCTCGATCCGGCGGCGCAGGAGCTCGCGCTCCAGCAGCTCGGCGACCGCTGCGGCGCCGTCGTCGCGATGAACCCGCGCACGGGCGCGATCCTGACGATGGCGTCGACGCCGACATACGACCCGAACCTGATCGAGAAGAAGGGGGGATACGCGAAGATCCTCAAGCTCAAGGGCGCTTGCGGCGACGGCTCGGCGCTGCTCAACAACGCGACCGCGGGCCTCTTCACGCCGGGATCGACGTTCAAGATGGTGACCGCCGCGGCGGCACTCGACACCGGCGCGTTCACGCCCACGTCGATCTTCCACGACCCGGGCTACTGCACCGAGTACGGCAAGAAGGTGTCGAATGCGGGCAACCCGGATCAAAACGGGCCGGAGGCGTTCGGGCGCGTGACGCTCGCGCAGGGCTTTCAGCACTCGATCAACTCCGTCTTCTGCAACGTCGGCAAGCAGATCGGCGCGGCGACGATCCTCGAGTACACGAAGAAGTTCGGCTTCTACTCGACGCCGCCGCTCGAGACGCCGGCGAACGAGCGCGCGCCGAGCGGTCTCTACTACAACGGCAAGCTCGAGTATCCAAAGCATCCCGAGACGGCCGTCGATCCGGGGCGGCTCGCGTTCGGGCAAGAGCACCTGGCGGTGACGCCGCTCCAGATGCTGCTCGTCGCGTCGACGATCGCGAACGGCGGCGTCGTGCCGCGGCCGTACGTCGTGCAGCGGATCATCGGCCCCGATGGCTCGACCATCCACTACACGAGGCCGGACAACCTCGGCCGGGCGATCAAGGCCTCCACCGCCGCCGACCTGACGCAGATGATGATCTCCGTCGTCCAGGCCGGGACCGGCACCGCCGCCCAGATCCCGGGCGTCCAGGTGGCCGGCAAGACCGGTACCGCCGAGACCGCGGTGAACCACGTCTACACGGCCTGGTTCGTCTGCTTCGCCCCTGCCGACGACCCGAAGGTCGCCGTCGCGGTCGTGCTCGAGAAGCAGCTGAACGGATTCGGCGGTGCGGTCGCCGCTCCGATCGCCAAGCTCGTGCTGCAGAAGCTCCTGCATGGCTGAGACTGCCAGTACCCTCTAGGGACTCCCGTGGCCGTCTCCGACACGCTCATCGGCACTCTCTTCGACGGGCGCTACCAGGTTGTGCGCAAGCTCGGCGCCGGCGGCATGGCGAACGTCTACCTCGCCGAGGACCAGGAGCTCGGCCGCCGCGTCGCGATCAAGATCCTGAACGAGCGGCATGCGAACGACGAGCAGTTCGTCGAGCGCTTCCGCCGCGAGGCGAAGAACGCGGCGGCGCTCTCCCACGAGAACATCGTCTCGATCTACGACCGCGGCGAGGCCGAGGGAACGTACTACATCGCGATGGAATACCTCGACGGGCGGTCGCTGAAGGAGCTGATCGTCGGGCACGGGCCCGCGCCCGTCAACGTCGCGATCGGGTACGCACGGCAGATCCTGAAGGCGCTGCGGTTCGCACACCAGAAGGGCATCGTCCATCGCGACATCAAGCCGCACAACGTGCTCGTCGACTCCGACGGGCGCGTGAAGGTGACGGACTTCGGCATCGCCCGCGCGGGTGCGAGCCAGATGACGGAAGCCGGCTCGATCGTGGGCACCGCGCAGTACCTCTCGCCCGAGCAGGCGCGCGGCACGACCGTCGACCGGCGCTCCGACCTCTACTCGCTCGGCATCGTCCTCTACGAGCTGCTCACCGGCACGGTGCCGTTCAGCGGCGATACGCCGGTCGAGATCGCGATGAAGCACCTGTCGCAGGTTCCCGAGCCCCCGTCGACGAGGCGTCCCGACATTCCGCGTGAGCTCGACCTCGTCGTGATGCGCGCGCTCGCGAAGAACCCGGACGACCGCTATCAGAGCGCCGAGGAGATGGACGCCGATCTCGAGCGGATTGCCGGCGGCGGCTCCGTGTCGCCGGAGACCGAGGAGTCGGCGACGCAGATCATGCGCGCGCCCGCCGAGCCGTACGCGCCGACCGCGGCGACGATGATCACGCCGGCGCGGTACGCGTCGCAGATCCCGCCGCTGCCACCGCCGATCTACTACGAGCTCGAGCAGCCGGTCCACCGCCGGCCGGTCTGGCCGTGGATCGCAGCGCTCGTGTTCGCAGCCGGCGCGGGCATCGGCGGCTGGTACATCTACCAGCAGATCTCGAGCAAGCTCTCGAGCAGCGCGCCGGTCGCCGTCCGCCTCTATCTCGACATGCAGGAGCAGGCGGCACGCGACGCGATCACGGCGGACGGCTTCAGCCCGGTCGTGAACCATCACGCGAGCCGCACGACCCCGGCGGGCCTCGTCTACCGGCAGCTGCCGATTGCGGGCAAGCGGGAGGCCAAAGGCAGCTCCGTCACGATCTGGGTCTCGAGCGGGAAGCCGAAGGTCGAGGTGCCGTCGCTCGAGGGCATGCAGTCGGCCGACGCCGAGGCGGCGCTGACGAAGCTGCACCTGAAGCCGGACGTGCACCCGGTGCCGGGCGGCGCGAAGGCGGGGATCGTGACGGCCCAGGATCCGAAGGCCGGCACGAAGGTCGTCGAGGGCGGCCAGGTCCGCATCAACGTCGCGAAGGGGCCGACGCCGATTCCGGTGCCGAACGTCGTCGACGACACGATCAGTGACGCGACCTCGCAACTGAAGCAGCTCGGGTTCAAGGTCAACCCCACCTTCGTCGACTCCCCGAAGCCGGCGAACACGGTGCTCGACCAGAGCCCGAACGCGGGCGCCACGGCGGCGAAGGGCTCGGCGGTCAGCCTCACGGTCTCGAGCGGCCCGAAGACGGTCGCGGTGCCGGACGTGACGGGCCTCGACTACGGCTCCGCGACCCAGCAGCTGCAGGACGCCGGTTTCCGCTCGCAGATCGTCTACGAGACGGTGAGCGACCCGAACGCCGACGGGATCGTGCAGGTCCAGGACCCGGCGGGGAGCGTCCTGGCCAAGCCCGGCTCCACCGTCACCCTCACCGTCGGCCGCTACGTCCCGAGCGGTACGACGACCGGCACGACCACCACGACGACGACCGCGACCACGCCGCCGCCCACGCCGTGAGCCCGCGGCTTCGCGTCGCGCTCCTTGCCGGCGGCCGCTCGAGCGAGCACGAGATCTCGCTCGCGTCCGCCCGCTCGGTGCTCGCCGCGCTCGATCCGGCGCGCTACGACGTCGTCAGCGTGGCCATCGGCCGCGACGGCCGCTGGTCGCTGGGCGAGCGTGCACTCGAGGCAATCGTGTCTGACACCAGGACTCGCCCCGCGGAGACGCTGCCCGTTCCAGCCGTGGCCGGCACGCTCGCGGCGCTCGGCGCGGTCGACGTCGTGCTGCCGATCCTGCACGGGCCGTTCGGGGAGGACGGGACGGTGCAGGGGCTGCTGGAGCTGGCCGGCATCCCGTACGTCGGCGCCGGCGTGGCGGCGAGCGCGCTCGCGATGGACAAGGACCTGTTCAAGAAGGTGCTGCGGGACAGCGGCATCCCGGTGGCGCGCCATCACACGATCCGGCTCGGGGACGAGGTCGAGAACCCGTTCGCCTATCCCGTGTTCGTGAAGCCGGCGCGCCTCGGCTCCTCCGTCGGCATCTCGAAGGTGCACGACGAGTCCGAGCTGGGCCCGGCGGTCGCGCTCGCACGGCGGCACGACGAGAAGGTGCTCGTCGAGGAGTTCGTGCGCGGGATGGAGGTCGAATGCGGCGTGCTCGGCAACCGGCAGCCCCCGCCTGTCGCCTCGCTCCCCGGCCGCATCGACACGCGCGAGCACGAGTGGTACGACTTCGCGTCGAAGTACGACGCCGACGGGATGGAGCTCGTGATCCCGCCCGAGCTGCCGCAGGAGACGATCGAGCTCGTGCAGCGGCGCTCGGTCGACGCCTTCGTCGCGAGCGAGTGCGAGGGCATGGCGCGCGTCGATTTCTTCGTCCGCGACAGCGACGGCGAGGTGATCGTGAACGAGCTGAACACGATCCCCGGCTTCACGGCGACGAGCGTCTACGCGAGGCTCTTCGAGGCGTCCGGCATCCCGTATCCGCAGCTGCTCGACCGCCTGATCGAGCTCGCGCTCGAGCGGGCCGAGCGCCGCTCGCAGCTCGAGTACTAACGCGCGGTCACCTCGTTCACGTGCACGGATTCGAACGTGCCGAGGTTCGTGATCCAGAGGACGTAATAGCGCGCCGCGTGGCCGTCGAGCGTGAACCTCGTCTCGGCGGCGACGGTCTGCGACGGCGAGTCGTCGCTGAACGGCCCCTCCGGCGCGTCTCCTGCGCGGATCACCGCCGTGAAGCCGGGCGTGTCCGTCGACACCGTGAGCGTGTGCAGCGCGACGGCGCCGTCCGCGTCGAGCACGAGCCCGATGCCGTCCTTCAGGCCTCCGAACGCGGGCGTCAGGTACGTCTCCGTGCTCCAGAACGTCGACGGGCTGCCGTCCGTCGCCAGCCCGGCCTGCGCGTCGTGCTCCTTGCCGTCGCCCGGCGGCGGGTCGTACGCGGTGATGCCGCGGAGCGTGACGTCGGTGCCGCCACCGCCTGGGCCCACGCCGCCCCCGCCCGAGCCGCCGAAGAGGTAGGCGCCGCCGGCCGCGAGCGCCGCGACCAGCCCGAGCAGGGCGAGCACGATGGGGAGGCGGCTGCGACGGCGGCGCGGTCGCGGTGCAGCGTGGACGACCAGCGTCGGCTGCTCGTCGGCGCCGCCCGGCTCGGCGAGGCAGCCGCGCAGCTCCGCCGCGAACGCCTCCATCGAGGGGAAGCGCTGCGCAGGATCCTTCGCGAGCGCCCGCTCGACGGCGGCGGCCAAGCGGAGCGGCACGTCCCGGCGCCGCTCGAGCAGGCTTGGCGGCGGCTCGTGCAGGTGCCGCATCGCCACCGCGACGACGTTCTCCCCGGGAAATGGCACCTCGCTGGTCAGCAGCTCGAAGAGGACGACGCCGAGCGCGTAGACGTCGGTTGCAGCCGTCACGGGCTCGCCGCTCGCCTGCTCGGGCGAGAGGTAGGCACTCGTCCCGAGCACCGTTCCCGTGAGCGTCATCGCGTGCTCCGCGTCGAGCGAGCGAGCGATGCCGAAATCGGTCACCTTCGCGTTGCCGTGGGCATCGACGAGCACGTTCTGCGGCTTCACGTCGCGGTGCACGATCCCGCGCGTGTGGGCGAACGCGAGCCCGTCTGCGATCTGGAGCGTGAGCTCGAGCGCCTGTCGCACCGGGAGCGGCCCGCACCTGCCGGAGAGCTGCTTCAGGTTCTCGCCGTCGACGTACTCGAGGACGATGAACTGACGTCCATCCGACTCGCCGCGGTCGATGACGGTGACGATGTTCCGATGCGAGAGCTGGGCGACCGCGCGCGCCTCGTGCCGGAAGCGCTGCGCGGGCTCGGTGTCGCTGCCGTACTGCGGATGCAGCACCTTGAGCGCGACGGTGCGTTCGAGCAGGCGGTCGTGCGCCTTGTAGACGGTCGACATGCCGCCGGTGCCGACCCGCTCCCGGAGGTCGTAGCGGCCGGCGATCACGTCGCCGATCACGAGCGTGCCTTCGTGCGCAGAGCTACGCGAGCACTGCTTCGAGCGCCTCTTCCCAGGTGTCGATCGCCTCGTCGAGCTCGGCGTCGGTGATCACCAGCGGGCAGAGGACGCGAATGCAGTTCGAGTGGGTTCCCGCCTTCAGGAGCAGGAGGCCGCGCTCGGCCGCCTCCTCCGCGATCGCCGAGGCGAGCGCCGGCGCCGGCTGCTTCGTCTCCGGGTCTTCGACGAGCTCGAGCGCGAGCATCGCCCCGAGCCCGCGGACGTCGCCGATCTGCGGATGGCGCTCCTGCCATCCCAGCATCCTGCCTCGCAGTACCTCGCCGATGCGTGCGGCCCGCTCGACCAGGCGCTCGTCCTCGAAGACGTCGAGCACCGCGAGCGCGGCCGCCTGCGCGACAGGATTGCCGACGTACGTGCCGCCGACGGCCGAGTCGCCGGGCGCGTCCATGATCGACGCCCGGCCGAGCACGCCGGAGAGCGGGAGGCCGGCGGCGATCGACTTCGCGACGGTCATCAGATCCGGCTCGACACCGTAGTGCTCGATCGCGAACATCCGGCCGGTGCGGCCGTACCCCGTCTGCACCTCGTCGACGATGAGCACGATCCCGTGCTCGTCGCACAGCGCCCGCACTCCCTGCATGAACGCCTCCGGTGCGACCACGAAGCCGCCCTCGCCCTGGACGGGCTCGATGATGATCGCCGCGACCGTCTCGGGTGCGACCTGGCTCACGAGCGCGCGCTCGAGCGCAGCGAGAGCGTCGGCGGTCGTGATCCCCCGGTATTCGTTCGGGAAGGGCACCCGGTAGACCTCCGGGGCGAACGGCCCCAGCCCTGCCTTGTAGGGGTGCGCCTTCGAGGTGAGCGTGAGCGAGAGGAGCGTCCGCCCGTGGAAGCCGCCCTCGAAGGCGATCACCGCGGGCCGGCGCGTGTACGCACGCGCGAACTTCACGGCGTTCTCGACGGCCTCGGTGCCGGCGTTGAAGAATGCCGCCTTCGCCGGCCCGCGGAACGGCGCCAGCGCCAGCAGGCGCTCGGCCAGCGTCACGTAGACCTCGTAGGGGACGACCGTGAAGTCCGTGTGCAGGAAGCGCGCGGCCTGCTCCTGGACGGCCTCGACGACGTGCGGGTGCGCATGGCCGACCGCGAGACAACCGACGCCGCCTGCGAAGTCGAGGAAGGTATTTCCGTCGACGTCGGTCAGCGTGGCGCCGCGGCCTTCCGCGACGACGATCGGCAGGTAGAGCGAGAGCGGGTTGGCGACCACCCGGCCCTTGCGCTCGACGATGTCGCGGGAGCGGGGCCCCGGGATCTCCGTCCGGAGGTCGATTGCCCGGGTTACGGCCATGAGCTCACGATAGCCGACTGCATGGCTGAATAGTCGGCATGCAGCCGGCCTGCCTGGAGTCCGGCTCGGTTCGTCAGAGCGTCGGCGCGGCCACCGCCGGCAACGGCGGCGGGGGGCCCGCCCGGAGCTCGCCGGCCGTGTAGACGCCGCGGGCGTTCCAGAGCATGTAGCCGCCGGTGTCGAAGCTCCGCGCGGCGGCGATCTGGGCCGCGACGTCGGCGGGCCTGTACGTGCGGCCGAGCGAGAAGTCCTGCAGCCAGGGCACGAGCAGGGCACGCGTCCCGGCGAGCTGCGTGCGGAAGTCGGCGAGCGAGTCCGAGACCGTTGCCCGCGGAGCCGCGTTGGGGTCGGGCAGGTTGTACTCGCCCGGCCGGTAGTGGGAGGGGTACGTCATCGGGTAGATCGTGTCGACGACCTTTCCGATCTCCGCCGGGGTCTGGCCGATGCCGAGGTCGTGCGTCGCCGACAACCCGAAGACGTCGGCCGACACGCGGACGCCGAGCGGGTGCAGGCGGGACGCCGCGTAGCGCAGGAACGCGGCGACCGTCTGCTGCTGCGTCTGCGTGTGGGCACCCGGGTAGCGGATGCTCGAGACGTCGCCGTCGCTCGGGAAGCGCACGTAGTCGAACTGGATCTCGTCGAAGCCCGCCTTCGCCGCCGTGACGGCGACGTCGACGTCGTACGTCCACGCGGCGCGCGAGTACGGGTTGAGCCAGCCGAGGCCACCGCTCGTGCGCCAGAGCGAGCCGTCGCTCCTGTGCACCGCAAGCGCCGGATGCGCAGCCGACGTGATCGGGTCCTCGAAGGCGACGACGCGGCCGATCAGGTACACGCCGGCCCGGTGCGCCTCGCGGGCGACCGCACGCGGGTCGTAGAAGGGGCGGGCGGCGCCCTCGTGGACTGCGATCGCCGGCGCGTCGTCGACGAAGCCGACCGCTCCGGTCTCGTCCTTCACGTCGAGCTCGAGCGTGTTCAGGCCGTCGCGCGTCAGCGCCAGGTACGCCGCGATCTTCCCGGGGAGGCTGGCGAGGTCCATCGTCACGTGGATACCGCGGATCTCCTGCGGCAGCGCCGTGCGGAACGGGCTGGCGGGCGCCGCCGCCGTCACCGGCGTGAGCGAGACCGTGCCGGCCGAGCCGACCGCGAGCCGGACGATCCCGAAGACCGCCGCCACTGCGAGCAGGCCGAGCACGGCGAGGGCGATCAGTCGCCGTCGCAGGACCTGCCGCCTCCGGAGCTCCCGGCGCTCGGTGCGCTCGACCTTCTCCGCGATCTGCATGGGGACAAGATCGTAGGCAAGACCTGCGCGAGGCGCCACCCACGGGGCCGTAGAATCGATCCGTGGTCCTCTCGGACGCGACCATCGCGCGCTACCTCGCCGAGGGCAGGATCGAGATCGACCCGTACGACGAATCGCTGCTGCAGCCCTCGAGCGTCGACGTCCGCGTCGACCGGCTCTTCCGCGTCTTCCACAACAACCGCTACCCGTTCATCGACGTCAAGATCGAGCAGGGCGAGCTGACCGAGCTCGTCGAGGTGGACGACGGCCAGCCGTTCATCCTCCATCCGGGAGAGTTCGTGCTCGGCTCGACGCTCGAGCGGGTGCGCCTGCCGGACGACCTCGTCGCCCGGCTCGACGGCAAGAGCTCGCTCGGGCGCCTGGGCCTGCTCATCCACTCCACCGCCGGCTTCATCGACCCGGGCTGGGACGGCCACGTGACGCTCGAGCTGTCGAACGTCGCGAAGCTTCCGATCACGATCTACCCGGGTATGAAGATCGGGCAGATCTCCTTCATGCAGATGACCGAGCCGGCCGTGGCTCCATACGGCTCCTCCGAGCTCGGCTCGAAGTACAAGGGGCAGAAGGGGCCGACGCCGAGCCGCTACTACAAGAACTTCGAGTCCGCCGAATGACCGCTCTCGTCACGGGCGGCACGGGGTTCATCGGGCCGCACGTCGTGCACGCGCTGCGTGTGCGCGACGTCGCCGTGCGGGCGCTCGTGCGAAACCCGACGCGGGCTTCCCGGCTCGCAGCGTGGGGTGTCGAGGTTGTCCAGGGCGACGTCACCGACGCCGCGTCGCTCCGCGAGGCCTGCGTGGGCGTGGACGCCGTCGTCCACCTCGTCTCGATCATCAAGGGCTCGCGCGCCGACTTCGAGCGCGTCATGACCGAAGGAACGCGCAACGTCGTTGCGGCGGCGAAGGAGGCCGGCGTCGGCCGCTTCGTGCTCACGAGCGCGCTCGGTCTGGACGAGCGCTCGCGCGAGGCGGTGCCGTACTTCGGAGCGAAGTGGCAGATGGAGCAGGCCGTCGAGCAGTCCGGCCTCGAGCACACGATCCTGCGACCGAGTTTCGTCTTCGGGCGCGACGGCGGCGTGCTGCCGACGTTCGTGCGGCTCGCGCGCTTCGCGCCCGTGACGCCGATCGTCGGCGCGGGCACCCAGCGGCTCCAGCCGATCTGGGTCGAGGACCTGGCCGAGCACTACGCGCTCGCGCTGGACCTGCCGGAGGCGTCCGGGCGCACCTTCGAGCTCGGCGGGCCGGACACGGTGACGTGGGACGAGTTCTGGGCGCGCCTGAAGCGCGTCCTCGGTGTACGGCGGCCGTCGCTCCACGTGCCGATCGGGCTGCTGCGGGCCCAGGCGGCGCTGACCGAGCGGCTGCCGGGCGCACCGGTGACGCGCGACCAGCTGACGATGCTCGAGCTCGGCGACAACGTCGTCGCCGATGCGAGCGCGGCGGAGACCTTTCAGCTCCCGCTCGTGCCGCTCGACGAGCAGCTCAGGCGGGCAGCGTCGTGACCCGGGGCGTCGTGTACGCCGAGCCGGGTCTGCGGCCGGCGGTCGAGGAGATCGCACTGGACGCACCCGGTCCGCACGAGGTGCAGGTGCGCGTCGAGGCGAGCGGGCTCTGCCACACCGACGTGCACGTCGTCGAGACGGGCGGGTGGGGAACGCCGTTCCCGATCCTGCTCGGGCACGAGGGCGCCGGCGTCGTCGAGGAGCTCGGTGCGGAGGTGACGACGGTCGCTCCGGGCGACCGCGTGGTGATCGCCTGGCGTGCACCCTGCGGCGCCTGCCCTTCCTGCCGCCGCGGCGACCCGCGCCGCTGCTCGTCGCAGCTGCGGGCGAAGCGCCGGGCGCGGCGCGCCGTGGACGGTGCAGTGCTCACGCCCGTGCTTCGCTGCGGCACCTTCGCCGACCGGACGATCGTGCACGAGGCGTGTGCGGTGAAGGTCCCCGGCGAGCTTCCCGTCGAGCAGGCGTGCCTGCTCGCGTGCGGCTTCTCCACGGGCGCGGGCGCGGCGCTCTGGACGACACCCGTGCGCAAGGGCTCGTCGGTCGCCGTGATCGGGTGCGGCGGCGTCGGCCTCGCCGTGGTCCAGGGCGCACGGCTCGCGGGCGCGGAGCGGATCGTTGCGGTCGACGTCGTGCCGGAGAAGCTCGCGGCGGCGCGTGAGCTCGGCGCCACCGACACCGTCGACGCGAGCGCAGGCGACCCCGTTGCGCAGGTGCACGAGCTGGCGGGCGGCCCCGGCGTCGAGTTCGCCTTCTCGGCCGTCGGCGCCGCGAGCGGGCTCGCGCAGGCGGTGCGCATGTGCGCCTACGCGGGGACGGCGACGCTCGTCGGCATTCCGCCGGCCGGCGCGACGCTCGACGTCGACCTCGACGCCGACCTGTTCGGGCCGAAGGTCGCGATCGCCGTCACGCACGGCGGCGACACCATCCCGCAGCAGGACTTCCCGTTCCTCGCGCAGGCCGCGCTCGACGGCAGGCTCGACCTCGCCCGCTTCGTCTCGCGCACGATCGCGCTCGACGAGGTGCCCGAGGCGCTCGAGCACCTCGGCCGCGGCGGCGAGATCCGCGCGGTCGCGCTCCTCTAGGACGGCTTCCCGAACGCGGCGCGGCGCGGGATGTCGGCCGGGTCGACCATGTGGCCGTCGCGCTCGACGTAGCCGTCCTTGGCGCCGACGACGTAGACGACCGCCTCCTCGTCGAACGGGTTCGACACCTTGCGCGGGGCGGCGGCGGCGGCGTGGAAGAGCCCACCCTCGCCGAGCTCGCGCGTCTCGCCCTCGACCTCGACCTGCACGCGGCCCCGGTGGACGAAATAGAGCTCGTCCTGGAGCTCGTGGTAGTGGCGGAAGCCGTCGAAATGCGGCGGGAAGACGACGGCGTTGACGCCGAAGGCGGTGACGCCGAGGGCGGCCCGGATCTTGCGGAAACCGGGTCCCTCGCCGAGCTCGTCGAGTGACGAGAACGCGTGGCTCACTCGCCCTCGCCCGTGCACGCCGCCGAGGTCTCGGCCAGCGGCAGCCGGCCGAGCAGGTCCGCCAGGGCCGCCCGCTCGTCGGCGCTGAAGCGCGAGCCGAAGAGCTCCTCGACGTCGGCCAGGTGCGACGCGCTCGCCGCCTCGAACCGGGCGGCGCCCGCGTCCGTGAGCACGGCGTAGGTCACGCGGGCGTCGCTGTCGCAGCGGCGCTTGGCAACCCAGCCGGCCCGCTCGAGGCCGTCGAGGAGCCGCGTGATCCCGGAGGCGGAGAGAAGGACCTGGCGTGCGAGATCGACCCGGCGCAGGGCCCGCTCCGGGGCGTGGTAGAGCTGCACGAGGACGTCGTAGTCGCTCAGCGTGAGGCCGTGCTCCGCTTCGAGGCGGCTCGAGAGCTCCCTCGTCACCGCCGCGTGGGCGCGCAGGAAGCGGATCCAGGCCGCCAGCTCCGGCTCGGCGTCTACTTGCGCACTCAATACTTGACTACTCAATCTTCCTCTGGTAGGATCGTTGACATCGCAAGTATATCGCAACGAGCCAGGAAAGGAAAGTCAATGTCAGTCATCGAGACCAGCAAGCGGTTCGCCCCCGTCGGCACCTGGAATGCCGATCCGGTGCACTCGAACGTCTCGTTCGAGGTCGCCTATGCGGGCGTGAGCACGTTCCACGGCAGCTTTCGCGACTTCTCCGCGACGCTCGCCGGCGGCGCGGAGCCGGCCCTCGAGGGCTCGGCCAGGGTCGCGAGCGTCGACGTGAAGGACGAGAACCTCAATACCCACCTGCAGACGCCGGACTTCTTCGACGCCGAGCGCTTCCCCGAGATCGCCTTTCGGGCGACCGAGCTGCGCCGGCTCGAGGACGACCGCGTCGAGGGCTCGGGCGAGCTGACGATCAAGGGCGCCACGCTGCCGATCGAGCTCTCGGGCACGACCTCACCGGCGCCGGTCACCGACCCGATGGGCCGCGAGCGCCTCGGCCTCCGGCTCGAGGCGACGATCGACCGCACCGCGTTCGGGGTCAGCTGGAACGCGCCGAACCAGAGCGGCGGCGACTACCTCGCAAACGACGTCAAGCTGATCGCCGAGCTCGCGCTCGTCCGGCAGGACGGTTGACGATGAAGGTCCTGGCCGTCTCCGGCAGCCTCCGCGCCGGCTCGTACAACACCCGGCTCCTGGGGGCGGCCGCCGAGGCGGCGCCCGCGGGCGTCGAGGTCGAGCTCTGGGACGGGATGGGCGACCTGCCGCTCTACGACCAGGATCTCGACGGGAGCACGCCGCCGGAGCCCGTGCGCCGGCTGCGCGAGGACTGGGCGGCGGCGGACGCGATCCTGTTCGCGACGCCCGAGTACAACGGCTCCGTCCCCGGCGGGCTGAAGAACGCCGTCGACTGGGGCTCGCGGCCCCGCCTCGAGGCGCCGCTGACGAACAAGGTCGTCGCGGTCATCGGCGCCAGCCCCGGCCAGTTCGGCGCCCTCTGGGCGCAGGCCGACCTGCGCAAGATCCTCGGCGTCGCCGGCGCCCGCGTCGTCGGCGACGAGCTGCCGGTCACCCGCGCGCACGAGAAGCTCGACGCGGAGGGCCGCCTGCTCGACGAGGAGCTGCGCGGGCGGCTCGGCCTGCTGCTGGAGACGCTCGCCGCCGAGGCCGCGCCGGCGCTCGCTGCCTAGGAAAAGAACGGGGGCCGCTTGCGCGGCCCCCGGTTCCGGTCACCAACGTTGGATTTGGCAGAGGCGCTTCCTGCTCCGGCTAGGTACTGCCGGGCGGCGCGAGACGCGTCGTCCCCTACGCTGGCTAGGCGATTCCCCGTGGGTCCCGGGGACACGCCTCTACCCGCTGGTACCTCCACTGCCCGAACTATCTGAATCCACTCTCGGACCACCTCCTTTCCGCGTTGTCCGCACGATAGCGGGTCCGCCCGTCAGCGCAAGACGACGCTGAGCTCGAGGCCCCGGTCGAGCGGCACCGTGACGCTCATGAGGGTCGGGTCGGCCTGACGTGCCTCCGCGTAGGCGGTGAGCACGTCGGGGTCGGAGAGGACGTTGTCGGCGACGACGAGGCCGCCCGGCTCGAGCTTCTGCCGCGCGAGCGCGAAGAGCGCCTCGTAGTCGCGCTTCTCCGCGTCGAGGAAGACGATGTCGAACACGTCGTCGATCGCAGTCAGCGACTCGAAGGCGTCGCCCTCGACGAGCTCGGCCCACTCCTCGAGGCCGGCATCAGCGACGTTCCGGCGCCAGGCCTCGATCTTGACCGGGTCCTGCTCGAGCGAGAGCACCCGGCCGCCCAGGTGTCGGACGGCGGCCGCGAGCCAGATGGCCGAGTAGCCGCGCGAGCCGCCGATCTCGAGCACCTCGCAGCCGGCGTGGGGCGCGACGAGGGCGAAGAGGAACCGCCCGGTCGTCTGCGCCACCTGGCGCGAGCGCACGGCGGACGGGAGCCCCTGCCGGCGTTCCCCGGCGTCTTCGGCCTCGAGGCGTGCGAGCACGGCGCGGACGCGGTCGTCGAGCATCAGGGGCACCATCAGTGGAGCGGCTGCCATGACGGCACCGCGTGGAAGAAATCTGCCTCGGTCGTCAGCGGCTGCGTTGCGCTGCCGTCCGGGCGGACGAGCACGAGGTCGCCGCGGTCGATCTGCGCGGTGAGCAGCCAGCGGCCGTCCGGCGACCAGACGACGGCGGCGTCGTTCTCCGGCGTGCGGACGACGGGCTTCGCGCCGGTGCCGTTCGCGTTCGCGATCCAGGGATCGCCGTTGCGGACGAATGCGATGCGCGTCGCGCCCGGTGACCACGACGGTGAGGTCGCGTTCGCCAGCAGGCGTCGCCGGTGCGTCCCGTCGGTGTTCATGCGCCAGAGGCTGCGCGTGCGGACGAAGACGATCTCGCTGTCGTTCGGTGCCCAGACGGGATTCGTGTCCGCGCCGGTCGTCAGGCGCTTCAGGCCGGTGCCGTTCGTGCGGACGACGTAGAGGCCGCCCCGGTCCGCGAAGACGATGCGCGTGCCGTCGGTCGACCAGCTCGGGAAGAGCGGCTCGCCCCTTCCGGGCGTGACGCGGCGCTGCTTCGACCCGTTCGCCTGCATGACCCAGAGGCCGCCGGCGGGCGCGCCGGGGACGAACGCGATCTGCGCGCCGTTCGGAGACCACGCGGGCGTGAGCGGGGCGTCGTCCGCCGCGGCGAGGTAGATGCGCCGCGCGCCGCTGCCGTCCGGCTTCACGACGTAGATCCCGGTGCCGCTCCCGCAGCACCGGACGAACGCGACGAGCCCGTTGCGGTAGGGACCCTTGGCTCCCGCGGCCGTCACGACCGCGAAGGCGGCCAGCGCCAGGGCTGCGATCCTCACGGCTTCAGGGTACGGATCTCCTGCTCGACCGCGTCGCGGACCCAGCAGCCCGCGAGATGGTCGTTCACGATCCCGCAGGCCTGCATCGCCGCCCAGACCGTCGTCGGGCCGACGAAGCGGAAGCCGGCCTGCCTGAGCCGCTTCGAGAGCTCCTTCGACTCCGGCGTCTGCGGGAGCCAGTCGCCGCTCGTGCGCGGGGTACGGTGGCGCTGCGGCCGGAACGACCAGACGAGCTCGGGCAGCGGCGTGCCCGCCTCGCGGAGGGCGAGGACGCCCCGCGCGTTCGCGACCGCGGCCTCGATCTTGCCGCGGTGGCGGACGATGCCCGCGTCGCCGAGCAGCCGCGTCACCTCGCGCGCGCCGAAGCGGGCGACCCGCTCCGGCTCGAACCCGGCGAACGCCCGCCGGAACGCCTCGCGCTTGCGCAGGATCGTCAGCCAGGAGAGCCCGGACTGGAAGCCCTCGAGGCAGAGCCGCTCGTAGAGGTCGCGCTCGTCGACGACGGGCCGGCCCCATTCCTCGTCGTGGTAGGCGACGTAGAGCGGGTCGGCCGCGGGCCAGCAGCGCGCCGGCTCAGCCGCCGACGTCGACACGGATCATTCCGTCCACCACCTGCACAGGAAACGTCTCGACCGGCAGGTACGCCGGCAGCGAGAGTGGGCGTCCGGTCGCCAGCTCGAACGCCGAGCCGTGGCGCGGGCAGACGACCGTGCACGTGCCCTCGTCCCAGTCGCCTTCGCACAGCGGGCCGTCGTCGTGCGAGCAGCGGTCCTCGATCGCGTACAACGTGCCGCCGCAGTTGTAGACGCCGACGGTGCGGCCGCGCGCGGCCGCGACCAGCTTCATGGAGCCGGGCGGCAGCTCGTCCGCCGGCGCGACGTCAACCGCTGCCATCTACGAGAGCTCGAGCTCGTCGAACCCTGCGAGCCCATCGGGCAGCGGCGTTCCCTTCGCCTTGTGCAGCGCGACCTTGAGCGTCGTCAGCCCGAGCACTGCGCACTTCAGCCGCACCGGCGTGAGCGGGATCCCGATCTCGGCGAGCAGCTCGTCCTTGTCGAGGACGGCGACCTCCGTCGCGGTCCGCCCCTGCACCATCTCGGTCAGCATCGACGTCGCCGCCTGCGAGATGGCGCAGCCGCGCCCGGAGAACTTCACCTCGTCGATCGTCTCGCCGTCCTCGCCGAAGGCGACGTAGATCGACACCTCGTCGCCGCAGAGCGGATTCTGGCCCTCCGCCTCCGCGTCTGCGTCCTCGATCACGCCGTGCCCGCGCGGGTTCTTGTAGTGATCCAGGATCACCTCTCTGTACATCTGCTCGAACTCGTTCATGCGAACACCTTACGCACGGTGTAGAGGCCTTCGGTGAGCTGGTCGATCTCCTCGGGGAGGGTGTAGAGATAGAAGCTCGCGCGGTTGGTCGCCGCCACGCCGAGCCTGTGCATGAGCGGCTGGCAGCAGTGGTGGCCGGCGCGGATGGCGACGCCCTGACGGTCGAGGATCTGCGCGACGTCGTGCGGGTGGATGCCCTCGAGGTTGAACGAGACGACGCCGGCGCGACGCTCGGCCGGAGGCCCGTACAGCGTGATTCCCGGCACCTCGCCCAGCCGTCCGAGCGCGTAGGCCGCGAGCTCGTGCTCGTAGGCCTCGATCGCGTCGAGGCCGGCGGCCTCGAGGTAATCGACGGCGGCGCCGAGGCCCACCGCCTCGGCGATCGGCGAGGTGCCCGCTTCGAACTTGTGCGGCAGCTCGCCCCAGGTCGTCTTCTCGTACCGGACCGAGTTGATCATGTGGCCGCCGAGCAGGAACGGCTCCATCGCGCGGAGCAGATCGCCGCGGCCCCAGAGTGCGCCGATTCCGCTCGGGCCGCACATCTTGTGTCCCGAGATCGCGAGGAAATCGCAGTCGAGCGCCTGCACGTCGACGCGCAGATGCGGCGCCGCCTGCGCCGCGTCGCAGACGAAGATTGCGCCCAGGTCGTGCGCCCAGCGCACGAGCGGTCCGAGGTCGGCGATCGTGCCGAGCGAGTTCGAGACGAGATTCGTCGCCACGACCTTCACGTTGCAACCCCGCGCGATCTCGTCGAGGCCGGAGTAATCCACGTCGCCCTGGTCGTCGAGGGGGAGCATGCGGAACTCGGCGCCGTTGCGCTTCGCGATGTACTGCCACGGCACGAAGTTCGAGTGGTGCTCGAGCTGCGTCACGACGACCGCGTCGCCGGGGCCGAGGTTGTTCCCGCCCCACGAGTACGCGACGAGGTTGAGCGCCTCGGTCGCGTTGCGGACGAAGATCACCTCGTGTGCGTCGGGCGCGTTGAGGAAGGCGCGCACCTTTTCCCGGGCGCCTTCGAGGCCGGCGGTGGCGCGCTCCCCGAGCACGTGTACGGCGCGGTGCACGTTCGCGTAGGACGTCTCGTAGAACGTCGTCATGGCGTCGAGCACCTGGCGCGGCTTCTGCGAGCTGTTCGCCGAGTCGAGGTAGGCGAGCGGCTTGCCGTGGATCTCCTGCAGGAAGATGGGGAAATCCGCGCGCAGCGCGCGTGCATCGAGCTTCTGCGGGCCCGCGGTCACAGCCACAGGTGCTCCTTCAGGTGCCGTTGCCGAGGTTCTGGGGCGCGAGCACCAAGCGATGCAAGGACGCAGGGAGCGCCCATAGCGGTAGCTATGGGCGCGACCGAGGACGCGGCAGCGCGCCGCGTGATCGCGTTCCAGAACCCGGAGGACAGTGCCTGAAGGAGCACCTACTCATGGTACGGATTACGGGACTCGGAACGCCGCGCCCGCGTAGCCGGGCGCCGCAGCCTTCGCTGAGCCTTTCGGCAGACCCTTGAGGCTCGCCTTGCCGGCCACGTTCGCGTGCACGGTGCGCCCGCCGCCGGTGAACGTCGCCGTGGGCACGCCGAACCCGTCGTCGAGCGCCTGCGCGAACCAGGTGACGACAGTCTTCCTGCCGACCCTCTTGGCGGTCTTCGAGAGCTTCACGGCGAGCCCCGGCTGGAGCTGCTGCTCGATCAGGCTCGAGCCGGTGTTGACGATCACGTCCACGGCGCCGGGGCTGCCGGGCAGGCCGACGGCGGAGACCTGGTACGCGGTGCCGGGAACGGCCGTGCGCACCTCGGCGCCGAAGTCCATGCCGTGCGTGCGGGAGCGGGCGACGTGGAGGACCCCCTGACCCGTCCAGACGGCCCAGAGCCGGTCGCTCGAGTCGACCGAGAGCGCCATGTGCGGATCGCCGCCGCCGAAGGCGGCGTGGAAGGTGACGCCGTCCCCGGCCGGCTGCCCCGCGCGGAAGGGGACGACCGTGAACGCGGTCGCGGTGGGATAGCCGGGCGCCCAGGCCATGAACGTGTTGCCGCTCCTGTCGGCCACGAGCGGCACGGAGGGCGAGTGCTCGACGGTCGGGGCGAGACTCGTGGGCGCCCCCGGGGAGAGGTCGGCGCCCAGCGGCTGGTAGACGAACGCGCCGTTCGCGCTCGCGTTCGAGTAGAAGGCGACCTGGACGAGGCCGGCGGTATCGATCGCGAGCGACTCGTCGTAGCCGCAGCAGGGGGCGTACACGTTCTGTACCTGCTCGCCGTTCAGGCCGCGGAAGACGTTCACGAAGCCCGTGCCGTCCTGCGAGAACAGCGGCGTCCCGTCCGGGGCGACGGTGGCGCCGTCGACGCCGCCGACGTCGTGCGACTGCGTCTGGATCGGCCCCGTCCACGTCATGCCGTCGTCGGTCGAGGTCAGGCGGGCGACGCCTTGCGCGTTCGGGAAGTAGAGCTGGATCGCGCCGTTCGGCTGCTGCACGAGCTGTGTCCGGCCGGCGACCGGATCGTTCGCGACGACGACCGCCGGCGCGCCCCGGTTGCGGGAGACCGAGATCGTGTCAGCCGTCGGCGACTCGAAGGAGACGAGCTCGGTCCCGGCCTGCGTGACGAGCGTCGCCGGGACGACGATGTTCTGCACGCCGCCGGCCAGCGTCGTCCACGCGGCTGCGGCCGGGGCTGTGGCGAGACCCGCGAGCAGCGCGAGCGCGACGGCGGCCTGGCGCATGCCCGCACGATGCCAGTCGGCACAACCCGGGCGCAACACCGATCACATCGTCCTCTAATCCGGGTTCTCGACACTCCTGGCCATGGCGGCACCCGCGCAGGCCGAGCGCAGCCCCGGGCCGGGGCAGCGCTCCCGTATCGAGCAGGCCCGCGCGCGGGCACGCGGCGCGAAGCTCGCCGTGGGCGCGCTCGCGACGCTCGTCTTCGGCGTCGCCTTCGTCGGTGCGAAGGCGCATGCGCCCGGCCATGCGAAGCATCGTGCGCGTCCGCTCGCCGCACCGGCCTCGTTCGAGCAGGCTGTCCGGCAGAGCGCGCTCAGCGGCGGCCAGATCGCGCCGCCGGTCCAGCCGCCGCCGGTGGCGACGAGCACCTCGTGACTCCGGTGTACCGCTTTCGCGCCATGGGCTGCGAGGTCGTGCTCGCAGGCGCCGACCCGGCCGCCGTGGCGGCGGTCTTCGCGCGCTGGGAGGGCGTCTTCAGCCGCTTCCTCCGCGATTCCGAGCTCACGCACGTGAACGCCTCTCCGGCCTGGGCGCTCCACGTCTCGCCGTTGTTCGCACACGCGCTGCGGGTCGCGCTCGAGGCTGCCGCCGACACGGACGGCCTTGTCGATCCGACGCTCGGCGCCGCGCTCGAGGCCGCCGGGTACGACCGGGACTTCGTCCTGCTCCCCGACGACGGAGAGCCGGCCGGGCCGGCGGCCCCCTCGCGGCTGGGCGAGGTGCGCCTCGACGGGCGCATCCTGCGCCGCCCGCCGGGGCTCCGGCTCGACCTGAACGGCGTCGTGAAGTCGCTCGCGATCGACGAAGCCGTCGCCGGTCTTTCCTCCGGCGGCTTCGTCTCCGCGGGCGGCGACCTCGCCGCGCGCGGCGCCGTCGACGTCGGCCTGCCGGGCGGCGGTGCGGTCCGCGTCGTCCGCGGCGGCCTGGCCACGAGCGGCGTCGTCTCGCGCCGCTGGCGCCGTGGCGGCGAGGAGCAGCACCATCTGCTCGATCCGCGCACCGGCCGGCCGTGCCGCGACTCGCCCTGGGAGCAGGTCACGG
>Ga0335070_10000365_pt1 | contig 51974 bp, 47 predicted proteins | sample Lox_Sample_13_FD_206722 | JGI IMG/M metagenome (GOLD analysis project Ga0335070, IMG submission 206722) | Soil microbial communities from Loxahatchee National Wildlife Refuge, Florida, United States - Lox_Sample_1.3 | ecosystem: Environmental > Terrestrial > Soil > Wetlands | place: USA...
GCTTGCGCGAGCCGCGTAAGCGTCCAGCGAGCAAGAGGGCTGGGCGAAAGTCGCCGAACAATTATGTTGCCGAACGGCGGCCGGGCGCGCCGCCGGGAAATTGCAACGCGTTCAAGCACGGCCTGAAAAGCCGCGACTGGATCGCATGGCGTCGCGAGAGCCGTGAGCTCGTCCGCGTCGTCAGAAGCTCCATCGCACTTGCCTCCTTGCTGCGCGTCGAACCGCAGAACCAGGCCGCCCGCCGCCGGCTCGGCGAGAACCTGCTGCTGTCGCGACTCCTCACTCTCCGCTATATCGGAACAGGGGAATCGCATGACCGAAAATCCGCCTCTCTGGAAGGCCAATGTCCACCTGGCCAAGGAATTGGCCGCCGACGTGGCGGCGGTGCTGGAACTGAGTCCGCCGGTCCCGCAGGCCGTGCTGATCGTGGACGAGCTGTTCAAGGAAACCGCGACGGTCGAGGCGCTTTACAGCGAGCCACCGGACGCGGAACTGTTGTCGCGCCTGACGGGCCACAGTGTGAGCGTCGCAGCGCTGCCGGATCAGGACTGGATCAAGCTGAGCCAGGAAGGACTGCCGCCCGTGCGGGCCGGCCGCTTCTTCGTCTATGGCGCTCACGACGCCGGCCGGGTGCCGCCCGCGGTGATCCCGATGCGGATCGATGCGGGCCTAGCATTCGGCACGGGCCATCACGAGACGACGGCGCTCTGTCTGGAGGCGCTCAGCGATCTCGCCAAGCGACGCACATTCGCCCATACGCTCGATCTCGGCTGCGGGACGGGTCTGCTCGCCATCGGCGCCGTCAAGCTCTGGCGGGAGAAGGTAATCGCGTCAGACATCGATCCGGTTGCGGTCGACATCACTCGTCAGAACGCGCGCGCCAACGGCGAAGCGCCTTACATCCGCGCGGTCGCGGCGGATGGACTGACCCACGCCCAGATCCGCGCGGGCGCACCCTACGACCTGATCGTGGCCAACATCCTGGCTGGCCCGCTGACACAGCTTGCGCCAGCGATTGCAGGTGCGCTGGCGAAAGGCGGCGTGCTGTTGCTGTCGGGACTCCTGATCAACCAGGAGAATCTTGTTGTCAGTTTTTATACGCCGCATGGCCTGATCTTGCGCGGACGCCGACGCGCCGGTCCGTGGAGCGCGCTGGTTTTGGCCAAGCCGCCAGCCTAAACTTGCCGTCCGAAAGGCAGTCATCACCGGGCGTGACCCGGCACCCGGCATGGCGCGCCCGCGCCGCATATCCGGGCGCGGAGTAGCCACTGGCGAACCAGGAGAGCAGGCAAGAGATGGATAAGATCGGCCCTTTTCAGACCTACGAAAACGAAACGGATGCCGCGACCTGCGCGCCCCGCCTGTCGGCCTTGCGCGCGGAACTGAAACGCCGCGGCCTGGACGGATTCGTGGTGCCCCGGGCCGACGAGCACCAGGGCGAATATGTCCCCAAACGTGCCGAGCGGCTTGCCTGGCTGACCGCCTTTACCGGATCCGCCGGCGCCGCGGTCGTGCTGCAGGACAAGGCAGCGGTGTTCGTCGACGGCCGCTACACGCTGCAGATCCGCCAGCAGACGGATACCAGCCTGTTCGAACCGCGCGACCTCGTCGAGGAAGGTCCGGCAGGCTGGATCGCCAAAGTCCTGCCGGCGGGGTCAAAGCTCGGCTACGACCCCTGGCTACACACGGCCGCCGCCGTGGAAGGATTGCGCGCGTCCGCGGAAAAAGCCGGCGGAACCATCGTTCCCTGCGACACAAATCCGATCGACGCGGTGTGGAAGGACCAGCCGGACGCGCCGGCGGCCAAGGCGATCATCCAGCCGATCGGCCTGTCCGGGGAAGGCGCCGAGTCCAAGCGAACGCGCATCGCCGAAGACGTGAAAAACCAGGGTGCCGACGCCGCGGTGATCACCCTGCCCGACTCGATTTGCTGGCTGCTGAACATTCGCGGTGGAGACGTGCCGCACACGCCGTTCGCACTTTCCTTCGCCATCCTGAATTCTGACGGCTCGACCGATCTTTTCATGGATGAGCGCAAATCGTCGCCCGAACTGCTTCAACATCTGGGCAATGCCGTGCGGCTGCGCGATCCGAAGGACTTTTCGCCGGCGCTCGATGCGCTGAAGGGCAAGACGGTAGTGGCCGATCCAACGACCGCCGCGGCCGCGATCTTCGACCGGCTGACGAAGGCCGGCGCCAGGGTCAAGCGCGCGGCCGATCCGGTGCAACTGCCCAAGGCGTGCAAGAACGCTGTCGAGATCGAAGGCACGCGGAAGGCGCATGTGCGCGACGGCGCCGCGCTGTCGAAATTCCTCGGCTGGCTGGCGCGCGAAGCGCCGAAGGGGCATCTGACGGAAATCGATGCCGCCAAAACGCTCGAAGGCTTCAGGGCGCAGACGGGTGCGTTGCGCGATCTGTCGTTCGACTCGATCTCCGGCGCCGGATCGAACGGCGCGGTGGTACATTATCGCGTCACCAAATCCACCAACCGGCCGATCAACAACAACGAGGTTTTTCTCATCGATTCCGGCGCGCAATATGCCGACGGCACGACAGACGTGACGCGCACGGTCATCATCGGCACGCCGACCGCAGAGATGAAGGACCGCTTCACGCGGGTGCTCAAAGGCCACATCGCGCTGGCGACCGTCCGCTTTCCGGAGGGCACGACCGGCGCGGCGCTGGACGCCTTCGCGCGGCGCCCCTTGTGGGAAGCCGGGCTCGACTACGACCACGGCACCGGCCATGGCGTGGGAAGCTATCTTTCCGTGCACGAAGGTCCGCAAAACATTTCCAAGCGCATCGTCGCCCAGCCGCTCAAGCCGGGCATGATCTGTTCCAACGAGCCCGGATTCTACAAAGCCGGCGAGTTCGGTATCCGGATCGAAAATCTGATCGTCGTCACGGAAGCGAAGCCGGTGCCGGGCGGCGAACGCAAGATGATGGAATTCGAAACCATCACACTTGCCCCGATCGATCTCGGACTCGTCGAACCGAAGCTCCTGACCGACGCAGAGCGTGCCTGGCTCAACGCCTATCATGCGCGCGTGCGCGCGACGCTGGCGCCGCTGGTCGACGCCGACACCGCGCCCTGGCTCGAACAAGCGACGAGAGCGGTCTGACCATGCGCAAAGACCACGCCGCGCCTCACGGGGTCGTCCACCGCCTGACGATCGATAGCAAGCTGCTCGACGGCAATCTGCTAGGCGATCCATTCATGCGCGAGATCGACGTCTATGTCCCTCACGGCCATTTCGGTACTGGCCTGCCGCTGCTGGTCGACCTTGTCGGATTCTCGGCGGGCGGCCCGGTGCACACCAATTGGAAGAATTTCGGCGAGAACCTTCCCGAGCGCCTTGATCGGCTCATCGCGTCCGGGGCGATGTCGCCCTGTGTCGTGGCGTTTCCGGACTGCTTCACCAAGCTCGGCGGCAACCAGTATGTGAACTCCGCCGCGATGGGGCCCTGGGACGATTTCCTGCTCCGGGAAGCTGTGCCGTTCGTCGAGACCAAGTTCGGCTGCGGCGGAGCGGGCAAGCGCGGCGTTTTCGGAAAGTCGAGCGGCGGTTACGGCGCGATGGTCCATGCGCTGCTGCATCCCGATTTCTGGAGCGCCGCAGCCGTGCATTCCGGCGACATGGGTTTCGAGTTGCTTTACCGGCACGAATTCGTTCAGGTGCTGCGCACCCTCGCCAAGACCGATGGCGGCATCCGCGCCTGGGTCGACAAATTCTGGGAGTCGAAGAAATTCAAGGACAGCGACATCCACATCATCATGATGTTCGCGCAGGCGGCGAGCTTCGATCCAGACACCTCCGCGCCCTACGGCGTTCGCCTGCCGGTGACCGACGACACCTGCGAGATCATCGCCGAGCGCTGGAACAACTGGCTTGCCTGGGACCCGCTGACGCTGGTCGAGCGGCACGGGCCGGGACTGAAAAAGCTAAAGGCGCTCTACATCGATTGCGGCGATGTCGACCAATACAATCTCGTCTATGGCGCACGGCGCATGACAAGACGACTTAAGGCGATGGATGTGCCGCACATTTACGAGGAGTTCCCCGACAACCACACTGCTGTCGACTACAGGATGGACATCAGCTTGCCGATCCTGGCGAAGGCGCTGACGGCCTGACCTCGGAGACCTCCGGCATTCACGCAGTCACAACCCCTCGATCATCTCCAGCCATTCAGCTTCGTCGATGACCTTAACGCCGTGCTTTTGCGCCTCGCTGAGCTTGGAGCCGGCGCCCGGACCGGCGACGACGAGATCGGTCTTGGCGGAAACCGAGCCCGACACTTTGGCACCCAGGGACTCCGCGCGCGCCTTGGCTTCCTGGCGCGTCATTTTCTCGAGCGTACCGGTGAAGACCACCGTCTTGCCCGCGACCGGAGAGCCTTCGATCTTGCGCGCCGCAAGCGGCACGACCTTCACCTCCTTGAGGAGGTGGTCGATGAGCCGGCGATTGTGCGGCTCATCGAAGAAATCCTTTATCGCCTGGGCCAGAACCTCGCCCACGCCCTCGATCTCATCGAGTTCGGATGCCGCGTTCGCGCCTTCCATCGCGCCGAGGAAATCTTCAATCGTGCGATAGTTGCGCGCGATCAGTCGCGCATTGGTCTCTCCGACATGGCGGATGCCGAGCGCATTGATGAAGCGGTCCATCGCGATTTTGCGCCGCGAGTCGATCGAGGCGACGAGATTCTCAACCAATTTGCTCTCGGCGTCCTCGTCCTTCTTCGCCTTTTTCGCTTCGCCCTTTCCTTCCTTGGCCCGGCGTTCGGCAGCCAACTCGGCACGCCGCGCGGCAAGTGCGCGGTCGAGCTCGGCCGGTTTCCGGGCCAGGCGGAAAATGTCGGCCGGCTCTTTCAGCAGGCCCTTTTCGAAGAGCGTCTCGATATACACGCCGCCAAAGCCTTCGATGTCGAACGCCTGGCGCGAGACGAAGTGCTTCAGCCGTTCGACCGCCTGGGCCGGGCAGATCAGGCCGCCGGTGCAGCGCCGGTCGACCTCTTCCCGGCCGGTCTTCTCGTCAACCTCGCGCACGGCGTGGCTACCGCAAGCCGGACATTTGTGCGGGAATTGGAACGGCTTGGCGCCGCGCGGCCGCCTTTCCTTCACGACCCGTACGACCTGCGGGATGACGTCCCCGGCGCGCTGGATAACCACGGTATCGCCGATACGCACGTCGAGGCGGCCGATCTCGTCTTCGTTGTGCAGCGTCGCGTTCTGCACGACGACGCCGCCAACCGTGATGGCTTTGAGCTTCGCCACGGGCGCCAGCTTTCCCGTGCGCCCCACCTGGATGTCGATATCCTCCAGGATGGTTTCGGCCTGCTCCGCCGGGAACTTGTGCGCGATCGCCCAACGCGGAGAACGCGAAACGAGCCCAAGGCGCTCCTGAAGGTCGAGTCGGTCAACCTTGTAGACCACCCCGTCGATGTCGTAGCCGAGTTTGGCCCGCTTCTCTTCGATATCGCGGTAGAATTTGAGGACGCCATCGACCGTGTCCACGCGCTTGATCAAAGGATTGACCGCGAAGCCGAAATCCTCGAACGCGCGCAACATCCCCCACTGCGTGTCGGCGGGCATGTGGCTGACTTCGCCCCAGGCGTAGGCGAAGAAATTGAGCGCCCGCGCCGCCGTGACGCCGGGATCGAGCTGCCGCACCGACCCGGCCGCCGAGTTGCGCGGGTTGGCGTAGACCTGTTTGCCCTCCTTTTCCTGACGGCGATTGAGAGCGGCGAATTCGCGATGGCTCATATAGACTTCGCCGCGCACCTCGATGACTTTCGGCGACTTGCCGTGCAGCCGGAGCGGGACGTCCTTGATCGTCTTCAGGTTTGCGGTGATATCCTCGCCCTCCGCGCCGTCGCCGCGCGTCGCACCTTGAACGAACACACCATTCTCGTAGCGCAGCGACGCGGACAACCCGTCGATCTTGGGCTCGGCGGTCAGAGTCAACTTGTCGTCGTCTTTGAGACCCAAAAAGCGCCGCACGCGCACTGCGAAATCGTGAACGTCTTCGTCTGTGAAAGCGTTGTCGAGCGAAAGCATCGGTTTGGCATGGACGACTTTCGCGAACTTCTCCGACACCGCCGCGCCGACTCGATGCGATGGGCTGTCGGCACGCACAAGCGAAGGAAACCGATGCTCAATCTCCTGGTTCCGTCGGCGCAGCGCGTCATAGTCCGCATCGGAGATGACGGGTGCGTCTTCGCCATGATAGTGCCGGTCATGTTCGGCAATCTCGGCAGCGAGGCGGTCGAGTTCCTTCCCCGCCTCGGACGCGGTGAGCTTTTCGACAGCCTTCTTTCCGAGAGCCGCGGTCATGCACGCCTGCGTTTCTTGGGAGGAGGTAGCTTTGCCTCGAGGATGAGGCGTCGCGCTGCTGCGCGGGCTTCGTCGGTTACAGCCGCGCCGGAAAGCATGCGCGCCACTTCCTCGGCGCGTTCATCGTCGTCAAGCATGGCGACCTGGGTCTTGTCTCCCAATCGTGTGATTCGAAAGTGCCTCTCCGCACGCGCGGCGACCTGCGGCGAATGCGTGACCAACAGAACCTGCGTCGTCAGCGAAAGTCGTTGCAGCCGTTCACCGACAGCGTCCGCGACGGCGCCCCCGACACCGCGATCGACTTCGTCGAAGACAAGGGCAGCAGGCGGCGAAGCTTCCGCGAGCGCGACCTTCAACGCCAGGGAAAACCGCGCCAGCTCGCCGCCGGAAGCGATTTTCGCCAGCGAGCCGAAGCCTGCGCCCTCAACCGTTGCCACCTCGAAGGCGACGCGCTCCATGCCCGAGGCTCCGGCGGTATCGTCGCCAAGAGGTTCAAACCTGACCCGAAACTTCGAATGCCCGAGTTTCAGAGGCGCGAGCTCCGCGGCAACTGATGCTTCCAGTTTTCGCGCAGCCGCCGTCCGCGACTTGGTGAGTCTTCCCGCTGCTTCGTGGTATGCGGCGCGCGTCGTCGCTAGGGCCGCTTCAGCTTCCTTCGTGCGACTTCCACTCGAATCGAGCGCGTCGCGTTTGCGGTGAAATTCCTGCAGGACGGTGGGAAGTGAATCGGGAGTCACGCCATATTTGCGCGCTGCCGCGCGCAGTTCGTGAATGCGGTCCTCGGTCTTCTCAAGTTGCCCCGGTTCGAAGTCGAGCCGTGAGAGGAGCGAGTCCAGTTCGCGGCGGGCATCCTCGAGCGCGTTATACGCCTGATCGAGTGCCTGTTCCGCGGAGCCGGACGCTTTGCGCGCTTCCTCGCTCATCCGGGACAGGCGCTTGAGCGCCGCCGAGATCTGCGCGCCGGCCCCGCGGTCGCCGTTCAGGAGATCCGCAGCCGCCGAAACATCGTCGGCAATGCGGGACGCGTTCATTAAGAGGGCGCGTTCTGCAGTGAGCCGCGCTTCTTCGCCCGTAACGGGAGCGAGCGCAGTGAGCTCTTTGAACGCGTGATGGACATAGTCGGCATCAGCGGCAGCGGCCTCGGCCGCCGAACGCAGGAGCGACAACTCCGTTCGCATGCGGTCGAAGGCGCCAAACTTGTCCGCCGTCTCGCGCAACAGCGGATCATGTCCGGCGAAGGCGTCCAGCATTCCGCGGTGGGTCGAGACGTCGAAATGCCCGCGGTCGTCGGCCTGGCCGTGCACTTCCAGCAACGATGATCCGACATCCCGCAGAAATGCGACGCCGACCGGCTCGTCGTTCACGAACGCTCGCGTTCGTCCATCAGCGGAGAGCGTCCTGCGGAGAACGACATCGCCTTCGCCCGGAATCGATTGACCGGCGAGAAGCTTGTGCGCCGGACTGTCCTTTGACGTTTCGAATACCGCGGTGGCGGAGCCCTGCCCTGCGCCAGGACGCACCGACGCCCGGCCACGGCCTCCCGCAGCAAGTCCGAGGGCATCCAGGAGGATGGACTTCCCGGCGCCGGTCTCGCCGGTCAGAACGTTCAGACCGGCCGCGAATTCAAGCGCAACCGACTCGATCAACACGATGTCTCGGACCGTCAGCGCCGCGAGCATCGCCGTTCCCTTCGAGATTCTACCCGAGGATTCTGGACATCCACGAGCCCTGGTCAATCGCGGGTTGCATGTGGTGACCCTGCAAAAGCTCGTAGGCGTCCTTGTACCAAGGGCTGCCCGGATAGTTGTGACCGAGCACGGCGGCGGCGGTTTTAGCCTCGTTGTATACGCCCAGCGCATAATACGCTTCGGTCAGGCGCTCGAGCGCTTCGGCGATCTGTGAGGTTTTCTGGTACTGCTCGACGACCGTGCGGAACCGGTTGATCGCCCCGATATAGTCGCCCTTATTCAGGTAGTAGCGGCCGACGGCCATTTCCTTGCCGGCAAGGTGGTCGAGCGTAAGATCGATCTTGAGCGTGGCATCGCGCGCGTACTCTGAATCCGGAAAACGCTGCACCACGTCCTGGAGCGCGGTCAGCGCGCCTTCCGTCGTAGTTTGATCGCGGCCAACGTCGACGATTTGTTCATAGAGCGAGATCGCTTTGAGATAAAACGCGTAAGCGACTTCCCGGCTGCCGGGGTGCAACGCGATGTATTGGTCTGCTGTATTGATCGCGTCGTCGTAATGGTTGGCGTGATAGTAGCAGTAAGCGGACATAAGCATCGCGCGGCGCGCCCAGACCGAATATGGATGCTGCCGTTCGACTTCATCGAATTGCTTGGCCGCGCCAACCCAATCGTCCTGATTTATCTTCTTCCAGGCGTCGGCATAGATTTGGTCGACGGGGCGCTCGACATATTCGGGTTCTTTGGAATCGTCCGAGCTCTTGCCGGTCAGGCTGTTCAAGGTGTCGCAGCCTGTCAGGCTGAAACCCGCCACGACGAGGACAAGGACTGCCCGGACGAGGTGTCTGGTTGCATTTCTTCCAAGCGCCATCAAAGCTGTTCCGTCTGGCTGCGCATCAAGCGTTTATTGTTCTGTGTCAAGCCCTTATGGCATCCGAGCCGGGACCCGGTCCAGTCGAAAAAGGGCGCCCGCGGCATGCGCCGCATGGCCGTTCGACCCGGCTTATACCACGGCTTTCGGCCACTCACGCTAAATCGATTGTCATGTAGTTGCCGGGGTCGGCGAACAGCGCCCGAAGCACTGCGTTGTTGGTAGCGTGCCCCGACTTCGTCCCCTCGAATCGGGCGATGAGAGGTGCGCCGGCGAGCGCCATGTCGCCGATGGCGTCGAGGATCTTGTGCCGGACGAATTCGTCCGGAAAGCGCATCAACTCCTTGTTGACGACGGTATCGCCATCGATCGCGAGCGTGTTCGACAGCGAGGCACCGCGCCCTAGGCCCATCTTGTTGAGCATCTCCAGCTCATGCATGAAGCCGAAAGTTCGCGCCGGAGCAATCTCCTTCGCGAAGCTATCGCGCGTCAGAGTCACACGATAGTTCTGCTTGCCGATCGCCTTGGTGTTGGAATAGTCGAGCGCATAGGAATATTCCGGTACGTCCGCTGGACTGAGCGTGACGCTTGCGTCTTTGATGGTGACGGTGACCGGTCGCGTCAGCTTGATCGCCTGCCTGCGACCCTGCTGCTCCCGCACGCCAGCCCGTTCGAGCAGCTTGAAATAGCTCATGGCATCGCCGTCGAGAATTGGCGGCTCGGACCCATCGAGCGTCACCAACATATCGTCGATGCCCGCGCCGGCGACTGCGGCCATGAGGTGCTCGATGACGCCGATTTTCACATCGCCATCGGAAATGACCGTGCCGAGATTGGTTTCCGACACCTTGTCATAGCGAGCCGGAATCGACGCGCCTCCTTTGTCGCTCCGGGAAAAAACGATACCGGAGCCCGAAGCCGCCGGAGACAGAGTCATGTGCACCATTCCGCCGCTATGAAGAGCGGTGCCCTCGGCCGTGATTTCGCGCGCCAGCGTCCTGCGTGAGCTCATGACCGCCAATATATTGCTTTGCCGGACAAAGGAAACCGCCGCATTTTGCCCGCCTAGTGCGCGTCCGGCTCGAACGCACGCAGCATGTCCGGCGCAGACTCGAGTGACGGCAGGTAGCGCGGCGCCTGTCGCGCCCGGGTCACCTGTTCGAACGCGTAGCCGAGCGCCAGGAGCCTGGCCTCGGACCAAGCAGCTCCGATGAAGGATATGCCGACGGGCAGCCCCCGATCGAATCCCATCGGAACCGTCAGATGCGGATAGCCTGCCGCCGCCGGCAGGAATGACGAATTACTAGTGTCGTTGTCGCCCTTGACGACGTCGATGCGAAACGCGGCATCGTCCGTGCTTCGGATCAAAGCGTCCAGGCGATTGTCGGAAATCAGCTTGTCGATCGCCGCGCGGGCCATCGACCTGAGGTCGTCACGCGCTTTGACGTAGCCCGGATCGGTGAGATCGGCCGACGCCTGGGCTTTCTCGAACAGATCCTGTCCGAACAGCGTCGTCTCGCGCGGCGTTGCGTTGTTGAATGCGATGATGTCCCCCAGCGACCGGACCTTTAGCGCCACGGGGAGACCTGCGAGATAGGCATTGAGATCGTGCTTCAGTTCGAACTGGAGCACCTTCAATTCGTCGGTTCCGGCCTCCGGCGGTGGCGGTGCGAAATCGCGGATTTCGACGATCTCCGCACCTGCGGCGCGCAGGACGTCCAATGCTCTGGCGAATATGATGTCCGTCTCCGACGGAACCGTATCGGGGTCCGGCACGATGACGCCCAAGCGCTTCCCCTTGAGCGAAGCCGTCGCGAGCGCCGCGCCGAAGTCCGACTTCCTGGAATCCGCTTCGCTCGTGGCCGCATCATCGGGATCGCTTCCCGCCATCGCGGTGAGCAAGAGCGCGGCATCGGCGACGGAGCGGGCCATCGGACCCGGCGTGTCCTGACTGTGTGAAATCGGAATCACGTGCGTTCTCGAAACCAGCCCGACGGTCGGTTTAAGGGCGACGATGCCGGTCAGCGAGCCGGGGCAAACGAGCGAACCGTCGGTCTCCGTGCCGAGTGCGGCCGCGGCAAGGCTCGCCGCTACGGCCGTCCCGCTGCCCGAACTCGATCCGCAGGCGCTGCGGTCCAGGACATAGGGATTCTTGACGAGGCCGCCGATGGCCGACCAGCCGCTGATGGAGCGGGAGCTGCGGATATTCGCCCATTCGCTGAGGTTCGTCTTGCCCAGGATGATGACTCCCGCGGCGCGCAATCGCGCCACCGAAGGAGAATCGCGGCGGGTGACATTATCCACCAGCGCCAGCGATCCGGCGGTTGTCGGAATCGGATCGGCCGTCTCGATATTGTCCTTCACCAGGATCGGAATGCCGTGCAGCGGGCCGCGCACGCCTTTGGCGTTGCGTTCCGCATCCAGTGCACGCGCATCGGCGAGGGCATCGGGATTGACGGCGATCACGCTGCGAAGCGACGGCCCATTGCGATCGAGCGTATCGATCCGTGCCAGATAGGCCCGCACCAGCTCCTCGGACGTCACCCGCCCCGCGGACAAGTCCGCCTGAAGCGTCGCGATGTCCTTTTCGGAAACGTCGTAGGGCGCCGCGGCAGCGCCTCCCAAAGTCGTCAGCATCGCAACGAGCCATAGCACGGACTTCATCGTCTTACTCCCGGGTCGACGCGATCCTAAGCGACGATTCCGGCGCGGTAAGGTCCGATAACCCCGAATTGAAAAGCCCCTCCCGGACCTCCGGAAGGGGCTTTTCTTTTACAATGTACGTGATCGCGTTAGTTCGTCTGTCTGCGCAGGAATGCTGGAATTTCGAACTGCTCGTCGCGCTTATGGTCCGGAAAGAGGTCGTCCGCCGGATTTTGCGGACGGGCGCTTTCCGCCGGTGGGGCCGGCCGCGGCGTCGGCTGAACGGCCTGGCGCGGCGCCGGGCGCGTGACCGGTTCCATCCGCGGCTCGTCCTTCTTCTTGCGGCCGAAGAGCCCGAAGAAGCGGCCCGGTTCGGGAGCCGGCTCGGGCGTCCGAAGAGTCTCCGGACGCGAAGCTGCCACGGCACGGACCGGTGTCGGCACCGGAACGATCTCTTCCTCGACTTGCGGTGCCTCGTCGCCGCCGAGGATCATCGCCTCCACCGGCGACTGTTCGCGCGGCGCCATGTGCGCGCCGAGCTCGTCGGCCAGCGCTTCATGCTGGCGGTGCACGGCGTTCGTGGCCGCGGCGGGCCGCGGTTCGGCGCGCGGCTCGATCTTCGGCTCGGTCTTCAGCGGCAGCGATTTGAGGTGCGGCCGCAGCGGCTGGACCTTTTCGCTGGTGATCCGCAGCTGTTCCGCGTCGATGCCGGTGGCTACGACCGATACGCGGATGCGACCCTCCATGTCGTCCAGGATCGTATTGCCGAAAATGATGTTGGCGTCCGGGTCGACCTCGGCGCGAATGCGGTTCGCAGCCTGTTCGACTTCGAACAGCATCAGGTCCGGGCCGCCCGTGATGTTGATGAGCACGCCGCGCGCGCCCTTCATCGACACATCGTCAAGCAGAGGATTGGAGATCGCCATGTCGGCGGCCTTTTGCGCGCGGTCCTCGCCCTCGGCTTCGCCGGTACCCATCATGGCCTTGCCCATCTCCGAGATCACGGACTTGATGTCGGCGAAGTCGAGATTGATCAGTCCGGGCATGACGATCAGGTCCGTCACGCCGCGCACGCCGGCATGGAGCACCTCATCGGCCATCGCAAAAGCTTGTGCAAACGTCGTACGGTCGTTTGCGACGCGGAACAGGTTCTGGTTCGGGATGACAATCAGCGTATGCACGAACTGCTGAAGCTCGGCGATGCCGCGCTCAGCGGCCCGCATGCGCTTGTCGCCCTCGAACGCGAACGGCTTGGTCACGACGCCGACGCAGAGAATGCCCATCTCGCGCACCGCGCGCGCGATGACGGGAGCGGCGCCGGTGCCGGTCCCACCGCCCATGCCGGCGGTGATGAAAACCATGTGGGAACCGGCAAGCTGTTCCATGATCTCGTCGAGCGACTCTTCGGCGCCGCTCCGGCCCACATCGGGTGACGCGCCGGCACCGAGGCCTTCGGTCAGTTTTCCGCCGAGCTGGATTTTTCTTTCGGCTTTGGACTGCGCCAGCGCTTGGGCATCGGTGTTGGCGACGACGAATTCCACGCCTTCGAGTTTGGCGCCGATCATATTGTTGACGGCGTTACCGCCGGCGCCGCCGACACCGAGGACGGTGATTCGCGGTCGCAATTCTCTGAGTTCCGGTGCTTTGAGGTTGATCGCCATCTTATTCTCCTTGGCCTCTTTTCGTCATCACCACGTCACACCACGCTGCCCAACTGATTCGTGTTCTTATTGTTGAATCATCCGAACAGGCTGCCGGTCAACCTGTTCAGCCATCCTTTTCCGGCTCTCTGCTCCGGCGCCGAAGCGAAGTCGGGGTTCAGGACCTCCGGCGGCATCGATGCGCCGGCGATCAGAAGTCCGACGGCTGTGGCGTAATCTGGACCCAGGGACGCTGCAGGAAGCCCCGGAAAACTTTGCGGCCGGCCAATGCGGACTTGTTTGTTCAACACGCGTCCGGCGAGTTCGCGCACGCCGGCGAGCTGACACGCACCGCCCGTGAGCACCGCGCGCCGTCCGGCCGCCACGTCGAAGCCCGAGCTCCGAAGCCGGCTTTGCACCTGACCGAAGATCTCCTCGAGGCGGGCCTGGATGATGCGCGTGAGCATCGATCTCGGGACACGCATGGCGTTCTCATCCTCGTCTTCACCCATCTGGGCGAGCGGAATCACGTCGGCGCCGGCCTCCATGTCGCCGAGCGCCGCCCCATATAATGTCTTGGCCCGCTCCGCCGCGGACAGCGGCGCCGCCAGCATACGCGCGAGATCCGAGGTAACCTGCTGTCCGCCCAAGGGAATTACATCCGTATGGACGAGATGCCCCTCGAGGAAGACGGCGATCGAGGTGACGCCGCCGCCCATGTCGATCACCGTCGCGCCGAGTTGTTTTTCATCCTCGGTGAGGATCGAAAGGCCGCTCGCGAAAGGTGCAAACAGCGAGCCGACAACGTTCAGGTGGCAACGCTCGACGGCGAGCTTGAGATTGTTGAGCGGCGACGGCTTTACCGCCACCGCGTGCATCGCCACGCCGATACGCTGGCAGTACATGCCGGACGGATTGCGCACGCCGCGCGCTTCGTCGACTACGTAAGTCGTGGGCGCGCTCTGGATGATCTCGTGCCCATCGAGCTGGCAACGCGAACGCCCTTCGGCCAGCAGCGCGCGCAGGTGACTGTCGGAGACCAGCGCGCCGTCGAGCGACATGGCGGCGCGGGACGTGACGCTCACCGGTTGGCCGCAATTGACGGAGACGAGGACGTTCTGGATTCGCACGTCGGCATGGTTTTCGGCCGCGGCGACCGCGTCGCGGATCGACTCTTCGGCCAGATCCATGCTGACGACCGTGCCCGCGCGGATTCCCTGACTCTCGCGCAGGGCGGCGCCGACGACACGGAGGTTGCCCGGTTCGGCGCGACCGATCAGGCACACCGTTTTCGACGATCCCACGTCCAGCACGGCTACGAGGCCGGTTCGATAAGCCGGTATCTCGGTCCCGGCACGCAATCTGATTGTCTCACCCATTAAGCCGCGTTCCCCCTAGGCTCGTTCTTCTTCTCGCCGCTGCGCAGCACGAAGAAATATTGCGTCGGCGAGCGAAGATCGATCTCGCTCACGTCGCGTTCCAGAATGCCCTTGTCGATGATCAGGTGCTCGAGGGCGTCGAGTTCCTTCTGCCAGCCCGCTTCCGGCAGCTTGACGATGACACCGTCGTCGAGAATGAGGTTCCACCGGCGCTCGGAGACGCGCTGATAAGCCTTGATGCGCGCGGCGACGGCACGATGCTGTGAAACGGCGTCGACAATGTCGGCGGCGCTCGAGCCGCCGTCGCCGAGCAGCAGCGGCAGGTGACGGAATTCGTCGATACCCTTGCTCGTGATGACGTTCCCGTTGCGCTCGACCACAAAGACGGTGTTCGAGGATTGCCAGAGAGCAAAGGGAAGCTTCTCGACGATGTGAACCGAAATGTCGTCGGGATAGCGGCGCTTGACGTCGGCCGAAGCCACCCAGTCCAGCTTTTCCAGGCGCATGCGCGCCGCGTGGATGTCGGCGTCGAAGATCGACTGTCCCGGCTCGAAACCCAACGCGGCCAGAATGGTCTCCGGCGCGACGCGGCGATTGCCGGACAGATGGACCTGCGAGATTCCGAAACCCGCATCGTCGATGAGCGCGGTCTCGCCGGCATCGATGCGATGAACCAGTCGGCCGATATAACCGCCGATGAAGAGCGCGGCAAAAAGCGCGGCGGCGATGAGCGAGACGGCCAGCAACAGCATGGGGCGGCGCAGCGCCGTCCAGGCCTTGGCCGAGCGGATCGCCGCCGCGATGACGTTGTTCGACGCCGTATTGCGCCTGGCCGTTTGTTGTTGCGCAGCCGGAGCCGCGCGGCCCGGGCGCGTCCCGCTGCGGCCGGCCTTCGCCGAGCGACCGCGGTTCGGCTTGCGCTCGATTCTTACCGATCGCATGAAGCGTCCTCCACCATCCAGCGGCACAGCTTCTGATAGCTCATGCCGGCGTGGGCGGCCTGCTCGGGAACGAGCGAAGTCGGTGTCATGCCCGGCTGGGTGTTCGTCTCCAGCAGGACGAGGCGATGCTTTCCTTGCGTGTCGTCGTACCGGAAATCGGTGCGCGAGACGCCGCGGCACCCGAGCGCCGCATGCGCGCGCTCGGCCAGTCGCAAAGCTTCTTCCGTGACCGAGCCGGGAATCTGCGCCGGGAGGACGTGCCGAGAGCCGCCGGTGGCGTATTTCGCTTCATAGTCGTAGAACGCGAGATCGGTGAAAATCTCGGTGACGCCCAGCGCCTTGCCGCCCATCACGGCGACCGTGAGTTCGCGCCCGGGCACGAATTCCTCGACCATCATCTCGTCGCTGAGATTCCATCTGTCGCTGCCAAGCGCTTCGGGCGGGCGATTGTCTCCCTTGCGGATGATGAATACGCCGACGGACGAGCCCTCGTTGACGGGTTTGACCACATAGGGCGGATCCATCAGGTGGCGCGCCGCGGCTTCGCGGCGATCGACGACGATCGAATTGACCACGGGCAGTCCCGCGGCCCGGTAGACGTCCTTCGTGCGCTGCTTGTGCATCGCAAGTGCCGAAGCGAGGATTCCGGAGTGCGTGTAGGGGATGCGCAGGAGTTCGAGCAGGCCCTGAACCGAGCCGTCTTCGCCCCAGCGGCCGTGCAGTGCGTTGAACACGGCATCCGGCTTTGCGTCCAGAAGCTGCCCGGCGAGATTGTCGCCCGGATCGATCTCGACGACGTCGAAGCCTTCGGCGCGCAGCGCCGCCGCGCAGCCTTTGCCGGAAGACAGGCTGACCTCGCGTTCCGCCGAACGCCCGCCGAGCAGGACCGCGATGCGTTTGTACCCGGTCATGGAACGCCCACGCGCTTGATTTCCCACTCCAGGTCGACGCCCGAGGCGGCTTTGACCCGCGCGCGCACGTCTTCGCCGAGCGCCTCGATATCGGCGGCGGTCGCATCGGCTGTGTTGATGAGGAAGTTGCAGTGCTTCTCCGAAACCTGCGCCTGGCCCTTCATCAAGCCACGGCAACCGGCTTCGTCGATGAGCTGCCATGCCTTGCGGCCCGGCGGATTCTTGAACGTCGATCCGCCGGTGCGGGTCTTGACCGGCTGAGAGGCTTCGCGGTCCTGGACGAGCTTTTCCATCCGCGCGCGGATGGCGTCCGGCGCGTCGCGCGTGCCTTCGAACGTGGCGCTGACGAAGATGAGATCGTCGGGAACCTGCGCCTTGCGATAGGTAAAGCCCATCTCGGAAGGCTTCAGCGCGACGATATTGCCCTTTCCATCGACGGCCGTCGCCTCGACGAAGATGTCCTTGATCTCGCGCCCGTAGCATCCGGCGTTCATCCTGAGCGCGCCGCCCACTGTGCCCGGAATGCCGCGCAGGAATTCGAGGCCCGCGATGCCCGCGTCCGCAGCGGCCCTCGCCACGGTGGCGTCGAGCGCGGCGGCGCCGGCGGTGATGCGCGTGCCGTCGACCGCGATCTTTCCGAACGCTCCCGGCAGGCGGACGACGACGCCGGGAATGCCGCCGTCGCGCACCAGCAGGTTTGAGCCGACGCCGATCACGCTGACGCGCACGTCGGCGGGCTTGGCGAACAGGAAGGTCGCGAGGTCGTCCGTGTCCGCGGGGCGGAAGAGAACCTCCGCCGGTCCGCCTGCGCGAAACCAGACGAGGTCCTTGAGCGCGGCATCGGCGGTATAGGTTCCGCGCACGGGCGGCAGCGCATCGCAGGGACGAGCCATCATCACGCTCCTTCCCGCCTGGCCATGGCCGCCTCGAGACCGTGGGCCCAATTTGTGATCGAGCCCGCACCGAGAAAGACGATGGCGCCGCCCTCAAGCGTGTTTCCGATGCCCGCAATCAGCGCCGGAATGTCCGCTTCGCCGTCGATCGTGCGCACGTCGCGATGGCCGTGGGCGCGCAGCGCTTCGGCGTAACTGTCGCGATCGATGCCTGCGATCGGTTTTTCGCCGGCTGCATAAACGGGAGCGATGACGGCGATATCGGCATCGTTGAGGCACTTGGCGAACTGCTCGAACGTGTCGTGCAAGCGCGTGTAGCGGTGCGGTTGCACGATCGCGACCACCGGGCCGCCATAGGCCTGGCGCGCGGCTTTCAGCGCCGCAGCGATCTTGAACGGATTGTGCGCATAGTCGTCGATGATCGCGGCGCCCTTCCACTCGCCCACGCGGGTAAAGCGGCGGCCGACACCGGCGAAAGCGGCAAGCGCGCGCTTGATCGTCTCGTCGGCGATGCCGAGCTCGCGGGCGACGGTCACGGCGGCGAGGGCGTTCTGCACATTGTGCTCGCCCGGCATGGGGAGGCGCATGCCGTCGAGCCGCGTCTGGGTTCCCTTGCGCCGGTCGGTGATGATGATGTCGAAATGCGACGCCCCTTCGGAAAAGCTGACGTTGACGGCGCGGACGTCGGCCTGCGGCGAGAAGCCGTATGTGATGAGCCGCCTGTCCTCGATGCGGCCGACCATGGCCTGCACCTCCGGATGATCCAGGCACAGGACCGCGAAGCCGTAGAACGGAACGTTCTCGACGAAGCGCTGGAACGCGTCGCGCATCTTGTCGAACGTTCCGTAGAAATCGAGGTGATCGGGATCGGCGTTGGTGACGACGGCGACCGTCGCCGGCAGCTTCAGGAACGTTCCGTCGCTCTCGTCGGCCTCGACCACGACCCATTCGCCGGCGCCGAGGCGCGCGTTGGTGCCATAGGCATTGATGATGCCGCCGTTCACGACGGTCGGATCCAGCCCGCCGGCATCGAGCAGCGCCGCGATCATGGTCGTCGTCGTGGTCTTGCCGTTGGTCCCCGCGACGGCGACGCAGGAGCGCAGGCGCATGATCTCCGCCAGCATCTCGGCGCGGCGCACCAGCGGCAGGCTGAGGGCGCGGGCGGCGTCGAACTCTTCGTTGCCCGGCTTGACGGCCGAGGAATAAACGACCGCATGCGCGTTCTTGAGGTTGTCCGCCTTGTGGCCGATATAGATCGGGATGCCCATCTGGCGCAGGCGCTTGACGTTGGCGCTCTCGACGACGTCGGAGCCCTGAACCTTGTAGCCCAGATTGTGCATGATCTCGGCGATTCCGCTCATGCCGATGCCGCCGATGCCGATGAAATGGATCGTGCCGACGTCGAGCGGAACGCGCGTCTTGTTGGCGTTCATGCGGCCCTCGCAAGCGCCTGAACGGCGTCGGCGACGCGCACCGTGCCGTCCGGCTTGGCGATGGTGCGGGCGGCGGCCGCGCGCCGCGCCAGGTCGCCCGGTGCGTTGAACGCGGTCGTCAGCAATTCGGCGAGCATCCGGGGCGACAGGTCGGACTGACGGATGCGCCAGCCGCCGCCGGCATCGGCCAGCGCGTCGGCATTGGGCGTCTGATTGTCGTCGAGGGCGTGCGGCAACGGCACGAGGATCGCCGGCCGCCCGATCAGCGCGAGCTCGCTCACCGTGCCCGCCCCCGACCGTGCAACGACCAGATGCGCGGCCGCCATCCGGACGGGCAGGTCGCCGAAGAAGGCCGCAAGCTCGGCCTTCACGCCGGCAGCGATGTAGGCGGCTTTCACCGCGTCGAGATCTTCCGCCCGGCATTGCTGCACGATTTCGAGCCGCGAGCGCAGGTCCTTCGACAGCATGGCGATCGCCGGCGGCACGACGTCGCTGAAGATGCGCGCGCCCTGGCTACCGCCGAAAACGAGAAGCCGCAACGGGCCGGTTTCGGCCGGTGTCTCATATGGCGCTCCGGCCAGCGCGACGACCTCGGGCCGCATGGGATTACCGGTATAGCGGACGCGCGACATGTCCTTCGGCAGGAAGCGCACGAGCGGAAGGTTCGCGGCGATCAGCTTCACATGGTTCATGACCAGGCGGTTGGCGCGGCCGAGAAGTGCGTCCGGTGTCAGGATCGCCGTCGGAACCCGCGTGACGATCGCGGCCAGCATCACGGGGACGCTCGGATAGCCGCCGAAGCCGACGACGGCGGCCGGCCGGATGCGCGCCAGCTTGATCAGCGACATGATTATGCCGCCGATGATTTCGAACGGCGCCGCGAGCAGCCCGGCGACGCTGCGATCCGAAAATGCGGCCGAGGGAACCGTCTCGATCACCGCGCCCGGGAACGCGGTCTGGTAATTCTTGAACCGCGCGTCGGTCATGACGACGATCTTCTCGCCGCGCCGGATCAATTCACCGGCGAGCGCCTGGGCCGGATACAAATGCCCTGCGGTACCGCCCGCGGACAGGACGAAGGTGCTCATGCGCGCGCACCCCACAATTCGAGGAGCGATGACTCCACGGTGGCGAGCTGCGGGCGCTGGCGCGTGACCGCGAGTGCGAATCCCATGGTCATGGCCACGGCGAACAGCGACGAACCGCCATACGATATGAACGGCAACGTCATGCCCTTGGCCGGCAACATGCTGACAGCGACACCCATGTTGATGAAGGCCTGAAACGCGGTGACGATCGCGAGTCCGGCGCCGGCAAGCTGCGAAAAGCGGTCGCGCTGGTTGGCCGCGCGCAGCAGCAGGCGGACCGTCAGGAAGCAGAACAGCGCGGCGATCAGGCCGCACAGCACCAGCCCGAACTCTTCGCCGGCGACCGCGAAGATGAAATCGGAATGAGCTTCCGGAATCCGGTACTTGATCGTGCCGGCGCCCGGTCCGACGCCGGTCAACCCGCCATGGGCGAAGGCTTTCAGCGCCAGTCCGGTCTGATAGCCGGTGGTCGACGGATTGAGGAACTGGTCGATGCGGTGGTGGACATGCGGAAAGAGCGTATAGGCAAGACACCCTAATGCGGCCGTGCCGCCGCCAAGCAGCGCCATCCAGATCAGCGGCGCGCCGGAGAAAAACAACAGAGCGCCCCAGAGCGCGAGCAGCAAAGTCGTCTGACCGACGTCGGGCTGCAGCAGGAGGATGCCGATGGCCGGTAAAATGAGAAGAAATGTGATCACCGGCTTGGGAAGCGGGAATTTGTGACGGTCCGAGATGATCGCGGCGCCGAGGACGGCAAAGCCCGGCTTGAGGAATTCGGACGGCTGAAGCGAGAAGAGTCCGAGCTCGATCGAGCGCTTGGCGCCCAGCACTTCGGTGCCGGCGACGAGCACGAGCGCACAACCGATCAGCGACACCGCGAAGGTGATGGCGGCCGCGATCTTGAGTTGCTGCAGCGAGAGAATGGACGCGCCGCCGAGGATGCCCGCGGCGATGATCGCGAACAGAATCTGTTTGCCCGTGTAGCGGAAGTCGCCCGCCGTCAGCGGCCCGCCGGTGGCCGCAGGACTCGCCGCGAAGGCCAGCATCAGTCCGATCGTGATGAGGGCCAGCATCAGCAGGAGCGCGGCGCGATCGATGGTCCACCACCAGCTGGCATAGGTGCTGCGGTCGGTCCGGGAGTTCATGACGCCTCCCGCACCGGTTGCGCGCGCAACTTCGCGACCAACGCGCGGAAAGCGTCGCCGCGCTGCTCGAAATCGCGGAACTGGTCGAACGACGCGCAGGCCGGTGACAACAGCACGACCGGCGTCGCGATGCTTGTGGCTTCGGCGTCGCGCGCCGCCGCTGGCACCGCCTCGTCGAGCGTGCGCACGATCTCGTGGGGCACATGGCCGTCGAGGGTGGCAGCGAACTGCTCCGCGGCATCGCCGATCAGATAAGCCTTCCGGATGCGCGGGAAGAACGGCGCCAGACTTTCGATCCCGCCATCCTTGGCCTTCCCGCCGGCGATCCAGAAAATATCCGGGAAACAGGCCAGCGCGCGCGCCGCGGCGTCGGCATTCGTCGCCTTGGAGTCGTTGACGAACCGCACTTTGCCGATGCGGCCGACATCCTCCATGCGGTGGGCGAGACCGGGAAATCCGGCGATGGCATCGGCCACGACGCGAGCATCCCGCGCGAACGGCTTGGTCGCCGCATAGGCGAGCGCCGCATTCTGGAAATTGTGCGCGCCGGCGAGGTGCGGCGCGGCCGCGAGATCCATCACCTTCGTCGCGCGCTGGCCTTGGGCGTCATAAAGCGCGCCGTCGACGACGAAGACTCCGCGGCCGAGGACTTTTCCGACCGACACGGGCACCGCTGCCGCCCCGCCGTTCGAGGCGTGCCGGGTGAAGATCGCCGTTGTGTGGGTGTCGTCGATGCCGATCACCACTTGCCCGGCCTTCGACGCCTGCTTCAGCAAGCGCGCCTTTACCGCGACATAGTTCTCGAAACTGCCGTGACGGTCGATGTGATCGGGCGTGATGTTGGTGAGAACCGCGACGTCGGGAACCAGACCTGGCGAAAGATCGATCTGGTAGGAGGAGATTTCGAGGACGTAGATCGTCTTGGCGGCGGGCGGTTCGAGTTCGAGGACGGACTTGCCGATATTGCCGCCCACCTGCGCATTGTATCCGCAGGCAGCGAGGATGTGGCCGATCAGCGCCGTCGTCGTCGACTTGCCGTTCGTGCCCGTTACGGCAATCACCGGTGCGCGGCCCGGGACCAACGCGTCCGCGCCGATCTCGCGCGCGAAAATCTCGATGTCGCCGATCACTTCCACCCGGTGCAGTTTGGCGCGCAAGACGATGTCGTGCGGCTTGGGATGGGTCAGCGGAATGCCGGGCGACAGGATGAGCGACTTCAGCTTGGTCCAGGGCCAGTCGACGAACGGCACGACGGTGGCGCCCGCGGCCTCGGCTTCCTTGCGCGCCTCTTCCTTGTCGTCCCAGGCGTAGACGCCGGCGCCGCCCTCCTTCAGCGCGCGCACCGACGCAAGTCCGCTGCGCGCCAGGCCGAAGACGCCCACATTCGCATGTTCGAAGGAGCGCGCCGCGATCATCTGAGTTTCAGCGTGGCAAGGCCGACGAGAGCGAGAACGACCGCGACGATCCAGAAGCGGATCACGATGGTCGGCTCCTTCCAGCCCAGCTGTTCGAAGTGGTGGTGGATCGGCGCCATGCGAAAGACGCGTTTGCCGGTCATCTTGAACGAGATGACCTGCACGATCACCGAAACCGTCTCGAGCACGAAAAGGCCGCCGACGATCGCGAGCACGATCTCATGCTTGACGGCCACGGCGACGGCGCCGAGGGCGCCGCCGAGCGGCAGCGAGCCCGTATCGCCCATGAACACCATCGCGGGCGGGGCGTTGTACCAGAGAAAGCCAAGACCGGCGCCGATCAGCGCGGAGAGGAAAACCGCGAGCTCGCCGGTTCCGGAGACGTAGATGATCTCCAGATATTTGGCGAAGTTCACGTTGCCGACGAGGTAGGCGATGAGAATGAACGTCGCCGCGGCGATCATGACCGGGACGATGGCAAGCCCGTCGAGGCCGTCGGTGAAATTCACCGCGTTTGCGGCTCCCGCGATCACGCAGCCGCCGACGACGATGAAGAACACGCCGAAGGGGATCAGAAGCGACTTGAAGAACGGGACGGTCAAGGCGCCGATCAGCCCGGGGTCCTCGAGCCGCATGATCGCCGCGGTGGCCGCGAAGGCGACGCTGAATTCGACGCCGAGCCGGATGATTCCGCTGACGCCGTCCGACGAGCGCCGGGTGACTTTCAGATAGTCGTCGGCGAAGCCCAGCGCACCGTAGGTCAGGGTCACGAACATCGCGATCCAGATATATTCGTTGGAAAGGTTCGCCCAGAGCACGGTCGAGACCACCCATGGCAGAAGGATCAGCAGTCCGCCCATGGTCGGCGTGCCCTGCTTTTCGACGACGTGACGCTGCGGACCGTCGGTGCGGATCGGCTGACCCTTGCCCTGCTTGATCTTCAGCCAGCGGATCAGCCCGCCATTGACGAAGAACGCGAGGACGAGCGCCGTGATCACCGCGCCGCCCGAGCGGAACGTCAGATATTTGAACAGCCGGAACAAGGCGAGCTGGTCGGTGTGCGTCAGGAGCGAGAGATAATAGAGCATGGCCTATGCGTCCCGCGCCTTCAGCGCGTCGATGATGACCGCCATCTTGCTGCCCAGTGACCCCTTGACCAGAACCGTGTCGCCGCTGTGCAGGGACTTGACCAGGAGCGGTGCCAGTTCCGCCGACGACGCCGCGTAGCCGCCGCGCTGCGCGGGCGGCAGGCGATCCCACAACCCCTTCATCTGGCTGCCGCAGAGAAAGACGAGATCGGCGCGCGCCGCCGCTATCGGCGTCGCCAGATCCGCATGGTGCGCGGCGCCGTCCGGTCCCATCTCGAGCATGTCGCCGAGCACGGCGATGCGCCTGCCCTCGGCGGCGCCGAGAAGCGTCAGCGCGGCGGCCATGGATGCGGGGTTGGCGTTGTAGCTCTCATCGATCACGTCGACGCCGCCGGAACGGAAACGCGCGCCGCGTCCCTTGAGAGCGGAGAACTCGCGCAGCGCCGCGGCGGCGTTGAGCACGTCGCCGTCCGACACGGCGATGGCGAGCAGCGCAGCGACGGCATTTTCGGCCACATGCCGGCCGGGCGCGCCGATGCGGAACTCGACGGGCGTGCCGCAGATGTCGGCCCGGACGAGCGAGCCGGTCTCGGTCTCGGCATATTCGACGAGCCGCGCGTCGCAGCCCGCCTTGCCGCCGAACCGCAGGACGCGCGAGACACGAGCCTGGCGCGCGCGGGCGACGAGGCGCTCGGCATAGGGGCTGTCGGCCGGCACCAGCGCCGCGCCGCCGGGCGCGATGCCTTCGAAGATCTCGGATTTGGCGTCGGCGATCGCCTCGCAGGTGCCGAAGAATTCCAGATGCGCGGGCGCGATGGTCGTGACCAGCGCGACATGCGGGCGGACGAAGCCGACCAGCGAGCGGATCTCGCCGAAATGGTTCATGCCGATCTCGAACACGCCATAGCGCGCCTCGCGCGGCAGCGAGGCCAGGCTGAGCGGCACGCCCCAATGATTGTTGTAGGACGCGGCGGATGCGTGGGTCTTGCCGAGCGCGCCGAGCGCGATTCTCAGGATTTCCTTGGTCGTGGTTTTTCCGGCGCTGCCGGTCACGGCGATGATCTTCGCATCCGACCTGGCGCGCGCGGCGACCGCGAGATCCTCGAGCGCGCGCTGGGTGTTCGCGACCGTGAGAAGCGCCGCGGACGGCGGTAGTTCGGCCGGGCGGTGCGTGACCAGAGCCGCGCCCGCCCCGGCCTCGAAGGCCGACTTGACGAAGGCGTGGCCGTCGCGATTTTCGCCCTTGAGCGCGACGAACAGATCGTCCTTCCGCAGCGTGCGCGTGTCGATGGAGAGACCGTTCACCTCGAAGATTTTCGAGGGAATGCCGAGCGTCGCGCCCTGTGCTTCCTCGGAGGTCCACAGCGCCGTCATGCGGAGCGTCCTCCCAGGAGGACGGCCGCTTTCACCGCTTCGCCGCGGTCCGAAAACGGGCGCACTTCACCGCCGACGATCTGGCCCGTTTCGTGCCCTTTTCCCGCGATCACGAGAAGGTCGCCGGTGCCGAGCGCCGCGATGGCGGTACGGATCGCCTCGGCGCGGTCGCCGATTTCGCGCGCGCCGGGCGCGCCGGCGAGCGCTTCCTTGCGGATGGCGGCGGGGTCTTCGCTCCGCGGATTGTCGTCCGTGACGATGACCTTGTCCGCGTACTTCGCGGCAGCTTCGCCCATGAGCGGGCGCTTGCCCCGGTCGCGGTCGCCGCCGCACCCGAAAACGACATGCAGCTTGCCGGTCACGTGCGGACGGACGGCGGTCAGGATCTTCTCCAGCGAATCCGGCGTGTGCGCATAGTCGACATAGATCGGCGCGCCGGACGCGGCATACGCGACTTTCTCGAGACGGCCGGGCGCGCCTTTGAGGCGCTCGAGCGCAGAGAATACCTTGGCGGGTTCTTCGCCGAGGCCGATGACGAGTCCTGCGGCGACCAGCGCGTTCGACGCCTGGAAACCGCCGGCCAGCGGCAGGTCGACCCGGTACTCGCGCCCGCGATGGACCAGCTTCAAGGTCTGCCCGTCGCTGCGCCCTTCGCGCGACAGGAGGCGGATCGTCTCGCCGCTTTCGCCGACCGTGAGGGTCTTCAGGCCGCGCGCCTTGGCGGCGGCGAGGAACCGGTCGGCATGCGCGCCGTCGCTGTTGATCACGGCGATGCCGTCGGCGCGGACGAGCTCCGCGAACAGGCGCAGCTTGGCCGCGAGGTAGTGCTCGAAGTCCCCGTGATAGTCCATGTGATCGCGGGTGATGTTGGTGAAACCGGCCGCCGCGATCTCGACGCCGTCGAGCCGGTACTGGTCGAGGCCATGGCTCGACGCTTCGAGCGCCAGATGATCGATGCCGTCCTGCTTCAGCTGCGCGAGCAGGCGATGGATTTCGATCGGATCCGGCGTCGTGTGATTGAGCGGAATCTCGCCGGCGGGCGTGACGACGCCCACCGTGCCGAGACTCGCGGCGGGTCTGCCGAGCGCGGTCCAGATCTCGCGCACGAAAGCGACGATCGACGACTTTCCCTTGGTGCCCGTGACCGCCGCGACGATCTTCGGCTGGGTCTTGTAGAAGGCGGCGGCATGGCGCGCGAGCGCCAGTCTCGGATTGTCGGCTGCGATGAAACGCACGCCTTGCGCGTCGGCGGCCGCTTTCACGTCGGGCCGGCCGAGCACCGCGATCGCGCCGCGCGCGACCGCATCCTTCACGAACGCCGCGCCGTCGGCCTTCGTTCCAGGAAGTGCAGCAAACAAGTAGCCGGGCTTGACCTCGCGGCTGTCGCTCGCGAGCCCGGCAAATTCCGTCGACGCCTGCATGGCGCTCTTGACCACCTTACCCGTCGTGATACTCGCTCCAGATTGTGGTGCCATTATGTGTTCTCACGCGCCACCGTCACCGGTTTCTGCGGAACGCCCAGCAACGGGGCAATGCGCGAGATCACGCGTCCTGCGAGCGGCGCCGCCGTCGAACCGGCGAGCGCGATGCCGCCCGTCTCCTTGGTTCCGTGCGGCTCGTCCAGCAGGACGAAGACAACATAGCGCGGATCTTCGATCGGGAAGGCGGCAAAAAACGAGGTCACGAGGACATGCGACTGATAGCCGTGCTTGCCCGGTTTTTCCGCCGATCCGGTCTTGCCGCCGACGTCGTAGCCCGGGATGTCGGCCTTGCGTCCGGTACCGTTGGTCACGACGTAGCGCAGGAGGCCGCGCAGTTCCGCGCTGGTCTCGGGCGCGATCACCTGCGCGCCGCGGCGGTCGGCATCGGTCTTGAGGAAGGTCGGGACGATGCGCCGGCCGCCGTTGACGACGGAGGCGGCGGCCGAGACATAGGCCAGCGGCTCGACCGCGATGCCGTGACCGAAGCCGATCGTGGCCGTCTCGATGATGCCCCAATGGTCCGGATAGAGCGGACGGGCGAATTCGGGCAGCTCGCTGTGTAGTGGCTTGAGCAGCCCGAGGCTGGTCAGGAACGCGGCCTGACGCACGGGCCCCGAGCGCAGCGCGATCTGCGCCGTGCCGATGTTCGAGGAGTGGGCGAGCACGTCGCGCGCCGTGAGCGTCGCGGGCATGTGCTCGGCCTCGTGGATGGTGAACTTGCCGATGCGATAACCGTTGCCGATCGAGAACACCTCGTCGGGCCGCGTGGTGCGGTCCTGCAGCGCGAGCGCGAAGGACAGCACCTTGAACACCGAGCCGAGCTCGTAGCGGTCGGCGGCCATGATGTTGTGATCGGAATCGTCGCCGGTGAACTGCCTGAAGTTCGGATCGAAGTCGGGCAGCGAGACCATGGCGACGATCTCGCCGGTGCGGACGTTCATCACGATGCCGCCCGCCTTCTCGGCACCGAAGGTCTTGCGCGCATCCTCGACTTCGGAACCGAGGATGTACTGCACCCGCATGTCGACCGAGAGCTGGACCGGCTTGCCGGCGCCCGTCTCGCGCAGCGCGCCGTTGAGCCCCTGCTCCAGTCCGGATACGCCCTTGCCGTCCGGGTCGGTCACGCCGAGGAGCTGCGCGGTGGCGCGGCCGTCGGGATAGAAGCGCTTGGCGGCGGGTTCGAACTCGAGACCGGGCAGGCCGAGATGCATGACGTTCGCCTGCACGTCGGGCGTGAGGCGCCGCGCCACCAGCACATAGGGATGCCTGGTGTTGTCGAAGCCGTCGATGAGGCGCGCATAGTCCGCGCCGGTGACGCGGGCCAGATCGCGCGCCGCGCCGTCCTTGTCCGACAGGGTGTGCGGCAGCGCGTAGAGATCGACGACGGGAAGATCGCGCGCCAGCAGCTCGCCGTTGCGATCGACAATGTCGTTGCGCGCCGTCAGCGGGCGGTCGACCGTTTCGACGCCGCCCGTATGCGGCTTGAAGAGGGTCACGTCCACGAGCCGCACGCCCACCAGGGCAAACGCCGCCGCACAGAACACTGCGCCGATGACGATGCGTCTCTGGTAGATCGTCGGGCCCTGCTTCATCCGGCCTAGAGTCCGCTATGCGGTACGGCGGTGTCGGCGGCCTGCGCGCTCGCCTGCGCGATCGGGCTGTTGTTCAGCGGCGCGTCGTCGCCGCGGCGCGGCAGCAGATCGAAGGACGACATCTGCACCGCGGGCGTACCGGTCAGGCCGAGATGGGCGGCGGCCAGCTCCTGGATGCGCGCCGGACCTGCGACGCGCTCCCATTCGGTCTGCAGCACGCTGATCGTGGCGTGTTCCTGCACGATCGCGCGGCCGACGCGATTGAGCTCGACGCTGGCGACGCGCGTCTGCTCCGACACGTGATAGAGCGCCAGGATCGACAGACCCATGAGCGCGACGCAGACGGTGTTGAGGATGCGAACCATGATGGACTCCTAGGCCGCGAGGCGAACGGCCGCGCGAAGCCGGGCGGACCTGGCGCGGGGATTGGATTGGATTTCTTTCGCGTCCGGGGTGAGCGGACGTGCGGTGAGCACTTTGAACGCGGCGGCGCGGCGCGCCTCGGGCGCATGGCGCGAGGCCTGCGGCGCGCGGTTGCCGTGCGCGCTGAGGAAACGCTTGACGATGCGGTCTTCCAGCGAGTGGAACGCGACGACGACGAGGCGGCCGCCCGGCGCGAGCGCGCGCTGCGACGCTTCCAGGCCGCGTTCGAGCTCGCCGAGCTCGTCGTTCACATGGATGCGCAGCGCCTGGAAGGTGCGCGTGGCGGGATGGATGGCAAGACGCGCGGCGGCCGGTCCCTGCGCCGTCTTGACGATCTCCGCGAGCTGCGCGGTCGTCGTCACCGGCCGCGCCGCGAGGATGGCGCGCGCGATGCGGCGCGCATTGTGCTCTTCGCCCAGCCGCGCAATCACGTTCGTCAGCGTCTTCTCGTCGGCCGAATTGACGAAGTCGGCGGCGCTTTCGCCGCTGCGGCTCATGCGCATGTCCAGCGGGCCTTCGGCGCGGAACGAAAAGCCGCGCTCCGGTTCGTCGAACTGGAACGAAGAGACGCCGAGATCGAGCACGACGCCGTCGGTGCGCGCGCCGCCGAGCAGCGTCCCGAGCTGCGAGAATTCTCCCTGCACCAGCGTGAGGCGGCCGGCGAACCGCGCGACGAGCTGCTGGCCGCGCGCGATGGCGTCCGGATCGCGATCGATGCCGAGCACGCTGCAATCGGCCGCTTCGAGAATGGCGCGCGTATAGCCGCCGCCGCCGAAGGTGCCGTCGACATAGTGTTCGCCGTCCTTCGGCGCGAGCATCGCGAGCACCTCGTCGAGCATCACCGGAAGATGGCCGCTCATGCGCCGCTCCCGGAAAGCTTCGCGATCTCGCGTTCGCGCGCCGCCTTCATCCGCGCGATGCGCTCCGCATCGATCGGCGCGAAACGTTCTGCGTCCCAGATCTGGAATTTCTGCGACATGCCGACGAAGACGATTTTGTCCTTGAGCCCGCCATGCGCGATCATCGCGTCGGGCAGACGGACGCGGCCCGGCTCATCCATCGGCAGCAGATGCGTGCGCGAGATGATCGCGTAGGCGGCATCGTCGTGCGCCACCGACATGAACGGATCGAGCGAGGACAGTCGCGCGTGCAGCGAGTCGAGCACGCTCTGTCCGAAACCTTCGAGCGCGCCTTCGAAGAACGAGGGACAGATGTAGACGCCGTTGGTGTTCTGCGCCGCGAGGATCTGGCGCCAGGATGCGGGAATGCAGACCCGCCCCTTGCTATCGAGCGAACCCGTCACCGTCGACATGAACGGCTGGATCGTCATGGAACGCGTCGAACCCCCTCGCGTCCCAGGGGGCTTTAGGGTGAAAGGCTCACCCCGGCCGGAACGGCTTTAGTTCAAGCCACTGGGACAGCATGGGATAGCATGGGAAATGACGGAGGGTCAATCAAAAAGCATAGGAAATTGAGGGGCTTGGGACATCTACCTATGGAATCGACTCGTCTAGCTATGGTGGTCACGGAACAAATGCGAAACGCGTCAACATTGCCTTTACCTCGGTAAAAATTGTCTTAACGGACGGCATAAGAAAACTTTCCTCGGCGCGCCAATCCGACTGAATTCCTGCACGCAGTGGTTGCGCCGATCGGAGCCATGCGCCGCGTTCCCCTGCCGCATGCGCCGCCGCGTCTGGCAAAGCCGCCGCAATGGGCGCATGGCAGCGGCGAAATTTGCGGAGCGCGCCATGTCCCGGTCCATCCTGCTGCGAGCCATCGGCCATGTCGTCGGCGGGCGCAGCGAACCCATCGACGATGCGTGGGATTCCGTCGAGGCGACGATCGCACTCGATCCCGGTCAGTTCGCCGCCGAAGCCACCGCCGGCCTCGCCGAATTTTCGCACATCGAAGTCGTCTTTCACTTCGACCAGGTGCCCGACGCCGAGATCAACAGCGGCGCGCGCCGGCCGCGCGGACGCGCCGACTGGCCGCTCGTCGGCATTTTCGCGCAGCGCGGCAAAGGCCGGCCGAACCGCATCGGCGTGACGGTCTGCCGCCTGCTCGCCGCGGACGGACTCTTCCTCAAAGTGCGCGGCCTCGACGCCATCGACGGCACGCCCGTGATCGACATAAAGCCCGTCATGAAAGGCTTTCTGCCGCGCGGCGTGGTCCACGAGCCGGACTGGGCGAAGGAGCTCATGGACGGCTATTGGTGACCCAGTTCTGGTGGCCTTTCGCCGCCCGGACACATCGTACTGTTTTCGCGTTCGCGCCTCCTTCCCCCTCTTTCATTGTTCGAACGCCTCATCCTTCGACAAGCTCAGGATGAGGTTCTTATTTGCACCGCCCTCATGCTGAACCTGTCGAAGCACGACAAGCTCAGGATGAAGGTTGTTCTCGGTTTCCTCATCCCGAGCGTGTCGAGGGGCGAAGCATCGAGCCTCGCCAAAAAATCCCGCAGCCGCGCGGACGCAGTTGAGCGATCCGCCGGATTGCGGCGGTTGAAAAAAGGGGCGGCGCGGGACGCCTCGGCGTCGCGCTGTCCATGTTTCGCCGCCCTTTGGGAGCGGCAGGATTGGGATGCGAGACATCCCGCGCCCGGCGGTTTTCGGCCGGCCGAATCGAAGATCGCGCGTCTCTCGCGAGACGCACTGTGGAGCGGCCTCCACGACCAAAGAAGCTCCGGCCCGTCGGCCTCGGGAGTGGTCGCCTCAGATCGACCGGCCTTTGCGCGCCGCGCGGATCGTTAGCCCGCGTGCGTTCAAACGCCGGTCCCAACCCGCGGGGCCGGACGGTCCGGACCGCCCCCATGTGGGTGGGACAGGTGCTATGTAGGAAGAAATACCTTGTAACCAAGGGGCGCGAAAAGATTTATCGAATAAATCTCACGCGACCCGCGGAGCCCCATTCAACGAGAGTCCGCGCAGCCGGCGAATCGAAGCCAGCGTCACGCACAGCGCGCCGGCGAAGATCGCAACCTCGACGCCGAACGATACATCGATCCCCGTCTCGCCGACGGGACGCTGCGTAAAAGTGCCGGCGATCTGTCCCCACCAATAGGCGAACAGGCCGACGTCCATCGCGGTGTGGCCGATCATGCAGAAGACGAGCGAACGCGACGCCCAGGCGAGCGCGCCGAGGAGGACGCCCGCGCCGAACACGATCGGCACCATGCCTATGCCGGACCAGTCCTTGTTCAGGTGCAGGAGCATGAAGAACAGCGACGAGACCGCAATGGCGGCCGCCGGCCCGAAGCGGACTTCGAGCGGCTGCTGCAGGTAGCCGCGAAATCCGGTTTCCTCGCAGATGCCCGCCGACGCGGCAGCGACCAGCACGGCGATCCAGCGCAGCGCCGGTGTCGGGATGAACGAAAAATCGTAGCCGGCATGAAAGGCCGCGGCCGGAAACGGGACGAGCCGGAAGAGAAGGACGATGGCGCCGTGAACGGTGACGGCGAAGAACAGTGCCGCCGCCAGTCCCCATCGCCACTGCGCGCCCGACAATGTCGACCGGCGGAACGATTCGGCGCGCACCGCGGCGAGCAGGCGCGGCGGTCCGCCGCCCGACGTCCACCAGAGATAGGCGGCGAGAAATATCGCCTCGGCCAACGCCGCGGCGGGCATGTGCAGGAAGAAGAGGAACACCAGCCAGACGTTCGCCGGCACCAGCGCGATCAGGATTCCGACGACGACGGCGCGCAGCACCGTCGCAAGGCGCAACCAGCGTCCCGTCTCCTGCTGCCCGTCGGCCATCGGCGCCCCCAGCACGCGCGCGAACGTCCGCAAATCCTACGCCGCCGTTCGCATTCCGCCTAGCGGAACCGGACGCGGCCGTCAGTAATTCAGCGAGAGCGTGAAGAAATTGTACCCGATCAGGAAGGACGCGAGCACGAGCGAGGCCAGCACGATCAGTCCGTCCGTCGCTTTCGTCCACCAGGGCCGTTCGCGGTCGCGCAGCGCGGTGACGAATTCCAGGATCGAGACCAGCGTTCCGGCGACGGCGGCGAGCGAGACGAGCTGGAGCAGCCGGATGAGTCCGTCCGACGGCGAATCGAAGACCGAGAGACGCATCTGTCCCGCCAGCAGGAACCAGGCCCAGCCGCCGAACGCAACCACGTAGAGCAAGGCGGCGACGCGCGTCAGCCGGTAGAGCACGAGCTCGCGCCCGCGACGGCCGAACTTCTGTCCGTAGCGCCAGCGCAGAACGGCTTTCACCGGCCAGAACAGAACGGTAAGCGCGAGCATGACGAAGGAGGCGCCGACGGCAGGCAGCAGCAGCATCGGCGAACGCCAGAACGGGACGCGCTGCAGCACCATGATCGGCGGGAACAGGTCCGAGCTCAGCCATTTCACACGGCCGTTCTCGAGGCGCGCGACGAAGCGGTGCGTGCCCGTCTGCTCGCGCCAGACGAAGGGCGCGATCTCCACCCATTTCGGCGCAAGGCCGACGGCTGCGAGGCCGGGGAAGCCGATCGATCCGTCTTTGGCCGGCACCACGACGATCGGCAGCGTCAGCGACGAGACGCTCATGAAATTGGTCTGCGAGCGCCGGCTGAGCTCGTAGGCGCCCGCGATCTTCATCGCATCGCCGGGCACGGCGGCGAAGGGCTTCGCCTTCGCTGGCGGCGCGGCCGGGAAATAGCGATCGAGGAAATGAGCCAAGAGGAACGGACGCAGGCCCGCGATCGGACTGGTTTCGTGGCCGGCGCTGTTGAGCGAGACGTAGAGTCCGACATTGCGGTCCAGGATCAGGTGCAGGTCGCTGTGGAAGACCTGCGAGTCGCCGCCGTGTCCGATGATCGACAGGCCGTTGGCGTCTTCATGGTAGAAGCCGAGCGCCATCGCCGGCAGCGGCGGCGTCGGGCTGAACGCGGCGCGATGCATGAGCGCCGCCGTTTCCGGCTTGAGGATGCTCGCGCCGTCATAGGCGCCGCCGTTCAGATGCGCGATCATGAAATGCGCGATGTCCTCGCCCGTCGCCGACAGGCCGCCGGCCGGGCTGAAGCTGATGAACTCGAACGGCTGCGGCTTGTCGCGCGGCAGGAAGTAGCCCTTCGACATGTCCGGCGCGAGGCGCGGCGGGAGCGGCTGCTCGAAGGTGGAATGGTCCATCTTGAGCGGCGCGAAGATGTGGCGCGCGACATAGTCCTCGAAACGTTCGCCCGAGACGCGCTGCACGATGTAGCCGGCCAGCGCGGCGCCGTAGTTCGAGTAGGCGGGGGCTTCGCCCGGCGGATAGATCCGCGCCGGCGTCGTTCCGGCGACGGCATCGCGCAGCGCGTGGAACAGCCTGGGATCGTCGACCATCAGTCCCTTGATGTGTTCCTCGAAGCCGGGCGTGTGCGTCATCAGGTTGCGCAGCGTGACGGGCTTGCCGAAGGCATCGGGAATCTTGAAGTCGAGATAGTCGTTGACGTCGCGGTCGAGGTTGAGCTTGCCCTGTTCGACGAGCTGCATCACCGCCGTCCAGGTGAAGAGCTTGGAGATCGAACCGGGGCGGAACAGCGTGCGCGCGGGATCGACCGGCGCGTGCGTCGCGACGTCGGAATAGCCGTAGCCCTTTTCGAGCAGGACGTGCCCGTCCTTCACCACGACGATGACCGCCCCGGCGATCTCGGCGCGCGCCAGCGCGTCGGGGAAGAAGCCGTCGAAATAGGCTTCGAGATCCTCGTGGGTCAGCGGGTGCGCTACAGGCGGTGCGGTCTGCGCGGCCGCCGGCGCCGCCCAGGCGATCGCGATGGCCGCCACGAATGCCGAAAGCGCGCGCATGATGTCTCCCCGGATGCTCGCCACAGGCGATAGTTTGGGATTCGGGAATGCTTTTGCAACGCTGCCGCGCGGAACAAACCGGCCGTGCGCTACTTTATTTTCGCAATAGCGGGCGCGCCTACTCGTTGCCGCCGTTGCGCCAGCGCGTGACGATGGCGTCGAGGGCGTAGCGCTCGAGCTTCTGGGTCTTCCAGGCTTTGGAGAAGCCGGCGTTCATGTTCTTGGGAACGTTGCCGCGGCCGAGCGCGTCGAACTTGATGCGCATCGGCATCGACACGCCCTGCCCCAGCACGATCGCCTCGCGGTCGCCGAGCAGCGCGAGGAAGTCGAGCATGTCGATCATGCCTTCATACGTATTGGCGCGGATGACCTCCTGGTCGCGCTCGCTCGACAGCCGCAGCGCGATCGCCGTGCCGCATTGCGACAGGATGGTGGCGTCGAGTTCCGACGGACGCTGCGTGACCAGCGCCAGCGAGAGCGAATATTTGCGGCCCTCCTTGGCGATTCGCGACAGCGCCTGGCGCGTCGGCGCGAAGCTCGCATCGCCGCTCGGCGCATAGCGGTGCGCTTCCTCGCACACGAGCAGCATCGGCACCGCGCCGTTGCTCCACACCGCGAGGTCGAAGGCGAGGCGCGAGATCACCGAGATGATGACGTCGAGGATTTCGGCGGGCGCCGTCGACAGGTCGACGACGGTGATCGGCCGGCCTTCGTTGGGGATGCGGAACAGCCGGCTGAGCACTTCCGTCATCGTGTCGCGCACCGTCAGGCTGCCGAACATGAAGTTGTAGCGCTGGTCGGAGACCAGCGACTCGATCTGCGTCTTGAGCCGGCGATAGGGCAAGGCGAGACGCGTGCGGTCGAGCTTGCCGAGCTCGTCGTCGATATAGGCGGTGACGTCGGAGAGGCGGAACGGGATCGGCGTGTCGACCGTGATCGTGCGCTGCACCTCGGCGGTCTTGCGCACGCGCCCGGCGGTGGTCTGGGCGTAGCGCTTCTTGGCCGCGACCACGGCCTCGCCGAGAATTTCCACCTCGGCGTCGTGATGCGCGTCCTTGTTGGTCAGCGCGGCGCAGAGTTCGGCGAAGTTGAGCAGCCAGAACGGCAGGCTGAAATTGCCGAGATTGATATGTTCGACGAGGCCCTCGAAGGCCGTCGAATATTCGTTGTGCACGTCGAGGATGACGACGTGCGCGGCGGTGTGCTCGTAGAGCAGGCGCTGCAGGATGGCGGTGAGCGCGCAGGATTTTCCCGAACCCGTGCTGCCGACGATGACGAAATGCTTGGCGAGCAGGTCGTCGATCAGGAGCCGCGCCGGCACCTTGGGATCCTGGAACAGCGTGCCGACCTTGACGCTGGCGACGCCCGGCGGCGCGTAGACGCGCGTCAGGTCGTGGCGGTCGGCGAACATCACCTGGTCGCCGATGCTGGGCAGCGCCGAGACGCCGCGGCGGAACGTCAGCCGGCGCGTCGTGTCGTCGGTGACCACTTCGCCGGCGAGGTTGATCTCGATGAGGCCCATCTCCTCGACCTGGCCGTGCGCATTCGGCATCGGCGAGGTCACCGCCGACACCAGGCCGACGACCGAAGCGGACGGCGTGATGATCTTGACGAGATCGCCGATTTCGACGCGCGGCTCCGGATCGTCGATCGCGCCGGGCGCCTGCTTCTCGAGCACGGCGACGGCGTGCGAGCCGGCGACCGAGACGATGTGCGCGATCTGCACCGGCGGATCGGCGGGCACGCCTCTGCGCTCGCGCAGCGGCTGGCCGTTCGGCGTCGGGCGGACGATCTCGTTCATGACGCGGCCGACGGCGGCAGGGTGAGGATGGCGCGCGTGCCGGCGCCCGGCTCGCTTTCGAGGCGAAGATCGCCGCGGTGCAGATGGGCGAGGCCGAGTGCGATCGGCAGGCCGAGGCCCGCGCCTTCCTGCGTGCGCGAAAGATGCGACTGGACCTGCGCGAAGGGCCGCAGCGCGGTGGCCGCCTGCTCCGCCGTCATGCCCGCGCCGGTGTCGGACACGGTGATGACCACGCCGCCCCTGGGCGACGCCTCGGCGGAAAGCACGATGCCGCCTTTTTCCGGCGTGAACTTGATGGCGTTGGAGAGCAGGTTGAGCAGAATCTGGCGCACGCGCTTGTAGTCGATGTTGAGCAAAGGCAGCTCGCCGTTCGTGCGCACCTCGAGCGACTGCGATTTCGCGTCGGCGTCGGCGCGCACCCCGTCGATGCTGCCGTCGAGCACGTCGTGGACGCTGCACGGCTGGAGGTTGAGCGTCAGCGTGCCGCCTTCGAGCTTGGACATGTCGAGGATGTCGGAAACCACGTTGAGCATCCGCCGGCCGGCCCTGGCGATGTGGTCGGCATATTCGGCATGGGCGCCGGCATCGTCCTTCGTCGCCTGGATGACGTCCGAGAATCCGATGATGGCGTTGAGCGGCGTGCGCAGTTCGTGGCTCATCGTCGCGAGGAACGCGGACTTCGAGCGGTTGGCGAGATCGGACTCGGCCTTGCCGGCCCGCATCGCCTCTTCGCTGTATCTGCGCATCATCAGCTCGCCGAGCGTCTCGGTGTAGCGCGCGAGCAGGGAATCGCGCATCGCAATTTTTTGCAGCCGTCTCATGCCTGACGAATTCTCATTTCGCCCCACTATTTACGGGGCGATCCATTCATCGGCGGTTAACGCAACGCCGCGTGCCTACCCATTCCAGCGGTCCGGTGCGGCAATTCGAACGCCTGCGATCGAAAGCGCGGCCCGACTATTACCGAATCCTGAATTTCCCTACCCGAAGAAAAACCCGCGTTGGCGTCGCGTTTACACTCGCATTCTATGATTCCGCGTCGCTCCCGGTGGGACGAGACATGACGGATGCACCCCACACCCAGGCGCCGGCGGACAACAGCACGCTCTGTCTGGACTTCAAGCTGTTCGCGACATGGCAATTGTCGCTGATCGGCATCCGCCTGCTCGCGCTCCAGCACGCGTTCGACGACGTTCCGGCGCCGCTGTTCTACGGCGCGCTCGCCCTCGTCTTCGCCGCCTTCGTCGTCACGGCCGTCGAGTATCGCCGGGCGCGCCATTGGCGCTGGCCGGGTCTCGACCAGGATTCGCTGCAGCGCGCGCTGATGGTGACGGCCGGCATCGTCGCGTTCCTCGTTTTCGCCCGGCGCGGCATGCCCGCCTATACGCGCGCCGGCATTCCCGAGATCCTGTTCGCCTTCTCGCTCTTCGCCTTCGCCATCCTCTATTCCCTCAAGATCGCGGATTGGAGCCGCAGCGAATTCGACGCCTGCTGCAACGACGCGGCGACGCCCGAGTCCGACGACGCCGAGCCGGGCTGGATGCGCATTGCGCGCGACGCCTATCTCACCGCCGTCCCGCTCGTGCTGGCCGAAGCCGTCGTCACCATCGTCGCCGACATCCGCATCAAGGCGAATGCGAGCGCCGTGCGCACGCTCCAGCACAGCGTCGTCCTCAACGATCACGGGCGGCATTACTGGCTGACGCCCGATCAGTCCACGACGTTCCACGGCCTGATGGATACGCTGAACCTCACCGTGCCTGCCGTGATCCTCACCGGCCTCTTCCTGCGCCATGTGCTGAACGTCAGGCTGTTTCCGTTCCTCGACGGTTTCGGCGCGCTGTTTTCGCGCAACGACTCCCGATAACCTTGCGCCATGGACGATCCGTTCGACCTGGAGCGCTTCGTGGCGGCGCAGGCGCGCGTCATCGACGCCGTGCGTTCCGAGCTGCGCGCGGGGCGCAAGGCGAGCCACTGGATGTGGTTCGTCTTTCCGCAGATCGCCGGCCTCGGCCATAGCGCGATGGCGGCGCGCTACGCCATCGCCTCGCCGCACGAGGCGCGCGCCTATCTCGCCCATCCGGTCCTGGGGCCGCGCCTCGTGGAATGCACCGAACTCGTCCTCGCGGTCGAGCGGCGGAGCGCGCACCAGATCTTCGGCTCGCCCGACGATCTCAAATTCCGCTCCTGCATGACGCTGTTTTCGCGCGTCGCTCCGGCCGGGTCTCCGTTCGAGCGCGCGCTTGCCCGATATTTCGGCGGCGAGCCGGACGCGGCGACGCTCGAAAGGCTCTCCTGATCCGCTACGTACGCAATTCTCCCTATCCGTATCGTCGGCGCCCTCGGAAAGTCTTAAGTTTTGAAGAATAGAGTCCGGCCCAGGGAAGCGGAATGTCATGCGTGCGTTGACCAGGAAAAAGGCGGGCGAGATCGCGAAGTCTCTCGAACTCGAGCCGGCGAACCGCGCCGTCGTCGAGGTCTGGCTTTCACTATGGGACGGCGACGGATTGCCGTCGCGCGACAAGCTGAGCCCGTTCAAGTTCAAGGCGTTCCTGCCCGACATCCTCGTCTTCGACGTCGTGCCCGACCGGAGCGTCACGGTACGTCTCGCCGGGACGCGTTTTCTCACCATCCTCGGCACCGAGCTGACCGGCATGGACTGGATCGCGTCGGCGCCGCCCGATTATCGCGCCGAACGGCTCGAGATCATCTCGGACATCGCGCGCGGCGGCATCGGCATCGGTCATCGCCGCATCGACATGACGCTGGGCGAAAGTTATGTCTGCCAGGAGGTGATGCTGCCTTTCGCGCCGAGCACCGAGGGCGTCGCCTCGCAAGTCGTCACCCACGTGAACTGGCAGGCGGACAAGTTCCTGCAGATCAAGTCGGCGCGCCAGGCGACCGGCACGCCGATGGACTTCAAGGTCGTTCCGCTCGCCTAGCGAGTTCCGTTCATCGGATGAAAGCGCGTCAGATGGCCTGTAAGCCGGGTTCTGTCCCCGCGGTTGCCCGCGATGGATGGCCATTCCTCTGGGATGCGTGTCGCCACGCACCTCACGCGACCTACCCGGGCGGCTATCCGGAAACGGATTACGTGCCGCCCCTATTTGGTCTTGCTCCCGGTGGGGCTTGCCTTGCCACTCCCGTTGCCGGGAACGCGGTGCGCTCTTACCGCACCATTTCAACCTTGCCGCGGCTTTAGGCCGGTAGGCGGTGTCATTTCTGTGGCGCTATCCCTGGGGTCGCCCCCGCCGGACGTTATCCGGCACCGTGTCTCCGTGGAGCCCGGACTTTCCTCGACGCCCGGCTTGCGCGGGGCGCCGCGGCCATCCGGCCATCTGACGCAAGCATAGTATAGTGCAGAGATGGGCCCGATCACAATTCGCGCGGCGTTAACCGCCGAAGCCGAGGCGCTGAGCGCGCTGTGCTTCCGCTCCAAGGCCTATTGGGGTTACGACGCCGATTTCATGGAACGGGTGCGCGGCGAACTCACCATCACGCCCGAGGCGATCGCAACCGGACGCGTGCTGGCCGCGCTGGACGGCGCGGGCCGCCTCCTCGGCATGGCGTCCGTCGCGCCGCTGGCGACGCCCGGCGATTTCGACCTGGTGCACATGTTCGTCGATGTCGGCGTGATGCGGATCGGCGCCGGCCGCGCGCTGTTCTTCGCCGCCGCGGCGCGCGCCAGGGCCGAAGGTGCGCGGCGACTGGTCATCCTCGCCGAACCCAACGCGGCGGCGTTCTATCGCCGCCTCGGCGCCAGCGATGCCGGCACGGCGCCGTCCGATTCCCTGCCCGGCCGGATGCTGCCCCTGCTCCACTACGCGCTCGACTGAGTCAGCCGAGCGCCATCTCGACGGCGGCCAGCGTGTGCAGCGCCGTGGTGTCGAACAGCGGAACGCTCGAATCTTCGCTCTTCACGAGAAGCGGCAATTCGGTGCAGCCGAGGATCACGCCCTGCGCCCCTTCGGCGACGAGGCCGGCGATAACGTCCCGGTAATGGGCGCGGGAGGAATCGCGGAACTCGCCGCGCACCAGTTCCTCGTAGATCACGCGGCTGACTTCGTCGGCGGCGGCGCCCCTGGGCGTGACGATGGCGATGTCGTAGCGGTCCTTCAGCCGGCCGCGGATGATGTCGTCGTTCTCCATGGTGAAGCGCGAGCCGAGCAGCGCGACGCGCGTCAGGCCGGCACGGTTAATCGCCGCGCCGAGCGGATCGGCGATGTGCAGCAGCGGGATGCGCGTCGCCCGTTCGATCTCGCGCGTGGCGCTGTGCATGGTGTTGCAGGCGATGAGGAGAAAGTCGGCGCCGCCCTTTTCGAGGCCCGCGGCGACGTCCGCCATGATGCCGTTGGCGCGCGTCCATTCGCCGGCGTTCTGCAGCACCGCCATCTCGTCGAAATCGAAGGAATAGAAGAGGAACTTCGCGGAGTGGACGCCGCCGAGACGGCGCTGCACGGCGCGGTTGATCTGCTGGTAGTAGATGCTCGAGGACTCCCAGCTCATGCCCCCGATCATGCCTATGGTTTTCATGCGCCGACGCTAGCAGGGCGGCCGCCGCGGGGAACCATCACATTTGCATGACGGCCCTGCGCGCCGCTTTACGAGGCCACGGCGCGCGGCGCGAGCAGGGACGCGAGCGCGCCGTCGCATTCGCCGTCCCAGCGCCCGCTCACCTCCGCGGGGCGGAAGTGGCGCTGGAACGCGGCGATCACCGCCTCGAGTGGAACATCCGTATACGGAGGAAGACCGTAGCCGTAACGCGCCAGCGCGGCCTCAACCGGCTCGCGCAACTCGCGGTGATCGGCGGCGGGCCACACGCCGATGCCGTAATCGGCCAGATGCTTCCAGGGAAAGAGCTCGCCGGGATCGGTCTTGCGCGCCGGCGCGACGTCGGAATGGCCGACGACGCGGCGCGGCGCGATCGGATGGCGCGCGAGCACCGCCTTCGACAGGTCGATCAGGGCGGCGATCTGGCTCTCGGTGAACGGCACATAGCCGAACTCGTGACCGGGATTGACCAGCTCGATGCCGATCGAGCGCGCATTGACGTTGCTCTCGCCCGCCCAGAAGGAAACGCCGGCATGCCAGGCGCGGCGCGCTTCCGGCACATGGGCGAAGACGCGCCCGTCGCGGCCGATGGTGTAGTGCGCCGACACTTTCGCCGCGGGATCGCAGAGCCGCGCCAGCGCCTCGTCCGCCGTCTTCATGCCCGTATAATGCAGCACGAGCATGTCGATGACGGCGCCCAGCGGACGTTCGTCATGGTTGGGCGAGCGGCACTCGACGATCCTCAGCGTCATATCCAACTCAGGCATGGTCGTGGCCGCCGACGCGGCCGGGACGCCAATATCCTTCCGCCGAACACTGGTCCTTGCCAAGACCGCGCGCGATCAGGCTTTGGCGGATGGCGCGGACATTGTGCGTCTCGCCGATGATGGTGGCGTGACCGAGGCCCTGGGGAAAGACGAAGTCCTTCACGGCGTCATGGAGAATCCCGCTCGGTCCGGGCGGCGTGCCCTTGCGGGACAGCCAGACGATCTCGACCGCCGCCGCGCTCTCGACCGCCTGGCGCTCGGCATCCTCGCCGATCTCGAGAAAGACGAAGGCGCGGTCGGTGCGCGTCAGTCCTTCGAGCATCGCGAAGATCGCCGGAATGCAGGTCTCGTCGCCGATCATCAGGTGCCAGTCGGCCGGACGGACATAGGTGTGGCCGCGCGGGCCGGCCGCATCGAGCCTGTCGCCGGCCTTCGCCGCGCGCACCCAGTCGCCCGCGGGGCTTTCGCCGTGCAGGACGAAATCGATGGCGAGCCGGCGCCCGTCGAACTTGCGGATGGTGTAGTGGCGCCGGCCGGCGGGAAATTCGAGGACGAGATCCTGGCCGCGTTTCCAGACGAGCTCGCCGAGATCGGCGCCGCTGAAGGTCATGCGCACCATGTTCGGCGTCAGCTGTTCCTTGCCTTCGACCGTCAGCGTCCAGACGCGCCGGCCCTTGCGCGCGAGGAAGCTGACGACCTGCGACAGCGGCCCGCGCGGCTTCGTCTCCGCCACGCTCATCAGATGAAGATCTTGTAGCTGACGGTTTCGCCGCCCGGGCGCTTGAGCAAAAACTCGGCGCCCGCCTCGTGCTCCTGCAGCAGCGCTTCGAAAACGCGCACGGCGTTGCGGATCACTTCGGCGTAGGAGGCGGCCTCGGTCTTTTCCTTCAGCCGCTGCAGCCGCTCCATCGCCTGGGGCGGCATTTCGAGCTGGACGCGCGTGGTGGTGCGCTCGCCGCCGGTTTCGACGGCATCGGCCGCCGCCCGCATCGCCTCGGCGGCGCGGTAACGGCCATGTCTGTGATGTCTATGCATATTGTATTTCCTTATTGCGCCGCGTCGCGCGGAGCGGACGGCGGCGTGGTGGTGTGCGGATAGTCGTAGGGTTCCATCGCGAAGGGATCGTGCCCGCGATGATAGGCGGCGAAGAGCGCGAGCAGCGCCACGACGCCGACCACGACGAAGATGTGCGAGAAGATGAAGCTGACGATCGCGATCGCCGCGATCACGCCGAGCACCGCCCAGAGGATCGTGTGGTTCCAGAATTCCCGATGGGCGTGGTCGTCATGGTAGCGGCCGTGCGGTACGCCGTTTTCGCTGAGGCTCTTGTGCACCTGCTCGCGGAAGGCGCGTTTGCGCGCGCGCCACTCGTTGCGCCATTGGCGCTTCCATTCGCGGCGCTGCTCGCGCCATTTGCGATAGGCTTCGCGCCGGGCGGCGTATTCCGCATCGTTGTACGCCTCGTCGCGGTTTCGGCCGTCGTCGCCGCGAGGCGCCTCAGCCGGTTTGGTGTCGTCGGCCGGGAAATCTTCTCCGATGCCAACTCCGATTTTCGTCATTCTTTTGACTCCAGTGTTTCGGGCCCCTTGCGGACCCTTGATCATATAATCATCATTATCTCATCAAGTTGCAAGAGGGATCATCAAAAAATCATCATTGGGGAAATTAGGCTATATTTCCTATTCGCCCCTCAGAATTCGGTCACATAACCATGATCCCCTGAGGGTCGGGGATCGCGTTCCGATGACAGTGACGTTGAAAGACTTCGATGCGTTTTTCGAAGCGATGCGCAACGGCAGCTACAAATGCGCCTTTTGCGGGACCGAGCGCTTCAAGAGCAACGCGGTGATCGGCCCGGCGGCGATGCTCGTCGAGGCCCGGCTGATCGTGGCGGCGGCCGCGGACGGCCTGGCGACGGGCGCGCACGCCTTCTACTCCGCCTCGTGCGGCAAGTGCGGGCGCACCGATTTCTTCCACGCCAACCAGGTCGAGCAATGGCTCGCCGCGCGGACGGAGGAACGGCGTGCTTAGCCCGCAGGCCGATCTGCCCGGCGCGGCGGCGAGCGGCCAGGTCTTCGGCGCCAACATCGCGGCGCGCAGCGCGGGCGAGAACGGCACCGCCTCGCGCGAGGAGATCGAGGCGCGCATCCTCCTCGCGCGCGCCGAGTCGCGCAACGACGTGGTGCGCCTCGAAGGCAAGTTCGACGTGCTGGAGCGCCACCTGACCGCGCAGCTCAACGCGCTCTCTAACGACATGCGCCGGATCCGCGACGATGTGCGCGATGCCCGCGTCGCGATGACGATCACGACCATCGCCGCCGCGCTGTTTCTCGCCGCGCTGGTCATCGCGATCGCGCTGATGGAGGACACCGGCTTTCGGCGCGGCCTTGCGGTGCGCGATGCCGTCTCCGCCGCAACCGCTTCCGACGCCACGCGAATCCGCCCCTCCCGCGCGCCTGCGCCGTGAGCAAACACCCCCGCCGCAAAAAAGCCCGATTCCGGCCCAAATCCTTGCCTTGGCGAGCGCGGCGCGCTTTCAAGTCCTAGCGAGAAATAAAAGCGCGCTTATGCTTTGCGGACCGGTTGGGGAATCGTCGCCATGGCGACTTTCTATCTCAGCGTTGTGATCGGCGAGGAACGCATCCGCGATCCGCACGCGTACGATTTCCCGACGGCGCAGGCGGCGCGCGACATCGCGGTGAGCGTCGTGCACGAGCTGATCGTCGCGACGCCCGACGACATCGACATCGACCGGCGCGAGATCGAGATCGCCGACGCCACCGGCCACGCCGTCACCACGGTCAGCCTGCGCGAAGTCGCCCCCTGGCGGGCGTAGCGCCGTCAGCCTTTCCAGCCCCGCTCCCGCCCGATCTTGTCGTAGGCGCCGTTGATGGCGGCGAGCTTGTCGGTGGCGAGGCGGATGAATTCCTCCGGCACGCCGCGCGCGATCAGCTTGTCGGGATGGTTCTCGCGCACCAGGAGGCGGTAGGTCAGCCGCACCTCGTCGTCGCCCGCATCGTGCGCCACGCCGAGGATGACGTAGGGATCGCCCTTGTCCGGACCGATATGCGCGGCGCGGATGCGGCGATACTCGGCCGGCGTGAATCCGAAAATGTCGGCGACGCGCTCCAGGAACGCCGCTTCGCCGGGATGAAATACGCCGTCAGCCTTCGCGATCTCGAACAGGCCGTCGAGAATGTCTTCGAGCAGGCCGGGATTGCCGACCAGCATGCGCGAGATCTGCGTCGCATAGGCTTCGTAGCCGGCCGTGTCCTGCTGCGCGAGGCGGAAAATGCGGTCGACGCTCGCCTGTTCGCCCGGCGCGACGCGGAAGAGACGGTGGAACGTCTCGACCTCGTCGTCGGTCACCGTGCCGTCCGCCTTCGCCATCTTGGCGGCGAGCGCGATCATGGCGATGGTGAAGACGACGCCCGGCGCCTCGCCCGGCTCCAGCGCCGGCATCTCCCGGTCGATCAGGAAATGGCCCGCCAGCGCGCCGATCAGCGCGCCGACCGGCCCGCCGCCGAGCATGAATCCCGCAGCCGCGCCGCCGAGCTTTCCCAAGATGGACATGGGCGAAAGCAATAGGACAATCTGGCTGTCATGTCAGCACGCTGGAACTTCTACATCGATCGCGGCGGCACCTTCACCGACGTGGTGGCCGAAGCGCCGGACGGCAGCTTGTCGACGCTGAAGCTGCTGTCGGAAAGTCCGCGCTACGACGACGCCGCGCTGGAAGGCATCCGCCGGACGCTGGGCATCGCAAGCGGCGCGCCGATCGACGCCGGGCGCATCGGCGAAGTGCGGATGGGCACGACCGTTGCAACCAACGCATTGCTGACCCGCGGCGGCGAGCGCGTCGCGCTCGTCGCCACGCGCGGTTTCCGCGACCAGCTCCGCATCGGCTACCAGAACCGGCCGAAGCTCTTCGCGCTGCGCATCGATCTGCCCGACATGCTCTACGACAGCGTGATCGAGGCGGACGAGCGGCTCACCGCCGAGGGCGACGTGCTGCGCCCGCTCGACGAGGAGGATCTGGCGCGCTCGCTCAGCGCCGCGCGCGCGAGCGGCATCGCGGCCTGCGCCATCGTCTTCCTGCACGGCTACCGCTATCCGGCGCACGAGCTGCGCGCCGCCGGCATCGCGCGCCGCGCCGGCTTCACCCAGATCTCGCTCAGCCACGAATGCGTGCCGCTGATGAAGTTCGTCTCGCGCGGCGACACCACGGTGGCGGACGCCTATCTCTCGCCGGTGCTCGCGCGCTACACGCGCCGCATCTCCGGCGCGCTCGGCGGCACCAGGCTGTTCTTCATGACGTCCAGCGGCGGGCTCGCCGCGCCGGATTTCTTCCGCGGCAAGGATGCGATCGTCTCCGGTCCGGCCGGCGGCGTCGTCGGCATGGCGGAAACGGCGCGCGCGGCGGGCTTCGCGCACGTCATCGGCTTCGACATGGGCGGCACCTCGACCGACGTCGCCCGCTTCGACGGCGCGTTCGAGCGCGTCTACGAAACCGAGGTCGCGGGCGTCAGGTTGCGCACGCCGATGCTCGCCATCCACACGGTCGCGGCGGGCGGCGGATCGATCCTCGACTATGACGGCGCGCGCTTCCGCGTCGGTCCGCGTTCGGCGGGCGCCAATCCGGGCCCGATGAGCTATGCGCGCGGCGGCCCGCTCACGGTCACCGATGCGAACGTCCTGGTCGGGAAGCTCCAGGCCGCCTGTTTCCCGACGCTGTTCGGTCCCGGCGGCGACGCGCCGCTCGACGAAGCGGCGGTGCGCGACGCGTTCGCCGCGCTGTCGCGCCGGATCGGCAAATCGCCCGAAGAAGTCGCGGACGGCTTCATCCGCATCGCGGTGGAGAACATGGCCAACGCCATCCGCCGGATCTCGGTGGCCAAGGGATACGACGCGCGCTCCTACGTGCTGAACTGTTTCGGCGGCGCCGGCGGACAGCATGCCTGTCTCGTCGCCGATGCGCTCGGCATGAAGACGGTGTTCATCCATCCCTTGTCGGGCGTGCTCAGCGCCTTCGGCATGAAGCTCGCTGCCCTGCGCGCCATGCGCCAGCGCTTCGTCGGCGCGCCGCTCGCCGGCTGCGAGGCCGAACTGGCGATCGCCGCGGACGAATTGCGTCTCCAGGCGGAAGATGAATTGAAAGCGCAAGGCGCGGGTGAACTCGCCTGCGTCGTGCGCGTGCACATCCGCTACGACGGCAGCGACACGACCTTGCCCGTCCCGCTCGCGCCGCTCGGCGAGATGTCCGCCGTCTTCGCGCGCGATCATGCCAGACAGTTCGGCTTCGGCTTCGAGGGCCGCACGCTGATCGCGGAATCGGTGGAAGCGGAATGCCACACCGTCCGCGCCCCGTCGCACGCGGAAGACGCCGCGGCCGAATCCGATCGGCCCGCCGCCGATGCGACCGGACGCACGCGCTTCTTTTCCCAGGGCGCCTGGCACGATGCGCCCGTTCTGCGCAGCCTCGCCCAGCCTTCGGACGGTCCGCTGCTCATCGTGGAACCGCACCAGACGATCGTCGTCGAGCCGGGCTGGCGGGCAGAGCGGCGCGCGCACGGCATCGTCCTGACGCGCATCGCCGAACGCGCGGCGCGGACCGCGAAGGACGCGATCGATCCGGTGCTGCTGGAGGTCTTCGCCAATCTCTTCATGTCGATCGCCGAGGAAATGGGCGCGGTGTTGCAGAACACCGCCACCAGCGTGAACATCAAGGAACGGCTCGATTTCTCCTGCGCCGTGTTCGACGCCGACGGAGCTCTCGTCGCCAACGCGCCGCACATGCCGGTGCATCTCGGCTCGATGGGCGATTGCGTCGCCGCGATCATGCGCAAGCATCCGCGGATGCGCGAGGGCGAGGTCTTCGTCACCAACGCGCCCTATGACGGCGGCACGCATTTGCCGGACGTCACGGTCGTCATGCCGGTGTTCGTCGGCGGGGAGCTCTGCTTCTACGTCGCCTCGCGCGGGCACCATGCCGACATCGGCGGCATCACGCCGGGCTCGATGCCGCCCTTCTCCACGACCATCGGCGAGGAAGGCGCGCTGTTCGACGGCATCCGCATGGTGGCAGAGGGCCGCTTCGACGAGGACGCGGTCCGCGCCGTGCTGCTCGGCGGCGCGTTCCCGGCGCGCAATCCGGAGCAGAACGTCGCCGACCTGAAGGCCCAGGCCGCGGCCTGCGCCAAGGGTGCGGAGGGCCTGCGCCGGGCCTGCTCCGTATACGGACTTTCGACCGTCGGCGCCTATATGCGGCATGTCCAGGACAATGCCGAGGAATCCGTCCGCCGGGCGATCGGCAAGCTGGCGGACGGCGCCTTCGAGATGCCGATGGACGGCGGCGCCGTCATCCGCGTCAAGGTCGACGTCGACCGCGCGGCCCGCGCCGCGCGCATCGACTTCACCGGTACCAGCGCGCAGGCGGCGAACAATTTCAACGCTCCCGGATCGGTGACCAAGGCGGCGGTGCTCTACGTGTTCCGCTGCCTGGTCGACAGCGACATCCCGATGAACGCGGGCTGCCTCAAGCCGCTCGAGATCGTCGTGCCCAAGGGCTGCCTGTTGCGCCCCGAGCCGCCGGGCGCGGTGGCGGCGGGAAACGTCGAGACCAGCCAGGCCGTGGTCGATGCCCTGTTCGGCGCGCTCGGCGTCCTCGCCGCATCCCAGGGCACGATGAACAATCTGACCTTCGGCAATGCGCGGCACCAATATTACGAGACGATCTGCGGCGGCTCCGGTGCGGGACGCGACTTCGACGGGCAAGCGGCGGTCCACACCCATATGACCAACTCGCGACTCACCGATCCGGAAGTGCTCGAGTCGCGCTATCCCGTTCTGGTGGAAGAATTCTTTGTGCGTAAGGGTTCCGGCGGCCACGGCCGGCATGCCGGCGGCGACGGCTCGACGCGGCGCATCCGCTTCCGCGAAAACATGACGGCGGCGATCCTGTCGACCCGCCGCGAGACCGAGCCGTTCGGCCTTTTCGGCGGCGGGGCGGGCGAAAAAGGCCGCAACACGGTGATCCGCGCCGACGGGACTCGCGTTAAGCTCAAGGGCTGCGACGAGATCGAACTCGCCGCGGGCGACGCGATCGAGATCGAAACGCCCGGCGGCGGCGGGTTCGGCAGTGAGGAGAGCAAGATATGACGACGGTCCTCATCACCGGCGCCAATCGCGGCATCGGACTCGAATTCGCCAAACAATATGCCGCCGAGGGCGCCGACGTGATCGCTTGCTGCCGCAACCCGGCGACGGCGGATGCGCTCAACGCGCTGTCGCGCGCCGCGCAGTTCGAGGTGATGCCGCTCGACGTCACCGCGCCCGCGTCCGTCGCCGCTTTGAAGAGCGCGCTGAACGGCAGGCCGATCGACATCCTGATCAACAATGCCGGCGTCGGCGGCCCGCGCAACGAACCGCAGGGCACGATCGATTTCGACGCCTGGGTCGAGACGCTCAAGACCAATTCCATCGCGCCGATGCTGGTGTCGCTGGCGCTGCACGACAATCTGAAGGCGAGCAAGCTCAGGAAGCTCGTCACCATCACCAGCATGATGGGATCGATCGCCGGTCATGGCGGCGGCGCCTATGCCTATCGCGCCTCCAAGGCCGCGGTGAACAGCGTGATGCACGGACTGTCGAAGGAATGGGCCAAGGACGGCATCGCCATCGGCATCTACCACCCGGGCTGGGTGAAGACCGACATGGGCGGATCGAGCGCGCCGGTGACGCCGCAGGACAGCGTCAAGGGCCTGCGCGCCCAGATTGCAAAGTTGAGCCCGGCCAACAGCGGCGCCTATCTCGACTTCCAGGGCAAGGAAATTGCCTGGTGAGCGGCGCTTTGACGATTAGTCACAAATTTTTCGCAGGCAATTCGCGCAACAGATTCAACAATGGCCGAGTCGCGCCCGATTGACGCCCAGGCCCGGCTGCGTGAGCGTCATCCGGTCTCAAGGACAGGAGAGAGTCCATGGTCCGTGAGTTGCAAATCATGACTGTCGGATTGGTGTTTCTGTTTCTCGGGGCAATCGTGTTCGGTGTGTTCTAGAGGCGCCGGGCGGGGGAAATAGAAGAGGCCGCGACGAGTCAGCACGTCGCGGCCTCTTTGTTCGAGCAGGACGGCGCTGCGCGCCGGCCGCGTCACGAAACGCGGGTGCGCACGTCCTTGCGCGCGCGATAGAGTTCCCAGAAGGCGTCGGCGACCCGCGAGCCGGGCATGCCCTGGCCGTTGTCGGATGGCGTGCCCTTGATCATTCCCGCGACCATCACTTCGCCGACATAGACGCCCTCGTCCTTCAGCCGCTGCGCCAGCAGGCCGACGAGCTTGTACTTCGCGGCATTGGCGAGCGCGACGCCGGAGGATTTCAGCAGGATGGCGAACTGGTCCATCTCCGGCGTCGTTTCGCCGAAAGCGCCGTTCGTCACCAGGACGGCGCCGTCCTTCGCGCTCTTCAGATCCGCGAGCGCGGTCTGGACCGCCGTGAGCAGGCCGACCACCGCCACGTCGAAGACGCGGCCGGCGGCGGCCGGATCGGCCGTCAGCGGATCGCCGAGATCGCCGCCGCTGAAGGCGTTCCAGTGGATCGCCGTGATCGGTCCGAGCCTGGCGCGCGCGGCGGCGAACGCCGTGCGGAGCGAAGCGGCATCGGACGCGTCGGCCGGAAACGCCGCCGCCGCTATGCCTTTTTCCGCGAGCGCGCGGACGCCCGCCTCGAGCTTGCCGGCATTGCGCGCGACGAGCGCGACCGAAAAACCTTCGGCACCGAACTTCTCGGCGACCGCCGTGGAAATGCCCGGTCCGAAACCGACGATGACGATGACCTTGGCCATGATGGCTCCGTCTCTTTCAGGGGAGGAAACGAGCCGCGGAGCGTACTCTCGCGCCGGCGCGGCGCGCAATCGCCGGCGCGCGGCTCATCACGTCGCGCGGTAGCGTCCCGCGAGTTGCGGCGACTGCGCGGCGAACGCGGCGAGCCCGGCCGCGAACGCGGCATCGAGCAGATCGGCGCGTTCGACGCCGGGCGCGCAGACGACTTCGCCGAGTTCCAGTCCCTTGAGACTCGCGGCGACGACGTCTTCCGGCGACATGCGCGGCACCGCGCTGAGATCGAGGCCCTGGCGCTCGTGGAATTCGGTCGCGACGACGCCGGGGCAAAGCGCCTGGACGCGCAGGCCATCGGGCTTCAGTTCTTCGTGCAGCGCCTGCGAAAACGCGACGATATGGGCGAGCGCGCCGGTATAGACCGCGCGCCGCAGCGGCAATCTCTCAAGGCTCGCGGGCCCGCTGAAGGCGAGCATGCCCGATACATTGACGATCGTGCCGGTACCGCGCGCGCGCATGCCGGGCACCGCGGCGCGCGACAGCATCGTCGGCGCGACGATCTTCACATGCAGCAGCTCGTTCGCTTTTTCCGCGGACAGCGCCGCGAACGGCATGTAGTGCGCCACGCCGGCATTGTTGACGAGCAGCGTCAGCGCCTCGCGTGCGCAGACCTCGGCGACCTCGGCGATCCCCGCGTCGGTGCCGAGATCGGCGACCAGCACGCGGACGGCGACATCCGGCAGCGCGGCCGCGACTTCCTCGAGCCGCTCGCGGCGGCGGCCCACGACGACCAGATCGTAGCCGTCCGCGCCCAGCCGCCGCGCAAAGGCCCGGCCGATGCCGGACGATGCGCCGGTGACGAGTGCCAGTTTCGGATGCTCAGACATGCGTGGAACCTTTTCGATGTTGCCGGCGCGCGCTAACCGGGGCGGAAGTCCGCCTCGATATTGTTGCCGTCCGGATCGAAGGCGAAGGCGCCGTAGACGCGCGGGTTCCGCCATCCCGGCGCGCCATTGTCGGTGCCGCCGCCGGCGAGCGCGGCGGCGTGGAACGCATCCACCTGCGCGGTGCTCGCCGCTTCGAAGCCGAGATGGATCGGCGAGCGGCCGGGATTGGCGGTGCGCGGCTCGCCGCCCGTCTCGCCCAGCCACAGGAAGCAGCGTTCGCCGCCGCGCTGGAAGATCATCGCTTTTCCGCCGCGCTGGACCTGCACCACCTCGATCCCGAGCGGCGCGAGGCAGGCGCGATAGAAAGCGAGGCTCTTTTCGGCGTCGCGGACGTAGAAACCGAAATGATCGAGCATCGAGGCGCCTCCGCGCGGACCCGGCGATAGTTTCCTCTCCCGCGCGCCCGCGCAAGTGCGCGCGCGCTCGCCGGCCGCTGCGACCGCGCGTTCGTTCGTCCGGCCCGGCCGTCATGGCAGGATGATCGCGCCGCGCGCGACATTGCAAACATCCGGAGGACACCGGCTTGGCCGCACATTCCGAAAACTGGCTCGAGCATTTTGCCGGCCTCAGGCATGCGGGAGCGCGGACGCGCGACGCACTGCTCCAGCGCGGTCACGTGCTTACCCTGCCAAAGGGCGCGCATGTGTTCGATGCGGGCCAGGTTCCGGCCAACTATCTCCTGCTGCTCGAAGGTTCGGTGAAGGTGTTCCGCGTGACGCAGAACGGACGCGCGATCGTGCTGTACCGGATCGGACCCGGCGAGAGCTGCATGCTGACGACGGCCTGCATCGCCGCGGGCGAGACCTATCCCGCCGACGCGGTCGCGGAGACGCCCATTCGCGCCGTCGCCATCGCGAGGCCGCTTTTCGATTCGCTCGTTGCGCAGTCGGCGGAGTTTCGCGGCTTCGTTTTCGAGAGCTTCGGCCGCCGCGTCGCCGATCTGTTTCGCGTCGTCGAGGACATCGCGTTCG